>Ga0307405_10000048_pt1 | contig 67670 bp, 55 predicted proteins | sample 322Cmetagenome_2_FD_203311 | JGI IMG/M metagenome (GOLD analysis project Ga0307405, IMG submission 203311) | Maize rhizosphere microbial communities from greenhouse at UC Davis, California, United States - 322HYB-C-1 | ecosystem: Host-associated > Plants > Roots > Rhizosphere > Soil | place... | reverse complement strand
TCTTCCCATCCCGAACAGAGAAGTTAAGCCCGCCTGCGCAGATGGTACTGCAATCCTGTGGGAGAGTATGTCGCCGCCTTCCTTTGAAAGAGTCCTTACACATCGTAGGGACTCTTTTTTTTGCATAAAACTCAACAAAAAAAAGCTATTAACTTCAAAAGGTAATAGCTTAAGATAATTAAAAAGTAAAATTAATTATGTGTTGGTCTCTAAATCATTGATATAATCTTGATATTCATAGAAGAATCGCTCGAAAGCATCCATGTTTTGATAGAAAAAATCAAATATTTCCGGCCATGTAGCTTTGTTAAAAAGACTTATTCCTGTTTTTTCTACCCAAACTTTACTTATTATTTTGCCTGTTTCTAAGTGAAAATTTCTTTCAAAAACGGCATCAGGAATAAATTCATCCAGCAAGATCTGCTTTAGCGATTCAATTTTCTCAAAATAAATTTTCCTTTTTTCTTCGTCTTTTGACTCTATGTCAATCAGGACTTGAGCTTTTTTGTTATCGACATAAAACTTAAAGGAGAAATCTTTAATTTTTGTATCGTAGAGAAGCCATTTTCTCGGATATTCTTCGGCAAATTTGATCCAAAATTCCTTCTTAATAATTTGAGCTTCTGCTTTGCTGTACATGTTGAATAAATAAGTTTGATTAAAATGAATTTTACGGTACCTTTATAAATCACATTGCAAAAAGATATAATGGATTTTCAGGCCTTTTTAGAATATATACCAAAAATAGAAAAAGAAACGCTACCATCGGTTGAAGCTCATATAAAAATGGCTTCGCTAGAACGCATTTCTACTATAATTAATAAAACTTATGATAGAGACGGATTAAGGAATGCGGCCGTAATGATGCTTTTTTACCCAAAGAATTCAGAAGCACATCTCGCCTTAATCGTAAGAAATTCTTCTATCGGAATTCATTCTTCACAAATTGCTTTTCCTGGCGGTAAAGAAGAGCCAGAGGATTTAAATCTAGAGGCGACCGCTCTTAGAGAAACGTTTGAAGAAATAGGTGTCCTTCCGGAAAGTATTGAAGTTGTTAAGGCATTTTCTGAAGTTTATATTCCGCCTAGCAGGTTTCTTGTTTCTCCTTTTTTAGGCATCTGCCAGGCAGAGATAGTATTTAATCCTAGCGCGGATGAAGTTGCAGCAATGATTGAATTGCGGCTAGAAGATCTTTTAGACGATGCCAATTTAGTCCAAGCAAAGATCAAGGCGTCTTATACTGATGAAATAGAAGTTCCGGCATTTAAGTTGCAAGGACATATTGTTTGGGGAGCAACGGCAATGATGCTGAATGAGCTTAAAGAAACGATAAAAAGAGTGCTTTAATAGCTGCGATTTTGTAAGTTTGCCTTCTGTTTTAAAAAAAAGCTAAATCGTATGGGATTGTTTAAAAGAAATCCTTTTGGTCATATACTTTTCTTGAAAAAATGGCTTATCCGTGTTTTTGGAATGCTGACGCATCGACGTTATAGAGGTTTTAACGAACTTCAGATTGATGGCTCAGAAATTATCCGAAGCCTTCCAGATACTAACGTGCTGTTTATTTCCAATCATCAGACGTATTTCGCGGATGTTGTGGCCATGTTCCATGTTTTTAATGCCAGCTTAAAAGGACGTGAAGACAATATCAAAAACATCGGCTATATCTGGAATCCGAAGCTGAATATCTATTATGTAGCGGCTAAAGAGACGATGAAAGAAGGCCTGCTTCCTAGAATTCTAGCCTATGCAGGAGCTATTACCGTTGAAAGAACTTGGCGTGCTAAAGGAAAAGATGTGCAGCGAGAAGTAAATCCTAATGATACCGAAAATATAAAGATTGCATTAGAAGACGGATGGGTGATTACCTTTCCGCAAGGCACCACGAAATCTTTCAAGCCTGTACGAAAAGGAACGGCTCATATTATCAAACAGCACAAGCCTATCGTTGTTCCGATAGTTATTGATGGTTTTAGGCGTTCTTTTGACAAGAAGGGACTTCGCCTTAAGAAAAAAGGAATTCTTCAGTCTTTTATCATCAAAGAACCTTTAGATATTGATTATGAAAATGACTCTGTAGAAGAAATTGTTGAAAAAGTAGAATATGCTATCGAACAGCATCCGTCGTTTTTAAAAGTACTTCAGCCTGAAGTCTTGGAAGAAGTTTTAAAAGTAGAAGAGGAATTAAACAAGAAAAGAAGGTGGGATTATTAACTATTTTACAGCTTCAACAGTAAAACCCTGCTTTCTCAATAACAAAATCACACCATTTTCGCCTGCAAGATGTGCGGCACCAACTCCAAAAAAGGTAGGTTTGAATCGAGCCACATCAGCAATTATAGGAATCCATTTTGCATTTCTCTTGACCAGCATTTCATCATCAAATTTTGAGGAGGCTGTTTCGCCGAGCTCGTTTGTGAAATTTAGTAAATCGCTTATTTTTTTATCCTTATACAATTGCATCAGCTTATTGAAATCTTCTTCATAAGTCTTGATGCCATTTTTTGCTGTTCTCACTAATTCATCCATCTGCTCTTGATACGAAATCTTGTCAAAAACTTTCATCTGCTCAGCAACGGTTTCTAGGCCATAAATTGCCTCATTTTGTGATTTGCTGATTTCAGCGAGCGCTTCTTCGACTGATTTAGGCTTACAGCCAAGGATTTTCTGCACAAACATGATGCTCACGAAGCTTGGCTTTATCGTATTGATTGTCTTGGCAGAGATAGCAGCATTATCTCTTAAGAAGTCATCAACAATTTTATAATCTTCTGCGGAAACGAGCGATTCCATAGTCACACCGTTTTTCATGTTCATATTGGCCATCATCAGGCTTTCCATCTTTGGATCGTCAACATCAATCTCCAGATAAAGCTGTTCTGTCTTTTTCATTGCCTCGATGACATTCTGATCTAATAACGTATCGCAAGAAGCATGGATGGTTCCGTACAGGTAAGAAGGTTTTTTTATTCCGTTACCCGAAATTTTCCATAACAAGGCATCTTCAAGCTTTTGAGCTTGCAATCCTATAAAAAATAGGGAGAATAAGAGCGATAAGCAATATTTCATCGAATTGCTAAAGGTCTATTTTCTTTAGCTCCTCATAATTTTTATAAAGCTTTTTCATCAAGAAGCCGTATAATAATTTATAAAAAAGCCAGGAAATCACAGTAAATACGCCTACGATTGCAATGACAATGCCAATAAAGAACAAGATAGCTTTAATGCCGTCATGTTCAATTTTTTCTTTTACCAAGGCGAAATCAGGATTGTAAAAATAAGCCAGCATGAATCCTAATATCAAGCTGAATATAATCATTCCTAAGTTATACCATACATAAATATTTACCGTTCTTCTTGTCTTTAGGATATTTTTCATCAAGATTTTGGTAGAATCTGTAGTAGAAATTACGATGTAATTCTTGTAAAATAAATAGATGAAGGTGACGATGATCGCATAATGAGCATACGTTAAAATTCTCATGTATAACAATATGTTATCCATGTTAAGCTTTTGGAAATATTCATCATTGTTTGAAAAAAGGCTGATTCCTATCCAAAATAAAAATTCTATGATACCAATAATCATAATCAATCTTACTACAGAAGATGAGTTCTTATGAATCATCTTGTAGATATCATTCTCAGAGACTTGCTGAAAAGAATTTTCATTCTTTTTCCAATCTTTCTTTAATAAATCTAACTCTTTCATATTTTTTTTCCTTGTTAAGGATTTAATATTTTCTTCAATTTTCCTTTAATCCTGTTCATTTTCACTCTCGCATTCACTTCGCTGATTCCTAAGGTTTCCGATATTTCTTCATAATCCTTATCCTCCAGATACATAAAAATCAAAGCTTTTTCAATGTCGTTTAATTGATATACGGCCTTATACATCAGTTTTATCTGTTCTTCTTCTTCATAATTATAATCTTCCTGCTTGATAAAATGCTTCGTATTATCAAATTCCATTGTAGAAATTGACCGCGTACTTTTTCGATATAAAGTGATGGCTGTGTTCAAGGCAACCCGATACGCCCAAGTAGTGAATTTAGAATCTCCCCTAAATTTTGGATACGCTTTCCAAAGCTGGATCGTGATTTCCTGAAACAGATCGTTATGAGCATCATCGCCAGAAGTATACAATCTACAAATCTTGTGGATTATATTCTGGTTTTCTTTTAGCTGCTTAACAAAAGACTTTTCTAAATCTTGGCTCATGTAAGGTTAGTAGTTGAAGACGCAAATTTGTTACAAGTTACTATTAATTTTAAATAATTATCTCGAATGTTTATACCAAAAATAAAAGAAGAGGAGATTTTTTCTTTATGGACTTTACGTCTTTATGTGAAAATAATTGCTCGCAAAGGCACAAAGTATAGAAAGGCTGATTATATGCCAGCAGTACCAAGAGAATAGCATAAAAACCAAAACTTGCGATTGAATCTGACTGATGCTATATGATAATAGTTTTATGTTATGCAACATTTATTGTATGCTATACTACATCAGTTCTATGTATACTTCATCAACCTAATGTTATACTACATTGATAAAATATATATAGTATTAATTATATGTCATATAACATAGGTTTATTGCTATACAACACCTAATAGATGCTATGAAGCATTAGCTTTATATTATACTACATTGGGTAAGTGTTGACAGCATAAGCGCTATGTTATACTACTCTAATCTATTGTTATATGACATTGTCAAAATGTAATATAGCATGAGTATAATGTTACATTACATTCATGCAAAAAAAGAAGTATTTGATTAAAACTTTCTATTTAAGAACTGTAAAAAAATAATGGCTTGCAAAGGCATAGCGTCACAGAGTATAAAACGTCTAAATTTTATTTAAAGCGACAGGCTACGGTTTTAATTTTCGGGATAAAACTTCGTATCTTGCAGTAAGAATAAACGCAAACGATGAATATCCCACAATCAGATCTTCCTAGAATAGTTATTTTGGGAGGCGGCTTCGCCGGAATCGCATTAGCCAAGAAATTAAAAAACAAGCCTGTACAAGTCGTGCTTTTAGACAAGCACAATTACCATACGTTTCAGCCTTTATTATATCAGGTGGCAACTGGAGGGCTTGAGGCCGGCTCTATTGCCTATCCGATTCGGAAAGTAGTCCATGAATATAAAAATTTCTATTTCAGGCTTTGCCATGTAAACGAAATCAATACCAAAAGCAATAAGGTGATTGCCGACATCGGGGAGCTTCAATATGATTATTTGGTTATTGCAACCGGCTCTAAGACCAATTATTTTGGAAATAAGGAGATCGAAAGGAATAGTATTGCGATGAAAACAATTCCGCAGTCGCTTAATATCAGGAGCCTGATACTCGAAAATTTTGAGCAGGCACTTTTGACAGATGATGTGAATGAACGGAATGCGCTGATTAATTTTGTTCTGGTCGGCGGTGGCCCTACAGGGGTAGAATTGGCTGGCGCTTTAGCCGAAATGAAAAATGCTATTTTACAGAAAGATTACCCGGATTTAGATATCAGCAAGATGCAGATCAACTTGGTCCAGAGCGGAGACAGGATACTGAATACGATGTCTGAAAAATCGTCTGAAGCCGCAGAAAAATACCTGAAAAAACTTGGCGTGAATGTCTTGAAAAACATGCGCGTTACAAGTTATGACGGAAGAACGATTTCTACCAATACAGGAGTTTCTTTTGAAACAGCTACATTAATCTGGACAGCTGGTGTGCAAGGTGCTATCGTAAACGGGCTTCCTGCTTCATCTTTGGTTGAAAAAGTAGAACGCATCAAAGTGAATGAATACAATCAGGTTGCAGGCTATTCGACTATTTTTGCCGTAGGCGATATCGCAATGATGGCAAGTGAAGAATATCCGCAAGGACATCCAATGATGGCGCAGCCTGCCTTACAGCAAGGAAAATTATTAGGAGAAAATATAATACGGCTGATCCAGAAGGAAGAAATGAAGCCTTTTAACTATAATGATAAAGGTTCGATGGCAACTATTGGACGAAACAAAGCGGTTGTCGATTTGCCGCATTATCACTTTCACGGCGTTTTTGCGTGGTTTGTGTGGATGTTCGTTCATCTTTTTTCGTTGATAGGATTTAAGAACAAAGCGGTAGTTTTTATGAACTGGCTGTATAATTATATCCGTTTTGATCGCGAAGGAAGGCTCATCGTTAGGCCGTACAAAAAGAAAAGCTTTACCAGTTTTACTTTTGATGAGATATAGCTAGAAGCTTAAAGCGGATGATTTTTATAATACCCAATCATCAACCCAACAAACTTGCTATAGCTTTCAAGCCCGTCTTTCTGATGGTTTATTTTTAAGAAATGATCGTAGAAATAATGAAAAAAAGTATCGATAGGGGTTTGATAGCTGTCCCAAAAATCTTTTGATTCTTGGAAATTTTTTAAGATTCCGGGATGGATTAAAGGTAATAGCTCTTTGCTTTTTCCTTCCTCAATTTTTTCGATGTTACCCAAGCAATATTTCAGCGCATACGAATAGCCAGAATATTGAAAATAAATATTTTGGTTGTTTATCGAAGCCAAATAACCAATGAAATTAGCTTCGCTTTCAGAAGCATAGCCTATCTGATGTGCCATTTCATGGCAGACAGTAGTAGGGAAGTTGTATTTTGGAATCTTATAATTGACTTGGGCTTCATTCGTGAAAGGATTCAGATAGCCGCCAAATCCCATATAGGTCAAAGGCAGGCTCACCAAGGATTTTTTAATGCTAGGCACTTGGTATTGGAAATACGAATACTGTTTTCCTAGTTCGTCATATCCATCTTGTGTCAGCGCATATATTTTCTCAATTTCATACGGATTGTCAACTTTTAGGCTGTCATTTTTTACAATCTGACTATGGATTTCGTTTGTCTTAGCAATCATTTTTTTGGTAAATGCCTGCAATTCTTCCAGCGTATAGTCTTTGTCAAGTTTCATTTTGGCATACAGTGGCACGCGATGGTAATTCAAGCCCCACAAGCAATTAAAAAGAAAGTAAAAGATAGAAATAAAGCTCAGTACCGATAGCGTTTTTGATTTCCAATCCATTTTCCAAGATGCCCATGAAAATAACTGAGCTCTTCTTTTATAAAGTCGATAGATTAGAAAACAAATCAATACAGTATAAGCAATGTCTCCAAAAGAAAAAGGCAAGCGGCCAAAAAGAGTTCTTGAGATTTTTGAAAGCCACAAGTAAAAACCATTACTATAATATTTTTCAATGGCTTCAGGAAAAAACGATACGATATTGAGGATAATTATCTGAACTACTAAGAAAATACTCCAGATAATTTTTGATTTTTTCATCGACGAAACATTTGTTTTTGTAAATATAAACAGAAACAATTTAAAGTTTTTTTCTAGAAGAAACTTTAGATAAAAATTAATACTCGCTTCGTACTTTGGTAGGATAATAAGTCGTAAAATTGCAATAGATTTCAGCGTAAAATCAGCAGCTTACTTTGATTATTTATGAAAAAGAAAAATGAAGAGAAAATAATTTTTTTCTGCAACGGAAAAAAGTGCGGCAAGTACAATAAAGAACCGAAAGATTACCTGAAAAAGAAGATTGCCGAATTCGGACTAGAAGATAAAGTCTGTATTTCAAAAATGGACTGTCAGGGAATGTGCAAGAAGGCGCCGGTAGTCTATATTGAGCCGAAAGATATCTGGAAAAAAGAAGTTACAGAAAAAAAAGCTAAAAAAATATTTGAAAAGTACCTCCTTTAAGCTTTTATATCTTGGGCATTCCGCACATAACTTTGTAACTTTGCTATACTAAATTCAAAAATAAATAATGAGTCAGGAAATAAGAAACCTTGAGCCGAAAGCGCTTTGGAATAAATTCGCCGATTTGAATGCCGTGCCGCGTCCTTCAAAAAAAGAAGAAAGAGTGATTGCCTTCATGAAAGATTTCGGTAAAAAACTAGGCTTTGAGACCATCGAAGACGAAGTTGGAAATGTAATCATCAAAAAACCGGCTACTGCTGGAATGGAAAACCGCAAAACCATCGTAATGCAATCGCATTTGGATATGGTGCACCAAAAAAACAACGATACTGTTTTTGATTTTGATACGCAAGGTATTGAAATGTATGTGGCAGACGGTTGGGTTCGTGCTAAAGGAACAACGCTAGGCGCAGATAATGGCTTGGGAGTTGCTACTATTATGGCCATTTTAGAATCTACCGATATTCCTCATCCCGCTATCGAAGCATTATTCACGATTGATGAAGAAACAGGAATGACTGGCGCTATGGGACTAAAAGGAGGCTTGCTAGATGGTGAAATTCTTTTGAATCTTGATACCGAAGAAGACGATGAAATTGATATCGGATGTGCTGGCGGAATTGATGTGACAGCAACTGCAGAATATGACGAAGAAGAAACACCGCAAGGTTCTGTTGGATATTCGATTACCGTAAAAGGCTTGAATGGCGGACATTCTGGAATGGATATCCACAAAGGGCTAGGAAATGCAAACAAAATCATGAACCGTTTGCTTTTTGACGGTTTTGATAACTTCGGATTGCAGATTTCTGAAATAAAAGGAGGCAGCCTTCGCAATGCGATTCCTCGTGAAAGTGTTGCAAAAGTAATTATCGCCGAAGTTTATGACGAAGCTTTTGTGTTCGATATGCAAGAAATTGTGAACGAAATCAAAACCGAATTCAAGACAACGGAGCCGAATTTAGAAATCGTTTTTGAAAAATTAGAAACTGCTCCGGCAAAAGTTATGCCTTCGATTGCACAGTTCTATTTCGTAAGAGCAATGTATACTGCCCATAACGGCGTGTACAGAATGAGTGCTGATTTTGATGATTTGGTAGAAACTTCTAATAATATTGCAAAAGTAGTTGTAGGTGAAGGAAAATTATCTGTCCAGTGCTTGACACGTTCTTCTGTGGAATCATCTAAAATGGATTTAGCGAATGCTTTGCGTTCCGCTTTTGAATTAATGGGATGCGAAGTTGAGTTTACAGGTTCTTATCCTGGATGGACTCCGAATGCTAAATCTGAAATCCTTGATGTTCTAACAGGAATCTACGAGACTCAAAACGGAAGCAAGCCAAATGTAGTAGCTTGCCATGCAGGTCTTGAGTGTGGTATCCTTGGAACTAATTATCCGGATATGGATATGATTTCTTTCGGTCCTACAATCAAAGGAGCACATTCTCCTGATGAAAGAGCCAACATCGCTTCAGCTCAAAAATATTGGAAATTTGTTTTGGAAATTTTGAAAAACATTCCAAGCAAGAATTAAGAATTTCCTATAAAATTCAAGCCATAGATTGATAGATTAGCACAGATAGAGAAGTTTATAATCTGTGGAAATCCTTTAGTCTGTGGCTATTTTTTTTACTTTTACAAAAAACCTTTCCTATGAATTCAAGACAGCAAAAACTCGACGCATTTGGCAGATTATTAGATATTATGGACGATTTGCGTGAAAAATGTCCGTGGGATAAAAAACAGACGCTACAGACTTTGAGGCATCTGACGATCGAGGAGACATACGAATTAGGAGATGCGATTCTTGATAACGACTTGCAGGAAATTAAAAAAGAATTAGGAGATGTCCTGCTTCATATTGTTTTTTATGCAAAAATAGGAAGCGAAACCAACGATTTTGATATTGCCGATGTATGTAACGAAATCTGTGAAAAACTGATTCACCGCCATCCGCATATTTATGGAGATGTTGTCGTAGAAGATGAAGAAGAAGTAAAGCAGAACTGGGAAAAACTAAAGCTTAAAGAAGGAAAGAAATCGGTATTAGAAGGTGTGCCTAAAAGCCTTCCTGCATTAGTAAAAGCAAGCCGTATCCAAGACAAGGTCAAAGGTGTCGGATTTGATTGGGAAGAACCGCATCAAGTATGGGATAAGGTAGAAGAAGAGATTCAAGAGTTTCAAGAAGAAATCAATAATGGCGACCAAGATAAGATTGAAGCCGAATTTGGTGACGTTTTATTCTCCATGATAAACTATGCCCGATTTTTGAAAATCAACCCAGAGGATGCCTTAGAAAGAACCAATAAAAAGTTTATCAAAAGATTTCAGTACCTGGAAAGCAAAGCTGGCGAATTAGGAAAACAATTGTCAGACATGACACTTGCGGAAATGGACGTTTTCTGGAATGAAGCCAAGAAGCTAAAATAAAAAGAGGCCCAGCTGAGCCTCTTTAAATGAATTATAATTAACCGAAAACCTAGATATTATTTTCAATAATAGATTGCCATTTTTTTGCAATCATTTCATTTTCTTGCCAATAAGCCTTTCCTAGCTTGTCATTTTCTAGGTCGTAAAGCACTACCGAATTCGTATTTCCGTTTTTAAGCTTGAACGTAAAAAGGATTTTATCGTCGTTGCCTGTTGATGTTTCTTCAACTCTGCAAGACGTCGCTTCTTTTAAGTCTACAAAAGAAGCTCTGTCGTTTTCTTTGTTTAAGTCGATAAAAAGAAATCCTTTGTTCGCCTCATCTAAAGCATAGATTTTTTTGTAATGCGTTTCACGCGTTGAGAAATCGTATTTTCCTTGGCGGAAATGGTCAAAGATTTCCTTAATTTTCTTTTTGTTTTTTGCCTGACTATTGGCGATATAAAGTAATGGCAAGACGCAAACCAAAGTAAGCACTAGCCCTATTGTTAGAGATGCTGTATCCATTTTTTAGATTTTTTGTATAATGATGATTTGGCTGATAGAAGTATCAGCCCTAAATTTTTAGCGTACGATAAAAATCACCAAAAAAAGTGGAAGGGAAAAAGTAAGATTGAGACATTTTCACATCGATTGATGTCCTGTCTCAGAAAAGCTGCAGTAGCTTTGCAGGTGCTGAAGCCTGAAAAACTTATGTCATAATACGATTCGAACCATTTAGCGTAAACAGGAAGATCTGCTCTCGGATTCGAAATAGAATGGATGCTTATTTCTTGATTTACAAAGGCCGAAGCTCTAAGATAATCAACCTGCTCAATGGATTTTTTATTGTTTTGTATAGCACCAAAAGCTTTTCCTTCGTCGCTATTGACAAAAAGAAAGGCTACCAGAAAAACGGAGAACAGCGCTATGTTTTTAATCCATTTCATCGGACAAAGATACTTTTTATAAAAAAGGTATAAAAGTATTAGAGGCATAAATGCCACAAAATCATAAAAAAAGCCCTGCAATTTGCAGGGCTTTTGGAAATATACTTATTCTGTTTTTATATTTCGAATCTGTTTCAGCTTGTCTTTCCACATCTGCAGGCTTTCTTTGTGTCGCTCGATGTTTTTCTTTACTTCGAGAACCATCGGATTGTCTTTTTTCGCATTCGCGAAAAACTGGATGTTATTCTCTAACTGGAAGATTTCTTGCTGTACTTCCTCAATCTTGCGGATCAAGAAAATCTTCTCGTTTTCAAGTTTTCTTGTATCATCAGAACCAGAAAGCTGGTCGATTCTACTGTTGAAACGAGCCATTTCAGAATCTTTTTTGCTTAAGCTCAATTTATCGAACAAAGCATCTAGAATCTTATTGAATTTCCCTTCGATATGGCGTCTAGCATGCGGCACCTTTCCAAAACCTTTCCATGTTTCGATATGCGCTTTTATAGCATCCAAATCAGCTTTGTGCTCTCCAGTCAAAGCAAAGTCTTTGATGGTTTCAAGGTACGCTTTCTTTTTATCGAAAGCTTCGATTTCTTCTGAATTTACCTCGTTTCTTTGTGCATGAAGCTTGTCGAAATAATGATTGCAGGCTTCCTTGAAGTCTTTCCAGATGCTGTCAGAATATTTTCTTGGCACATGTCCAATCTGTTTCCATTCTTCTTGAATCTGCTTCATTATCGGAGTCGTTGCCGCAAAATCTTCGCTGTCTTTTAGTGAATTTGCTCTTTCGACTAAAGCTAATTTCTTATTCAGATTGTCTTGCTGGTCTTTTTTGATATCCTTATAAAATGAATTTTTCAAGGCATTAAAGTCACGCACGGCATTTTTGAAAGCAGACCAAGTTTCTTCATTAACATCGGAAGGCACTTTTCCGGTAGAGAAAAATTCGTTTCTCAAGGCTTCTACTTTTTCAATCTGACCTTGCCATGAAGAATGTGCTTCTACTTTTTCTTTCGCTAATTCTTCTATTTTTGAAATGATTTCTTTTTTCTTCTCAAGGTTTTCTTGCTCTGTGCCACGTTGTTTTTCGAACAGAAGTTCTCTCTTGTCATGGATTTTTTTAGTCAGTTCGCTAAACGTATTCCAGATGGCCTCACGGTGTTCTCTTGAAACCGGACCGATATCTTCCTTCCAGATTTTATGAAGGTCTTGCAATTCGCGGAATGCTTTGTTTACATCCGGCTCATTTACCAGCACTTCCACTCGAGTAATGATTTTTTGCTTCAACTCTAGGTTGTGCTTGAAATCCAAATCTCTGGCTTCTCTGTCCAAATGTAAGTAGTCATAAAAGTTTTCTACATGAAAATGGTAGTTATTCCAAACGTGGTTGTATTTGTCTCTCGGAATAGGCCCTGCATTTTTCCATCTTTCACGCAATTCATTGAAATGTTTTAGCGTATCCTTGATGTTTTCTTGAGGATTGATTAATTCTTTCAGCTCTTCTACGATAGCTAAACGTACATCCAAGTTAGATTTTAAGTTGTTTTGAAGGCTCTTGAAGTGCGTGTTTTTCTTATCTCTATATTGGTTAAATAAAGTGTCAAATTTGACTTTTAAAGGAAGATGGTAATGAAAATCTTCAGTCGTATCTGGATTTTCAGCTAAAAATTCTTCTCTTTTTTCTTCTATAAAATGATTGTATTTTGAGAGGAAAGCAGACTTGATTTCTTCCACATGGTCTTTTACAGACATTACTTTTTCAACAGCGACTAGCTTTTCTAATTCCTGCACAAGAGATTCCATGTCCATTGCTTCATAATCTTGCATTGGAATTTCATGACGTTCCTTAAGAGTTTCGTCTTCACTTTCTTCTGCATTGGAGTGAGCAATAGCATCTAAGGCTTCTTGGTTTTCGCTGACAGCAATGGTTTCTTCTAATTCTTCAGGAGAAATTTCTACAGCGTCTGCATTTTCAGCAGCAACAGTCTCAGCTTCTGCTTCAACAGCATCAGCATTGTTTTCGCTTTGTTCTTCTATCTGCGGATTTTCATTTTGAGACACATCTTGTGTTTCATTTTCTTGACTTCCATCTGCTTCATGCAGGTTATCATTCTTTTCTTCTAACATCATTAAATGTTTAAGGTTGGTAATTCTTTAGTTTGGAAAGATAGTAAAGGCGGATGAAAATTCAAAGAAAAACCAATATTTAAAGTAATTTTTGCCACTATAGATGTTTTTGTCGCAATAGAACTTTAGAGATTTTTGTTGAAAAAGCTACTTATTCCAAATTTTCCATGATTTCTCAGCCTGATAGCGCAGCATTTCTAATCCGTTTTTAGTTTTGGCTCCGTATTTTTTAGCTTTCTTCAAAAAGATAGTTTCTTCGGGATTGTAGATCAAGTCATGGGCGATATGCTTTGGAGAGAAATATTCATAAGCAATAGGAGGAAAGGCATCTACATTTGGGGAAGTACCAAGCGGCGTACAGTTGATCACGATTTGATGATTGTCAAAAGTCGTGGCGTTGACTAGATTGTATCCGATGCTTTCGTCGGAAGCTTCTCTGGATACAAAAGTGTATAAAATTCCGAGTTCCTCTAAGGCGAAAGCCACGCCTTTGGATGCACCTCCGGTTCCTAAAATCAATGCTTTCTTATGATGCGGTTCTAATAAGGGTTCTAATGATTTCTTGAAACCGTAATAGTCAGAATTATACCCTTTTAATTTTCCTTTTCGTGTAAATTTTATAGTATTGACGGCACCGATTCTTTCTGCTTTTTTTGAAATTTTATCAAGATAAGGCATTACGGCTTCTTTATAGGGAATGGTGACATTCATTCCTTTCAAATTAGGATGCTGCTTGATAATTGCTGGAAATTCCTCAATTGACGGAATGTCAAAATTGACATAATCGTAATTGTTTAGATTCAAAGATTTGAATTTTTCTGCAAAATATCCTTTTGAAAAAGAGTATCCGATATTTTTTCCGAGCAACCCGAATAGGTGTGTAATTTTCATGCGTCTAAAATTAAAAAGCCTGGCAAAAGCGAAATTAATCATTTTTGCCAGGCTTCTAAAAGATATTCTTTTTGTTATTTTTTATGAATCATTTTTTGGACATCTTTTCTTTCCCAAACAGTAGGGAAGAGGGTTTCAATAATGGTGTGGTTTTCGAAACTTACTCTCAATCCATTGCTGAGATGGAATTTTCCTTTTGTTTCGTCATCTTCCATAAAATATAAACCAGCAAGACGGTATTCTAATTGAAACTCTTCTGGGAAATACTCTGAAGCCTGCAATAATGTGTGTATGGCTGCTTCGAATTCTCCTAAATACTGCAGGATGTCAATCCAATACAGCCAAGTATCCAGCTCATAATCGCCAAATTCTACAGCTTTTCTATAGCCTATTTCGGCTTCTTCTAGAAAATCTAAGGCTCTGTTGATGGTTGCATAACGTTTCCAGTACAATCTATTTTCGTTATCAATTCCGATGGCCTTATTTACATAAAACAATGCTTTTTGATAGTTTTTCTGTCTTACGTAAAAATCGGTAATCGCAATCCACCCTTTGTCTAATAATGGATCTTCGTGAACAGTCTTGTGAAAATATTTAAGCGCCAATGGCTTGTTGCCTAATTTTTCATAACATTTTCCGATTCGAAGCAAAGCATATGACGTTGGATCATCTAATTCAATGGTCCTGTTATAGCTTTCAATCGCTTCATCATAACGTTTAAGACGTTCTAGAGACTTGGCTTTTTCCATAAAAGCACCCATGAACTCATCGTCGATCATGGAAGCGTAATCGAAACATCTTAAGGCGTTCTCATAATCTTGCAGTCCGTAATAAAGCCTGCCGCTTTGGTGCCATGCGATTTCGCTGTAAGGATTTCTGTCAATATAATTCTCAAGAAAGGCAATAGCTTCCTTGTTTTGGTCTAAAAATTCAAAACAGTATACCACATTGTATAATGCGGCTTGGTCTTCTACGTCTTCTTCAAGACATTTGATAAAATTCTCCTTGGCAAACTCCAAATTGTCCATGAAAAGGTATTCCATGCCAATCAAGTTGTAGACATCTGCATAATCATCCGTCAGTTTTAGGGCTTCCTGCAATAATTCTACAGCCTTCTCATGATTGTCTCTTTTGGAGTAAATGTTGGCTTTTTGGATAAAAATTTCTTCGTTTTGGGGTTCAATGGCGTAAAGTTCGTTTAACAGCTTTTCAGCTGTTTCTAGCTTGTCATCATACACCAGCATTTCTACTTGTACTAGTTTTAAGCCTGTAGAACGAGGGTGCTGCTCAAGCGCTAATTTTAAGGCTTTTTTAGCCAGAGACGCTTTACCCATATCCAGATAGTGAAGAATAATTTCTTCAAATTCTTCCGAATCAAAGAAGAGAACTTTGTTAGTTTTCAACATCGATTCGAACTTGGACAAGGATAAATTGTAATCTTCTTCATCGTGACTCAAATGCATACTCTTTGTTTTTAAAATTATCCTTAATAAATTTAGGGAACGTAAATCTTTTTGCGAGGTAAGGCTGAAATTGTTGTGAACAATTTAATTAACAAAACTACTCTCTGTAAGTTACGGATTTTTATTGTCAAATCCTAATTTTTCAGGGCTGATTGCACTTCATCCATTACTTCTAAAATAATGGCACAACCTTCTCTAATTTCTTGTTCAGATATCGTCAGCGGAGGCGTAATTCTAATCGCTTTGCCTTCAAACAGCAGCCAGAACAAAATCAGTCCTTTGTCTTGGCATTTTAAAATTACTTGGTTCGTAATTTCGGCATCTTCAGTCATTGCGGCAAGCATTAATCCTCGCCCTCTTACTTCTTGTATCAAAGGATGTACCAAAAGCGAACGGAAAAGCTTTTCTTTCTCCAGAGTCTGCGGTATCAGGTCGGTTTCGGTAATTTCTTGTAATGTTGCCAAGCTGGCTGCTGCTATGACAGGATGTCCGCCGAAAGTCGTGATATGACCTAATTTGGGGTTATCACTCAATAAATCCATCATTTCTGACGAAGCTGTAAAAGCGCCAACCGGCATTCCACCACCCATTCCTTTGCCTAATATAATTACGTCAGGAACGACATCATAGTTTTCAAAACCGAATAATTTTCCGGTTCTTCCAAAGCCAGGCTGGATTTCATCGATAATCATCAGCGCACCAACTTCTGTACATCTTTCTCTGACTTTTTTCAAGAAGCCGTTTTCTGGCTGTATGAATCCAGCACCACCTTGAATACTTTCTAATATTATTCCTGCAGTTTTTGTCGTGATTTTCTGTAAATCTTCTTCGTTGTTAAACGTGATAAAATCGACATCAGGTATTAGCGGACGGAAAATTTGTTTTCTTTCCTCAAATCCCATAACGCTCATGGAGCCCATTGTATTGCCATGATAGGCATTATTGCAGGAAATCAATTGGCTTCTGCCTGTAACTCTTCTGGCAAGTTTTAAGGCACCTTCTGTAGCTTCTGTTCCCGAATTGACCAAATAGGTTTTTTCTAATGGTTTTGGAAGGAGAGAAGCTAATAGCTTGCAAAATTCGACAGCTGGATTTTGGGCATACTCGCCGTAAACCATTACATGTGAATACTTGTCGAGTTGATTTTTTATGGCGTCATTGACTCTTTTGTTCTGGTGCCCTAATGTACAAGCAGAAACGCCAGCGACAAAGTCAAGGTATTTTTTGTTATTGGTATCGTAAATGTAAGAACCGATAGCGTGAGAAACTTCCATCCCCAAAGGGTAAGGAGAGGTTTGTGCTTGGTATTTGTGGAAATCTTTAATCATTGAAATCTATATCATTGTACTGTTTGATTGCTTCGCTGCAATCCTAAAATCTTATTGCACTTTCGCTTTCTTCTCAGGATTCTTTTTGTCATATTCCAAAGTTTCTTTTCGGACTTCCATCGGGACATCTTCTTTGGCCTTGTCAATCTTGCTTTGTTTCACAATTTTTTCATGAAGCTCTTGTTCTTCTGGCGGAAAAATATCATCCTTGCTTTTTATGATTTCGTCGCCCCGCCAAATAAATCCTCGGAGTTTCCGGGCATTTTCGGGCAGGTCTTTTTCGGGATAACTTTCGCTTTCTGTATTTTTAAACGCGGTTACCGTCGTGATTTTGTTGTCTTCCAGCTCAAGATGTATACTGCTGCTGATTCCTTTGTCGATAGCAGCTAATTGGCCTTTATCATAGGCATAATAAATCTTTTCGGTGTTCTTGACGAGATCGACCTCATAGAGCTTATTGTCCCTAAATTTACCGTATAAATTGACACCCTTGACCTGATTATAGCCTTTTCCTAAGGTGTCTTTGGAGGCAATAAAAGCATCTGTCAATACCTTGAGGGAATCTAATTTTTCAGTTTCCGTATTTGAAATAAGATGGATTACTTTTCCTGTCAATTGATTTTCTCCATTCCAAACTACTGGCCTTCCTATTAATTGCGTGAGTCCGTTTTTTTCGTTCGAGTGTAAGGAATCGCATTTTCCGCTCATGTCGATTTTATAAAAACGTACGTTATTGAAAGCCCGCATGATTCTATTTTCTGGCTTTCCGGTAACCATCAACTTTTTGCCATGGATATAAAGCGTGTCTTTTTCAATTAATGTCGCAGCAACAGCTCTTTTAGTCATCACTAAAGAGTCTTGGTTTCGATACACTTCGCCATAATGACCTCGGACAATTCCTCTGTTGATAGAATCGGTGATTTTAACATTGTTGGTTGCTGAAGCAAATTCCCTATTTCGGTCATAATACAAACTGTCGCCTTCGATAAGCCTATTGTTGTATTTGATATAGGAATTCTTTACAAAATGAGCATAATTCTTTTTGGTGTCATAAAACCCTTTTTCGGTGTAGATAAAATTTTCCTTGCTGGTAATCGTCGACGGACCGAAAAGATAGGAGTGGCCTGAATTTGAATAATAATCCAAATGATTTGACTTGATGACGTATTTTGGATTTGTAATAGTAACGGCGGTCAGGAACTGGAATTTCTTTTCATTCAGGAAATACCTTCCGGATTTGCTTACTAAAGTGTTTTCTTGGTCTTTTATTGTGCCATATGTGTTATAATACGCCTGCTGGATTCTCCTGTCAAAATTAATCGTATCCGTTGTCAGTGTCATTTTTGGATCACGCATGACCACATTTCCTGTGGCATAAGCGAATTTTATGTTTCCTTGATATTCCGCATAGCGGCTGTCCATGAAAACCGTATCGCCTTGGTTCATTTTCACATCGCCAAAAGCCTTTACATAATTTTCTTTTTGGAATAGATAAGCAGTATTGCAGGTCATCCTAACACCATCGTGCAGAATCCTGACATTTCCTCTATATCGAATTGCGCCTGGAATTTCTTCCTGTTGGATATCGACAAAATCGGAATTTTCAACTACTATTTTTTTAGGAGGTGCCTGTGCTAGCAGTGTGTTGAAATTCAGTAGGATAAAAAAGCTTGCAAGAAATAAAAAGTTCTTCTTCAATGGATCGTATTTTGGCTCAAATTTAAGTAAAATCTCCAAATTTGATTTTTAATTAAGAATTATTTATAGGTAGCATAAAAAATAAAACGCCTTGACATTATCAAGGCGTTTTTATTATTTTGTAATAGTCTGGGTTCTGTCTGGCCCGACTGAAATTACCTTGATCGGAACTTCTACAAATTTCTCGATAAACTCGACATATTCTTTTAATTCTGAAGGAAGCTCGTCGTAAGAAGTCATTCCCGTCAAATCAGCTTTCCAGCCTTTTTTCTCAACATATACTGGAGAAACGTTTTCTGGTTCTATGTTGTAAGGAAGATGGTCGATTTCTGCTCCTTTGTATTTATAAGAAGTACAGATTTTTAGGGTATCAAATCCTGAAAGCACATCGCCCTTCATCATATATAAAGCAGTAACTCCGTTTACTTGAATTGCATATTTCAAAGCTACTAAGTCTAACCAGCCGCAACGTCTAGCGCGACCTGTTACGGAACCGAATTCGTTTCCGACTTTTGCCATGGTTTCGCCATCTTTGTCAAAAAGTTCGGTAGGGAAAGGTCCGCTGCCGACTCTTGTCGTATACGCTTTGAAAATTCCAAAGACTTCTTTTACACGGTTTGGAGCGATTCCTAAACCAGTACAAGCGCCTGCTGCAGTTGTATTGGAAGATGTCACAAAAGGATACGTTCCGAAATCAATATCTAAAAGCGAGCCTTGTGCGCCTTCTGCCAATATTGATTTTCCTTCTTTCATCGCTTTGTTGATGTATTCTTCACTATCGATGAATTGCAATGTTTTTAATACTTTGATAGACTCAAAAAACTCGTCTTCCAGTTCTTTCAAGTCGTATTGAAGATCGACATCATAAAAAGCAATCATAGCTTCATGCTTGTCGGCTAAAGTTCTATATCTTTCTTTAAAATCAGCCAGTTCGATATCGCCTACGCGAAGACCGTTTCTTCCTGTCTTGTCCATATAGGTCGGCCCAATTCCTTTTAAGGTTGAACCGATTTTAGCTTTGCCTTTTGATGCTTCAGAAGCAGCGTCAAGCAGACGATGTGTAGGCAAAATAAGGTGTGCTTTTCTTGATATGATCAATCTTGACTGGATGTCGATATCAAATTTTGCCAATCCTTCCAATTCTTTTTGGAAAACAACAGGGTCAATCACGACGCCGTTTCCGATAATGTTGATTGATTTTTTGTGAAAAATTCCAGAAGGGATAGTTCTCAAAACGTGCTTGATTCCATCAAATTCAAGCGTGTGTCCAGCATTTGGTCCGCCTTGAAAACGGGCAATAATATCGTACTTTGAAGTGAGAACGTCAACAATTTTTCCTTTGCCTTCGTCGCCCCACTGCAATCCGAGTAGTAAATCTACGGTCATTTTTTAGTTGTTTGTGTTTATTTATTCTTTAGGTGTAGTCTTTTTGTTTCCGTAAAGGTATAAGGAGTGGTTGTGGATTTCGATATCAAAAATTTCTTCAATAGTTTTTTTGATGCTTTGGATTCGCGGGTCGCAGAATTCAATCACTTCACCAGAATCGGTCATGATAATATGGTCGTGCTGTTTATCGAAATAAGATTTTTCGTAATGTGCCTGGTTTTGCCCAAACTGATGTTTTCTTACCAATGCACAGTCCAATAGAAGTTCAATCGTGTTGTAAAGCGTAGCTCTACTAACGCGGTAATTCTTGTTTTTCATCTTGATATAAAGAGATTCGATATCGAAATGCTCCTCATTATCATAAATTTCCTGAAGTATAGCATAGCGTTCAGGAGTTTTGCGATGTCCTTTAGTTTCAAGATATTTTGTAAAAACATTTTTTACAATCTCTTGATTTTTATTGTTATCTACGGAAATTAGTGTCATATCCTGCAAAGATAAATTATTTTATTCAAGTATCAAGTTTCTCGTTTATTGATTTTTATATGTTTAACAAAAGATATAGACTATGGATTTTAATCAAGGATTTTGCTTGTGAAATTTCTGCAAAAATTCGAAAAACCGATTCTGAAACAAGTCTTTTGAGGTTAGTTTTTGTTAATTCGGGTTACTTTATCAATCCCGTCTATCTTTTTAATATTTTCAATCAATTTTTTGAGAATCGTATTGTTTTGTACAACAACTACAACTTGCCCGTTGAAAATTCCGGCATCACCGCTTAATGAAATACTTTGGATGTTTACGTGCATGTTGTTGGAAATTACTTTCGTCAATTCATTGGTCAGACCAAGCGTGTCCATTCCAGTAATGTTCAGGATGGCCTTAAATTCTTGCTGCGTTGAGTCGATCCATTTCGCCTTGATGATTCGGTAAGCATAGTTAGATTGCAAGCTGATAGCATTCGGACAGTCTTTTTTATGGACTTTTATTCCTTCGTTGATAGTCACAAATCCAAAAACATCGTCTCCTGGAATCGGATTACAACAAGTCGCTAATTTATAGTCAAGCTTATCTTGTTCTTTTCCAAAAACCAACATGTCATAATTGTTGCTGATTTCGGGCTTATTGATGATTTCCGGATTTGTAGTAGGAGAGCGCTTGATCTTGTTTTTGAAAAAGTTCATAAACGTATTGCTCTTCTGCGCGGCATAATCTTTCAACTGCTGGTTGTCGATAGCGCCGATTCCCACGCGATAAAAGAGATCAAGGCTTGTTTTTAGCTTGAAATAATTGACCAGCTCATTGACGGTCGTTTCGTTTAAGGTCACTTTTAGATGACGCAATTTTCGAGTCAACAATTCTTTTCCGTCTTCAGCAGTTTTCTTCGTATTCTCGTTTAATACGTTTTTGATTTTCGTTTTTGCGCGCGAAGTTGTCACATAATCCAACCAATGCGATGTCGGCTTTTGGTTTGGAGAAGTGATGATTTCAATCTGGTCGCCGCTGTTTAAAACATGATTTAGCGGGACTAATTTTCCGTTGACTCTTGTTCCGCGTGTCCTGATTCCGATTTCGGAGTGGATACTGAATGCAAAATCCAACGATGTGGCACCTTTCGGCAGCGACTTGATTTCGCCTTTCGGCGTAAATACATAAATTTCTTTAGAATATAAATTTAGCTTGAAATCTTCGACAAAGTCAACAGCATTTGTTGAGGCGTTTTCGAGAGCTTCTTTCAAGAGATTTAACCAGGTATCCAAACCGTGCTCTTCGTTGCCGCCCTGTTTGTATTTGTAATGGGCAGCGTAGCCTTTTTCGGCAATTTCGTCCATTCTTTCGCTTCGGACTTGAATTTCTACCCAACGGCCTTTTGGTCCCATTACCGTAATGTGCAAAGCTTCGTAGCCTGTCGATTTTGGCGAAGAAATCCAATCACGCAAGCGGCTCGGGCTGGGACGATAATGGTCGGTAACGATAGAATAGATTTTCCATGCCAAGAATTTCTCTTCGCTTGGTGCTGCTTTGTAAATGATTCGTAAGGCAAACTTGTCGTACACTTCGTCAAAGCTTACGCCTTGCGCCAGCATTTTCTTTCTGATTGAAAAGATGGATTTAGGACGGCCTTTTATGATGTAGTCGATTCCTTCGGCATCTAGCGATTCTTTCAGTACATCTGAAATAGATTTGATGTATTCGTCCTGCTGTTCCTTGGTTTCTTTTATTTTGCTGACAATATCATTGTAGATTTCAGGCTCGGTATATTTCAAGCCCAAATCTTCCAGCTGATTTTTTATGTTGTAAAGTCCCAAACGGTGGGCAAGAGGTGCATAAATATAGAGTGTTTCGGATGCAATTTTTGCCTGTTTGTAATCGACCATGGATTCCATAGTCTGCATGTTGTGCAAACGGTCTGCAATTTTGATAAGAATCACGCGTACGTCATCATTCAGCGTCAATAGCATTTTGCGGAAGTTTTCCGCCTGCATCGAGATTTCGTTATCAGTTTTTACCTGGGCTATTTTGGTCAATCCTTCGACGATTTTTGCAATCTTCGGATTGAACATCTTTTCGATGTCTTCTACAGTAATATCAGTATCTTCAACAACATCATGCATCAGTGCAGCGGCAATAGAAGTGGCTCCCAGACCGATTTCTGATGCGACAATTTTTGCCACAGCAATCGGGTGGAAAATATACGCTTCGCCAGATTTTCTGCGTTGGTCTTTATGAGCGTCTACAGCAACATCAAATGCTTTGCGGATTAGTTTTTTATCATCTTCTGAAAGCGTCTGGTAACTGATTCGCAAAAGTTCTTTGTATTCTCTAGCAATTGCCTTGTTTTCTTGTTCTAAATCAATCTCTACCATGGCGTTTCTGATATTTGTTAGCTACTCACTAAAAGTAAAATAAAGTTTTGGATTTTCCAATTTTTTTGCTAGTTTGTATAGAAGCAAAAACCGCTCCAAATTGGGCGGTTTTTTTGTTGTATGGAGTTGTGTTTTATCGCTTTTATTTTACCCTGAAAAAGTTAAGGTCTTGAAAATCATAACTAAAATCTGTAGCAGGAGAAATAGGCTTCATCGTGAATTCTGCATTGTCTTTTTCGAAGAAGATATGCGCATCAGCGTGGAAATAGCGGTTGTCCCATTTTACAACGAAATTATTGTCTTTGTAAAAGAAAATTTCGCCTTTTAATTGCGGAGAACGCTTGGAAGCAAAATACATTTTTCCTTTCTTTTCTGTAATCGTAATTTCTCCGAGCCAATTGTCTTTATATGTTCCAATGTACTTCTTGAAATCGATTTTCTGGTTTTTATTGTTTGTGACAGTTTGCCATACTTTATCTGTAATTTTGTCTGCTTTTTCTTCGGTAGCTTTATTTCTATCGCTGTAGATTTTTACATGGTCAATTGATTCGATTCCGAGATAGCTATCTTTAATTGTGTTGGTGATGGCCGAAAAAGCAGCGCCTGATTGCTGATTCGTAAAAACAATGATTCCGAGCTGCAGTTCGGGAATTAAAGTTACTTGGGTTACGATTCCTTCTAAGCCGCCTGTATGTGAAACTTGCATCTTTCCTTTCACATCGGTTAATTGCCAGCCGAGACCATACGCTTTGAAAAGAGAATTATAAGGTGGCGCAGGCTTATTAGGCATCAGGGTTTGCGGTGTCCACATTTCTGCGTGTTCTTTTTCTGAAAACAATTTTTGTCCGTTGCCGTATTTTCCTTTATTCAATTGCATGATGGCCCATTTGCTCATATCGTTTACGCTGGAATAAATACCCGCAGCTGCGTCAAAAGTTTGATTTTTATAGCGTGAAATGACTTTTAGCTTCCCATCGATAGGAACATGAGGTACGATTACGTTAGAAGTGTCTTTTAAGCGTACCCATGTAGAAGCTGTTTTGTTCATTTCCAACGGTTTCAGGATTTTGGTTTCTATAAAATCATTCCATGTTAGGCCGCTAGCTTTATGAACAACTTCTCCTGCGATGATGTACAACAGATTGTCGTAATCGTATTTTGTCCTGAATCCAGAAACAGGCTTTAAGTATTGGATATTTTCAATAATGTCTTGTGCTTTAAAATCAGAACCGTCAGGCCAGATCATCAGGTCGCCTGCGCCAAGTCCAAGGCCGCTTCGATGTGTCAGCAGATCTCTGATAGTAAACTCGTTGGTCACATACTCATTGTACATTTTGAATTCTGGCAAGTATTTGATGACTTTGTCGTCCCATTTGATTTTACCTTCGTCAACAAGCATTGCCAAAGCCGCGCTGGTAAAGGCTTTGCTGTTGGATGCAATTCCAAATAAAGTATTTTCGTCTACTTTTTGTTTGGTGATTATCGATTTGACGCCATAGCCTTTGGAATGGATTACTTTTCCGTCTTTTACGACAGCAACCGCGATACCAGGCACATCAAAAGTTTTTAGTGTTTTTTCTACGACTTCATCAATTTGCGTAGGCGTAATCTGTGCCGAAAGAGTAGTGCTTATTAAAATAGCGAATAGACCTAATTTAAAATTCATAAGTTGTAATTCATAAGTGATTAAAATCCTCTTTGTCTTTTTGCTTCAAATATCAAGATTGCAGCGGCGACAGAAACGTTCATGGAATCAATTGCGCCTTGCATTGGGATGATTATGTTTTGAGTCGCATTGTCGCGCCATTCTTGCGTAAGCCCTGTGGCTTCTGTTCCAACGACTAAAGCGGTCGGGGTGGTATAATCTTGCGTATGATAACCCGTAGAATTCTGCAATGTAGCACAATAGATGCTGATATTTTTTTCTTTTAGGAAGGTAATAATTTCTTCAGTAGTTCCTGTCGCTATGTTGTTTGTAAAAAGACAGCCTACACTCGAGCGTACAATATTTGGATTATATAAATCGCTTTTTGGGTTGGCTATGATAACCGCATCTAGGTTGGCGGCATCAGCAGTTCGCAGAATGGCTCCAATATTGCCTGGTTTTTCAGGTGCTTCGGCGACAAGAATGAGCGGGTTTTTACCTAAATCTAATTCAGATAAAGAAAGGTTTTTGGATTTTGCAATAGCTAAAATTCCTTCTGTAGTATCACGATAGGCTAGTTTTTGGTAAACTTCTTTGCTGATTTCAATCAATTCTGCAGAACGGGAAAGTTTTCCGGCTTCGTTTTCAGAAATTATTTCCGGTAAAAATAAGATGGTTTCGATTTCATAACCGCCTTTCTGCGCCAGTTCGATTTCTCTTTGTCCTTCGATTAAAAAAGTTCCGGTCTGCTTTCGCGCTTTGGATTTTTCCTGAAGCAGCACCAGCGATTTTATAAATGGATTTTGGACAGAAGTGATTTGTTTCAAGATTGTAGTTTCTATGTTTCTAAGTCGCTAAGGTACTACCTTTTCTAAAATCATAAAACCTAAAATCATAAATTAAAGTATTCCTCTAGCTTTAATTTCCAAATATTTATTAATCGTGTCCAACGTAAGATTTTCGGGTTGTGTCAATACCGAATAGATTCCGTATTTTTTCAATTCGTTAACGATAAGACGTTTTTCAAAAGCAAATTTTTCAGCGATGACTTTGTCATATACTTCTTGAACTGTAACTGCCTTCGAATTGATAATTTCGTTTAGTTCTGTGTTCTGAAAAAAAACAACGACCAGCAAGTGGCTTTTTGCAATTCCCTTTAAATACGGAAGCTGGCGATGAAGACTGTCTAGCGTTTCAAAATTTGTATATAAAATAATAAGGCTTCGGTGGTTGATATTTTTCTTTATGTCGGCATACAATCGGCTGTAGTCGCTTTCAAAGAAATCGGTTTTGATGTTGTAAAGGCTTTCCAAGATTTGGTGCATCTGTGAAGAGCGTTTTTCAGCTACGACACGATTTTCTACTCTTTTTGAAAAGGCAAACATTCCGGCCTTGTCTTGTTTTTTTAGAATTACGTTAGATAAAACCAAAGTCGCATTTATAGCATAATCCAACAGGCTTAGGCCGTTAAAAGGCATTTTCATCACACGGCCTTTGTCGATAGCCATGTAAATGGATTGTGACTTTTCGTCTTGGAACTGATTGACCATTAACGAATTCTTCTTTGCCGTGGCTTTCCAGTTTAGCGTACGGATGTCATCACCTTGCACATATTCTTTAATCTGCTCAAATTCCATCGTATGGCCAATTCTTCTGATTTTTTTTACGCCGTATTGAAACAGGTTGTTAGAGAAGGCCATCAGGTCGTATTTTCTCAACTGAATATAAGACGGATAGGTCGGAACCATCTGGTTTTTGTCAAATGTAAATCTTCGGGAAACCAGTTTTAATGGAGAAATCACATAGATGTTGAGGTTTCCAAAAACATATTCACCTCGTTCTGTCGGACGAAGATAATATTGGATGTCGTCTTGAGAAGAAGCTTTTATTTTTCGCTTGATTTCAAAATTACGGACTTGGAACTGCTCGGGAATTTCGTCTATGATTTTTATCCCGATAGGGAAGGTATAATAGTTTTTTATATGTACTCCGACTGGATTTTCATCGCCGTTTGATAGCTTTTCGGGAGCGATTCGAGTTCCGTCTATTCCGGTTTTGGCCGCAAATAAGATCAGTATGTCAAGGACTAGAAACGCCAAAAGCATCAGCAATACATATCCTGCCGCATTGTAGAGTGCCGGAAACATAAAAGCAAAGCAATAGATGAATCCTACGCCAATCAGCGTGAAAAAAAAGAAATTGTTGATGTATAGTTTTTTGAGCAGTTTCAAAGCGGCAGTGTTTTAAATTATCTAGGAATTTCGATAGCTTCAATCACCTGCTTGATGATTTCTACGCTTGTAATTCCTTCCATTTCACGTTCTGGCGTTACGATAACTCGGTGTTGCAGAACTGGAATTGCGGCTTCTTTGATATCTTCTGGCGTTACGAAATCTCTTCCGCGAATAGCGGCATATCCTTTGGCAGCATTTAGGATGGCAATCGATGCACGAGGCGAAGCTCCTAAATACAAGAAAGCATTTTCTCTTGTGTTTACGACTAGCTTGGCGATATATTCCAAAAGCTGAGGCTCTACAATAATCTGTTTTACTAAAGATTGGTATTTCTGAATTTCTTCAGAAGTCAGAACCGTCTGGATGTTATCTAATTTTCCATGATTCTGCAATTGGTGCTCTTTCTGGATAATCAGGATTTCTTCATCTAATTTCGGATAATCGATATTCACTTTGAAAAGAAAACGGTCTAATTGGGCTTCTGGCAAACGATACGTTCCTTCTTGCTCAATCGGGTTTTGGGTTGCGATAACCAAAAACGGAGCTTGCATTTCATAAGTAGTGCCGTCCATTGTGATTTGGCGCTCTTCCATGACTTCAAACAATGCAGCCTGTGTTTTGGCAGGAGCACGGTTGATTTCGTCAATTAAGACTAGATTGGAAAAAATCGGTCCTTTTTTAAACTCAAATTCTGATTTTTTAAGATCATAGACAGAAGTTCCCAAAATATCAGACGGCATCAAATCGGGCGTGAACTGAATTCTGCTGAATCCGATGTTTAATGTCTTAGCCAATAATTTTGCCGTAATGGTTTTGGCAACTCCAGGAACTCCTTCCAATAGAACGTGTCCGTTTGAAAGGATAGCGACCAAAAGCTGATCGATCATCTTGTGTTGGCCTACAATAACGCTTCCGATTTCAGTCCTGATTTTTTCGATACTTTCTTGCAATTGGCTTAAATCAATTCGAGATTGAAAATTTACGTTTTCGGTTGCATTTTCGTTTTGGCTGTGTTCTATATTTTCTTCCATTGGATATGTGGATTATGTTTCTTAATTGTCTTTTTCTTTTGCAAAAATCTTTTCGATGGCCGTATTCAAGGCTATCAAGTCGCTTTCAATACTTTGATGATAGTTTTTTCGGTACTGGTTTATAAGATAGACGGCTCGTTGTATATCTTCTAACTTCTTGCCTGTTTTCTGCTGTAACTTTTTCTCGAAATTTTCATCCAGAACAGTAGTATCAAGCAGGTATTCGTTTCTAACTTTTTCTAGGAAATATATGATTTTCTTTTCAATTATATTGTCGTGATTGCCTTCTTGGAAATATAAATTTCCGATGGTTTTCGTAAAATCGACTGTTGTGTTTTCTAAAGGCTTTATGATCTTGACGATTCTTTGTTTTCTTTTTGCATTGAATATAAGGAAAACCAACATTCCTAGCAAAAATATATACCATACGGCTTTTAAAGCGGGCTGGCTAAGTATATAGCGCAATGGGGAATTTGAAATGATTTCTCCAGTCTGGTTTTTTACAAGCCAGAATATTTCTCCGTCTGCATAGCTCAAGGCTTTAGCCGCATATTTTGAGTGATTGTCTTTTAAAAGATGATAGTTCGTAAAGACGGTCGGCTGTGTGTGCAGGTAAAATTCTCCTTTGCCATAAGGAATTTTTATAAAATTGACCAGCTTTTCTGATTTGTTTCCTTGATATCCAAGAACAGTGGTGTTAAGCGTGTCTATTTTATTGAAATAGGAATTTCCGGATCCGACGGTGATATTGTATTTTTCTGAACCTAGATTTGGATTGGCCAGCCATGCCGAGATGGAATCCCTGCCTAGAAATTTTGAGGAATACTCGAATTTCAGGCTGTCCATTAATTTTTGCGGAAATGATTTTGAGCTGATAAAAATCTTATTTCCATGTTCGGCAAAATATAAGATTTCCTGCGTCGATTCGTCATCAATCAAGTAGTTTTCTGAAATGGAAAGAATGGTTCCCTTGGCTTTATAGGTATTGACAAGACTGTCATAATCGTATAACGGCTCAAGATATTCGTAGGCCGTCTGTGTAATCCTATTAACTTTTTCAGTATCAAACAAAGCCGGAGCTTCTTCATTAAAGATATACATCCCAAAAGGAATTTTATCGTTAATTCCAAAAGTAGGCGACCAGTTGATCGGTTTCGGCCGTGTAGCATCAATATAAACAATGCCCGTTAAAAGCAGTACCAAAAACACGATGTATATTTTGATAGTCTTGTTCATTTATAGAGCTTTGATGGTTTTTTCAAATGATTTTACGGCTTTTGACAAGGTGTCTTCTTCTAGTTCAAATTCGCCATACCAGATGTAATTGTAGAGATAAGAAAGGTATGAAAAATCGTTCCTTAGTTTTTCGCTTTTTATTTCGTAGAGATAGTCGGAATTTGTTTTTTCGACATCCCATTCGATGATTTCTTTTTCGGCTAGCTTTTTCAGCAGCCATAAATAATAATAGCGCACGACCAATCGGCTTTCGCCTGATTTTGTGGCTTCTTTGATGAGCTTTTCGAAATCGACCAAATGAAGGTTCTTTTCGATTTCATCGTAATGGATTACTTTTTTGTCTGAAGATTTTCCAAAAATCCATCGTCCTTCATCGTTCATAATGGCCTTCACGATAAGATAGATTACGAATAGGATAATGATTACGGCTAGAATCTTCAGAAATAGTTCAACAAAAGACATGGAAGCTTCCTCGCTGCTCAAGCTGAAAATCTTCCCAAACCAATACGAAAGCCATTCCTTGAAACGATCCCAAGCATTTTTTTCTTGTGTCTTGGTTTCGTACTCAAAGCTCGAATCGCTGTATTTCTCTTTTAATTTGCTAAACGAACGACTTTTTATTTCGGTGCTATCGATTGCGATGTCTTTTTCAGAAAACTTAGAAACAGCAGTAACCGTGTCGGGTTTTTTTTCCGGCGGAGGATCCTGACTGAAAGCGGTATTCAGGCAGAAAAAGAAGAGAACTATGTAGAGTAGCTTATTCAAAATCTTTTCCGATACTGTCGATTTCTCCAAACGAAGTTTTGTTTTCCTCATGCTCTCTGCGGCTGTAGTAAATTAGGCCTTGGTTTACAATAAGGAGATTATTCAATACGTAATTTGCCAAGATTACAATTACAAAAATTATAGCCATCACGATTCCGATTGTAGAAAGCGCTTGTGTTGTTCCGTCTGCAGTCCCAGATTCAATTGAAGTAAAGAGGACAATCATAGAAATGACATACGGAATCATCGAAAAAATGGTCAGGACAACTTGAACGATCATATACATAATCATCGTGACGCCAATAATCGGCCAGAATTGCTTTTTTAAGTATCCTATAGCATTTCCAAACGAAGTAAAATAGCCGTTTGAAGTATTGAGATAATCAAACAATGTAAGAGATAGTATGCTGAATAGTGCAGGAATGGCAATGATAAGCAATGGGATTCCGATAATGATAAAAGATAGAAATACTAAAACCACGAACAAAATCATTACTAGCGGCGTAATTACAAACAAGGAAATAATAAAAAACAGCACTATTTTTCCAGCTTTAGATTTTAAACGGCCAATTATCTGTTTGGTCGTGAAATTGCTTCCTCCGTTTTCGTCATATTGTTGTAAATAAACAACTGGATAGGCAAAATTTAATAAGGTAAGAAATAAAGAAAGAATAACAAATCCGACTAATGATCCGATAAAAAGACCTAAGTTTTCATTAAAAAGCTTTTCGGTAAAATTATAACCAGGATTTGTATTGTCTATTGAAGAAAAAATAGCTTCAAAATAAATTTTTGAAAGAAAATAGATGAAAACTGTCAGCAACAACAGGAATATTCCGTTGATAACAAAATAGTTTTTCAGGAAATGCTTTCCATCTTTTTTGAAAAAGGAAAAAGTGTCGTTAAGATAATCGCTAAAATTTCTTTTCTTGAATAAGGCTATCATTTGGCGGATTGGATTTTTTTGTTGACGATAAAAGGAAATATCAGAAAATAAAAAGAAATCAGGGATAAAGTGGATAGGATAATAAAGACATTCAGCCAATTCGGCATCTCTAAGGAATATCGGGTGACAAAGCCTTCAAGTATTCCGGCGGCAATTGTGAAAGGCATTGTTCCCATAAAAATTTTCAAGCTGCTCTTAAATCCTATCTTAAAAGAAGTCATTCTGGAATAGGTTTTCGGGAACAGTATAGAAGCACCTAGAATAAACCCAGCGGCTGCTTCAATTACTATTGCGAAAATTTCCATAGAACCATGAATCCAGATGCCTTGAACGCTTTCCCAAAAAACACCTTGTTCGTAGAAAAAGTATTGGAAAGCACCGAGCATTATGCAGTTTTGAATCAAGATGTAAAAAGTACCCAAGCCTGCAAAAATGCCGTAAAGGAAGCATCGCAGCCCTACATATAAATTGTTTAAGGTGATTCCGATCGTCATGCCCCAATTGCTTCCGTCTTTGTAGATTGCAACAGGATTACCGTCTTTGATATTTTCTAAAGTCTTGTTGACATAGCCGTCGCCTAAAATCAGTCGTACAAAATCAGGGTCGTATTTTGCGGATACCACGCCAATTGCTGTAGTCAGGAAGAAAAGGAGGAAAGCGTATAAAACATACCTTCGGTACTGGTACACCAGCAAAGGAACTTCGATAGAAAAGAAATACACGAACCTGTTGGTTTCTGTCCTTTTAGTCTTGTAGATTTTTTGATAAATCTGCGCTGCTAGATGATTCAGATAGACAACTGTCTTGCTTTTAGGATAATAGGTTTGTGCATACGATAAATCGTTGACCAAATGTATGTACAAACTGGCCATTTCATCAGGATTTTTTTTAGCTTTACCAAAAATTGCTTGTTCAAAGTCAAGCCATTTTTCTTTATTTTGCTTTATGAATGCAACTTCTCTCATCTGATGCTAAAATATAAAATATGACACAATTATCTATAAATACGACGCAAAATGTCAATATTAATTTTACGGCAGCCTCTATAGGTGATAGGATTTTAGCATACCTGCTTGATTTTCTGGCTAAAACGGCCTATGCTATTGTTGTGTATTCTATTTTTTTCTATGGACTGGGTATCAATAAGCTATTGGACAAAATGGATAATTGGTCTAGAATTTCAATATTAGTTTTGTTTTATATGCCGGTCATTTTTTATTCGCTTCTTTTGGAAAGTTTATTAGAAGGGCAGACTTTAGGCAAAAAGCTTATGAAAATAAAAGTCGTTAAAATTGACGGCTATCAGGCTTCTTTTGGCGATTACTTAATGCGTTGGGTTTTTAGGATTGTTGATGTTAGTTTCAGTGGCGGTATTGTGGGATTGATAGCTATTATTTCTAGTGAAAAATCGCAACGCCTTGGAGATATGACTGCTGGCACTTCGGTAATCACGCTAAAAAATAATATCAACATCAACCATACGATTTTGGAGGAAATTGACAACAGTTATGTGCCGACTTATCCGTTGGTGATAAAGCTAAGCGACAATGATGCGCGAATCATAAAGGAAACGTTTCATAGCGCAAGGGCAAACCGCGATTTCCATATGCTTTCAAGATTGAAGGCGAAAGTAGAAGATGTTACCGGCATCAGAAACCAGTCTGGAAATGATGAAGATTTCATCAAGACGATTTTGAAAGACTATAATTATTATACACAAAAAATGTAATTAGAATTACGAATTACGAATTACGAATTACGAATTACGAATACACTAAATAATTTCCTGAAATTACTATGTTTTATCTTTTAGATATTATCGGAACCATGGCTTTTGCGCTATCTGGCGCACTGACGGCAATGAACAAGAAACTCGATCCATTCGGGGTTTTTATTATTGCTTTTGTGACTGCTGTTGGTGGCGGTACATTAAGGGACATTATGATCGGACGTACTCCTGTGGGATGGATGCGCGACTTGAATTATGTGTATTTTATCATTGCCGGCTATTTCCTCGCTATTATTTTCAGAAAGAAATTAGACAGGCTCCGAACTTCTTTGTTTTTATTTGATACGATTGGCTTGGGCGTTTTTACGTTGATAGGCCTTGAAAAAGGATTAGACACGAATCTTCATCCGATTATTTGTATTGCTTTGGGGACGATGACGGCATGTTTTGGCGGTGTCACTCGAGACATTCTATGCAATGAAATACCTGTGATTTTCAGAAGAGAAATTTATGCCACAATCTGTATTATTGGCGGAATTTTGTTTTTCATCTTAAAACGCTGGAATCTTGATAACGATATTCTTTATCTGATAACTTCCTGCGTGATGATCGCAATTCGCTTGATGGCTGTCAAGTTCAAATGGTATCTTCCAGCCTTGAACCAAAAATAATTATCGGGTCAGATAGACATAACCTGTTAGAGGAGTTTTATAATCTGGATCGTTGAGATCCAAAACATAATAATAGGTGCCGTCTGGAAGATTGGTACCGCTGATTTCAATTCCTTTAGTTGCTTTCCCATACCAGTTTTCGGTATTGTTATTTCCTGTCCACACCAACGTGCCCCAACGGTTATAGATAAGCAATTCGAAATTCAAAAAGATATCTCGTAATCCGTCTATAAAGAAAAAATCATTCCACCCGTCATCATTGGCAGTAACAGCATTATAGACTGTTGGCGGGCAGTTTTTTGTGTCTAATAAAAAAGAAGTAATACTATAGCAGTTTTCATCTTCGATCCTCACAAAGATTTCTTTTGGCGTTACCGAAGCAATATAATTATGCGAATTAAGAATCGGATTTTCGTTAGATTCAGCTTCCTCTTGAGACGCAAAAAAATGAACTACATGACTAGGATCAATCTTTACAGCGTCTTCATAATGCGAAAAATTGAAAGTTCCTTTTTTTAAGCCTTCATTGCAAGCGAAAATTGTTTCGAGCGGATTAAATTCTGGAGAAACCAGAAAAGAAACAGTAACAGAAAAATCGTTGTTCATTTCATTTAATTCGGTTACGATTCCTGTTCCATTTCCGGCATCGTCGACTACAAATTTTAGAGTAAAATCATTCGGAATTTCATCAGGTATCGTAAGATGGATACTATCGCTATAGCTTCCTCCAATCGGGATAGGGGGGACTGTCAAGGTTTGCTCAATCAAGATTCCGTTCGCATAAATCGAAATAGGAACTTCTGCAATTAGAGAATCAGTACTATCTAGATTGTATACGGTATAATCTACAATGATGCGTCGCGAATTGCATTCTAAAGCAACATTATCAATTGAAATGGTCGCATCTGGAAGCTGGTTGTTTAGTTTGGTAAGGACAGTGCTAATCATTACAAAATCCTGCTGTGAAGTAAGCTGGATTTCTACCGATTCGTCACTGATATCTATAAAATCTTGAATTTCATAAACATCTAAATCCATGTTGTACAAGGAGCTGGAGCCTGTAAAAGTATTAGTGCCGTTAAAGGCATTATTTGGAGGATTTAAGGCATTGCTTAAAGTATTTCCGTTAATTTTTAAGGATTCTGTATAGCCAGGATTGGGGAGGTTAACATCGCCTTCCCAAGCGATGAATCCAATTTTAGAACCGACATTATCAATTACATTCAGGCTATTTAACGTCAAAGTCAAGTCATTCTGTGTTCTTGAAACACCCTGCAGTCCGTCGTAGATATTGATTTGGTTGAGAGGAAGGCTTTCGTTTTTGTAGATAATTACGATGGCCCAACCGGCAAAGTTTGTACGGTTGTTGCAATAATGCGTCGGATTTAAAAACGGAGAAACATCCAAGTCTGATAACGTATAATTTCCGTTTCCAGTCGTTTGGATATGTGCCGTCACATCTGTAAAAGCGCAGAAATAGTCTAAATCGTTTTGGAAGAAAGCAAAATTCCTTTCAGAAGTTATAGGTGTTCCGTTTAGAAGCACGTTCAAATCGCCTGTGCCCGAACCGGCCCAATAGAGATAAGCTTTTTCAATTTCATCTGTCGCATCCATTGTCAAAATTGCAGAAGAGGAAGTAGAAATAGAACATAGGGTGTTGAGATTATTTTCTGAAGTATTGAGCGTATTTCCTACAATCGTGAAATCATAACGGCCGTTGAATTGTTGGAATAAAGCTACATCTTGCGCTAGAACGGTGCAAGAGAAAAGCAGAAAGACGATAATGTTTCTAATTGGTAGTTTTAGATTCACTCGATAATCAATTGAAAGTTATAAAGATAGTATTTATTTATAATAGAGTATGTTAACAAAATAAAATTACCTTTTGCGAATGCCTTAATCTTATCTAAAAAATTAGTACTTTTCCAAAGCATAAAAATAGGCCGTGAGAAACTATACAGTCAGAAAATATAAAGCCGAAGACTACGATAATTGGAACGCTTTTGTGGATAAAGCCAAAAATGCGACATTTTTATTTCATAGAGATTTTATGGAATATCATAGCGATAGGTTTCAGGATTTTTCATTGATTATTTTAGATGGTGAGAATTGGGAAGCGGTCTTGCCAGCTAATGTTGTTGGCGACGCCATTTTTTCACATCAAGGCTTAACTTATGGAGGAATTGTGTGCGATGAAAAGATGAAACAATCCATAATGATTTCAATTTTCAAGAGCGTATTGCAGTTTTTAGAATCCAACGGAATCCAAAAGCTTCATTTCAAGATGATGCCTTCTATTTATTTTGATTTTCCTTCCGACGAATTAAATTACGCTTTATTCCTAGTCGATGCAAAATTGACACGAAGAGATGCTTTGTCTGTTATTGATAATTCTAAACCATACAAGATTTCCAGAGCTAGGAGAGCTTGCGTAAGGAGAGGACAGCAGTTGGGTTTGATAATCAAAGAAGAGCCTAATTTTAAGTTGTTTTGGGAAGAAATATTGATTCCAAATATCTCAGAAAAGCATAGCGCAAAACCAGTTCATACTGTTGAAGAAATCGAAAAGTTGCATCGTTTGTTTCCAGAAAACATTAGGCATTTTAATGTCTATTATCAAGATAAGATTGTTGCAGGGACAACTATTTTTATTTCTAAAAATGTTGCTCATCCTCAGTATGTTTCTGGACAAAATAATAAAAACGAGCTAGGTTCGTTAGACCTTCTGTACTATCATTTGATTGTTGATGTATTTCCCGATAAGCGGTTTTTTGATTTTGGAATTTCTAATGAAGAAAATGGGCAAAAACTCAATGAAGGACTTATTTTTTGGAAGGAAAGTTTCGGAGCAAGGACTCTGACTCAGGATTTTTATGAAATCTCAACCTCCAATTACAACAAGCTAGAAAATGTTTTGATATGATAAAATTTCTGGATTTAAAGAAAATAAACGAACCGTATGAAGCGGCTTTCCAAGAAAAGCTAAAAGATATCTCAGAGAAAGGCTGGTATATTTTAGGCGAAGAAATCAAAGCTTTTGAGCATAATTTTGCGACATATTGCGGCGTCAAATATTGTATTGGCGTTGGAAATGGCTTGGATGCTTTGGTCTTGATTTTTAAAGCGTATATTCAATTAGGTAGAATCCAAAAAGGGGATGAGGTGATCATTCCTGCAAATACTTACATTGCGAGTATCTTAGCGGTACTTCAAGCAGATTTAGTTCCGGTTTTAGTCGAGCCAAATCTTGAAACCTACAATATCGACCCAAAAGAAATAGAGAAGGCCATTACGCCAAAAACTAAAGCAATTTTGCCTGTTCATTTGTACGGACAGTTGTCTCCGATGCAAGAAATTAATTCCATAGCAAAGAAAAATAAACTGTTCGTGATTGAAGATGCGGCGCAAAGCCATGGAGCTGTTTTAAATTCAAAAAAAGCAGGAAGCATAGGCGATGCCGCAGGATTTAGCTTTTATCCAGGTAAAAATTTAGGCGCTTTGGGCGATGCGGGGGCCATTACCACAAATGATGAAGAATTGGCAAGAATGCTTTTTTCTTTACGCAACTACGGATCCGAAACAAAGTACGTTAATGATTATATCGGAATTAATTCTAGGCTGGATGAATTGCAGGCAGCATTCTTAACTGTAAAATTGCCAAATCTTGATGCCGAAAATACAATCAGGAAGAAAATAGCAAGACGGTATTTGTCCGAAATAAAAAACAATAAAATTACTTTGCCGTTTTATAACGATTCCGATAATCATGTTTTTCATCTTTTTGTTGTCAGGACAGCTGATAGGAAAGGATTTCAAGAATATTTGCTGAAAAATAATATTCAAACCTTGATTCATTATCCGATTCCGCCTCACCAGCAAAAAGCACTTTCTTTTCTCAAAGAATTATCTTTCCCGATTACTGAAAAGATTCATAGGGAAGTTTTGAGCTTGCCGATAAGTCCTGTTATGAGTGAGGAAGAGATTGGCTATGTGATTGAAATTATTAATAAATTCTAATTGATTTCTATAAAAAAAATAGTAGCATCGTCACTGTTCAAAGTAACCTCTTTGAATAGTATCAGTGTTGTCATAAAAATTTTAATAGGAATTCTGTCATCCAAGATTATTGCTCTTTTTTTAGGAGCTCCCGGAATGGCGTTGGTCGGAAATATGAGGAACTTTTTTTCTTCGGTAGAAACGATTACGACCTTAGGTTTTCAAAATGGAATCGTGAAATATGCAGCAGAAAATCAAAATGATGAAGCTCATATCAAAAAAATAATTTCGACCACTTTTATTACGTTATTGTGCTCTTCGATACTATTTGCCCTTGTCCTTTTTTTATTTAGTGGCTATTGGAACGAGCAGGTTTTCGGAGCTCATAACAATTTTGATTTTGTATTTATTGTCTTAGCTTTTTCTGTACCGTTTTATGTCCTCAATGTCTTTTTGGTGAGCATACTGAATGGTTTTGGAAAATACAATAAGATAATCTACATCAATATTTTTGGTAGTATTATTGGGCTCATCGTTTCTGTAATCTTAATTTGGGAACTCAACATAGCAGGTGCCTTGATTTCGGTAGTTGTCACACCAGCCTTACTCTTGTTTGTTACCTTTATTTATTTTAGAGCCGAGATGGATTTATGGAAGTATATAAGTTTCCAGTCTTTTGATTTTGACATTATCAAAAGCCTATCGTCCTTTTCACTGATGGCTCTAGTTTCGGGATTCTTAGGGCCATTGGTCTTTCTGGCTATTCGGAACAATGTGATTGAAAAATTAGGTGCAGAACAAGCCGGATACTGGTCAGCAATGGAAAGAATTTCATCTAATTATCTGATGTTTATTTCTACCTTACTGACTGTTTATTTTCTGCCAAAATTAATATTAGCTACCGCAAAAAAAGAGACTAAAGCTGTTTTTTATAGCTATTATAAGACCATTTTGCCGATTTTTATTTTTACCGCTGGTATCATTTATGTGCTAAGGCATTTCATTGTGGCTTTTCTGTTTACGAAAGACTTTATGCCCGTCGAAAACCTGTTCAAGTGGCAGTTGATAGGCGACACACTTAAAGTAGCATCGCTTATCCTAGGATTTGAATTCTTTGCTAAAAAAATGACAGTAGCTTTTATTATTTCTGAACTATTATCTTTAGCCGTCTTATACACCTCGACTCTATTTTTTATAACGGATTATGGTATGGAAGGTATAGTAATGGGACATGCATTTACGTATCTGCTGTATTTTTTGGTGTTGAGTGTTTATTTTAGAAGCACTATGAAGCTATAATATAAATGTCTTATTACCTTTATTAATTTTAATACTAAGAGCTTTAGAATGAACAAAAGTCTTTTTATCATACCCTTTTACAACGAAGAAAAAAGAATATCATCTGATGAATATCTCCAAATCATTGAAGAATCAAAAGAGATAGATTTTTTATTGGTAAATGATGGTAGTGCAGATGCTACTTTAGGTATTTTAAAAGGGCTTTCTGATAAATTATCAAATTGTGAAACTTATGATTTGTCTCAAAATTCAGGGAAAGCCGAGGCCATAAGAAAAGGTATGCTTCATGCACAAAATCAATACGACTATATCGGCTATCTGGATGCTGATTTTTCAACGCCTGTATCAGAAATGATAAAACTATTGGACTATGCAAAAAGAAATTCCCACCTAAATATTGTCTTGGGAAGCCGCGTAAAGCTTTTAGGTAATCAAGTTATAAGATCGCAGGTAAGGCACTATTTCGGACGAATTTTTGCCACTGTAATAAGTAAATTCATTTTGCGTGTTCCAGTTTATGATACCCAGTGTGGTGCAAAAATCATAAAAGCTGACGTCGCAAAAACACTTTTTGAAAAACCATTTTTAACGCGATGGATTTTTGATGTCGAAATGCTATTACGCTATAAAACAACATACCCCAACTTTCTAACAACTGCTAGCGAATATCCATTGGATATTTGGATCGAAAAAGGCAAAACATCTATAAAACTAAAAGAGTTCTTGATTTTTCCATTTCAAATTTTAAAGATATATTTTCACTATTCTAAAATAAATAATTGATATTTTTTAATGAACTGACTTTCTTACAATAACAGGAAATTCTTCATTTTTTTCTATCGTGTTGTAGATTATGAAATGTTTTGTTTCGTCTATCTTTTTGAAGTTTTTATAGATGTATACGGCAATTACGCTAAAATCTTCTTTTTTGTCAAACATAAATTCCTCACCACCATCAAGAAAGCTTTTTTCTAAAAAAATAAAATTTTCTTTTTTTGCCGCAATCTTTAAAAAACGACTTGGGTCTCTGTTTACTTCGTTATTTGTAAGCCAATCTGCGGGTAAAACACTTTGAGTGTTAAATACGTAATGTGCCATCGGAAAACTTGGTGCAACAATATAACGATTGCCATATTTTTCAACCAGAGACTTAAGATCGAGTAACTTGTCACTGTTATTTTTATTAGTCTTGAGATATTTTAGCTTTGGAGAAACAGCATCCAGAGGATAATTTAATTCTGAAATTTGTTTTTCTCTATAAGGCCTGAAGTTAGAAGAATAGGCTAATAGTAAAATGATACTTCCACCTAAAATAAATAATCTAGGATTATATACTTTGTCTACATCTTCTGAAAATAGGATTGTTAATGATAAGATTATGCCAGTAGAAAAGAAAATAGGATAATTATAGCCCATGCTTATTGAACAGCTCCAAGCAATCAAAAGCGTCAAGAGAATTGGAATATAATACTTGAAGTTATTTCGGTCCTTAATTATTTTACTGATTACAGCAAAAGTAGCAGAAAGCATTGCAATTCTTGAAGCAATCAGAAATTCTCTAAAAACGCATAAAGTAATAGAAACGACAAGCAGAACAATAGAGAGATTTTTTAAATATTCTGGAAAAGTGATTGCTTTCTTTTTTGGAAAGTATAATAATAAATAAGCCAGCAAAATGATTAAGGGCAGTAAAAAAGATACTTTAGGATACGTCCACACATAATCTAAAAAACCTGAATAAAGAAGGTCTTTAAAATGCGTCTGTCCAGTTGTTTGCTCTAGAAAATCATTAATAGACGATGTGTAGTTTATCCACAAAAAGAATAGTGAAATGAAGACCAATAAAAAAGCTAAGAATTGTACGCCTTTTTTTATTCCTTGCATACAGGCAATCACTAAAAAGAAACCAAAAGGAATTAAATAAAAGGATTGTTTTGTAAGTGCTGATAAGAGACAAAAAAAAGCGATTGCCAAAAGTTGCAGTATACTCGATTTTCCATTCCTGCTTAAAGAGAGAACATATAAAGCAATTACAGCGAAGAGCAGGCCATCTGTTGTAGGCCACGGATACGCCGTGAAATTCAATAATGAAATGACAAATCCTACCGTCATTAAGGCCCACTTATTAAATTTAAATGGAAGCGGATAAAAATTAGTAAAACTTTTAACCGCTAAAAATACTTGCAAAGCAAACAGCAAATAGTTGACAATTTTGATATAATAAAATTGACCCGCTACAGGAAGTATTTTAATAAAAATGGCCTGAAAATATAAAGTTGACGGAGGCGCTTTATAGACAAAATCCTTATATACGTCTTGCCCGTTTGCAATTCTCCAAGAAAAACTTGGAATATATCCAGTATCCCAAGTTTCAAATCCATAACGTGCCGTGAATAAACAATAAATGGCTACAACGATAAAAAATAAAGAACAGTAGATGGTATTTGTTGAAATTGTTTTCATGAATTATTTTTTCGACTATAGATTTATTGCCAGTTTTCTAAATACCTCTCAGCAATTTTAATAAAATGATGCTCCTTTTCAACGAACGCTCGTGCATTCCTACCCATTTTAGCTAATTCTTCTGGATTTTCGATTAAGAACGATAGTTGATCTACTATAGAATCTGCATCTGGCAAAGCATTTACAGCCACTTTATCGGTTAATTGATAATGCTCATGAAATTCAGATTCAGCTCCCGTAAAAACGACTTTTCCTTGCGCCATGGCTTCCAAGGCATTATATCCTTGGTCAAAAGAGTAGATCTGGTCAAGAAGTATATGAGCCGATTGCAAATACTTTTGATATTCGTCATAAGCCAAGCTATTCACTATTATGATTTCAACCTTGTCTTTGTACTTTACTTCTATTTTTGATAACGCCTCTAAAAAAATGGCACTTCCTTTTTTGACAGAACTATATTTATTAATGCCATGGAAAATGATAATCTTTGAATCAATTTTTATCGGCGAAAACTTAAGCTTATCCGTATTTATCGGATTTGGAATAAATGAAAAATCAATATCTGTCTGTTCCATCGGAATCTTATAATCCAAATCAGAAACCAATATTCCATCGCAGTTAGATTTCAAGAAATTAAAAAGCTTTTTCTGTTGCTTTCCTACATAACTCAAAGTATAATTGTAATATTTTTTATTTGAAGCATCATTAAAATAGGGCGTAAGTACCGAATATTTTAAATTGTTTTTTAATAAGACTTCTACAATTGGAGTTTCGTCCCCACAAATCAAAAGGAATTTTTTGTTGTTTTGTGCAAATAGTTTTCGGTAAAGTTTTTCCGCCAGTCTAGGAGAAGTTTCAATTGCATTTGAATTAATCAATTGAAGGACATCGTAATTATTCAGTTGAGGTAAAAGTTTTCGGAATCGAGAGGCTCTTTCCAATGCTTCCAAATCCATCCTAAAAACTTTCTTGAAAACCTTGTTGCAGAATCGAAATAAGCCATTAGAAGGAATTAGTCTCGAAGCAATTGAGAAATCAACAGGATATTTTTTAAAATCATCTCCGGTACCTACAATATGCACTTCATGTCCTAAAGCAGTAAGTCCTTCCTTTAACGAATTGTGTAATCGGCTGAATTCTCCAACGAGTAGAATCCTCATAATTGTTTATATTTGTTTCAAAAATAATTAAAAAAGTAGCAACAGATGCATCAAACGAAAATATGTTTGATTGGAAATAATCTTTCAAATGGCGGTGCCGATAAGATTCATGCTATTTTATCAAATTTTTTTTTCAGCAAAAACATCGATGTTCATAATGTGATCATCACAGATGAGATAACCTACGATTTCTCTGGAAAATTGCTGAACCTCGGCAAGCTGAAAGACAATGGCAACGGGCTTTTAAACAATCTCAAAAGATTTTTGGTGCTTAAAAAGTATATCAAGCAACATAATTTTGATTACATTATCGACGTACGCGCTAGAAACAACCAGCTTAAGGAATTTTTAATAGCGAAGATGATTTATAAAGTTCCTTATGTAGTGATGATTCATAGCTATAATACGGATTGGTATTTTCCGAAAAATGATTTTATAGCAAAGACTATTTTTTCTAACGCCTACGGAATTGTCTGCGTATCAAAAGAAATTGAAGCGAAGGTTAAGGAAAAATACGGCTATAGAAACCTAAAAACAATTTATAATCCGCTTGAAATTGATAAAATTACCGTTCTTTCAAAAGAAAATATCGATCTGGATTTTGAATACGTTTTGGCCGCCGGAAGAATGGTTTTTGACAACAACAAGCAGTTTGACAAGATGATTAAGGCCTATGCAGCTTCAAGACTTCCGATGAAAAATATAAGATTGGTTCTGCTAGGCAATGGCCCTCAAAAAAAATACTTGCAGGAATTAGCCAAATCCGAAGAGGTTGAAGATAAAGTAGTGTTTTTGGATTTTCAAAAGAATCCGTTTAAATTTATAAAACGCGCTAAATTTACGCTGCTGACGAGCAAGCATGAAGGGTTGCCTAATATTATCACCGAATCTTTAGCTTGTGGCGTACCGGTTGTTTCTTTCGATTGCAAGTCGGGACCTAACGAATTAATAGAGCATGGCAAGAATGGACTTTTGGTCAAAGATCAAGATTTTAAGGAATTTGTGCATGCTATGGATGAGATGTATCAAAACGAAACCCTGCTGGCAACTTGCAAAGAAAATGCATTGGAAAGCATACAGCGTTTTTCTGTAGAAAAAATTGGTGCTGAATGGCTAGAATATTTAAAAATTAACAAATAGGTAAATGAATATCGAAATTATTGAAATCCCAAAAATTGAAGATTATAGAGGAAATATTGCCGTTATCGAAAACGACGTCGTTCCTTTTGATATCAAGCGTGTTTATTACCTATTTGATGTCCCGAGCAATTCTCATCGCGGCGGACATGCGCATAAAAACTTGATACAGCTGCTGATTCCGTTATCCGGGAGCTTCGATGTTGTACTAAACGATGGCAAAGAAAGTCAGATAATTACGCTCAACAAACCAGACAAAGGACTTCTTATAAAACCAACAATCTGGAGAGAACTAGAAAACTTTTCATCAGGAGCAGTATGCCTTGTTATTGCCTCAGAAATTTATGAAGAAGATGATTATATCAGAGAGTTGGATCAATTTTTAGCGTATGTAAATCAATCGTAGATTGAAATCAAGACATTTTTATGCTCCAGATATTTTTTGAGAGCATATAACTTTCGGATTAAAAATGTCGGCATCGCCAATATAATTTTCGTCTTGAAAGGAATATTTGAACGATCGACAGACTGCATATAAAAATCAAAAGTCTTTACATCTCCGGCTAGTTTATGGCGTATTGCAAAGAAAATCCGATGCAGATCTAAATATTTTTTTAATGACGGATTATTTTTTTCTTCCTCTTTAAATTCGTCGAGCTTCGCAAAAGAACGCTTCAAAGTACTTGCCAGTGAAACTCTGTTTTCAGCATCCAGCATGTGCCTTGCCGAAATTTCATTGTCAAAAGCAACATCAAATCGTAAAGCAATTCGTAACCATAAATCGGTGTCTTCTCCGGCTCCTAAAGTAATTGTCGTTTTAAAATCCCCAACCGTATCAATAACTGTTTTGGGCACAGCTACCGCAGATGTCCATGCAATTCTGTCGATATAGCTTGACTGAAAAAAATCGTTTACAATGCCTTTCCATGGGCTATGAGGAATAGCTACATAGGTTGGTTTGATAATCTTATTCGGATTGTAAAACCGTTCATAATTTGTGCAATAAAGACCACATTGTGGAAACATTTCATAAAGTTCTGACAATTGTTTCAAATGATTTGGAAACCAATAGTCATCTGCATCCAGAAAAGCGATAAGAGTTCCCGAAGCTTTTGCAATTCCATAATTTCGTGCAGCTGAAACACCTTGATTTTCTGTTGAAAACAGCCTAATTCTGGAATCGTTAATTGCGTGTGCTTTGGATTCGCTTTGATCGGTAGAGCCATCATTTATGATTATGATCTCAAAGTCAGTAAAGGTCTGGTCCAAAGCACTTTTTAAGGTGTTTTGGATGCTTTTCTCTTTGTTGTATAAAGGAACTATGACAGAGAATAAAGGCATACTACTTTGTTTTTAAATCACAAAAATATCCTAATCGAAACAGGTCAAAAACGAATAATGATGGATTTTTTCCTAAAAGATTATTTAAAAAAGCGGACTTGAAAGTTTTATAAAAGAATAAATATAAGCCTTTCATGCCATATTTTTTCAATGTTTTGTAGTATTCAGATAACTTGACGTATTCTGGAACAATCAATTTGTTGTCGATCAAATAGTCGAGTCCGATTAAAGCTTCTTCGGATTTCCTTAAAAAGACCTTGCTGCTTTCTAGTCCCAGATGATAGACTGGGTTTTCAATGTGGACGACCTTGATGCCAGCTTTTTTTAAATCATAAGAAAACAAGGTGTCTTCATGCCTCAAATTTGGAATTTCCTCATTAAAAGAAACAGTTTTGAAAACTGACTTTTTGATCATGAAATTTAAGGTCAGAAACGCTAGATACGGATTCTTCTGACGTTGTTCAACAGGAAGAGCTTCTCTCGAATTGCCGTAGACCCATCTTAAAATCTGGTCTTTGCTTGGTTTATCCTTTTGATAGCGGATGCCGCCGTACACTACTTTTTCTTCAGAATTAATTTGGGAAACATAATTGGAAACAAAATCTTCCTCTATCGGAATTACGTCAGCATCAAGAAACAACAAGTTTTCAAAGCGTGCTTTTTTTGCCAAAAGATTACGTATGGCGCTTCGACCGATATTTTTTTCTAAGATAGTATACGAGCAATGATCTAGTGTGTTAATTTTTTGATTTTCAATATGATAATTTTTTGAAGCATCGTCCAAGCATATAATTTCGTATTCAATAGTTAGCTTTTTTGCTTGTTCGTGTAAGGAAGAAACAAGCGGGAAAATATCAAAATTATATGTCGGGATTAAGATTGAAATCATTAAACCGTTCTCTGAACTACTTCAAATACAGAACCGCTATCGCATTTTAAGGTCTTGGCAGGATATTTCATCAACAACGCATAATCATGTGTTGCCATAATAATGGTTTTTCCGTTCATGTTGATTTTTCGCAATACCTCCATGACTTCAACGCTAGTTTGCGGGTCAAGATTTCCCGTAGGCTCATCGGCCAAGATAATTTCCGGATCGTTTAGCAAAGCTCTTGCAATCGCAATTCGCTGCTGCTCGCCTCCTGATAATTGGTGCGGCATCTTGTTGGCGAAATTTTTCATTCCGACTTTTTCTAAAACTTCTTCAATTTTGTCTTGCATTTCTTGCTTGTCTGTCCAGCCAGTGGCTTTTAAGACAAATACCATATTCTCGTTTACATTTCGATCAGGAAGCAATTTGAAATCTTGGAAAACAATTCCGATTTTGCGTCTCAAATACGGAATGTTTTTTTCCTTCAATGCCGCCAGGTCATAATCAACAATGCTGCCTTGGCCTTCAGTTAACGGAAGATCCGCATACAAAGTTTTCATGAAACTACTTTTTCCGGAACCGGTTTTTCCAATAATATATAAGAATTCGCCGTGTTTTACTTCAATATTTACATTCGATAAAATGAGATTTTTCTCTTGATAGATATTTACGTTTCTCAAAAAAAGCACTGGTTGCGACATAATAATTTCGTTTATGTGGTAAAAGTAATAAGTTAACGTGCTTTATCAAAATTAAATTGTAAATCACTTTCTAAAGTTTCAGAATTATCTTTTAGTTTTTTGATGAATTTCCAATATTATTTTTCCAATAAATTCAATTCCATCTGAATATTGCATCGTTTGTAGGGCGTTGGAAGTCCGGCTACTTTTTGAAAACCCAATTTATAATAGAGATTAATGGCAGGTTTCAATATCGTATTGCTTTCCAAATATAATTTTGAAGCGCCTAATTCTTTTGCAGTTTTGACGATAGCCTCGCCGAGCAAAAAGCCGATATTTTTCCCTTGTGCTTTTGGAGAAACAGCCATTTTCGCCATTTCAAAATCGGTATCGTTCATTTTGATCAAAGCACAGACGCCGACAGGTTCATCATCATAAAGTGCGACAAGTATTTTTCCTCCTTTGTCTAAGATGTATTCTTTTGGATTGTCCAAGGCTTTGTAATCCGCTTCTTCCATTTCAAAATATGTAGAAATCCATTCCACATTCAGCGACTTGAAGGCGGAGTGGTATCGACTTTCATAGTCTACGATTTGTACATTTTTACTTTCACGAAGCTTCTTTTGCTCTTGGACTCTTTTGAAGAGTGATTTTTGTTCTAATAAAAATTCCCATTCTTCAATAGCTTCCCATAAATTGTGAGTCGCTTCGTTCATGATACTCTCAATAGCATTGCCTACATCTTGATATTGTATACTGAATTTTTCAGACAGAATTTTGCCTTTTTCGGTCAGAGCAACCATATTCCGACGCTTATCGCTCGTCTTCAGGTTTTCTTGAACCAAGCCAGCAATAGTCATTTCCTTGATGATTTTTGTAATTGATGGCTGTGAATGGCCTACATCGTTAGCAATTTCCGTAATTGTTTTTTCGCCTTCTTCTGAAAGTATAAAAAAGATAGGGAACCATTTTGGAGAAAATTCCACATTGTACAATTCGTATATTTTTGAGGCATCTTCGGTCACTTTTGCTGTAAGCAAGCGCAACCGACTTCCTAATGCCATCTTTCCTGTTTTTTCGAATAAATTCATTTTATAATTAAGTATATAATTAGTTATGTAAAATTATAAAAAATTAAATTTCCGTGATATGTATTTTATGAAATTTAAAAGAAATTTATGATGGCATAAAATTTACAGGTTCTAAAACGCTCTTTTTCACGCGTAAACCTTGTGTCTGAGAAATGTTAAAAATTTTGTTTACAATAAACCCAAAGAGGCTTCCGTTATAAACTTAAGAATTTGATATATTTGAATCTTAAACAAAACCATTAAAAATGCACAGACTCTCAAGGTTATTTCTGTTGTTTTCATTCATAGGAACCACTTCGGTTTTTGCACAGCAGACGGCAATTTATACTAACGATCTAACAGAATACAATAAGGCAGTTTCGCTTTACAATGACAAGCAATACCAAGCTGCGCAAATTATTTTCGAAAAAGTAAAAGCTGAAAATAATACTAAAAATTCTGATGTTGAAGCCGATTGTGCCTACTACATTGCCAATTGTGCTATTCGTTTGAATCAGGCCAATGCCGATCAGATGATGGAAAGTTTTGTAGAAGACTATCCAACAAGTACAAAGCAGAACCAGGCGTATATCGAGGTAGCGCATTATTATTTTGAGCAAGGAAAATACCCGCAATCGCTTAAATGGTTTGATAAAGTGGATGAAGGTTCGTTAAGCGACAGCGATAGAGAAAAATATAACTTCCAAAAAGGCTATAGCTTTTTTACTGCTGGAAAGAAAAAAGAAGCCACTAACTACTTCAATCAAGTGCTGAATTCTAAGGAATACGGTTCCCAAGCAAAATACTATTTAGGATTTATGGCTTATGAATCGGATGATTATACCAAAGCAACAAAATTATTTGATGAGGTTTCTGGTGAGGAAAAATACCAAGAGAAAATGTCGTATTTCCAAGCAGACATGAATTTTAAGCTCGGCAAATTTGACAAAGCAATCGAGTTAGGAAAAGCAGCTATGGCGAAATCCAATGCTATGGAAAAATCAGAACTAAACAAGATTATCGGGGAAAGTTATTTCAACCTAAAACAATACGACAAGGCGATTCCATACTTGAACGAATACAAAGGCAAAAAAGGGAAGTGGAACAATACCGATTTTTACCAGTTAGGATATGCTTATTACAAGCAAAATGACTACGAAAATGCGATTTCCCAATTCAACAAAATTATCGATGGACAAGATTTCGTAGCACAGAACGCCTATTACCATTTGGGAGAAAGCTATTTGAAAACCGATAAGAAACAGCAAGCTTTAAATGCGTTTAAAAATGCTTCGGAAATGGTTTTTGACACAAAAATTCAAGAAGATGCCTATCTGAATTATGCTAAATTGAGCTATGAAATTGGGAACTCGTACCAAAGTATTCCAGCAGTATTAAATGGATTTATTGAAAAATATCCAAATAATCCGAGTAGGCCAGAAATCGAGACACTTTTGATCAATTCGTATATCACTTCAAAAAACTACAAGGAAGCTTTAGTGTTGTTAGAAAAAAATAAAGGGTCGAACAGGGAAGCCTATCAAAAAGTGACTTTCTATCGAGGTTTGGAATTGTATACAGATGGCAATTATCAAGAAGCCTTGGCGATGTTCAAAAAATCATTGGGAGAAAGGAGCAACGCTAAATTTACTGCACGAGCTACTTTTTGGAAAGCCGAAACAGAATACGTTTTAGATAGTTTTAATGAAGCCGTCTTGACATACAAACAGTTTCTAGGCGATGCCGAAGCTAAAAATACTCCTGAATACAAAAACATCAATTACAACTTGGGATACGCTTATTTCAAGCTGAAAGACTACGACCAAGCGGCAACTAATTTCCAAAACTATATTTCAGGCCCTAAAGATGATAAAGTACGCTTGAATGACGCTTATCTACGTTTGGGAGACAGCTATTATGTTTCGGCAAAATACTGGCCAGCGATGGATGCGTACAACAAGGCAATCGAAATCAAAGGTATCGACGCAGATTATGCGGCCTACCAAAAAGCAATCAGCTACGGATTTGTTTCCAGAAACGATAAAAAGATTGAAGACCTGAACAATTTCGTCAAAAACTTCCCGAAATCGCAATTGCGCGATGATGCACTTTATGAGCTTGGAAACACCTATGTGACTGAAAAGAAAACTGAAAGTGCCGTTCAGACGTATGACAAATTGATAGCAGAATACAAAGGAAGTTCTTATGCTTCAAAAGCAATCTTGCGTCAAGGTTTGGTTTATTATAATGCTGAAAAAGACGAATTGGCTTTAGCGAAATTGAAAAAAGTAGCGGCTGAATTCCCAAATACTCCAGAGGCTTTAGAAGCCGTGTCTACCGCCAGATTGATTTATTTGGATAACGGAAAAGTAGACGAATATGCTACTTGGGTAAGAACACTAGATTTTGTTGAGGTTTCTGATGCTGAACTAGATAATGATACTTATGAAGCCGCAGAAAAACAATACCTGCAGAATAATGTCAAGCCTGCAATTACAGCTTTGAGCGGTTATGTGGCGAAATTTCCAAACGGAATCAATTCCCTGAAAGCAAATTTCTACTTGGCACAATCCTATTTTGCTGATGGTTTAGAGAATAACGCAATTCCGAATTACGAGTTTGTGATTGCAAAACCACGAAACGAATTTACAGAACAATCATTAGCACGCTTATCGCAAATCCTGCTTAAAAAAGCTGATTATGCAAAAGCAGTTCCGGTATTGAAAAGATTGGAAACAGAAGCAGATTACCCGCAAAACATAACTTTTGCACAATCGAATTTGATGAAATCATACTATGAGCAAAAAGATTATGAAAATTCGGTTGTCTATGCCGAAAAAGTCTTAGCAAACGCAAAAACAGATGATAAAGTAAAAAGTGATGCTCAAGTAATTGTGGCGCGTTCTGCTATAAAAATCAACGATGAGGTGAAAGCAAAAGCAGCGTATGCAAAATTGCTTACGATTGCTAAAGGAGAGCTAGCAGCCGAAGCCTTGTTTTATGATGCCTATTTCAAAAACAAAGACGGAAAATTTGAAGCTTCAAACACGGCTGTTCAAAAATTAGCAAAAGATTATTCAGGATATAAATATTTTGGAGCCAAAGGTTTGGTCGTGATGGCGAAAAATTTCTACGGACTGAAAGACAGTTTCCAAGCAAATTATATATTGGAAAGCGTTGTCAAGAATTTCAAAGACTATCCAGATGTTATCGAAGAAGCCCAAAAAGAATTGGATATTATTAAAGGAGAAGAAGCAAAACGCAACTCATCCATTCAAAATTAATCACATCTTATTCTAAAATTCAATACAAGTAATATGACACATAAAATTCAATATAAAATTGCTTTATTTTTTCTTTTTGCAGGCTTACAGGCTGGTTTTGCGCAAAAGAAGGATGAGAATATCGGGACAGAAGTCGTGAATGTGGTGAAGCCTTATACGCCAACTATTTCTGATGCCTTTAAGGTAAAAGAAACACCGACGTTAGAAGACGAAGACAATACCAAAAAAGAAGAAATCAAATACAATATTTTTTCCTTTCCTGTGGCCTCGACATTTACTCCGGCAAAAGGAAGGGCAGCTGCCGTAGATAAGACAAAACAAGAAAAATTATATAAAAATTATGCGACTTTAGGCGTCGGGAATTACGGCACGCTGAATGCCGAATTGTTTGTTACCGAAAACCTAAACAGAAATGAATACGTAGGAGGAATGCTCCGTCACCTTTCGTCTCAAGGCGGCATAGATGATATTTTGTTAGATGACAAATTTTATAATACGTCGCTGGATTTGACTTACGGGAATCAGCAAAAAGATTTCTCTTGGAATGTTGATGCAGGCTATCAGCACCAAGTTTACAATTGGTATGGACTAAGAAACGATTTTGCCAATGACCTTGCCGATCCGCAAGACAGGCAAGACTTAATCAACAGTATCGATCCGCAGCAGACCTACCAAAATATTTATGTAGGAGGAAGATTCAGTGCGAAAGAAAGTATTTTTAAAGAAGCGAGCCTGAAATTCAATCATTTTTCTGATGCTTTCGGTTCGTCTGAAAATCGATTTTATGTGAAGCCGACTGTCGGTTTTGAAGTTTCCGGAAGAAAAATCAATGCCAATTTCATCATTGATTACTTAGGAGGTTCTTTTGAAAAAGACTATTTCGGCTTGACCGATATCAATTATGGATATACTAACATTGGTGTACAGCCAAGTTTTGTTTACCAACAAGATGACTTGACGGTTAATCTTGGTGCCGGACTTTTCTACAGTATGGATAACGAAAATAGCGACAATAAGTTTTTTGTCTATCCGCAGATTACGGCTACCTACAGAATCGTAGGTGATGTCATGATTGCGTATGCAGGAGCAGAAGGAAGCTTAAAACAAAATTCGTATCGTGATTTGGTACAAGAGAATTTCTTCGTATCGCCGACTCTAGGTATTGCTCCGACGGATCAAAAGTACGATGTGTATGTAGGATTGAAAGGTAAAATTGCAAATAATGTCGGTTTTAATATCCGAGGTTCATACAAGAATGAAGACCAGAAAGCCATGTTCTTGAACAATCCGTATAACAATGAAAACGCAAATCAAGAAGGCTATGCTTTCGGAAATTCGTTCAATGTTGTGTATGATAACGTAAAAACGATTAGCTTTTTTGGAGAACTGAAAGCCGATCTTTCTAAAAATGTTTCTTTCGGCATGAGCGGAACCTTCAATAGCTATACAACAGATGACCAGGCAGAAGCATGGAATCTTCCAGAACTTCAAATTGCAGCCAATCTGGATTTTAATATTACTGAAAAATGGTATGCAGGAACCAGCCTCTTTTTTGTTGGAGAAAGAAAAGACGTTTTCAGCTATACTTCGCTGTTGAGAAATGAATTGGAGACTGTTACTTTAGACAGTTATTTTGATTTAAATGCCCATGTCGGATATAAATACAATGACAGGCTTACGGCTTTCCTAAAAGGAAATAACCTGACAAGCCAAGACTACCAAAAATGGCTGAATTATCCTGTACAAGGAATTCAAGTCATGTTGGGAGCTAGCTACAAGTTTGATTTTTGATAGTAATAATTAAATTTCTAAAAGCCTGCATTAAATTTGTAGGCTTTTTTATTTCAAAAAATCAGCGAGAAACAGCGTCTATATTTTATCCGCGTTTAAAAATAAGTATCTAATGACCCTCAAAGAAAAAACACTCCAATACTACAAACAATTGGTTCAAGATAAAATCGATGTTTTCCATGACATGATTTCGAACCTAACCGAAGATGCTAAAAACGATGCAAAAGGTTCTGCTGGTGACAAACACGAAACGGCTTTGTCTATGATGCATATAGAACAGGAAAAATTAAACCACAAGCTGAAAGAATTTCTAGAACAGAAAAATATTTTAGATAAAATTGATGCGTCTAAAACAACCAAGATAATAACTATCGGAAGCATCATAAAAGCGAATGGTATCCTGCTGTTTATGAGTGCTGCGCTTCCCAAAATAAAAATAGAAGAGAAAAACATTATTGCGCTTTCGCCTCAGTCGCCATTAGGAAGCAAGCTGCTTGGGCAGCAAACTGGCTATAGTTTCGAAATCAACGGCACTAAATACCTGATTGAAAGTGTAGAATAACATTTTAGAAAAATATAAATCCTTAAAGTCATCCTATGCGATGGCTTTTTTTATAGAATAAAACCAAACAGACTATTTTTAGTGCCAATATGTTTATTAAATAATTAAAAATTCCTTTTTTAGTTTTAATATGTAACTAAAAAATAAATTATACTTTATTAAATAAAACAAATACTTCAAATTTGCTTTATCAAAACAACCAAATTAAAGAATGAAGTTATGTGTGGAATTTTAGCAATTATAGGAAAAGGAAAAGATGAAGAATTGGTAAAACAGCTTTCAAAAAGGATGTCGCATCGCGGTCCGGACGAAAGTGATCTGCATATAACTGAAAACGGACATATCCTGAGCCATGAACGTTTGTCTATTATCGACCTGCATTCAGGAAGACAGCCGATAAAAGGCACAAAATCGGCTTATATGGTTCATAACGGAGAAATTTACAACCATCAAGAATTGAGAGATACAGTCTTGAAATACCATACGTTTCGCACAAAATCCGATTCAGAGGTAATTGTGCACTTGTACGAAGAATTTGGGTATGATTTTCTGAACATGCTGGACGGTGATTTTGCCTTTGTCGTAATCAATGGCGATGATTTTATTGCTGGTAGAGATGCGGTAGGAGTAAAGCCATTATATTATGGATTAGATGAAAGAGGACGTATTTATTTTTCGTCAGAAATGAAGCCGATAGCAGATCAATGCAAGACGTTTGCGACTTTTCCTCCAGGACATTATTATACGCAGAAAACAGGTTTTGTGAAATATTACAGACCAGAATATGAAGACCATGAAAAAGCGACTGAAGCTTTGGATTTATCTAAAATACGCGAATCTTTGACAGAGGCTACTCGTAAAAGACTGATGAGCGATGTGCCAATTGGAGTATTGCTTTCAGGAGGATTGGATTCGTCGCTTACATCATCAATTGCGGCCAGACTGCTCAAGGAAAATGGAAAAACGCTTCATTCATTCTCGATTGGTTTAGATGCAGAAGCGCCAGATGCAAAAGCAGCGCGAAAAGTAGCCGAGTTTTTAGGAACGGAACACCATGAAATCCATTTTACGATTGAACAAGGTATTGAAATTCTAGATAAATTAATCTGGCATTTGGAAACCTATGACGTGACTTCGGTTCGTGCCAGTACGCCGATGTATTTCCTTTCAAAAGCGATTTCGGATATGGGGGTGAAAGTTGTGTTATCCGGCGAAGGAGCCGACGAGATTTTTGGAGGCTATTTGTATTTCAGAAATGCGCCATCTACAGAAGATTTTCAGAAAGAAACTATCGAAAGAGTGCAAAAGCTATTCACGGCCGATTTGCTTCGCGCAGACAAATCCACAATGGCTCATGGACTAGAAGCACGAGTTCCGTTTTTAGACAAAGCGTTTTTGGATTTAGCTATCAGAATTCAGCCAGAAGAAAAACAGCCAAAAACTTACAATGGAATAGAAAAGTACATTCTGCGTAAAGCATTCGATACGCCAGAAAATCCCTATCTCCCTGAAGAAGTTTTATGGAGACAGAAAGAACAGTTTTCTGATGGTGTAGGTTATAGCTGGATTGATACTTTGATTGAATATTGTTCGTCACAGATTACAGATTACCAATTAGAAAAAGCAGGAGAACGATTTACGTATAACACTCCAAAAACCAAAGAAGCTTATTTCTATAGAGATATATTCCACAAACATTTTCCACAATTGAGCGCCGCCCAGACCGTGAGAAAATGGATACCGAAATGGCAGGAAAACCAAGATCCAAGTGGCCGTGCAAATGCAGCACACATCCAAGCAGATACTGCAATTGCGAAACCCAATGCTATTGCCTAGATATTAAATATTAGTTTAGTTTGTTTGTTGAAAAGCGTTCACTTTTAGTGGCGCTTTTTACGTTTAAGATACTTTCTGAAAATAAGTCGCGGGAAGTCAAAAAACTTATCCCCGAAACCTTAAAAATGTTGATAACTTAAGTGCTAAAATCTCCATTTATAGCTGATTATCACTCCTGTTTTTATATATTTGTTCGTTAAACAAAAAAATACCTTTTTTAGACAAATTATATATGAGCGAAGAAATCAAGAAGAGCAATTATTCAGCCGATAGTATTCAAGCATTAGAAGGGATGGAGCACGTTAGAATGCGTCCGTCGATGTATATTGGAGATGTAGGTGTAAGAGGTTTGCACCATTTAGTTTATGAAGTTGTAGACAACTCGATCGATGAAGCGATGGGCGGCCATTGCGATACCATATCCGTTACTATTAATGAGGATAATTCCGTTACCGTTGAAGATAATGGTCGTGGAATTCCAGTAGATATTCACAAAAAAGAAGGCGTTTCTGCACTTGAAGTTGTAATGACTAAGATTGGTGCCGGAGGTAAATTCGATAAAGATTCTTATAAAGTTTCCGGAGGTTTGCACGGGGTTGGGGTTTCGGTAGTAAATGCATTGTCAAATCACATGCGTTCTACGGTTCACCGCGATGGAAAAATCTACGAGCAAGAATACGAAAAAGGAAAAGCCCTTTATCCGGTAAAACAAATTGGAGAAACTACAAAAAGAGGTACTATCCAGACTTTTTATCCAGATGATACGATTTTCACACAGACAACGGAGTTTTCATACGATACGCTGTCTGCCCGTATGCGTGAGCTTTCTTTCTTGAATAAAGGTATCACGATTACGTTTACCGACAGAAGAGAAAAAGATGACAAAGGAGAGTTCGTAAGCGAAGTTTTCCATTCTGACGAAGGTCTGAAAGAATACATCCGTTTCCTAGACGGCAACCGCGAGCCAATTATTTCGCATGTTATTAGCATGGAGAGAGAAAAAGGCGAAATTCCAGTTGAGGTTGCTTTGATTTACAATACCAGCTACTCAGAAAATATTTTTTCTTACGTAAATAATATCAATACACACGAAGGTGGAACGCACTTGCAAGGTTTCCGTAGCGGTCTTACAAGAACGCTTAAGAAATATGCAGATGCCTCTGGACTTTTGGAAAAATTGAAATTCGAAATCACGGGAGACGATTTCCGTGAAGGTTTGACAGCAATCATTTCTGTAAAAGTTTCAGAACCGCAATTCGAAGGCCAGACAAAAACAAAACTTGGAAATAGAGAAGTTGTTTCTCCAGTAAGCCAAGCTGTAGCCGAAATGCTTGAAAATTATTTAGAAGAAAACCCAAATGATGCCCGAGTAATCGTGCAAAAAGTAATCTTGGCAGCACAGGCACGTCACGCAGCGAAAAAAGCTCGTGAAATGGTGCAAAGAAAAACCGTTATGGGCGGTGGCGGATTGCCGGGTAAATTATCAGACTGTTCTGAGCAAGATCCAGCAAAATGCGAAGTTTTCCTTGTCGAGGGAGATTCTGCGGGCGGAACTGCAAAACAAGGACGTGATAGGAATTTCCAAGCGATTTTGCCTTTGCGTGGTAAGATTTTGAACGTAGAAAAAGCAATGCACCATAAAGTTTTCGAAAACGAGGAGATTCGAAATATCTTCACGGCTCTTGGTGTAACTATTGGAACTGCTGAGGATTCAAAAGCCTTGAATTTAGAAAAACTAAGATACCATAAAGTAGTCATCATGTGTGATGCCGATGTCGATGGTTCTCACATTTCTACCTTAATATTAACCTTCTTCTTTAGGTTCATGAAAGAGTTGATTGAAAACGGTCACGTTTACATCGCAACTCCGCCTTTATATTTGGTGAAGAAAGGAAACAAAAAAGAATACGCGTGGACAGACGCGCAACGTGATGAAATCACAGAAAAAATGGGCGGCGGTTCAAATATCCAGCGATATAAAGGTCTTGGAGAGATGAACGCGGAACAATTGTGGGAAACTACTTTGAATCCAAATTTCAGAACATTACGCCAAGTAACAATCGATAGCCTTGCAGAAGCAGACCGTGTTTTCTCTATGCTGATGGGAGATGAGGTTCCGCCTCGACGTGAGTTTATCGAGAAAAATGCTGTGTATGCCAATATCGATGCATAGCATTCTTTCATTTTGAAACAAACAACAAATAAACAAATACAATTATTATGAAAGTTACAATAGTAGGTGCCGGAAATGTTGGCGCAACTTGTGCAGATGTGATTTCGTACAGAGGAATTGCCAGCGAAGTAGTTTTATTAGATATTAAAGAAGGTTTTGCAGAAGGTAAGGCGATGGATATCATGCAATGCGCTACCAATACTGGATTTAATACAAAAGTTTCCGGAGTAACCAACGATTATTCTAAAACAGCAGACAGCGATGTGGTAGTAATCACTTCTGGGATTCCTAGAAAACCAGGAATGACAAGAGAAGAATTAATCGGAATCAACGCTGGAATCGTGAAATCGGTTGCAGAAAATGTCTTGAAATATTCTCCTAATACAATTGTAGTCGTAGTTTCAAATCCGATGGATACGATGACCTACTTGACTTTAAAAGCAACAGGGCTTCCAAAAAACAGAATCATCGGAATGGGTGGTGCTTTGGATAGCTCTCGTTTCAGATATTATTTGTCAAAAGCCTTAGATAAACCATCTAACGATGTTTCTGCAATGGTAATTGGAGGACATGGCGATACAACGATGATTCCATTGACAAGACTGGCTTCCTATAATGGTATTCCGGTTTCTGAATTCCTTTCTCAAGAAGCTCTAGATAAAGTTGCGGCTGACACAATGGTCGGTGGTGCTACCTTGACTGGACTTTTAGGAACGTCGGCTTGGTATGCCCCAGGTGCTTCTGTAGCCTATTTGGTTGACAGTATCTTGAACGACCAAAAGAAAATGATTGCTTGTTCGGTATTTTTAGAAGGAGAATATGGACAAAATGATATTTGTTTAGGAGTTCCTTGTATTATCGGTAAAAATGGTATCGAAGAAATTCTTGCTATCGACCTTGACGAAAAAGAAAAAGCATTGCTTGCGAAAAGCGCCGATGCGGTTAGAAATATGAATGCCGATTTAAAGTCGGTTTTGGCATAATTCCTACCTTATAAATTAAGAGACTGCTTCTTGCAGTCTTTTTTTTATGATATAATTAGCAAATTAATTGGTTAATCTTTTGGTTAATTATATATTTGCTCGTTTTAAAAAAAAGCGAATAACTCAAGTAGTAGTATTATTTTTGATAACTGCTTGATTTAGCTTGTTTTATTTGTTTAGACACACCAACAATAAGAAATTTAATTAATTTTTAGTAATAATGCAGAATAGAGGACTCGTTAAATTTTTTGCAATTTTATTTGCATTGGTAAGTATTTACCAACTATCATTCACATTTGTCGCCAATCGCGTTAAGAGTGATGCAAAAGCTTTTGCTAACGGAGATGAGAAAAAAGAAGTAAAGTATCTTGATTCAATCGGGAAAGAAGAAGTCTATAATCTTGGCTTCACAAAATTTACTTACAAAGAAGTTTCTGATAAGCAGATTAACAAAGGGCTTGACCTTGAAGGTGGTATCAATGTGATTTTGCAAATTTCTGTAAAAGACGTTTTGAAAACGCTGGCTAACAACACAAAAAATCCAGTTTTCAACAAAGCTTTAGAAAATGCCGATAAGAACCAAGAAGGTAATCAAGATTACATCGATGCATTCTTTATCGCATTTGACCAAGAGTCTAAAGGAGCAGTGAAATTAGCTGATCCTGAAGTTTTTGCACACCGTAATTTAGAAGAAGTTACTTTCAATATGACTGATGCTCAGGTAAAAACGATCATCAAGAGAAAAGTAAAAGAATCTGTAGAAAGTGCTTTTAGAGTATTGACAGAGCGTATCGATAAATTTGGAGTAGTACAGCCAAACATTCAAATGCTTGGTGAGTCAGGTAGAATCTTGGTAGAGCTTCCAGGAGCAAAAGATGTTGATCGTATCAAAAAATTATTGCAAAGTACAGCTCAGTTAGAGTTCTGGGAAACATACAAAGTAGAAGAGATGAGCAATTTCTTGATGGCTTCAAACGAAGTCCTAAAGAAAACAGAAAAAGCTATCGATACAAAAGAAACGCCAAAGACGGCTAATGATACTATCGGTAACCTATTGACTGATGCTTCAAAAGATTCAACTGCTGTAAAAGGTGGTAATCCTTGGATTGACAAAATGGTTGCTTTCGGAAACGGTCCTATCTTGGGTTATTTCTCTCCAAAAGATACCGCTAAGATCAATGGATATTTGAAAATGCCAGAAGTAAAATCACTTCTTGTAGGAGAGCAGCGTTATGCAAAATTTGTATGGAGCAAGCCGCAATCTATAAATGTTCTTAAACAGCAAATCGTTGACCCAACTAAAGCAGCTAACTCTAAAAAGATAGAAGCATTAGAATTATATGCACTAAAAGGAAACAGACAAAACACACCTGCAATGAGCGGTGGCGTTGTGACTGATGCTAGTGACAAATTTGACCAGATGGGTAAACCGTCTGTAGAAATGGTGATGAACAGCAAAGGTGCCAAAGATTGGGAAGCTTTAACTGGAAAAGCCTATACTGAAAAAGGATTCATTGCAATCGTTTTGGATGATGTAGTATATTCTGCGCCAGGTGTAACAAGCGGTGCTATTACAGGTGGTATTTCTCAAATCACAGGAAACTTTGATATCTCTGAAACAAAAGATTTAGCAAACATTCTTAGAGCTGGTAAATTGCCTGCTTCTGCAGATATCGTTCAGTTCGATGCTGTAGGTCCGTCTTTAGGTCAAGAAGCAATCGACAATGGTATTACTTCAGCTTTAGTTGGATTACTATTGGTTTCTCTTTGGATGATTATCTATTATGGAAAATCAGGTTGGTATGCTAACATTGCTTTGGCAGTTAACTTACTTTTCTTATTTGGTATCCTAGCTAGTATTGGTGCTATCTTGACATTGCCAGGTATCGCAGGTATCGTATTGACAATGGGTACAGCGGTCGACGCCAACATCATTATATACGAAAGAGCAAAAGAAGAATTACGAATGGGCAAGACGCTAGAAGAAGCTGTAAAAGTTTCTTTCAGCTGGAGAGGCGCGATGTCGTCTATTACAGATGCAAACGTAACTCACGTATTGACTGGAGCGGTATTGTTCATCTTCGGAACAGGACCAATTAAAGGTTTCGCAACTACTTTGTTGATTGGTATCTTTACTTCTCTATTTACATCAATCTTCATTACAAGAATCTTGTTAGAGTGGAGTATTGCTAGAAAAAATAACCTGACATTCGTAACATCAATGTCTAAAAACTGGTTTACGAACTTCAACTACGACTTCTTGGGTAAAAAGAAATTTACGTATATCTTCTCAAGCTGTGTAGTTATCGTGAGTGTGGCTTCGTTATTCATTAACGGATTGGACGAAGGTGTGGATTTCAAAGGAGGACGTACTTTCCAAGTTAGATTTGAAAAACCAGTTGAAGCTTCTGAAGTAGCCGATGAACTTACTAAAGTATTCGACGGTGTAGTTCAGGCGAAAGTATTAGGTGATAAAGAACAGTTGAAAATTGTTACCAAATACAAAATTGATGTTGCAAGCTCTGAAGCTGATGTTGAAGTAAACAAAATGTTATTTGACAACCTTAAGAAATACTACGGACCAAATTTGACGTATGAAAAATTCGTTAATGCTTATGACGGAAAGACTGTAGGTATTATGTCTTCTTCAAAAGTTGGACCAGCAGTAGCAAAAGATATCAAAACCAACTCTTTCTGGGCTGTTTTAGGAGCAATGGGAATCGTTTTCCTTTACTTGATGATAAGCTTTAGAAAATGGCAATATAGTTTAGGTGCGATTGCAGCTGTTGCACATGACGTTATCTTCGTTTTAGGAATTTACTCATTATGTTATAAATTCATGCCATTCCACATGGAAATGGACCAGCACTTCATTGCGGCGATCCTGACTGTAATTGGATACTCAATGAATGATACCGTAATCGTATTCGATAGAATTCGTGAGTACCTAGCTGGTAAAACAAAAGGAAGTTTCAACGAAATCGTAAACAGATCTGTTAATACTACAATGTCAAGAACTTTAAATACTTCGTTGACAATGATTATGGTATTGTTGATCATGTTTATCTTTGGTGGTGAATCTATCCGCGGATTTATATTCGCGATGCTTGTAGGTATCATCGTAGGAACGTACTCATCATTGTTTATTGCAACACCAGTTCTTTGTGATACCATCTCTGATGCAGAACACAAAAGAATTGAAGACATGCATAACAATGCAGATAATAACAAAATATAAATAAAAGATATTTTCATATAAAAGGCTCGATTTATCGAGCCTTTTTTTGTAGTTATAATTTAATGAGGCAGTCTAGTTCTTTTCCGGATTGCTAGGAGTGCGTATAAGCTCGCTAGCTTGCCCACAATTAGTTGTTTGGGTTACTCTTTTCTAATGATAAAAAGAAGTGCCTTAAAAGCATATTTAGTAAGAGGATAGCAGATAATCTAAAGATTGTACTTTTGTTATTATTGATAGTAAGATAGAATACTATAAACATAAAAGAGGGCTATAATGCCCTCTTTTATGTTTTATACAATGAATGATGGTTTTTATAAAGAATTCATCTTCTTTTCTGCGCTAAAGATGAAATACAAGCCTGCAATTATAAAAGGAATACTTAGCCATTGTCCTGTGGAGAAAAGCCCTAAGGATTCTTCTATACCGCCTTGGCTCTCTTTTACATACTCGACAACAAAACGTACTGTCCATAAAAGAACCAAGAATACTCCGAAAAGATATCCTAATTTTTCTCTAGCTTGAGTTTTCCAATATGCAAAATATAAGATGATGAAAACGATGATATAGCCTACGGCTTCATATAATTGCGCAGGATGTTTTGGCGTTACCTGTTGGAGAATCGCGGCGTATTCTGGATTCGTAGCAATCTGATGGTAAGCGTCGTTTGCATTATTTGTCTTGGTTTCGATCATGGCCACATCCGGCTTGATACTGTCGCGTATAAATTTGATCCCCATAGGAGAATCCGTCTTATTTCCTACAATTTCAGAATTGAAAAAATTACCTAACCTTACGAAGATTGCACCGCAAGATACCGGAATTACAATTCTGTCCAAAATCCACAATAGCGGACGTTTGATTATATTTTTACTGTAAAAATACATGGTAATGATAATGGCAATAGCAGCTCCGTGACTCGCTAATCCAGAAAAGCCAGTAAACTCAAAATGCGGTTTTGTCTTGAAAGGCAAGAAAACGCTCCAGAAATCTTCGCGGAAAAGCTCCGATTGGTAGAAAATTACATGTCCGAGGCGTGCTCCTAATAATGTTGCGAAAAAAGTATAGATAAAAAGCGTGTCCAATTTTTCAATGGATTCACCTTCGCGCAAATATATTTTTTTCATTAAATACCATCCTAGTACAAAAGCGATTACAAACATTAGGCTGTAATATCTAATTACAAAAAAACCTAAATCGATACCTTCTGATGGATTCCAAACCATGTTTAGAGCTGTAGTCATATTTTTATATTCTTAATTTATCTGTAAAAATAAAGATTTGTTTTAATAGGATTCAAAAAAAGGCGTTAATGTTTGTGCCCGCACGTTTTTTCGGGAACGGGATCGTAGCCTTTTCCGCCCCACGGATTGCAACTTAAAATCCTTTTGATTCCGAGATAGCCACCCTTAAATAAACCGTGTATTTGCAGTGCTTCTAGCGTATATTGCGAACAGGTTGGTTCGTAACGGCAAGCCGAAGGCAAAAAAGGGGAGATGCCGGCCTGATAAAACCGAATCAGGAGGACAAAAGGGGCGATAAGTATTTTTTTTAAGCCCAAGATGAATACTGTTTAAAAAAAATGATGAAACTTGTCAGCTTCATCATCGTTTGTTAGTTTATTGAGAACGTTGTTCCTTCTTTACCGTCTTTGAGATTGATTCCAAGAGCGGTCAGTTGGTCTCGGATAGTATCGGACAGTGCAAAATCTTTGTTGGCGCGTGCTTCATTTCGCATTCCGATAAGCATGTTGACGACGCTGTCTAATTTATCATTATTCTCAAGAGACTTTTCATTGGTCAGGCCTAAGACATCAAACAAGAAGCCTTCCATAGCTTTCGTCAGCAGACTTAAATCTTCTGCGGTAAGAGTCTCTTTGTTTTCTTTTAATAAATTGATATAGCGGACAGCCTCAAAAAGCTGAGCAATTAAAATAGGAGTATTGAAATCGTCATTCATGGCGTCATAACATGCTGCAATCCATGCCTGGATATCGATTGTAGAGCTTTGCGAAGGAATGATTTCGTTTATAGTATCATAAGCCTCCATTAATCTCACGAATCCTTTTTCAGAAGCTGCTATAGCATCATCAGTAAAATCAAGATTGCTTCTATAATGAGCCTGTAACATAAAAAAGCGAGCTACAGAAGGAGAATACTTTTTGCTTAAAAAAGGACTTCCGCCGGCATAAATTTCTCGTGGCAATATGTTGTTTCCAGTCGATTTTGCCATTTTTTTGCCGTTTAGTGTAAGCATATTGGCGTGCATCCAGTAATTTACTGGGGATTGGCCGGTACATGCTTCGTTTTGGGCGATTTCGCATTCATGATGCGGAAACTTCAAGTCCATTCCGCCGCCATGGATATCAAAATGATTCCCGAGATATTTTGTACTCATTGCAGTACATTCTAAATGCCAGCCTGGAAAACCGTCACTCCAAGGAGAAGGCCAGCGCATGATATGTTCTGGTTCGGCTCTTTTCCACAACGCAAAATCTTGAGGATTTCTTTTGTCGGACTGCCCGTCAAGCTCACGCGTATTAGCGATCATGTCTTCAAGATTTCGACCGCTTAATATTCCGTAATTATGGGTTTCGTTATATTTTAAGACATCAAAATAAACCGAGCCATTCGATACATAGCCGATTCCGTTATCAATAATTTTTTTGATAATCTCAATCTGCTCGATGATGTGTCCGGTAGCGGTTGGTTCGATGCTTGGAGGCAGGAAATTGAATTCCTTTAAGATTTCATGAAAATCGACAGTATAACGCTGTACGATTTCCATCGGCTCTAGCTTTTCGACACGAGCTTTTTTTGCAATCTTATCTTCGCCTTCGTCTTCATCATCAACTACGTGTCCGACGTCGGTAATGTTACGCACATAACGCACTTTGTAACCAAGATGCGACAAGTATCTAAAAACTACGTCAAATGACATGAAAGTCCTCACGTTTCCTAAGTGCACATTGCTATAGACAGTAGGCCCGCAAACATACATTCCGACATTGCCTTCGTGCAAGGGAATAAAAACTTCTTTTTCTCCAGAAAGAGAATTGTATATTTTTAGATTCTGTGTCTTATATAATGGCATACTTATGATTTTTGAAGCACTATGGCAGTTTAAAATTGAGTATCAAATTTAATATAATCTAGGAATTCTCTTCGAGTAGCCTCGTTTTTAAATTTACCACCAAATTCAGAAGTGATAGTGCTGCTTTCGATATCCTTGATTCCTCTTGAATTCACGCAAAGATGTTTGGCGTCAATTACGCAGGCCACGTCTTCGGTATTTAGTACTTTTTGCAGTTCCTGTACAATCTGCATTGTCAAACGCTCCTGAACTTGAGGGCGCTTTGCAAAATATTCAACAATGCGGTTCATTTTAGAAAGGCCTACTACTTTTCCGTTTGAAATATAAGCAACATGAGCCCTGCCAATAATAGGAAGGAGGTGGTGCTCGCAAGTAGAATATAAAGTGATGTTTTTTTCTACCAACATCTCGCCGTATTTGTAGTTGTTTTCGAAAGTAGATGCGCTAGGTTTTTTTGCTGGATTCAATCCTCCAAAAATTTCTTTTACAAACATCTTTGCAACACGGTTTGGAGTGCCTTTTAGGCTATCGTCGGTAAGATCCATTCCTAAGGTTTTAAGAATGCTTTCAACGTCTTTTTTTATAAGCTCAATTTTTTGGTCGTCTGATATATCAAAGGCATCACTTCTTAAAGGATTTTTTGCATTTGTAGCAATATGATTATCTCCAATTTCGTCTAGAAAATCTTCATTATTTGTCATTGAAAATGATATGTTATTTTGGATATGTATTTAAGACTGCAAAGATAAATAATTAATGGCAAACAATTTCCATGGATGTTAAATTTAAAAATTTTCAAAATTTAAGATAATTATTTCTTAAATTTATGTAAATTTCGCTCCTCAAAATAATCTAAAAATGAAAAAGAATTATCTTTTATTATTCTTATTTACTTTATTGTTAACAAATAGTTATGGTCAAGATTTAGGCTGTGTCAGCGTAAATGCTATAACTCCACTGCCAAGTTGTAACCCTGGTGATTGTAGAACTATAGTCGCTTCGCCGCCTCTTAACAGTATTCCAAAGCAGACTACAAGTTACGCTTTGGCGCAAACTCCTTTTGTATGGAGAAGCCCTGATAACGTAAATGATATCACGAGTATCACATCGGATGATAGATGGTCGGGTATAATACCACTTAGAGGAAAACAAACAGTGCCTTTTAACTTTTGTTTTTATGGTGAAAAATATAGCGAATGTTTGATAGGTGATAATGGGGCCGTGACCTTTAGTATTTTGGGGCATCCGGATTCTCCAGGAGGATTGTATAGACCAAGTTTTTTAGTACCAGCCGAAAGCGGTAGTGGATGGGCTTTTAATAACCCGATTCCTTCGGGCCCAGGTTATGGCCCGCCATACAAAAATGCGATCATGATGTTGCAGGATTTGAATATTGCCAATGGGCCTATTGCAAGTACTACAATTAACTACTTTACAGTCGGAACCTATCCATGTAGAGCATTTGTTGCCAACTGGCAAGATGTGCCGCTTTTTGGAAGTTGTGGCGCTTCAGGATTGCAATCGTATCAAATAGTATTATTTGAATCTACGAATGTTATAGAGATTCATGTAAGAAGAAGAACTTCTTGTGCCGCTTGGAACGGAGGTAATGGTCTGCTTGGAATTCAAAATGCGGACGGATCTTCAGCGTATTCTCCATCCAGCCCAAATAGAAATACAGGTACTTGGCAAGTACTGGATACACAATCAGAGGCTTGGAGATTTACTCCAAACGGCCCTGCTGTTCCAGTTACTTATGAATGGACTGAAGCTGGAAGCCCAGGAACTGTTATAGGAACTGGTCCAACTTTGACTGTTTGTCCAACTGTAACTACTTCCTATTGTGTCAAGGCTACTTTTGGTAGCTGTGATGCAGCCATTCCGCCTATTACTGCGACGGATTGCGCAACTGTGAGAGTTAACGAAGATGAAATAGGTTTTACTCCTAAAGATATCAAGCACTGTACTACAGATACGGATCCTCGACACTTTAATATCGGTATCAATACCGATGTTGTCTTAGGTACTTTTGTGCCCGGGCCACCTGATAATTTAAATCCGTATGATTTTGAAATCAATTATTATGACGATTTAACGAATGCCCAAAATGATCTTTCTCCTATAAATACAGACTTTTATGATCCGGCCAATACAGCAGCTCCTATATGGTACGATCTTGTAGCGCCGGCTACCGATAAGACGCTTTATATAAAAATCCTCGATATTATTTCAAATTGCTCTTATATAATTCCTTTTAAAGTTATTCTAAGAGATTGTGATGCGCAGGAAATTGCACCGCTTATTATTTGTGATATAAATAATGATTTACAGGAAAATTTTGATCTAAATGATGAATTGCCTGCTATTAATGCCGCCATTGCAGCAGAAACAGGTAATCCTCTTCCTTCGGATTATTCCATAACTTTCCATGAAAGTGAAGCTGATGCTGATGATGTTACAACAGCACTTACAGCAGCAGAGGTATTATCCCACCCTGGAGTACCAGGTGATATTATCTATGTTAGAGCAGAAAGTATTGCTGATCCTACAAACTACTTTGTCTATTTCTTTGACTTGGACTTAGTGCCAACGCCTACTGCGACTATTTCTGGAACAACTCAGATTTGTGAAAATTCTACTGCAACCATTACGTTTACAGGAACTCCTGGGGCGACTATAGAATATACAGACGAAACAGGTACCACTAGAACTATTGTATTAGTTGATGATGGTACTGGTACAAATACGGGTACAGCTTCTATTACAACTCCGGCTGCTGTCGCTGGCAACTCATATACTTATACTTTGGTTAGCGGTTCTTTAACTACAAATGGTGTTACATGTACGCAGCCATTGACTGGTACAGCTGTTGTGACTGTTGGTGGTTTACCTACCGCCCAGATTACGACAGCGGATACTCCGATCTGCGAGGGCATTGGCATGACGGTAGACGTCCAGGGCACCCCTGGCGCTATCGTAACATACACCGACCCTTCAGGGACGCAGCAGACGCTCACCCTTGACGCTGCTGGAGCAGGTACGATAGCCATCGCCGCCTCGCTGGCTCCGGGCACCTATACCTACACGCTGGTAAAGGCCTCGACGGTCAGCACGCCTCCGTGCGAGCAGAACGTCTCGGATTCGGTGACGATTACCGTAAGGGAGCTGCCTACGGCATCGATCCAGCAGATCGACGCGCAGGTATGCCTCGGCAGCCCGTCCAGGGTGAGGTTCACCGGACAGCCGAATGCTGAGGTGATCTATCTGCTTGACACCGCTGCGCAACCTCTGATCACGCTCGATGCTGCCGGCGAATACATCCTTCTCGAGGTGCTTCCTTCGGCAGGGACCCATACCTACGACCTTATCGGGGTAAGATCTGCCGACGCTCCCTTCTGCACGCAGGCCCAGCCGGGCAGCGTAACGGTGGAGGTGACGGCAGCCCCTAGTGCGACTATCTCGAGTGCCTCGCCTGTCATCTGCGAAGGGGGCAGCGCTACTGTCGACTTCTCGGGCACGCTCGACGCGGATGTTACCTATACGGTAAACGGCGGGGCTCCCCAGA
>Ga0307405_10000047_pt1 | contig 68371 bp, 60 predicted proteins | sample 322Cmetagenome_2_FD_203311 | JGI IMG/M metagenome (GOLD analysis project Ga0307405, IMG submission 203311) | Maize rhizosphere microbial communities from greenhouse at UC Davis, California, United States - 322HYB-C-1 | ecosystem: Host-associated > Plants > Roots > Rhizosphere > Soil | place... | reverse complement strand
GCTTAGAGTAGCAGCCGTCATTAAAAGTAAAACTAATTATAAAAACAACTATAAAATAGCAGCATAAAACTTGGATTAGTCATAACAATCATTGCGAGAAGGCTTTTCCAGCCGACGAAGCAATCTCTATGCAAGGAACACTCACATGAAAGATTGCTTCGTCGTTCCTCCTCGCAATTACGTTTTTTCTATTGAGTCCATCAATGGTTGCTTGAGGGGCTTATTTAAATACCTCATAAGGTGTTTCGACAGGCTCAACATGACAGCATCTGAGGTGAAATAGCCTTTATGATACAGTCTCCTGCTTTTTAATAACGGTCCCAGAAAAATGGAGGCTCAATGCCTAAGTCCCTTAAATATACAAAGCCCTGCCCACGGTGGTGTATTTCGTTATCGATAAAATACAACAGGTGGCTAATGATCGAAAACTCGTATTGCCCGAATAATTTAATTGTTTCGTGAAGCTGATCTTCAGCGATTTGGTTAAAGTATTCCACGATTTTTGGAGTATCCTCATCCCATTTTGCTAGTAGCTCTTCTTTGTTATTAAGCGGGAGATCATGACTAAAAGGAGCTGTTTCTCTGGTAACCATTTCTTTTAAACCAGGAACATTAATCGATAACAACTCTTTAATTAATGAAGAAAAAGGCCTCATTCCACCGACCGAAAATTCGAATAATTCTTTCTCGGGAAATTTTTCGATGGTTTTTCTGGTTAGTTTTCTGTGGCCTAACCAATGCTGTAGTAATTCGCTTTTAGTAATCATAGTTGCTGACATCTTGTTATATTAATTTAATAGAACAAAACTAAGACTGGCCTATGACAGCTGTTTGTCAGCCGAAAAACAACATGTTTTTTTTTATTAAATTTCTATTTATTTTTTGAATCTGGAAGGTAGGAATAGCTTTTAACGATCATAAAACAAGTTCATCTTGTTCCATTATTTGTCTTGCAATACGCTAGCAGATAAATCTTGCATTTGGTTGATGTGTCCACGGTACATATTGCCCCAGTCAGACATTGCATCCAGCATCGGTTTCATGGTACGGCCCAAATCGGTTAGGCGATATTCTACTCTTGGCGGTACTTCAGGAAAAACAACCCGGGTAATAATCTGGTCTTTTTCCAGTTCTCTTAACTGCGCCACCAACATCCGTTCTGATATGCCTAAAATGTCTTTTTTAAGCTCGCCATACCGCATGGTGCCATAAGAAAGGCGGCACAATATTGCGGGTTTCCACCTGCCGCCAATTACGGACAGCGATGAAGACATGCCACAGCTGTCGATCATCATTTTTTCGTTCAAAGCATTGGTTGATGTTTCTTTTCTCATTTCTTACTTTTTTGTTAGTACCTAACAATTTGTTGCTTACCTGCAAATGTAAAGTATCTCTTTTACTTTAGTAGAAAATTTAAAAAATACAGATGAAAAAATTAACAGATAAAATTGCTTTGGTAACTGGAGGAAGCCGGGGCATAGGTGCAGCGATTGTAAAAAGATTAGCTGCCGAAGGAGCGAAAGTAGTATTTACTTATGCCAATTCAGCCGAAAAAGCTTTGGCCGTAGTGGCTGAGGTTGAAGCTGCAGGTGGGCTTGCTGTGGCATTAAAAGCAAGCAGTACTGTACCAGCAGAAGTAACTGAGGCAGTGGCTAAAACAATTGCCGATTTTGGCCACATTGATATCCTCATCAATAATGCCGGTATTTACATTGGCAAAGCCTTTGAGGAACATACTCTAGAGGACTATAATGAAATTATGGCCGTTAATGTACAAGCCGTTTTTGTGGCCGCTTTAGATGCGGTAAAAGGCATGCCCGAAGGTGGCCGGATTATAACCATTGGCAGCAACATGGGCGATAACGCTCTTGGTCCTGAAACCACTTTGTATACCATGAGCAAATCGGCGCTTCAGGGTTTTACACGCGGTTTAGCACGCGATCTTGGTGCTCGAAAAATTACGGTAAACCTGATTCAGCCCGGACCAATAAATACCGATATGAATCCCGCAGATGCACCATTGGCTGATTTCTTGAGAACCCGTATGGCTTTGCCAGATTACGGTACGGTAGAAGATATTGCATCATTTGTAAGCTTTATTGCAAGCGAAGAAGCCAGATACATCACCGGTTCGTTTTTAACAATCGATGGTGGATTGAACGCTTAAAGCAACCGCCAGTAAAGCCAGGCTTTGGTCGGGGCGACAAACCTCGGCCAAAATATCGTAAAAAAAGGATGATACTAAATCATCTTACTATTAACCGCACGTGAAAGGGCTTCAACCATATTACTGACTTCCAATCGTTCAAAAATCCGTCGCCTATAATACTTTACGGTATCAGAGGCGACAAATATTTTTTCGGCAATTTGGTTAATGGTTAAACCTTGGGCGTGCAATTGCAATATTTCGATTTCCCTCTTGCTGAGTTTTGGTTTCTGTGATTTCTGCCAGATTTTACTTTCGATATTTAATTCCCACACATCATCGGTGCCTTGTTTGTAAATACAGATATTACCAGCCTGCTGATGGTGCGAGATGGAGACAATACACAGCGCTTTCCACATCTTCCCTTCGCCAGTTAAAAATAAGGGGGTGAGTTTATGGTTAATCAGTGTGGCTTTACCTTCCGGGTTAATCAGATGAAAATCGTAAGTAATGCTATATTGTTTTTTTTCTCCACCAGGCAATTTTGCGAAAAAATCGAACCCCGCTTCGTTAATCAGACTCAATAATATGAGATCCTTTTCAGGTACATTTTTAAAATAAAATTCATAGCCTAAATCCAAAACTTCGTTAGGCGAATAACCACATAAAAATAAAGGATTTTCTGAAACGTACTCAAATGCCATTTTTTCGTAATCGATAACATATACGCTTTCGTAGGTTAAACGTGCAAAAGCTTTTATAGCTTCCATATAATCTTGCTGCTGAAGATCTTCGGTTGATATTTTTTCAACCTTATTCTTGGTCAGCAAAGTGGAGCTAATGTTGTCTTTCATTTAAGGGATGGCTTAATAGCAAATTTACACTAAAGTGTAGCCTTTGAAAATATTTTTGTACCCACTTTTATAGAAAAGATTTTGAATGATGAAAAAATGGTCTGAATTAAGCTTGGCAGAATTAAATAAAACCAGGTCGAAGTTAAAGGGTGCCTTAATTGGATTTATCATATTGGGAGTGCTTATTTCTTTAGCCTTGTTTTTTCTCAAGGCAAAATTGGTGTTATTCATCCCAGTAATGGTGCTGCCCATCACCTGGTTGCCTATTTACATCTCCTTAAAATCGGTAAATGATGAGATCAGCTTACGAAATGCAACAAATATTAATCAATAAATTATATGCATCCTGATCTGATAAATTGCAGAAACTGCAGCCATGTTGTAAATGATGATTTCTGCGGTCGTTGTGGTCAGCCGGCGCATGTTAAAAGGGTAGATGCGCACTATATCTTACATGAAATACAACATATTCTGCATTTCGAAAAAGGAATATTATTTACCGTAAAAGAACTGCTCATCAGGCCCGGCCAAAATATCAGAATATTCATTACCGGGAACCGCAGCCGTTTGGTAAAACCGGTTATATTTATCATCGTTAGCTCGTTAATTTATACCGTAATTAGTCATTTCTTCCATATCGAGGAAGGTTATGTTGAATTTAAGGAGGTAAAAAAAACAAGCATTGGTTTAATTTTCGATTGGGTACAGGGGCATTATGGTTATGCCAATATTTTAATGGGTGTTTGCATTTCCCTGTGGTTAAAATTATTTTTTAAAAAATACAGCTACAACTTCTTCGAAATATTGATCCTGCTGTGCTTTGTAATGGGGATTGGCATGTTAATCATTTCGTTTTTTGCCATTGCTGAAGGACTTAGTAAAATCAGTTTCATGAAAGTTTCGGGCATTACAGGGGCAGTTTATACTACATGGGCTATAGCGCAGTTTTTTAATGGGAAAAAAGTGGCAAGCTACTTAAAAGCAATTATTGCTTATAGCTTGGGAGTGTTAACATTTGGCCTCGTATTAGTGATTTTTGGAGTTTTAATCGATGTGTTGATCAAACATTAAACAGACATGAAATTTCCATATTTTACCATGATCGCTATCAAAAATAGATGCGACTTAGAACTTATGATCATCCTTTTTTTATGTTAATCAATATGCTGATTTACAAACCACTTTGCCATTGCTTTCTGCAGTTCGCTAATCTCCATCACATTATCTGTAGCCCAGGCTACAATTCCGTCAGGGCGGATCAGTGCAGCACATAACCCCAATTGTTCTTTCGCAGTTGTCGAAATATAATCAATTTGTCCGCTGTATTCACTAGCTAACTTTTTGATTGAAGTGTTTTGGTCGAAATCAAGCAGTATTCCTCGGCCATTGTACATTAGTTCGCCAATTTCCGTTCCGTTTTCAAATTCAAAGTTAGGAACACTGCAACCAACCAGTGGATGCATGCCATTTATATTAATTTGAGTAGAAACACCCCAAACCCTCCCCGCAAAATAGGTGGCACCATCAGTGGTATTGATAAGATCGGTAATAATGGCGTGTAAGGCACGGGCATTAGGGTCGGGTTTCATAATTGCTACTTGAGCACGGGACCAATCGAGTACCTGTGCGCCAATTGGGTGTCGTTCTATGCTGTAGCTGTCTAATAAACCCTCGGGCGCTTTTCCCTGGATGGTGGCTGCAAGTTTCCAGCCCAGGTTCATGGCATCACCCAAACCCAGGTTAAGCCCCTGGCCACCTAATGGTGCATGGATGTGGGCAGCATCACCAGCTAAAATTATGTGTCCGTTGCGGTAGCTTGTAACTTGCCTTGCCCGGTCGGTCCAGGTGCTTGCAATATGGAGTGTACTGATGGTGACATCGGTGTTTGAAACACGGCGCAGTACCTCTTGCAGATGTTCTCGTGTAACTGGCTTTGCCGAACCATGAAATGCACCAGCATCAAAATCCTGTATGGCCAGGTAACCTGGCTGCGATTGCATGTACATCCCTGTTGAAGTAATGTTTCGGCCTGGTTTAAGCAACTCTGGATTGAGGATGTCTACCTTAGCTGAGTAACCTGTAAATTCGGGCTCAGTTCCGGCAAATTCGAAACCGCCGGTTTTGCGTACTGCGCTCCGGCTGCCATCACAGCCTACAAGCCATTTACTTTCGAAAGAATGCGCACTCGCCTGTACAGTTATACCTTTGTCATTTTGATGGAGGCCCGTAACGGCAAAACCTCGTTTAATTTCAACGCCCAAGATTACTGCACGTCGGGAAAGTACCGTTTCCAGCTCCTCCATTTCAGTAATTAAACTGGTAGGTGTAGCATTCGGTAAGCGATATTTCCATTGGGTGATATCAATATCGCCGTCGTGAAATGGAATGCCAGCGAAGTGCCCTGCCTGGCGGCGGGCTCCCTGCACAGCATTTTGGTGAGGGTTTTTAAGGTGTTTATGTATTTCAAGTTCTTGCAGCAAGCCACGGCGATAAAGCGCTTCAATTGTTGGTGCCGATAAGCCACGGATACCGAAGGGAAGCTGTTTTAAACGCGAGTGAGCCTCTACTGTTTTTTCGAGTATCAATACCCGACATTTGGCTAAGGCCAATTCGCAGGCCAGGAACAGGCCTACAGGGCCTGCACCAGAAATGATAACATCGTAAGAAGCAGGTATGTGTTTGGTTTTTTTTTTAAGTGTTGTGTTCATATCGTATGATTGAAACACAAAATTCAGCAATGTACTTAAGTTAGGCTTGTATAAACGCGACAATTCTCCGTTGGGTTCAGGATGAGAGATTAAGCAGGTCGTTGCTTAACACCTGTTTGCCTTTCTTTGCCTTTCGGGCGAATGCTGCAGGGCTAGTGCCACTATAACGTTTAAATTCTCTGCTCAAGTGAGGCTGATCCGTAAAACCAAACTCATGCGCCAAACTGGCCAGGTTGGCGTTTGGATCATGCCACAATCGGTTGCGTACCTGCTCAAAACGCATCAGGCCCGATACATCTTTAACTGTATGGCCAGAAGATCGTTTAAAGTTCCTTTCCAATGTGCGCACCGTTACATGGGCTGCCGCCGCTACCTCACTCACGGGTATGGTACCCTTTGCTTCTTGCATTGCAATCCCGGCTTTGAACAACATACTGTTAGCAGCAACCTGCGCTCTTGCCTGTAAGAAATATTGCTTTACCGCTGCCACTGCTTCATCTATTTTCCCATCAAGAATAAATGCATTTAGTTTAGGTTGAAGCTGAGCCATGGGGTGCTCAAATATATGTAATCCATGTTTGTTGGATGGGAGACCGAGCAAATCGAATACAGTCCATGGAAAGCACCTGATCCCGACGATCTCAAAACGGTTTTTTGCGTAAAAAATAGCAGGCTGGTTAAGTAATCCCATCATAAAAGGTGAGGGTAAGGGTTGCAATTCACCATTGGAAGAAATGTTACAGCCGCTGCCAAAGTGAAAAATAATCTCTGCGTAACCATCAGGTACAACTTCAAAGCTTGATAGCTCTGCTCCAGATACTCTTCTGTTGTACCAAAAGCACTTTATCGTATCCTGCAGCTCCTCTGGAGGTTCGAATTCTTGATGATGCATTTTTAATGGCGGCATATTCTAGGGGATTGCATGCAAGTATAGTGCTAATTATACTTATTTTCAATTGGCTAAAACTTCGTAAGGATTTTCGTTATCTGATTTCTTGAAAGGGTGGCTAATGATTATATTCGTCTATCAGAAAAAAATCTGACGCTTCTCATGGATGAATTTGAAAAAAAGGGCAGGAACGATATTCTTCGCTCATTGGCAAGTATGCTTTTGTTCAGCATATATGTATTGGTAACTTATCATGTGGCCTTGGGGTACATAGATAAGTCTAAACTTGTAGTGCAGGTTATTAGGTTAGTGCTAACAGGACTGATGCTCTATCTGGTATTTAAAGGCTATAGTTGGGCTCGAAATCTTTTTAGTGTACTTACTGCTCTGAGTATGTTGATCCTGATACCAGCGATATTCAATGATAGTGCAATTGAGAACAAGATTCCCCTGTTTACCGGTTTGATCATCTATTCTTTAGCTTTATACAGAGTGAATTTTTTAGCAAGTGCAAAAGCTTATTTTGAATATATAAAGGCAAATCGATGAGGATTTGGACAATAGTTTTTCTTGCCATCTGTGTGGTTGTCACCATTGCAGTAGAAATCTACATCAAACGTAACAAATGACATTTTTAATCTTATACCTCGAAAATCACTTTAAAACTTGCTCCTTCCCCCGGGATTGAATTCACCTGAACCTTTAAGTTAAGGTAATTTGCGATACTTTTTACAATGGCAAGCCCTAACCCATAGCCCGCATTTTCGGCATGGCCGGTTTTTTTAAAACGGTCAAATACATGTGGTATAACTTCTGCTTTGATGCCTTGGCCACTATCGCTAACCTGAATGGAATAATAACCTTTTTCAAAATGATCAGAAATCTGTATACTTCCATTTTCTTTGTTAAACTTAATGGCATTGTTAATTAGGTTATAAAAGAGCTGAAACAAAAGATCATGATTGATTTGGCTTAAACGTTTGTTATGGCTAAGGTTGATGTCGATCTGAATGTTTTTTTCTTCGAGCCTATGGCCAATTTCTTCCACTATTTCATTAAAGAGTGTTTGCGGTTCTATCTCATCCTGTTTGGAGAATTGTTCATTTTCTATTCTCGAAATGAGTAGAAGCGAACGCGATATTTTCTTTAACCGCTCCAGTGTTTTCATCATATCAACAATGTGTTCCTGTACCGCTTCGGATGCCGATTCTTCAGTAAGCAGGTTTTCCATCTTGTTTTGTAAAATACTAATGGGCGTCATAAACTCATGAGAGGCATTGGCCGTAAATTCACGCTCCTTTTCAAAAGCCTCGTTAATCTGGTCCATTAATGAAATGAGCGAATGATCGAGGTATTTAAAGTCTTGTGTACTGGTGTTGATATGGCCATGTTTCTTTTTAAAGGGAAACCGGCTATTGGTCAACCTTAATTTGATAATCTGACCAAGCGGTTTGATCAACTGCCGGGTAAAAATCAAATCTATAATAATACTTAAGGCAATAAGAATGATGAGCACGTACAAAGCAAAACGTTGGAGCGCATCGTTATAAAGGTTGATACTGGCGGTGGTTTTACCGATTTCTAAGAGGTAGTTTTTTTGGTTTTTTTGAAAAGTAAAACTCAGTACCCGATACGCGATGGTATCTTGTTCTACAATACGTTTGGTATCGCGTATGGTATCTAATTTCAGTGTTTGTGCTACCGTTTCGAGTGCAATGTATTCATCTTTCAGCATGGTATAGCTGCCATAACTGTTATCCCCTTCGAAGTAATAATCTATTCCCTTTTTATCGATGTTTTGGAGTACTTTTTTCTGCTGGTTTCTAAGCGAAAAATTGGTGTAGTTAGAAGCGATCTGCCTGATCAGAAAAGGGAGCAATAAAATAAACAGACCTACAATAGCGAGTTTAGATCCAGTAATAAATAAAGTAAGTTTAGTAGATAGTTTCAAATTACTTCTTAATTCTATAACCAACGCCTCTAACAGTTTCCAGCCATTCGGTAGGGGCGTAAACATTTAATTTCTTCCTGATATTTTTAATGTGTGCATCAATGTAGTTCGAGTCGTAATCATCATCAACAAAGTTGCCCCAAATATGTTCGCTTAACTGCATCCGGGTAAGCACCCTGTTTTTATGCAGTAAAAGGTAGCTTAAAAGATCAAATTCTTTGCGCGAAAGTTCAATCTGCTCCTCCTCAAAAAATACAAAACGTTTTTGCAGATCGATGCTAAAGTTTCCGAGCGGAATTAACGCTTCGGCCACTTTAAATTTTCGCCTGGCAATGGCCTGCATCCGCGATTGAAGTTCGGGAAGAAAGAAAGGCTTCGCTAAATAATCGTCTGCGCCCATGTCTAAGCCTGCCACCCGGTCTTCTAATTTTCCTCTGGCCGTAAGAATAATATAGGCCGCATCTGGATTGCTTTTCTTTGCCTTGCTAAGCAGTTCAAAGCCATCGCCATCTGGCAAACCTAAATCAATCAGTACATAATCATATTGGTTTAACTCTAGCTTATTACAGCCCTGTTTAAAACTATGGGCCAGATCGCACAAGAAGAAAGCCTTTTTAAGAAACTTTTCCATTTCAAAGGCAAGCGTTTTTTCATCTTCAATGATCAGTACCTTCATGCGGATTAAAATTGGTAGTAAACTGCTAAACCAAAGAAAGACTGCTGGTGTTTTACATTTTCTTCTTTTCTGTTTCCAAGTATGGAGAATTGATAACTGGCCTCTGCAAGGAAATTTCCATTACTCCAGCTTAAAGGTAACTTAAAATTGTAAGACAATAGTTTAAACTGATTAACGGTGTTTTCAACTACCTCGGTTGTGCTCCCGTTAACAATTCCGGGAGCGGTATCACTTTTTCCCTTTCCATTCCCATTCGAGTTCTGCCTTTTGTTTTTTTCGATGATATAGGTTTCGTAAAAGCGGGTGGTGCCTGCTGTAATCTCTACAGCAGGCGTAATTGAAATAAGATTCTTTTCGTTGAACACCGTTCCCAGTTCAATTTCTTTTGAATTTCCGAAACTGATAAATCCATCGGTTTGCTTTCCGAAGGCCAAATCAAGACTAAGATCCGTTTTAAACCAAGGCCACTGGTAGGCAGCCGATGCATTGATGTTATTGTTGTTGGATGCCTGAAGCAAAGGAGAATTAGCAGGGAAAAAAGAATGGGTATAGGCTAATCCGGCGGTAAATTTTTCATTAAAATCATAATCGTAACCTACGCCCAAATCTGTTTCCGAAATGGTTGAGCCATAGTTTAAGAGCTTATAACCACCGCCCGAAAAATATAAACCGCCTGGAAACCGTAAGGTGGCGTTAAAAAGTACATAGGGGTATTTTTCAGGGGTAACCTGTCCGTAATAATTAATGTTGCTATTATACATGGCCGCAAGTGTAAGCGTAGCTTTGGTCGAATCTTGCTGTGCCTTTACATTTGATATCACCAAAAATGAGAAGAAAATTAAGAGACGGATGCGCATATAGTTATGGCCTTTTAATCTTAGGTTTAATAATCTTGATGGGTTTTACCTTTACATTGGGCTTTACCGCCATGGGTTTTAGCTGTTTTTTGGCTTTTGGTACTTCTTTGATCTGAAGTGGCTCAGGTTTTTGATTTTCAGGTTGTTTATCTTTTTTTTCTTTATCCTGTTTTTTAATCAGCTCTTCCTGCTGATTTGAAACAGTTAAAGCGGTAGAATCTTGTTGCATAGCTAAAACACCCGATAACGGGGTAATTGCCAGGCAAAAAATAACGGCGAATCGGATCATTTTATAAATATAAAAAAAGTTTACCCCCTAAGAGGTAAACCCTACCTAAAAACCACCATACATGGTGCGCTCACATTTCAAAAGTAGAATGTCAACATGAAATTAAGATGAAAAAAATAAAATTTAAATTTCATGTTGGTTTCATCTTGGCCCCTCAACTTTGAAGCGTAAAACTTTAAATAAAATCTACAGTTATGAAAACAAATTTTGTAAATACCATTTTAGCCGTCTTCGTTGTGATCGGGATGACTGCTTTTTATGGATGTAAAAAAAATGAATCAAGCCAGGGAACAACTAAAGTTCAGATTAAAATGACCGATGCCCCGGGTAACTTCGATAAGATTAATTTAAGTGTAAAAGAGATTGTATTGGTATCGGGCGATAAACCTTATGTATTTGCAGCCAGTGCAGGTATATTCGATATTCTTGATTTTAGAATCGGTACCAGTAATCCTGATATTTTGGTTGCTTCAGGTGAAATGCCTTCAGGTGAAATTACCGAAATCAGACTGGTACTTAATGAAACCGGAAATACAATTGTAGTAAATGGGGTTCAGCAGGAACTTAAAACGCCAAGCGCACAAACATCAGGCTGGAAGGTGAAATTAACCGCTAATCCTGAATTGGTTGAAGGCGCTGCTTATACACTGCTATTAGACTTTGATGCGGCGAAATCTATCGTAAGCACCGGGAACGGAAAATATTTATTAAAACCAGTGGTACGCGGAATTGCGGCAGCAACTACCGGATTAATTTCGGGAACTGTTTTGCCTCTAGCAAGCCATCCTGAAATATTGGTTATTGCTGGTACAGATACTGTGGGTACCGTTGCAGATCCTTTAACAGGTAAATTTACAGTTGGTGGCTTATCTACAGGTACCTACTCGGTTAAATTTGCACCGGTTGTGGGTTATAGAGATAGTACCATTACTGCTGTTAAAGTGGCTCTAGGTCAAAACACTTCGTTGGGCACGGTTACTTTAAAACAGTAAAATCCATTATTCATATCTAAATTTAAAACGATGAAAAAGCTATTCTTGCTGTTATTACTTGTGGTAAGCAGCAGCCTCACTTTTAAAGCTCAGGCCCAGGTAAGTGTAAACATAAATCTTGGGGCACAGCCTGCATGGGGGCCAACCGGCTATGATTATGTAGATTATTACTACCTGCCAGATATTGAGAGTTATTATTATGTGCCTAAAAAACAGTTTATTTATATGGGTGCAGGAGGCTGGGTTTTTACTACATCGCTTCCACCGAGATATAGTGGATATGATTTATATAACGGCTACAAGGTCGTAATTAACTCACGTCAGCCTTACCGTTATTTCGAAACCCACAAAGTGAAATATGCCAAATTTAAAGGCAACCATGGGCAATCGGCAATAGGGAAAAGCAAAGGGCAGAAATATTCACCTTCAAAGGGTAATGCCAAAGTTTATAAAGGCGACAAAGGAAAACCCTCACAGCATTTCAATAAAGGAAACGGAAATGGCAAAGGCCATGGAAACGGTAAAGGAAAACATTAGTTGTTTGTGTAATAAAGAAAGAAACCCTCCAAATTTGGAGGGTTTTCTTTTTTAATTTCTTTTTTGTTGCCCTGGAGCAAAAGGTCTGGCCGATTTAGAGCCTGTTCCTTTTTTGGCTTGCCCTGGAGGAACTTTTCCGCTATTACCAGCAGTTCTGGTACTATAACAAGCACTGGTAAGCAGCATTGCCGATAACGCTACAATAAGATATATCTGTTTCATAATAATGATGTAGCGATAACTGTGCCAATTGCTGTTCTCTCTTTTAATCAAGTCATGAATTTACTATCCCAGAAAATCTTTGGGATAGGTTTGTTGATTGTATTTTAAATCCATCTCTTTTAAAAACGCTTTTCGCTCCGCTGTTAGTTCAGGAATGGGTAGTGTTTGCCCAGGAAGAACAGATGCGCCTATTTCCCGGAATAGATTTTCCAGTCCGGCGGGTACTACCGTGCAAAGCAATCGAGCAGGTTTTTCTGAAATATTCTTAAAACAATGAATGGCTCCACCAAGGGGAATATTTACAAAGCCATCTTTTGAAACGATTTGTTTGCCATTTTCTGTTTTAAACTCCACTTCTCCCTCCAATACATGGAACATTTCCTGTGTATCGGGGTGGGCGTGCGGTGGCGGGCCACCTCCTGGAGGAACAGTCATTTCAATAACCGCATAGTTGCCATTGGTTTGCTCACCAGAAATGATGATCCTGTAATTACCGCCTGCTATACCTAAATATTCGCCTTCATTTTTATTAATGATTTTGACATTGGATTCCATCTCTCTTAGATTTTTCGATGTATATTCTTACGCTTCAATCCATTGGCTAAGGTCATTACCATGATCTGATCATCAGCGATCTTCCTATTTTAATCCCCTTTCTTTTAAAAGGTTCTCTAATTCCTGATTGTTATATTTTGAGTTGTTGGTCAGCTTATAAATGAAAAATAAGGGGATGAGTGTTAAAAACCCTAAACTGTTTTTCATCACGCTGAAAAATACAACACCGATCAAAAATCCGATTAATATTGCATTGGTTATAGCTGCCGATTTCCTTTTTTTTGCTTCCTGCAGCAATTCTTCATCTGTTAGTTCCGTTAGATTTTTTTGTTCCATTCTCCGTGTTTTTGAGCGTAATCCCTTGTGGGTAATGCTCAAATATACGCGATAGACACAACTACTGAAAGCGATAGATCAGGTTTAATTAAAAAAGCCCTCTTTCATGAGCTTAATCAAAAGGTTATTTAACAAAGCCGTTCGAATAAGCTATCAATGAAAGATTCAAAAAGAAAGGTCGTCATTGCGAGGAGGAACGACGAAGCAATCTTTCATACTAGTGATCCTTACCATAAAGATTGCTTCGTCGGCTAAAAAAGCCTTCTCGCAATGACGATTCCACACGAGCTAAAATGCAACCTTTAAATCTGTAATGTCGCAATCCGCCACCGAAGTTGTCGTTTTTACGTCGCGTTATAGCCCCAAATGAACCTCATATTTGTATGGTCAATATAGTTCAAACTAAATTCAAATAGCGTTATGAAAAATTTATTCCAAAAGGGTAATATCCTTAAATCGGTACTATTCTTTGCAATCATCATTTTTGCAGCAGCTCAATCAAAAGCGCAACAGCTTAAACCTACCGAAAGTGGTTATGCACCGGTTAATGGCCTTAAAGTTTATTACGAGGTATACGGTGAGGGTAAACCACTCGTTTTACTGCATGGTGCTTTTATGACCATCGAAACAAACTGGGGGCAATTAATACCTGAATTATCGAAAACCAGAAAAGTAATTGCCGTTGAGTTACAGGGACATGGGCACACACCATTTTCAGACCGAAAATTAGATCAGGCTGCCCTGGCCAGTGATGTGGAAGGTGTAATGAAACATTTAAAAGTAGACAGTGCCGATGTTGTAGGGTATAGCATGGGCGGCTCTATAGCTTATAAGTTGGCCATACAAAGCCCTAAACGCGTAAAAAAATTAGTAATCATTTCTTCAACCTATAAAAGTACTGGCTGGAGACCTGAAATAGCAGATGCATTTAAAAATATGAAACCTGAAATGTTTGCAAATACGCCTATGAAAACGGCATATGATTCGGTAGCGCCTGACAAAACAAAATGGACAAAATTTATAGAACAGATGATTGTTTTTGCAGGGACAACATTCGACATGGGCGACGCCAATATTGCGAAAATTACTTCACCCGTATTAATCATCGCAGGAGATAATGATGGTCTGGATAAGGTAGAGCTGAGTAAAACCTACCAATTATTGGGCGGTGACAAATTTTCCGATATGGGGCCGATGCCAAAATCTCATTTGGCTATTGTTCCTGGCCAGGGGCATGTAAGCTTAATGATGCAGACGAAAACCATATCAGCTTATCTAAATGATTTTTTAAAGTAATATAGATCAAAAGAAGAGTCTGCGTGACAAGTTGTGATTCCATTTGAACTTGTCACATTGTCCAACGGACTCCTGCGGAGAGACTATCGAAACGCCTTAAAAGTATTTAAACATGGTCTTAACGAGACGCTAAGACCAATAGAGGTGGTTTATGTCGGATGCTATTTCCGCCCAGCTAGGCCGTAGGCACCGTATCCCCGTTCTACTTAAATCCGGCCTAATAAATTTTTCGGACTGTACTGCCCAAGCCAACCCACTAGCTTCGAAAGAAAACGGCGAAGCCCTCATGAATGCAACTGAAAGTTACAAACAACAAATGAATAAATTTTCAGCCGGTGTTTTTTGTTCCTTTTTGACACCAAAAAGGAAGAGCGTATCGGCGGCGGAGAGCCGAGGAAAGCATGAGCTGTAGGGTAAAAAATAATCAATTATATACGTCATTAATATTGATTTTTATACAAAATTAACCCTCAAAATGGCAATTCTATATTTATGATACAGCTTCTTTTAAGCCTAAATCCAACCTTAGGCAAACTTTTTCCGCAACCACTTGCGCACTGGTTCATCATACCACTTTAATGCGGCATATGCCAAAATAATCCCGCCGACTAAAATGAGCAGGGCATATGGCCAGGCCTGCACAATTGTTGTGCCTTTATGGTTGCTGATCCAGGCCACGTAAAAATAAACCAATGGATAATGTACCAGGTAAAGTGGATAGGATATATCGCCTAAAAACTTGCATATCCTGTGCTCTCTTTGCGTTTGCAATACGCCACTGGCGCCAATATACACGATAAGTGGGAATATGATGATGATGCAGACAGATTCATAAACCCCGTTCATCCAAAGGTGCTCCGCTCCGCCAATGCGCGGCATGTAAAGGACCAAAGCCACTAAAAGGCTGCACCATAAAAAGGCATTTTTAATTTGGATGGGATTGGCGATGCGCGAAAGTAACAAACCTGCAAAGAAGGGGTATAAGGTACGGGTAAAGCCAATACGTACCTGTTCTACATTCAGTGTCCAGCCGCCACTTACATCGCCGTTTGTAATGGCCAGCTGTGCCAATGCAATAGCAGCGATAACGACTAAGATACTTAATGCCGTTTTAGAAAACTTCCTGATCCACACCGCATAAAGAATGTTGGCAATGTATTCAAAAAACAATGACCAGCCCACACTATTCATGGGATGCATTTCTTGCCAGCCACGTATATCAAGCGATAGTGGTATAGGCAGGATGGTATAGCCAATAAGCAATACCAGCAGCATCTTCCAGAGTGGAATGGTATGGATGAGCGGCCATATGGTAGAATCTGTAAAATAGAATCCGATAGCGCCAAGTGTCATCCCCAAAATTACCATGGGTTGCAAACGTACAATACGGCGTTTGAAAAAACTGCCCTCACTCATTTTGTTCCATCGGTCGTCATAAGCATAGCCCATTACAAAACCTGATAATAAAAAGAAAAAATCTACAGCCAGATAACCATGGTTAACCAGGATATCAAGGTGCCCGGTGCCTAAGGGCTCGGTTAAGTGAAAGGTGACAACAATTATAGCGGCGACACCGCGAAGGCCATCTAATATAGGGTAATGTGGCTTGGTGGCCAGTTCATTATTTAGGTTAGTATGCATGTAAGGCTAGTAAAAATTGCAAGCCGTAAAAATAACCAACATTCTTTACCCCATAACTTTGCATCTACAATGATACGTAACGCGTTGAGCAGGGTTAAAAGAATTGAGACGTTGGTTTATAGGAAAGGCTTTTTATACTATTGTTTTAGGAGTGCTAGGTCTTGCAAGAGCTAGTATAGGGATAACAACAGGATTTGAGCACTTATTCATTGGATAAGAAACTACCACTCGCTTTCTAACATTCTATCAATAACCCAAGGCACCATGATTTCTATTTCAATCTGAATCAAATCATTTTTATCTTTAAAATAGGTTAGGTCATCGCCCTTCATAAAACCGATTTTAAAAGAATCTGTTATAGGATTTAGTTTAATTGTTTGTGAGCCATTAAGTGAGACTAAACAATCAGTGCCCTCAAAGCTTCCTTTAAAATGAAATATTACACTATAGCGGTGTGTACCGTCGTTTTCTTTACACATCCGCCAAACCTCACTTTCTTTGCGGTAATCTACACCAAGTTGATTGAATAAATGTTTAACCTGTTCTGGGAATATGTTACCTCTATTCTGAATGTAATTCAAGCAGTCATTACAATTACAATCCTCCGCCTACCATTTTCAACGACAGCATAGGTTGATTTCGTGCTTTCATGATCAACTGTTAAAACCCAATCTTTAAATGTAAGTATGGTCATTGGCATTATAGTCTAATTCTCCTTTCTAACGTTAGGTCGGTTTTGTTAGTGATATCGGTTTTAATTATTCAAACCACTCTTTTCGGTTTTCTAAACGTTCTAAAAAATCGGTAAAGGAAATTCCTATTTCAATATGTGCTTCTTCCTCGATTAGGAATGGAGATAACACAATTCTTAAACTATTATCATTTAATTGTTCTATTGCAATGTACTCTCCGCCACCATTTCCCCCAATTGCTAATGTGTTCGGTAAATGCTCGAAAATTTGATAGTCGATATTCATTTCAATCACTTCGTCGAAGTCCCAAAGTTTAACATATTGCTCTCCAATAAAACCTTCAAGTCCCGAATAATTTAAAGCAAAAGTTTTATAATCATTAGGAAGTTTGAAGTTTATTATTTTTTCAGCTTCCTCTAAAGTGGTCTTTGGTTTGTTGGTCCGTTTGGTAAAATTATATTTTGTTAGTATTTCTTCAAATCTTTCCATACAGATGGCGCATGATTGTAATCTTAGTTCCACAAGATATTAATTTTCATTGGGAATGGTTATCAATTAATAAATAGGCCGATCGTTTTTTAACCATCAAAACAGGGATTAAAATAAAAACGGGCTTTATGAATTAAAAACATTAATCATTACATTTGCCCTTGGTGAAAAACTTTGTATTCCTTTTTTCTCTTTATCTGATCCTTCTGGGCCTAATGCCCTGCCAGGACAAGGAAGATATGGTTTCAAAGTCTCACACAGAAAGCACTGTGCATAGCGATCAATCAAAAGCTGAGCATATGCACGGAGAATCCTGCCCGCCATTCTGCAGCTGTGCCTGCTGCTCGGTGGGTCAGCACTTTCCAACTGAAAAGTTAGCAGATCTGATTGTTCCTGTATTCCGTAAACCATACCCGGTTTTCCAGTGCTCGGCATTGAAAAAACAACCACTCGATATTTGGCAACCGCCTAAACTCGTTTAATCAATTTTTTATCTCATGGAGCTGTCCATGAAAGCATGCTTTTTTAAGCAAAATTTTGCACCACGAGGTGCAATGATGCCTTGCTATTTATTGATTTTTGAATTAAACGACAATGCTGAACAGAATAATACAATTCTCCATCAGGCAGAAACTGCTGGTGGGAATTATGATACTGGCGCTGATTGCCTGGGGCATATACTCCCTTAGGCAACTGCCCATAGATGCCCTTCCCGATATTACCAATAATCAGGTCCAGATTATTACCTCCTCCCCAAGCAACGGCGCAGAAGATATTGAGCGTTTTGTAACCTACCCGGTAGAACAGACCATGGCCACTATTCCCGGGATAGAAGAAATCCGTTCCTTTAGCAGATTCGGCCTTTCAGTTGTAACAGTAGTGTTTAAGGAAAATATAGAGATTTACTGGGCCCGCCAACAAGTGAGCGAAAGGCTTGCCGAAGTAGAAAGAGCCATTCCGAAGGGGATCGGAACGCCTGAGGTTGCACCATTAACAACCGGACTGGGAGAAATTTATCAGTACGTAATCCATCCCAAAAAAGGATACGAAAAAAAATATGATGCTACCGAGCTCCGCACCATTCAAGACTGGATTGTTCGCCGCCAGCTCCTCGGCGTAGAGGGTATAGCAGATGTGAGCAGCTTTGGGGGATACCTCAAACAATATGAGATTGCCCTCAATCCCGATAAGCTCAGGAGTATGGATATATCCATCAGCGACATTTTTAAGGCACTTGAAAAAAACAACCAGAACACCGGCGGATCTTACATCGATAAGAAACCCAACGCCTATTTTATCAGGAGTGAGGGACTTATTAATAGCACTGAAGACATTGAGAACATCGTCGTACGAACCAATGAGAATAGCATTCCCGTGCTGATCCGAAATGTAGCTGAAGTACGGATCGGTGCGGCCACCAGGTATGGTGCCATGACCAGAAATGATCAGGGCGAAGTAGTAGGGGCAGTAGTTATGATGCTAAAAGGTGCCAACTCTTCCAAGGTTATTGCAAATGTAAAAACCCGGATGGATCAGATTGCAAAGAATCTTCCAGAGGGCGTGGTGATCGAGCCATTTCTCGACCGCACAAAATTGGTAGACAGTGCCATTGGTACGGTGACGAAAAACCTGGCAGAAGGCGCATTGATTGTGATCTTTGTACTGGTATTGCTTTTGGGTAATTTCCGTGCCGGATTGATTGTGGCCTCGGTTATTCCACTTGCCATGCTTTTTGCCATATGCCTGATGAACCTTTTTGGCGTCAGCGGAAACCTGATGAGCCTCGGCGCAATAGACTTTGGGCTAATCGTGGATGGAGCGGTTATTATAGTGGAGGCATCTCTCCACCATCTGGGTATCCGAAAAAACAAAAACAGGTTAAGCCAGCAGGAGATGGATGCCGAGATTTTTGAATCTGCTTCCAAAATCCGTAACAGTGCTGCTTTCGGCGAAATCATTATCCTCATCGTTTACCTGCCGATTCTAGCCCTGGTTGGTATAGAAGGCAAAATGTTCAGGCCAATGGCCCAAACGGTGGCTTTTGCTATCCTTGGCGCTTTTATCTTGTCGTTAACTTATGTGCCGATGATGAGTGCGCTGTTTCTAAACAAAACCATCAGCACCAAAAGAAATATCTCAGACAGGATCATGTCCTTTTTCCAAAGGGTATATACCCCAATGCTCAATTTTGCACTGCGGGCAAGGGTGGCCGTTGTGGGCATTGCCATAGGATTATTTGCCATTTGCCTTATTATTTTCAATTACCTGGGCGCCGAATTTATTCCTACGCTAGAGGAGGGTGATTTTGCAGTAGAAACCAGGGTGCTTACCGGAAGCAGTCTTTCTCAGACCATTGAAGCTGCTACACGGGCTGCAAGGGTATTAAAAGCAAATTTTCCTGAAGTAAAAGAGGTAATCGGAAAGATTGGCTCTAGTGAGATTCCAACCGACCCCATGCCGGTAGAAGCCTGTGACCTGATTATTATCTTAAAGGATAAGGGCGACTGGACAAATGCTTCGACCAGAGACGAGCTTGCAGGAAAGATGCAGGCCAAGCTTGAACAGTATATTCCTGGGGTTACTTTCGGATTCCAGCAGCCCATCCAGATGCGCTTTAATGAACTCATGACAGGTGCAAGACAGGATGTTGTAATCAAGGTTTATGGGGAGGATTTTTCGAAACTGAGTACTTATGCAACCAAGATTGGTGCTATAGCCAGAAAAATCGAAGGTGCTGAGGATATTTATGTGGAACAAGCTTCTGGACTTCCACAGGTGATCATCAAATTCCATAGAGAAAAGATTGCGCAGTTCGGACTGAACATCGAAGATGTGAATACGGCTATCCGCTCTGGGTTTGCAGGAGAAGTAGCTGGCCTGGTATTCGAGGGCGAAAAACGGTTCGATATGGTTGTCCGCCTGGAAAAAGAAAACAGGCAGTCGCTGGAAGATGTGAAGAACCTGTTCGTAACGGCACCCAATGGCAACCAGATCCCGCTGGAACAACTGGCTGATATCCAGTACAGGGAAGGGCCAAACCAGATCCAGCGTGATGATGCAAAGCGACGGATTACCGTTGGTTTTAATGTGAGGGGAAGAGATGTGGAAAGTATTGTAAAGGAAATCCAGCAGAAGATTGATACAGAGGTTAAGTTTTTACCAGGATATTATCCAACCTTTGGTGGCACTTTTGAGAACCTGCAGGCAGCCACCAAAAGATTGGGTATTGCCGTACCACTGGCGTTATTACTCATTTTACTGTTGCTTTATCTTACTTTTTCATCGATTAAACATGCGCTTTTAATTTTTACCGCAATTCCATTGTCGGCCATTGGTGGTGTATTTGCCCTATGGGCAAGGGGCATGCCATTTAGCATCTCCGCAGGCATCGGTTTTATTGCGCTTTTTGGTGTGGCGGTACTGAATGGTATCGTATTGATCAGTGAATTTAACAGGTTAAAAAAAGAAGGAATGAACGATATCCTCGAAATTATCAGAACAGGAACTTCGGTGAGGCTTCGCCCGGTGATTATGACGGCTCTTGTAGCTTCTCTGGGCTTTCTTCCAATGGCTATCTCCGGCGGAAGCGGTGCTGAAGTACAGCGCCCATTGGCAACAGTTGTTATAGGCGGACTGATCTCTGCAACACTGTTGACCCTTTTGGTACTTCCAGTACTTTATATCTGGGTAGAAAAAATGGGCAGGAAAAAAGTAAAAATTGCTCCTATAGCGGGGATAATTGTAGTGTTTGTTGCGCTGTTTGGATTTCAGCCTGCTAAAGCCCAAACTGCGTTAACCCTTAAACAGGCGATATCTTCGGCACTGGAAAACAACAGGGCGATTAGCGGGGCTAACCTTGGTGTAGGGCTGCAACAGGCACTCAGGAAAAGCGCCTTTGAAATGCCCAAAACTGAAGTGTCTATGCTTTATGGGCAATATAACAGTCTGATCAAAAACGACAACAACTTTACCGTTTCGCAAAGCATTCCCTTTCCAACACTTTTCGCTGCAAATGCGGCATTAGGGGATGAACGTATCAAATTAGGCCAGCTTCAGGTGGCTTCAAGTAAAAACGAACTCATTTTTCAGGTGAAGACGGTTTATACCAATCTTCAGTACCTCTATTTGAAGGAAAAACTGCTGCTCGAGCAAGACAGCATCTATAAGGGTTTTGTAAAATCAGCTTCGTTAAAGTACAAAACAGGCGAGGGCAACCTGCTTGAAAAGGTAGCCGCCGAAACGCAGCTTAAGGATGTACAAAACCTGCTCGATCAAGACCGGTCTGATATCGAAATTTATAAAACGCAACTGGCTACGCTGATTGGAAGGGGTGAGCTACCCCTAATTGCCGACAAGTTTTTAAGGGAAACACCCGGGATCTCGATCGGAGATACGGCTCTTCTAAATGAAAATCCAGCCATTGCCTATTTCAGGCAACAGATTGTGATTGCCGAAAAACAGCGCAAAGTAGAACTCGCGAAAGCAATGCCCGATTTTACCTTGGGTTATTTTAACCAGTCGTTAACCGGTTTTCAAAATGTTAACGGCAGTGATGTTTTCTTTGGCCGCGATAAACGTTTTCAGGGCTTTCAGGTGGGGCTTTCCATTCCACTATTTTACAGCGCTTATTCTGCGAAAGCAAAGGCTGCATCCATTAACAGGAATATTGCCTCGAACGACCTGGAACTCCAGCAGCGAAAACTAACAGGCCAGTACCAGCAGGCCCTGGGCGAATACCTGAAAAACAGGAAACGTTACGACTATTTTATTACTTCGGCCCTAGCCAATGCGGCACTGATCTTAAAAAATAGCCGCATTGCCTACCAGAACGGAGAAATAGGCTATTCGGAATACCTGTTGAACCTTAAACAGGCCAACGGTATTTACGAAGGACGCCTGATGGCCCTGCTCCAGTTAAGCCAGAGCATCAACCAGATTGAATTTTTAACCGGTAACAACAACTCATTTTAAGCATAAATCTCATGAGATCCATATATAAATATCTTATCCTGCTATCCTTTCCATTTTATCTGGCTGGTTGTAGTAGCCCCAAGACAGAAAAGGAGCCCGAAAAAGAGCCCGTTCACGAAGAGCGCGATATTGTAACCCTTACCCCAGAGCAGTACAAACTATCAGAGATTACGCTTGGAGATATTGAGTTGAAGGAATTAAGCGGAACAACGAAAGTAAACGGCATGCTCGATCTTCCTCCGCAGAGCCTGGTATCTATTTCTACACCGCTGGAAGGTATTGTAAAAAGTACCGATATGCTACAGGGAAAACGTGTAGCCAAAGGGGCGCTCGTAGCCGTAATGCAGAATCCGGAATTCATTCAGATGCAGCAAGATTACCTGGACTATAAAAGTCAGCTGCAGTTTTTAAAGCAGGAGCTCGACCGCCAGGAAGAATTGGCAAAGGAAAATGTAAATTCCAAAAAAGCACTTCAGAAAGCAAGGAGCGAATACCAGAGTGTGAGTGCAAGATTGCTGGGGCAACGTTCAAAACTTTCCATTATGAACATCAGTTTTGCGGCACTGGAAAAAGGACAGATCCAGAAAACCTTTAACCTCTATACCCCAATGGCGGGTTACGTTACGCAGGTTAATACCAATATAGGCGCCTTTGCCAGTACCACCGATGTGCTCTTCAAAATTGCTGATACCGAGCATCTGCATGCAGAACTTACGGTATTTGAAAAGGATGTACCCAAGCTTAAGCTTGGGCAGAAAGTCCGCTTTGTACTGGCCAATGAAGAAAAGGAGCGCATGGCTACAGTTTATCTCATCGGCAGGGAAATTAGCAAAGAACGTACCGTGCAAATTCACTGCCACCTGGATAAGGAGGATACACAGCTGCTTCCGGGCATGTACCTTAAGGCTTATGTAGAAAGCGGCATGAACAAGGTTGAAGCACTACCCGATGCGGCCATTGTTGAGTTTGAAGGCAAAAAGTTCGTATTTATAGACCAGCCTGCTGATCAGGGCCAGAACACTTACCGATACAAGATGACGGAAGTAAAAACAGGTGTTGCCGAAAATGGTTACACGCAGGTTTCTTTTGCGGGGCAGATCAATGATGTAAAGGTGGTGACAAAAGGTGCCTACGATCTGTTAAGCAAGGTAAAGAATGCTGAAGAAGAAGGTGAGGAACATTAAGTATTTAAGCGCTGTAGCTGGTAGAATATTGATGCCATGAATCACAATTCATTTTTTTAAAAGATCTGTCTACGCGTTTGAACTGCACCAATTTAAATATTAACTTTAGTCGCCAGATAAATTAAGATGACTACAAGAAGAAATTTTTTGCAAACAGGAATATTGGGACTAACGGCAACAACGCTGATCAATGCCCCGTCAGTTTTTGCAGCGCCTGCTAAACGTAATGCCGCGGGTAAAGAGCCTTTTAAATTAGCAATTGCCGGTTATAGCTTCCTTAACTTTAACCTTGATGAATCGCTTAAAATGATGAAAAGGGTTGATGTACATTACCTTTGTATTAAAGACTTTCATTTGCCATTTAAAAGTACAGCAGCAGAAATTGCTGCCTTTCATGCTAAACTAAAGGATAACAATGTAGTAGGATATGCAGTAGGGCCTATATACACTAAAAATAAAGAGGAGATCGACAATGCATTTGATTATGCAAAAAGGGTTGGTGTTGATCTGTTGATCGGAATTCCGGCTCATGCAGACCTGGAATACGTTGCCCAAAAGACAAAAGAATATAATATTCGTTATGCCATTCATAATCATGGCCCGCAGGATAAACTATATCCAAGTGCAGAAAGCATCTACAACCTTATTAAAAACCTGGACCAACGTGTTGGTATATGCTTTGATATGGGGCATAACAAAAGAGATGGGCGGGATTCAGTTGCAGACCTTCAGAAATTCTCGAAACGGATTTTTGATATGCATTTAAAGAATGTAACGGTAGCGGCAAATGAAGGTACCACTTGCGAACTCGGCCGTGGCGTAATTGATATTCCCGCATTCGTAAAAATGCTGAGAAAGGTTAATTACCAGGGCTGCTGTAGTTTAGAGTACGAAAAAGACATGAAAGATCCCCTGGCAGGAATAGCTGAATCTGTTGGCTATTTTAGGGGTGTTTGTGATGGCACCCGCTAGTTCTGTTTGCAATTAATGATAAATTCATAATTGATATGTGGTTTTTCTTTCGGCCGCATATCAATTTATACCCCCTGTTTGGAATTGATCCGCGCGCTTAATCTTACCAAGAGACTATACACTAATGATACTATATTTGTGAAAACAATTAATGCGAACAATTCAATACAGGCAATTCAAGATTTTGCAGCGGATTCTGCAGAAGTCTAAATTCAGCACATAAGCATGCCGATTATCGTTAAAAACAAGATTCAGGAAAATAGGATGCTCAAGGTGTCGCCATTTAGAAAAGGCGTACGCATCACCGCACCGCATAAGCACAATAGCTATTTCGAAATTATCTATCTTTCCAGCGGCAGCGGTTTTCATTATATAGATTCGCAGGGTTTTGAAATCTTTCCCAACAGTGTTTTTTTTATAAGGAAGGAACAAATGCACTATTGGGCGCTTACATCCGAACCGGAGGGCTATGTTGCCATCATTAAAAAGGGCTTTATTGATCAGAGTATTGACAGGGAGATTAGCAGGTTATTGCTGCAATTGAGCAGGAATGCAGTTCTACAATTGAAAAATGCAGCAGCTATTGATAAAATCTTTCAATTGCTTGTAGATGAAGTTGATGTATTGGATCAGTCATCTCATACCGTTGTAGAAGGGTTGTTAAAGGCATTGTTGGGGAAAATCCAATCGGAAGGCGAACTATTGCCTGCAGGTAAAAAGCAGGATGGCAATGGCCTGTGTTATCAGTTCCGTGAAATTCTGAGCCAGGAAAAACAGTTAAAAAACAGTGTTGCCCATTATGCCGACAAATTGAATACCTCTCCACAGAACCTTAATCTGGCATGTAAGAAAGAAATGAATACCGCTGCTTCGGTGGTACTTTCGGAATTCATTATCAATGAAGCTAAACGTTTGTTGATCTATACCGATAACACGGTTGCCGAAATAAGCTATAACCTCAGTTTCAATGATACATCACATTTTGTAAAGTATTTTAAGCGCTTTACCGGTTTTACGCCCCAAAATTATCGGGCAAGCCTTGTTTAATACCATACTATTTTCAAATGTACCGTGAGAAAAGGAATTTTACCTGCTTCTTTGCGGTATTTAATATCCATTTAACAATAGAAGATCTTTAATCATTTTTTATACCGTTTATGCAACTCCCCAGATCCATCGCGCTTCTTTTGCTTATTTTTTTTAGCCAAACCGTAAAGGCTCAAAATGTTACCCTTAAAGGCATTCTTATCGATCAGCAGACCAAACAGCCGCTCGAATACGCCAGTATGGCGCTCTTAAAAAAAGCAGATTCGACCGTAGTTGGAGGTGTATTAACCAGGCCTAACGGGGCATTTGAGATCAGTAAGCTTCAGATTGGTGAATACGTACTGAAAGTAGCTTACATCGGTTATAAGAACAGGTTTATTCCTGTAGACATTAATGATACAAGAATAGTTAACCTGGGTTCGGTTACGCTCACACCAACCAGCGAATTGTTAAGTCAGGTGAACATTAGCAGTGGAAAGGTAAATGCCTCCAATAAGATCGACAAACAATCTTACCGCGCAGACCAGTTTGAAAGTGCAAAAGGTGGAACCGCAATTGATGTATTAAAGAACCTGCCTTCTGTTGCGGTTAACGGAGAGGGACAGATCAGCGTTCGGGGATCAACCGGATTTCTTGTGCTCGTAAATGGCAAGCCAGTACTTACCGATGCACAGACTGTTTTAAGCCAGTTGCCTGCCAATAGCCTGGAGAATATAGAACTGATTACCTCTCCCTCTGCAAAATATGATCCTGATGGAAAGGCGGGTATTATCAATATCGTTACCAAAAAAGGTGCTAACGACGGATTTACATTGACGGCCAATGCCCAGGCCGGACTTCCAAGTACAACTGACTATGACAACAAGGAAAAGCCCAAGCGCTTTGGTGGCGATGTTACGCTGAACTTCAGAAAAGATAAATGGGATATCTCTGTAGGTGGAAATTATCTTAGAAATGATAATGCGGGCTACCGTGAAGGAGATGTGTTGACCAAGAATTTTACCAATAATACCATTACACGTTTTCCCTCGAACGGTGAACGTAGTTTTGATAAATATAATTACGCAGGTAGATTATCTGCAGTTTATACTCTGGATAAAAACAACTCCATTTCTGTTGGTTTTTTTAGTGGAAAGCGTTATCAGGCACGTTTGGCAGATCTGGTTTATACCAATAGCACCTCAGATCTTTCAACAGGGCTGCCCATTAGGTCGACCACTTATTATAACTCCAACCTGCAAACAAAGGAAGGTACTTTTACACTGGGCAATTTGGATTATACCCATACTTTTGTGGATAAATCCTCATTAACAGCCTCGTTGTTATATGAAAATGCAAATCTTTATGGGAATACCAAAAATAGAAACCTTGGTTACCTCAATACAGCCGATACGATACAGTACGTTTTTAATCCATATAAGAACCCGATTAATGGCTATAGGTTTAAGTTAGATTATGCCATTAATGTTGGTAAAGGGAAACTCGAAAGCGGTTATCAGTTCAGGTATGATACCCAGGATGGGCAATTTGATTATTTTGTAAGCCCTGCCATTTCGCAGCCGGATGCCAACAGGTTTAGAGGGAGTGCCAACGCAAAAAACCAGATCCATTCGGTTTATTCACAGTATTCAGGTAAACTGGATAAACTGGAATATATTGGAGGACTGCGTTACGAATATGCCGCCAGAAGGTTAAATCTTTCTTACGATCCCGCAGTTCATGAGCTAGATCTTTCTAACCTTTTTCCTTCTTTAAACCTGCTTTATAATGTTAATGACGGATTAAAGTTAAAGGCAGGCTATTCAAGAAGGATTCAGCGTACCAATAATTATGAGCTTAACCCTATCCCCGAAAGAGAACACTCAGAAACATTAGAACAGGGTGATCCAGATCTGAAGCCTTCTTTTATCGATCTGGCAGAACTCGGTTTAACCAGAACTTTTAAAAAGGGCTCGTTTTTTACAACATTATATTATCAGAACATTAAAAATCCAATACAGCGTGTTAACAGCGTTTATGCAGATACGATTTTGAACAGGGTATTTACAAATGCAGAAAGGGCACGTTCATTTGGCCTTGAAATTGGAGCCAATCTCCAACCTGTTAAATGGTGGAGCCTGTATCTTGGTGCCAATGTTTATAATTATAAGGTATCGGGAAATTTAAATGTGCTGGGCAGCAATTCGGTAGTAGATAATGCAAATTGGGTATACTCAATAAATGCCAATACCAGTTTTAAACTGAATAAAACCTGGACTGTGCAGGGAAATGTTAATTATTTATCAAAGCGGCCAACTGCACAGGGTGAAGATTCAAAATTTCTGGTTCCCAATACCGCTGTTAAGAAAACATTTATGGATGGACGTTTTTCTGCAACCCTGCAGTGGCAGAATATGGATCTTGGCATGAACCAATCAAACAGACAACGGATAACAACATTTGGAAAAGATTTTTATACCACCACCAACTATATTTATGAAACCGATGTGTTCATGCTGAATTTCAGCTTTAACCTGAACAAACTTATCGGTAAATCCAAGCTCCCTACCAGCGAATTTGGTGATAAGGAATTTTAAGATGGCAGTAACCTCTATAATGACATATTCTAAAAATCGGCGTCATCTAAACCGGAGCAACTGCGGTCGGGATGACGATTCGTTGGCGCTGCGCTCACATGGTCAAAACCCCTGAGTTTTAAGATATATATATTAGCATTCCTGTTTTTTGTCACGCTATTTAAGACCGCTAAAATTTACTCAGGAATACACCTTCCGCGGAAACAACAAAATACGTCTTAAATCAATACGGTATTATCGCATTAACAATACAATGGTGGCATGCGAATATCAGACAGCTTTCCCGTTCTGTTTTGATAAGAAAAATCGTAACTTGCAGTAGACCAAATATACTAGCATGCAGTTGTTATTGCCCTACGCTGACCCAACGAAATATCTACAGGAACTGACCACGAAGTACGGTTTTTCCTCAAGAGTTACCTGGTCGTCCAAGAGCATTATCCTTCCAGAGCATATGGGAACTGGATTTGTTCAGGTTTTTATTAAAAACGATATCCATTTTTTTCGCGGCATCTGGGATTTTAATGAACCTACACAATTTTATTCTCCCGACCCGGTTGGGCAGCGAGGGTTGATCGATTTTCGGATCAGCAATGAAGATCAGCTCTTACATTCCGCTGCGCTGGAAGGCGCTAAGAAATTTAGCTGGGAAATTACCCGTGTTGATGGAATACGGTTTTTTATCCCGGAAGCATACTTTATAGGAAGTATAACGGAGTTAAGCAGGCGGTTTCAAAGCTGTGCACATCATCCTCAGGTTAAACAGCTCATCAAGCAGCTCTTTGAAATTTCCGCCCGCGACTTTTCCAATACCATGCTTCTGGACGCCAAGTTGACTGAATTTATATATTACCTGATCCGCCATTTAAGTCAGAAGGAAATAGAACCTGCTGATGGCGATGGCCTTACCCAAAGACGTTTGGATAGTATAAGAGAAGCACATACCCGGATCATGTCTAACATGGGCACAGAAATAAGCGTTTTACAGTTGAGCCGTTGGGTTGGCCTGAATGAGTGTGATCTTAAAAGGGATTTTAAAAAAGTATACGGACTCCCGATCCGGCAATATATTATTCAACAAAAAATCCAGATGGCAAACCTATTGGTTGCCGAAAACCATGTTGATCTTGCCGAGGCAGCAAGGAGTTTGGGCTATACCAACATCAGGTATTTCGAAATGCTTTTTAAGCGTTATTACGGTAAAATATAGAAATTCCCGTTTCGACTGAATTAATTCCCGTTTCGATTTTTATAATGCATGCATAATAATTAGTTTCATATCAGCAAGCAAAACTTGCCGCTAACCAACTATTTTTATGCTGAATTTATCTGTGCTTTTGGAGGATAGTGCCTCAAGATTCGGAACCCGCCCGGCTTTCAGCTCCGGCAGCACTGATTTTACTTTTCACCAGGTAAATGTTATGGCCAACCAGCTAGCCAACGCCATTAAAAAATTAGGCATCCGCGAAGGTGAAAAGGTAGCCATGACTTGCCCAAACTGCATCTGGTTCCCCGTTATTTATTATGCAGTGCTAAAAACTGGCGCTGTAATGGTTCCACTGAACATCCTCCTTAAGTCTGATGAAATAAAATATCACCTTCAGGATGCTCAGGCAGCGTTTTATTTTTGTTTTGAAGGGACTCCAGAAATGCCAATTGGGAAATTAGGCTGGAATGCTTTTGATCAGGTGCCTGGCTGCAGGAATTTTATTTTGATCGGTGCTGACAAACCTGTTGGAGAAAGAAGTTATACGTTGGCTGAACTGATGGCCGGGGAAGATGAAGCCTTTGACAGCTGCGTTACCGATGCAGAAGATACGGCTGTGATTATTTATACATCTGGAACTACAGGAAAGCCAAAAGGCGCAGAACTTACCCATATCAATCTTTATTGCAATGCCGTTCTCTCGGCTGAATTGTTTTCCCTTTCTCAAACAGACGTCCAGTTGATTGTTCTTCCATTATTCCATGTATTCGGCATGACGGTGTTGATGAACGCAGGGCTTTACAGGGCAGCTCATGGTATCCTTTTGCCACGGTTTGATGCGAAAGATGTTATCGAAAATATCAATAAATACAAAGTAAGCATCTTTGCTGGCGTGCCCACAATGTATTGGCTAATGGCCAGCTACATCCATCCCGAAATTACCGACCAGCAGGTGAGTAATGTTTTGCGGATCTGCATTTCTGGCGGAGCTTCTCTGCCACTGGCTGTACTGGAGGGTTTTGAGCAAAGGTTCGGCGTTCAGGTGCAGGAAGGATATGGAATGAGCGAAGGCTCCCCGGTAGTCACCTTCAACGATCCAAAGATCGGGCGCAAACCCGGATCTATCGGTACCCCGGTTTGGGGTGTCTCCGTAAAAATAATCGATCAGGAAGGTCATGAAGTTGCAAACGGTGAAAAAGGAGAGCTGATCTACAAAGGGCATAATGTGATGAAAGGCTATTTCCGCAGGCCGGATGAAACACGGGAGGTACTGCGCAACGGCTGGCTGCATTCTGGTGATATTGCCATAAAAGATAACGATGGCTTTTATTTCATTGTCGACAGACTAAAAGACATGATCATCAGGGGTGGGATGAATATCTATCCAAGAGAAGTAGAAGAGGTAATGATGAAGCATCCGGCAGTATCACTTGCTGCTGTTGTGGGCGTGCAGGATGATAAACTTGGTGAAGAAGTAAAAGCATTCATTGTATTAAAAGAAAACCAGCAGGTTGCTGAAAGGGAGATTATCGACTGGTGCAGGGCAATGCTGGCCTCTTATAAGTGTCCCCGTTATGTAGAATTCAGAACGGCATTGCCTTTAACCGCTACCGGAAAACTGTTTAAAAAAGAACTGAAAAATAATTTATAATGATGAAAAAGACGATTTTGATAAAAGTGCTTATTTTTTTGCTGCTGGGATCAATGGATGCCATGGCGCAGCAAGATACCGTAAAGCTCAAGGATGTAAAATATGGAAGTTTTGAACGTAACCTCATGGATGTTTACCTTCCACCAGGCCGGGCACCCAAAACACCTTTTGTAATCCTGATCCATGGCGGTGCATGGGTGCAGGCCGGCAAGGAATATGTCAGAGATTTTCAGCAGTACCTACTCAGCCAGGGTATTGCTTCGGCTAATATTAACCATAGGTATGCTAATGATTCTACTGTTCATTATAAACAGATAATGGAGGATGTAGACCGCGCGGTAAAGTATTGCGCAGGCCATGCTGATGAATGGAATACCCGTGTAGATGGTTTTAGTACTGCAGGTTTTAGCTCGGGGGCACATCTGGCACTTTTGTATGGGTATACCACACCAAGAAAAATAAATGCCATAGTAGATTTCAGTGGCCCCAATAACTTTACCGATACCGCTACACTGAATTATTGTGTAAAGGCAGGGCTGATCGGATTGGTAGAAAAAATTACTGGTGACCGCTTTACAGGTGTTAGCCATGTGCCTGCAAGTTTTTCGTTGGCAAGTCCTTATACCCATGTTAAAAACATCCCCACTTTCATTGCGCATGGAACCATAGATCCGGTGGTAAAAGTTATCCAGTCGCAGCAGCTGGCCCAAAAACTTCAGCTTATGCATGTTCCTGTAAAATTTATTGAAGTGGAAGGCCTGGCGCATGATCTGGATAAAAAACCGCAGGAAAAACTAAAACTATACCAGGCAGCTGCTGCATGGATCAAAAAATACGGACAAAAAAGATAAAATATGAACAGACTAAGCACATTGTCCCTGGTCATGCTAATGGCATGTACAGCTGTTTTCGCACAGCAGACAAAAAAACAGAAAAATACCGTTAGGCCGCTTACTGCAGCAGAGGTGAGTACCCGCTTATCGCCTGAAATCAAATTACTCGCCTTCGCGCCTGTTTCAAAACTTGATAGTGCCTTTATTGCCAATGCAAGAAAAGTGGATAAGGCACGTCCAACGCCTAAGCTTAAAAACGCAGACAGTGTAGAAATTTCTGACCTGAATATACCGGGACTGAAAAAAGGCGATCCGCTGGTGCCCATACGGGTTTACCGCCCAAAGTACGCCAACGGGAATGTTCCATTGCTGGTTTGGTTTCACGGCGGCGGTTTTATTGCAGGAAATCTTACCAGCGATCACCAGGCCTGCGCTACAATGAGTATCCGCTCGCAGGTAGTGGTAATATCGGTCGATTACAGGCTTGCCCCCGAACATGTATTTCCGGCCGGGGTAAACGATGGTTATTCCACCCTGCTCTGGGGTATTTCCAATGCAAAAACTTATGGGATAGACACCGCTAAAGTTGGTGTGGGCGGCGGAAGTGCCGGAGCAGCGGTTGCAGGAAGCATCGTACTTAAGGCCAGGGCAGAAAAAGGGCCGAAAATAAAGGCACAACTGCTGGTTTTTCCTCCCGCAGATATGGATACAACCCATGTATCGGTGGTGGAGTTATGGAATATTCCCGGTGTTAAGGGCGCCGATATGACCCGCTACCTAAAATATTATCTTGGGGAGAAACAATATAAAAATGTTCCTGAGCATGCACTGCCAGGGCTGACCCAAAATTTAAAGGGCCTGCCGCCAACCTATATTTTAACCTGCGGCGTCGACCCTTTGAGGGATGGTGCACTCTTATATGCGCAAAGACTTATCAATGCAGGAATATTTACAGAGTTGCACAATTACGCCGGGTACCCTCATGGCTTTGTTCCTGAGCGGGCCAACACAGAACTCTATTACATGGCAAAAAAATTACTGAACCAATAATATAAGCTATCGGTTATGAAAAGAAAATTACACAAAAATCTAAATTACGGAAAGCTTTTTATGCTTTTGGCCATGTTACTGTTTGCGGGTATATGTACCGCTCAAACCAACACTTTTTCAGGTATAGTTACCGACGAGCAGGGAAATGCTGTTCCCGGTGCAAGTGTTAAACTGAAAATAACCGGACGAAGCACGACTACTGACCAGAACGGTGAGTTTGTTTTTACCAATATCAGTACCCAAAAGGAAACTGCAACCGTTTCTTTTTTGGGTTTCATCACCCGGGAAATAGCTTTGTTAGCCAACGCTAAAGCGGTGATCAGGATGACAACAGCGGTGAACACGATGGATGAAGTGGTGGTTACCGGGATGTTTGATAAGCGGAAACGTATTGATGCTTCGGTAGCAATTACCACCTTAAACAGCGCACAGATTGAACGTACGGTACCAGCAAGTGCTGCCGACCTTTTAAAAAATGCACCAGGCGTGTTTGTAAATTCATCAAATGGTGAGATCAGGAACAGTGTTGCCTCACGTGGCATCACCGCAGGTTCGCAAGATGGTAGCTTTGGCTATGAATATGTTTCGATGCAGGAAGATGGAATCCCGGTAACCAATATTACCTATTTCAGTTATGGCCCCGATTTCTTCCTCAGGCCAGATGCAACCCTGGCCCGTTTAGAAGCCGTACGGGGCGGAACGGCCTCTGTTACAGCGGCGAATGCGCCCGGTGGAATCTTTAATTACGTTTCTAAAACCGGAGGTAATACATTTGAGGGCGAACTCAGAACCAAATATGGCTTTCAGGGAAGTGATGGCGGTAATCCACTCGCACGCGTTGATCTGGACCTGGGCGGGCCCATCAAGGATAACTGGTTTTACAATATCGGTGGTTTTTACCGGTATGATCAAACTGGCCGCTATCCAGGCTATCCCATTAATAACGGTGGACAGATCAAGGCAAACCTTTTAAAAAGATATAAAACCGGCTCCTTAAAAATAATCGGTAAATACCTTCACGATAAAAACGGATATGCCCAGTTACTGCCGACCAACAGTTTCTCAGACCCAAAACCAAGTGAAGGATTCGATATATTTTCAACGATCCTGATGCCCAAATTTGATTTTACCTCACCACGGTATATCGGAGAGGGCGATATTTCGTTAAATCCAGCTAATGTGGTAGAAAGCAAATATAAATCGATAGGAGCCTTGTGGGAACAGCAGTTGGGCAAAGGCTGGTCGCTCAGCAATGCTTTCCGCTATTCCCGGAATGATATTAATTACAATACCACAAACGGCTCGATTATGAGTGGCACCGATTTTAGCAGTTACTTTCTGCTTTCAGGGATGACCGGACTTGGATTTGGAAACTATTCTTTCAAGGATGCCAAAACCGGAGCAGAACTGATGAGCATCAATGCAGCACCCGGACCGGGGGGGCTGCCGGCATACACGATCGTTAAGGATGTATTGCCAGGACAGGGTGTAAGCCCACATTCCCTTTATTTTTCTGTATTGGGCAGTTATGAGAACCAGGTGAATGAGCTTATTAACCAGTTTGCTGTTAATAAAAAGCTTAAAAATATGAGCTTTAACACAGGGATGTACTATGGAAGATCGAAAGCTCACCGTTTCTCCGGAATTAATGGAGTTGCTTTGGGTACCATCGAAAACCGGCCAAAACTCGTAAATCTTACCTTTACGGGCAGTACCCTGGGGGGCACCACAGGGGTTCATCAGGTAACCAATGCTGAAGGAATTGCACAGGCTAACGGTGATACAGGCGGCTTTCTTGATTTTAACGTAACGCAGGCACAATACGCCTTTTTCTTCAGCCAAACCTGGAACATGACCGATAAACTGACCTTTGATTGGGGAGGAAGGTACGAAACAGCCAAAGTGGAGGCGCATAACCAGCGCACTTATTTTAAAACCGGTTTGCAGGGCGGAACAGATAATGATCCGAAAACATTCTTCAATAACAATACGCTCGATCGTGTCAGCTCGGTAGAATTTGAAAAAAGATTAAATACTTTCTCTTTTTCAGGCGCACTCAATTATAAGTTCGATGACAATACAGCCGTGTACACCCGTTACTCAAGAGGTAAAAAATCGCCGGATATGGATGTATATTTTGCTGCCAACAGGCCGGAAACAGTAGCCCTGTTAAATCCTGAAGTACGTACCACCGAACAGGTAGAACTTGGCCTGAAAGCCCGGAGGAAAGATCTTGATTTATTTATTACGCCTTTTTACAGCATGTTAAGCGGAGTGCCAAACGGTTCGATTTTTACCAACGCAGATGCAACACTCTATACCACGCCTTCCCTGTATAGCAAGTACCGCACGTTTGGGATAGAGATAGAAGGCGATTATAACCTAACCAAAACCTTTAGCCTGAGGGCTGTTGCAACCTTTCAGCGTTCCAAAATTGTGGAGGCAGAATATTGGGTAGCCAATGGTCCTGGAATGGCAGACGACACTAAAATATCTTATTCCGGTAACGAAACCGATAACAATGCGCGGATCATATCACGCATTACACCCACTTATCACAATGAAAAACTCTATCTTTTTCTCACCTGGTCTTATCTTGGCAAAAGACAGGCCAATGCCCCTAACGTGTTTTACCTGCCTTCCTTCTCCAATTTTGATGTCGGCGCAGGGTACAATCTCACGCGTAAAATAACTTTGAGCGCAAATATCAATAACCTGTTCAATAATTATCAGGTAATGAGCTGGGCCCGGCCCGGAAACCTGTTAACGCAGTTAAGTGGGGCAGGAAGCTTTAACAAGGCACAGTTTGATGCTGCAGTGGCCAATAATACCCCTTATTTTACCATTTCCAACCCACCAAGGGCCTATTACTTAACTGCTTCGTACAAGTTTTAATTTCTTAGCTATATTTGATATTAACAATACCGGTCTTATGAAACGTATATTCCTGTTCCTCTCCATTACCACCATGTGTTTGTCGCTGCACGCACAGCAAACGGTCCATTCCGGTGCCTTTCATCCTGAGCGTTTAGCCCGGATAGACCGGATGGTTCAAAGTTACATCGATAGCAATTGGATTGTGGGGGCAGTATGCCTGGTAATGAAGGATGGGAAGCCGGCCTATTTTAAAGCATTTGGTATGGACGATAAAGAAAAAGGCAGGCCGATGCATAAAGATGCCATATTCCGTATTGCATCCCAAACCAAAGCCATTACCAGCACGGCGGTTATGATGTTATGGGAGGAGGGAAAGTTTCTGCTTGATGATCCGGTATCTAAATATATTCCCTCATTTGCCAGGCCTAAAGTACTCGATAAGTTTAACGAAAAGGACAGTAGTTATACCACCCTGCCCGCTAAACGCGAAATTACCATCAGAGATCTGCTCACACATACTTCCGGATTGGGTTATGCACAGATCGGTTCGGCCAAAATGCAGGCTATTTATGCCAAAGCTGGCATACAGGCCGGATTTTCTGACCATAAGCAGCTTTTGGCTGATGCTGTGAATAAACTGGGCACTTTGCCTCTTGAATATAACCCTGGCGAACGTTTTAACTATAGTTTAAGTATTGATGTGCTTGGAAGACTGGTGGAGGTCGCATCAGGCATGAGCTTAGACAGATTTTTTGCCGAAAGAATTTTTGCTCCCCTGGGGATGAACGATACCTATTTTCATCTGCCTGAAACCAAAAGGAGTAGATTGGTAACTGCCTATACCGAAGATGCGAAGACCCGTAAGCCCATTAAATGGGTTGATGGCACATTTCCGGGTAGTTCGATAAATTACCCCGTAAACAACAATGGTTATTTTGCAGGTGGGGCCGGATTGGTATCTACCATAACTGATTACGCTGCTTTCCTGCAACTGTTTATCAATAAAGGGAATTATCAAGGTAAGCAATTGCTGGCAAGGCATACTGTTGATGTGATGACCAGGAACCAGATCGGGGATATTTCATTGGGTGACGATAAGTTCGGAATAGGCTTTCAACTCACAACAGCTAAGGGAAGTGGCAAATTAGGCTTATCTGAAGGAAGCATTTCCTGGGGAGGTTTTTTCGCAACCTCCTACTGGGCCGATCCAAAAGAAAAACTTTCAGGACTTTTATTCCTCCAGCAGTGGCCCTTTAAACATAGTGAACTCAGCGACAAATATAAAGTACTGGTTTATCAGGCACTGAAATAATAACCTGCCAAGTAAAAACGCTTGTCGGTATCCTTATTGAACTTACTAATTAGCAAATCTTAAAAACTAAATGTAACTGGTCGGTGTTAGGTATCATGAAGTAAATCAGATAATTAAGTAGCAAAACGGGGGCAATTGTGCATATTGCTTAAATTTTTGCTGAATAGGTACATAGCCACAGGAAAAATATGAATACCAGAAGAGATTTTCTACAAAAAATGGGTGCATCAGCATTGATGCTGCAATTGGGATCGATATCGGCAATTGCGAACGCTTTTGACCAGATTGAACAGCCTTACCAGGGTAGGGTACTCCGGGTAGCCATCATGGGTTTAGGTGGATATGGCACCCGAGTAGCAGAGGCGATGAAGGCCTGTACCAAGGCAAAACTGGTAGGGGTAATTAGCGGTACGCCTTCAAAAATTAAAGAATGGCAAACAAAGTACAACATCCCGGAAAAGAATTGTTATAACTACGACAACTTCGATCAGGTAAAAAACAATCCGGATATAGATGCGATTTATGTAATTACGCCAAATGCGCTGCACCATAGCCAGGTTATCCGCGTAGCAAAAGCCGGAAAACATGCCATATGCGAGAAACCGATGGCATTGAATGCCAAAGAGGGGCAAGAAATGCTTGATGCTTGTAAAAAAGCAAATGTAAAGTTACTGGTTGGCTATAGATTGCATTTTGAACCCCGTACACTGGAGGTAATCCGAATGAGAAATGCGGGCGACTTCGGTAAAATCAGGTTTTTCCAGGGACAATGTGGTTTTAAAGCAGGCGATCCTACGCAATGGCGATTAAACAAAGCGCTTGCAGGCGGGGGATCAATGATGGATATTGGAATCTATGCGATTAACGGCGCCAGGTATATGGTGGGCGAAGAGCCGATCTGGGTAACGGCTCAGGAAACCAAGACTGACCCTGTAAAGTTTAAAGAAGGTGTAGATGAAACCATACAATTTCAATTGGGGTTTCCGAGCGGTGCGGTAGCATCCTGCTTGTCTAGTTATAACATCAATCACCTGGATAGATTTTTTATGAGTGGCGACAAAGGATTTGCAGAAATGCAACCTTCTACGGGTTATGGTCCCATCAAGGGGAGAACACATCTGGGTGAACTCACGCAGCCCATAACTACGCACCAAACTGTACAGATGGATGAAATGGCCACTATTATTTTTGAAGATAAAAAGCCGGTAGTTCCTGTAAACGGTGAAGAAGGTTTGAAAGATCTTAAAATTATTGATGCCATCTACCAGGCCGTAAAAACAGGAAAACAGGTCAAACTTACTGCTTAGCTTTGGGCTGTTAGTGCTTTTTTGCTCAATAAAGTCCCAGCGAAATAGCTTCAAGGCCTGGTTTAGTGCAACCACAGTACGGCCATTATGAAAAAGCAAGCCTGTAAGAAAAGCTAATTTGTAGATCCCACAGTTGCCAAACTTCAGACAAATAATTATTGGCATTCATGAAATAATGAACAGATATTCTGGTTACTACCAATTAACTTTGCAAGCATACCCATATCGTTCCAGACATGAAGTGGATCACAAGAGAAAGACCGAAAATAGACCGCATTGCCTGCCCATGGCTGATCAAAAGGTTTATAGACCCTGACGCAGAGATTATCTATGTGCCGTTTGAAAAAGTAATCATTACCGCAAGCGAACTTGGAGCGATTCCCTTTGATCTACCAGGTGTAGAATATAGCCATTATGATGACCAATGTACCTTTGATTATTTTTTAAAAAAGCATGGGTTAAAAGATGTAGCCCTCGACCGTATGGCTGCAATTATCCGCGGAGCAGATACCGATAGGCTGGATTTTGCGCCACAAGCGGCCGGTCTCTCTGCCATTTTTCTCGGTCTTTCCCGTAACATCAACGATGATCAGGAGCTGCTCGAACTTGGGATAAAGGTATATGACGGCCTTTACACCTGGGCAAAACACCTGCATGACCAAAAACATACCCAGTCGCCTGTGGAGCATCTTTTACTTGATGTTTACAACCGATACCTGAAATCCAGTTCTAAAAAAGCCCCCGAATGGACCAGGGAGCTCAAAGAAATGATTCAGGACCAGATGGATACCAATATGAGCATGAGCCTGCAGCAGGTATCAGATGAGTTGGAAATCAATCCGGCCTATCTCTCCAGGGAATTTTCCCGGTATTTTGATAACCTTTCTTTTGGCGACTACATCCGTAAAATGCGCATCGAAAAAGCCATCGCCCTGATGCAGACGCCTTCCTATAGCCTTACCGAAATTGCCTACCTGACCGGGTTTTCCGATCAGAGCCACTTTAACCGGATTTTCAAGAAGCAGACTGGCGAAAATCCATCCGCGTTCCGAAAAAATTTGCTTAAAGGTAAAAAGGATACAAAATAGTCAAATCCATACAATTTTTGGGGTTTTCCATTGTCTAATATTGTGCTGTCAAGTACATATAGAATCATGGAAGATCATCATATATCCCGCAGAGAGCTGATTCAGGGCGGAGCATTACTGGGAGCAGTAATGTTGTTGCCGATAGAAAAATTAAGCGCTATTCCCTTGCCCGCAGAAAAAACGCCTGCGATAACTCCAGAGGAAATGGCAGCCATTGATGCGGCTTTAGGCAAGAAAGGCAGCTATAAGGAAGCCGAAGCAGTGTATACCGTGCCATTACCGAGGAACGACCTGAAGATGAAAATCAAAGGTGAGCATATTCCCATCTCTTTTGGCTTTGGGGGGTGGGTATCGTTCAAGAAGACCATAAACGGTAAATCTGCAATGGTGATGAGCGACACCGTATTGCAACAAGAAGAAGTGAATCCACTGATCTCTGCAGCCCATGCCAACGGACTGGAGATTGCAGCGATCCATAACCATTTCTTTTACGAGGAACCACGCATATTTTACATGCACATCCATGGGATGGGCAGCGTCGCGGAGCTGGCAAAGAAGTATGCGGACACGATTCGGGACAGCAAACTGTTTCCTGCAAACCAGCCTGCACCAGCCTCGCCACCAACGGTTACCGCTAAAGAAAATTTTGATCTTCCTGCACTGGATGCCATTGTAAAATATAGCGGTACGGTAAACGGGCCGACTTATAAATACACTATCGGCAGGGCTGACCTGAAAATAGTTGCAATGGGCGTGGAGATGACCGCCAATATTGGTTTGAATAGCTGGGCATCTTTTGCCGGTAAAACCGATGATGCACATATGGCCGGAGACATCGCCATGCTCCAAAGCGAAGTGAATTCGGTAATCAAAATCCTGCGTTCCTACAACCTTGAGGTGGTGGCGGTGCATAACCATATGCTGGATGATGATCCGCATATGATCTTTTTGCATTACTATGGACGGGGCAATGCCCTGACTTTGGCCAAAGGATTTAGGGCTGCATTGGATGTGCTAGGTAAAAAAGAGAATCATTCAATGGGCGGGATGAAGATGTAGCTCATCCGTAAAATTTAATTCGGTGTTTATGAAATGGATTACCCGAGAACGGCCAAAAATTGACCGTATTGCTTGTCCCTGGCTTATTCTGAAATTTGTTGACCCAGTGGCGGAATTTTATTTTGTTCCGGCAGCACAGGTCTTTGAGCAGGCAAAAGTATTGAATGCGGTTCCCTATGATATTGCCGGTGCGGAGTATACCCATGAAGGTGAACGTTGCACCTTTGATTATATCGTGAAAAAACATAAGCTAACAGATCCTGCAATCTTACAGATCGCTGATATTGTGCGAGGCGCTAATACCGACCGTTTCGATCTTGCACCACAGGCGGCAGGGTTATGGTCGATATCGGCAGGCTTGTCCTATAATTTTAAAGATGACCAACAGCAGCTGGCTTTGGGAATGGTGCTTTATGATGCCCTGTACAGTTTGGCAAAATAGGTACAAACAGAAAACACAGATGGAAAAGCAACCAATAATAAATGAAAGACCAGCTTATAGTCTGGCAGAGATTACAAAATATTTTCTCAAACTCGGCACCTGGGGATTCGGAGGGCCGGTGGCATTGGTTGGTTACATGCAACGGGACTTAGTGGAGGATAAAAAATGGCTTAGTGAAGAAGAGTATAAAGAGGGGTTGGCATTGGCACAACTTGCCCCTGGGCCTTTGGCGGCACAACTGGGGATCTATATTGGTTTTGTGCATTACGGATTGTTAGGGGCTACCCTTACCGGGCTGGCCTTTGTATTGCCATCTTTTATTATGGTGGTGTTATTGGGTATGGCTTACCAGTTATACGGAGGCTTAACCTGGATGCAGGCCGTTTTTTACGGGGTTGGTGCTGCGGTAATCGGTATTATAGCCATGAGCGCCTATAAACTCACCATCAAGTCCATCAGTAAGTTTGAGCTTGCGGCCATGAAATCCAAATGGCTGTTATGGCTTTTTTACGTCATTGGGATCATCATTACGGTAATTACCGAGAGGGAAGAGGTATTGCTTTTTCTCGGTTGTGGCATACTGTATATGCTGATCAAAGCCCCGCCGCAATGGATTAAAAAACCGACAACGTTACCTGCCGGGATTCTGCTCAGTACAGGTTTCTGGAACTATGACGGAAAGACCCTCCAGGAAATCGGCTGGTTCTTTGCCAAAGCGGGTGCTTTTGTTTTCGGCAGTGGGCTGGCCATTGTACCCTTCCTACATGGCGGAGTGGTGAAAGAATTCGGCTGGTTAACCGAACACCAGTTTGTAGATTCGGTTGCGGTGGCGATGATTACCCCAGGGCCGGTAGTGATTACAGTTGGTTTTGTCGGCTACCTGGTAGCAGGTTTTCCGGGAGCCTGTGTGGCAGCCCTTGCAACTTTTCTTCCCTGTTATATTTTTACGGTCGCCCTTGCCCCATCGTTTAAGAAGATTGCCAGGAATACCAGCATCAAGGCATTTGTTGATGGAATTACGGCAGCAGTTATTGGCGCTCTCGTGGGATCGGTGATTGTGATCGGTTTACGTTCCATTAAAGATATCCCAACGGCGCTTATTGCGATAGCAGCAGTACTTGCGCTTATTTACATCAAAAAACTTCAGGAGCCATACCTTATTGGTGCTGCTGCAATCATAGGTTTACTTATCAAATTTATATAAATCAGTTAAAATGTTAACAAGAAGCCCCTTTTCAATGATCAGAATCTTTATACTAATGATTTGCTTGATGGCAGCAGGAATATTTCCTCTGAGTGCCCAACAGCCCCCATCTTACCCAAAAGTAACAGGCTATTTTGCTATATTAAATCCTATAGGCAGTTGGAATAAGAACGGTTTTACAGATAATTTCTCAAGTGTATATACCATCGGTTTTCCTTTTGGGATCAATATCCTGAAAAATGACCGTTTCGGAGTCAGCTTTGAGCTGGTACCTTCAATCAGGACGGAGCATGGCATTTCGAAGGTAAATGCTGTTCTTTTTCATCCTGGTGCGATGTTCCGTTTCAAACATGGCTTTACTTTTATTGGCAGGGCAGCATTTGAAACCAGTGGCAGGTTTGGTTTTACACCTGTTTTAAATCAGGTACTTTTACAAGGTAAAAGTGTCAGTTTCTATGCAGCAGTTCCCGTTCCGGTGAGGTTTGGGAACGATCAGCCTGCATCCCTGGGGGCGGGGATCCAGCTCGGGGTTGGTTTCTGATCACCCTTCTAGTCTTAGCATCTCGCTAAGACCGGTTCAAACTAATTCTAGATAGCTATAAAAGGAAAGCCAGATAAGCACCATCCTCCATTTTATATCGATTCCTTAAGATCTGTTAATCACTGGTATGCATTTGCACGCATACCAGTAAAGAAGAAATTACTGGGCTAAGTAGGTCATGCCACCATCAACAAGGATTTCGGTGCCAAGCAAAAACGAAGATTCTTCAGAAGCAAGGAAAACCGCTGTTTTACCAATGTCTGAGGGTTGCCCGATCCTGCCTATCGGCATTGCGCTTGCAAATTGTGTTTTCACGGCATCAATGTGTTCTGCAGGAACGAACTTATCAAATGCAGGTGTATCTGTAGTACCCGGTGTGATTACATTTACCCTGATCTTTCTGGCTAACAAGTCGTTCGAAAAGCTTTTTGCTAAAAAGATCACTGCAGCTTTTGCAGCACCGTAAAGCCCGAATGAGGGGTATGCCCGGTGTGCGGCATTTGATCCGATAAGAATTACAGACCCGCCATCATTCATATAAGGTAAGGCTTTTTGTACTGTGAAATAAACGCTTTTCAGGTTAAGGTCCATGGTTTTGTTATAATCCGCTTCGCTCACATCTGCCACTGTTCCGGTTGTTCCTGCACCTGCGTTGGCTACCAGTACATCTATTTTTCCGAATTTTTCGGCTGTATCTTTAAAAACCCGCTCTAAATCGGCAAGGTTAGTTACATCCGCATTGATGGCTATAAAATCATTGCCTAGTTGAGCCGCAGCAAGTTCTAAAGTTAGGTGATTCCTACCTACAATAGCTCCGGCAGCGCCTTCACTTTTAAATGCTTCAGCAATACCAAATCCAATACCGCTATTCCCGCCCGTAACTACGGCTACTTTGTTTTTTAATTTACTCATGATTTACTATTTAATGTTGACTCAAAGATGCACCTCTGCAACGAGCTGAATCTTATCAAAAGTCATTAAATAGGCTTGATAAAGATCAAGCTATTTTAAGGCGTTCTTCCTGATCCGGCTTAAGGTTTCGGGTGTTAAACCCAGGTAGGAAGCAATTAAATTTTGCGGGAACCGCTGTATAAAGTGCGGATAATCGTTAACTAGTTCTTGAAACCGTTCTTCACCAGTTTGACTGATGGAAGACTGCATTCTTTTTTGGGTAGCTATGGTGTTGTTTTGACTCAGCACGTTCTGCATCGCTGAAAAGGCAGGAATAGGCTTTATGAATTCTTCTACCAGGTTATGGGTGATTTGTAAGATCTCCATATCTTCCAGCGCTTCTATGTTAAAACGGCTTGGTGTCAACTTGTAAAAACTTTCAAAATCGGCTAACCACCAGTTTTCAATACTTAATTTTAATATATGCTCATGTCCTTTTTCATCCACCGTAAACGTCTTGGCAGCCCCTTTTACAATGAAACCGGTATATTTACATACATTCCCTTCCTGTAAAAAGTACTGTCGCTTACGGATTTTTTTGGGTTTAAAATGTGCGATAAATATTTGCTTTTCTTCTGCTGAAAGCATTTTGCCAGAAAGTTTTTGAACGTAATCGAACAGCGCTTGAAAATTATCCATCTTTACGGTGCTTAAGGAGAATCTTCAAAAATAGAACTTTCAGCTTATTTTATGCTGCTTTTTTAATTATTCAAACTTATTCTACGCAGTCGAAGGAAAAAGTAATCATGCAATCGTCGAGTAATGTCCTGCCTGCCAAAACGAAGTTACAATTCCGTCCATTAATTAGGCCGGAAGCAGCACAGCTGATCATTTTTGAACGAGATTGCCAATTAATTGAACGAATATGCAAAATGCCTTAACCTTGCTATAGCCACTTTTGTAAACAACAATTACATAACAACAAAAAAGACTATGGGACTATCAGGTTTAGGAATTTTTCATACCATCATTGGTATTGTAGCCATTGTAGCAGCAATCATTTCATTTATACGCTTTGGCAAAATTGATTTAACGCAGCTTAGTGGTAAAATATACTTTTATACTACTGCTGTTACGGCTTTAACTGCATTGGGAATCTCCAAACATGGAGGCTTTAATGCCGGGCATATTTTTTCGGTATTCATTTTTATTTTAGTGGTGGTGGCTTTTTGGCTTTCGGTAAAGCGAAGTACCAATAATAAGGCCCGCTATATAGAGAATTTTTTACTCTCTTTCAGCTTCTTTCTGTCGCTCATTCCCACCGTGAACGAAACCTTTACACGGGTTCCGCTGGGGCATCCACTGGCTAAAAATCCTACCGATCCTATAATTGCCCAAACATTGCTCGTGCTCTTAATCGCATTTGTGGCCGGTGCCATTTACCAGTACATTAAACAACGTAACGCGCTTAGAATACGGTAAACCAAAAATGCGATTTTGGGGATAAAGGATCTTTTTATACCAGATAAGCTAATGCATGGGCGCAGAAAAGCCAAACCATGCATTAGTTTTTCTATTTTTATAGCTGAAGGTTTTTTAATATGATCATTGACCATAAAAAATACGATTTGTTTGGTAAATCCATTATCCAGAACATCAGGATAAAGGCACCTTTTACCTTCGATTTTCCCATTACCGATAATGCCTGCTTTTTGTACATGTTACAGGGCGAAATGCAATATCACCGCGACGAAAACCGGGTAAATATACCGCATAAACATGCTTTGCTTTTAAATTGTATCCAGGCCAGTAAAACCATCAGTAACCTAAATGGAGGGGAGATCAATGAAATTATGGTCGTTAATTTTCATCCCGATATTTTAAAGCGCATCTATGATCGAGAGATGCCGGTTATACTTCAGGCATCCGATCGGATGGTTTCGAACAAAAGTGTTGAAGTTTTAAACAACAGTTTTTTAATCGAAAAATATATCGAAGGCCTGCTGTTTTATTTTCAGCATCCGTCACTGGTTAATGAAGATATACTGGTTTTAAAATTAAAAGAAATTATTCTGCTGCTGGCCCAAACCGCTAACGCCCGGGCCATACAAACCATATTTGCACAGCTTTTTTCGCCTACTACCTACACCTTTAAACAAATTATTGAGGCTAACCTGTTTGAACAGCTCAGCGTCGATGCCCTGGCACAACTCAATAATTTGAGTTTATCGTCTTTTAAACGCGAATTTGCCAGACATTACAACGATACGCCGGCCAATTATATCAAAACCAAAAGACTCGAAAAAGCTGCCGAAATGCTGTTAATTTCAAACGAAAGGATTAAAGACATTGCTTTTAATTGTGGTTATAATGATTTGGCCAATTTTAACAAAAGCTTTCGCGATAGGTATAAGTGCACACCCAGCGATTTTCGGGAGCGTTAGAAGCGGTAGCTATCCGTAAAAATTACGGCTGACATATCAATTAAGGGCGTCCGGATCATATATGACTAAATCCTGCTGCTGAGCCGTACAGGCAAAATATTTGAGCCGTAGAAGAAAGTCTTTGGTAGTTGGAATGCTGATCTTTGTTTCATGAACAACATCACAAAAATTCAGTTGGGTCAAAATGGCCCATTCGTATCTAAACTTGGTTTAGGTTGTATGCGCATGTCTTCTGTGTGGGGTAGTGCTACACCCAGTGAAACAGAGAGCATTGCCACCATTCAGGAAGCATTAGATAGTGGCATTAACTTTTTAAATACAGGCGACTTTTACGGTGCCGGTCATAACGAAATGTTAATTGGCAAAGCGATTAAAGGCAGGCGAGATGATGCTTTTATCAGCGTAAAATTCGGTGCCATCTTTCACAACGGCCAGTGGCTCGGATTAGACCTTCGGCCTATTGCGATCAAAAACTTTATCAATTATTCGCTAACGCGTTTAGGCATCGAAACCATCGACCTCTACCAGCCTTGCCGAATGGACGACAGCGTACCGGTAGCAGATATCATCGGAACGGTTGCCGATCTGATTAAAGAAGGTAAAGTACGTCACATTGGAGTGTCTGAAATTACGGCTGATCAGCTCCGTCAGGCAAATGAAACCCACCCCATAAGTGCGCTGGAAATTGGCTATTCGCTGGCCGATCGTCAGATCGAAAACGAACTGCTGCCTGCAGCAAAAGAATTGGGCATTGCCGTAGTGGCCTTCGCCAACACCGCAGAGGGTTTATTAACCGGCGACATGAAAGCGCCACTTGCAGAAAATGATTACCATAACCATTTCTCCCGTTTCCAGGGCGAAAACCTGGTTCATAACCTCGAAAAAGTAGAAGTATTAAAACAATTGGCCCACAACAAAGGCTGTACACCTACGCAACTTGCTATTGCCTGGGTAAAGGAGCAGGGTAATCATATCATGCCTTTAGTAAGCATGAGCCGCAGATCGCGCCTGCCCGAAAATATTAAAGCGCTCGATATTGTATTTACGCCGCAAGAAATGAACACTTTAAATACTACTTTTGCAATAGGTGCCATACGTGGCGGTACTTATTTACAACGTTAAATGACCAATCCAGCAGAAATCCTCCCAGGCTTAATCTTTTATTCTTACCTCTCTGCCCAGCGGAAAGAAAAAGTATGTTTCTGGAACCACCATACCTTGGTATTGCAGGTTTCAGGGCAGTTCACTTTAGAAACCGCTGGTCAAAGCATTTCGATGACCGGAGGAGAACTGCTGTTGATTGGCAAAAACCAGTTGGGTACGCTCACCAAAACACCGCTACCGGGAGGAAACTATGAAACCATCGTCATATCCCTTCAGGAAGAGCTTTTGCGCAAGATCGTATTGGAAGAAAAGTTAACCGCAGACCATAAATACATTGGTCCGCCAAATATCCTGATTCCATCAAACGAATTCCTAAAAGGATATTTCCAGTCTATTGTTCCCTATGCCCGAAGCTCGGGTGCCACCATGACCAATGAAATGGGCATTTTGAAAGTGAAAGAAGGAATTAAATTACTATTGCTTGCTCTACCGGCACTGCGTAACTTTTTATTCGATTTTTCAGAACCCCATAAAATCGATCTGGAAAAGTTTATGCTGAGCAACTTTCATTTTAATGTACCCATCGAAAAATTCGCGCAGCTTACTGGGCGCAGCCTGGCCGGTTTTAAACGCGATTTCCTGAAAACTTTCGGTACGCCACCCCGCCATTGGCTGCAGGATAAACGCCTAACAGAAGCCAAACACCTCCTCGAAAGCAAACACCAGAAACCTTCTGCCATTTATCTCGAGCTTGGTTTTGAAAGCCTGTCGCATTTTTCGCATTCTTTTAAAAAGAAGTTTGGTATGGCACCTACGGCACTGAATTCGTAGGGTATGGATATAAAGAAAGGATATTTTGGTAGTTGTTTTAGGCTGGGGTACTAAGATTTGCGCTAGATATGGCTTATCTTTGCGGAATTTGTACACGTGGCTCGCGTGTATTAGCAGGGGTTAAGACACAGGATAAACTATAATTCGTCCATAAAGTCATTAAAGAATTTTTCTGCTTTAACCTTTACTTCAAATGAGGTTTTTTTGATCGAAATTAAATCGTCTAAAAGAAGGATTGTTCTAATTATACATCTCCTACATTCTTGTCTATGGACGTCGCTATGGACGCCTTTATTTGAAAGCTCATATAGTTTGCCCCACTCATCAAATAATGAAACGGTATTAGTAAATATTAAATTAATATTCGCATCACTTTTTTGTTCATTTTTAGCAAACTCTAATAATCTATTCTTATACTTATCCTTTTTCAATGAATGACCATCTACAAGTTCGTTTGTGGCAGGAAATAAACAGTCTATTATGTATTCAAATAATCGTCGACATGAAGTCATTGCCAATGCATATTGCTCTCCTGTTTGAGCGGTTGTAAATGTATGGTTAATTGTCCAAAGGCGGTCAGTTAACTCAGGTGCGGCGTCTGTTAGCTTTGCAATGATCTCATCAGTAATTGTACTAAATAGGGACTCTGTATCTTTTCGCCATTCTTCTGTTCTTTTAGCATTTTCAAAGTTGTGGTTATCATCGAGTAACGAATGCCTGTAGTTAGAAAATTCCATATTAACTTTTTTGAATGGTATGCATTTTAGTAATTCCTTATAATGTTCAAATATTTCTTTTCCCTCTGCACCGCCACCATCTATAAGAATACTAATTTCTCTATCAAGAACTCTGAACTTAGGGCCAATAAAATCACTATATAGCTTCCAATGCAACTCTTGAGAATGATCTATTTCAAAACAACCCAAGTAATGCTCTTCCTCCACCAAAGTATCATGAAGTTTTCTCGCGACCTCTTTCTGCAAGGTTTCAAAACAAATAATGAATACATTTTGCTGTAAAAAGAAGTCTTTCCTGTGCCCTATGACCCGGCTCCAATTATCACCATCTAATTGAAGCAAATCGTTTAAAAAATCATTGGGTTTTTTGTGCGATCTTAACATTTCTTGAACTAAAAGGTCGCCAACAAGAATTTTTGACGAGATAAACGGTTCATTAAGATTTAGTAGGTTAAGAAAAGTCTTATTGTAAAATATTGAATCGTATCGTCCCGTAATTTCTGAACACTTAAAATGGTAGGCTACTTTCATGATATAATTGCTAAATTATGCTTTGCTTTTACAGTTCTCACAGATATCATCAAGTTTTAATAATGCATTTTTCCAGATCTCTGAATTAAAATCAGTTTTTTTTAAAGACTGAATATAATTATTGAGCGCTTTTTCAAGCATATTGACAAATTCTTTTGAGTTTATTGTCTTTTCTTTTATATCCAATATATCTCCTATTTGCAAAATTCTCCAGGCATTATTTGTTTCTGCCTGATGAAGAATCCCACAACGAATATTGTAATAAAAGTCGGAATAGATTTTGTTGAAATTAGGGAAGAGCATCACTTCTTTTTTAAAGAAATCTTTAAACATTTTCAAGCCCATACCTTTGGCCTTAGTATCCTTTAGACCCTGTCTAAACGATTCTATTGTCTCTATCATTAAGCATGCAACCGCCATCATTAGAAAGCCACTATCTATTTGTTTTAGATGCTTGACATATCTATTGTTAAATCTATGATGAATTAGGTTTACTATCTTGTTCTTAGAGACCTCATCCTTAGTTTTTGACCAGTCTTTGTAATCTCTAATAGTTACATTTTTAGTTAAAAGAAAGTCGTTAATATTTTTCATATTTTTGTTATTACATAATTTTTATAAGATCAGATGAACATACCTGAAAAATGCTTCTCTTGATCTTCTCATTACTTATTGTCTGCACTATTTATTATTTTTTCAATCCTATTGAAAATTACTAGTTCGTAATTATCAAAATTAGCTTTGATCTGATTAGCACTTTCAGGGCTTTCATAATACTCAACAACATTTGACGGCACGCCATAATCACTGGCAATTCGTCCAAACTCTGTAAGTGCATTATATTCTAACTTAACTAAAAGGCGATCAATGCCGGTAATTTCGTCAAATGTCTTGTTGTTTTCTTGAGCTTGCGTAAAGCGGTACATGATATTGAAAACCCCAAGATATTTCACAACTTGATATTTTAAAATATTGTATACGAATTCAGCTGTGTCTGAAATGGCTTTGTCGATTCTCATATTTTGGGAAATTTTATACTTAATAGAACCAATAAAACCACCAGTCAAATAAAAATGTAATAAATGTGTTAAGGTTGAATACTCTCCGTTCAAGCCTTTGTAGTCAATTAAAAATTTTAGCTTCTGGTTTTTCACAATTGGATGAATTACTTTTAAAATAACTTGGAAACCATCGTAATCAATATCCAATTTATAATTAATAACTCTGATAAGGGTTTTTACTAGCTCTATTTCCGAAGCAGTTAGTTTTTTAATTTCATCATAAATTGTAATTTTGTCAAGCCTACTTACAACCTTATACAGGTTAAAAATTTCATCAGGAATACCTCTTTTTTCTTGTTCGGCTTTGATGTCTGTTTTTCTATCTTGGTCAGCTTCTGATAGAAATTCGTCTTTCGAATAAAATAAATCTATTTCATCTTTTGGTGCTTGTAAATCATAATTTTTGTGCTTTATACCTTCAGGTTCTGACTCAATTGCCTTCATAAAATCATTTTGAAGAACTATAACTCTTCCGGAATAATGATATAAAAACCTTCCTGCTCTTCCAGCAATATTTTTGGCGTCAAATTTCTTTAATTCTTTATCTCCCTTTTTGCTATGTAAAACAATTAAATTTTTTGCAGAAGTGTTCACTCCTTCTGTAATGGTAGTTGTCGATAGCAATACTTTTAACTGACCAGAATTAAATAATGAGATAATCTCTTTTTGGATGTACTTTGGTATTAAGCCATGGTGAACTCCAATTCCTTTTTTCAATGCTTTGATGATTGTCCAATCTTTGCTGAAATTTTTAGAAATATGATTGATGAAATCACTATAACTATTATCTGAATGATTATTAAAAATATCAGATTCTAAGAGTGTCGTTGCGTTAGTTTCAGTGTAATTTCTGTTAGAACAATAAACTATTGTGTTTTCATTAATTTCGTGAATTTTTTTTACAATTTCAATTAATCTATCCGACTTCCTATTTGTTTCAAAATCAAACTCCAAGTATTTATCAACGTCAATGTGCTTTTTAGACTTAATATCTTCGAATGATTTACTTACAATTTCATACTGGTTATAGTTAAGGAGTTGGATTTTATTCTGGGTCAGAAAATTATCAAATGAATTATTATATCCATTTTTTTTTGGGTCGTAAAAATCTATATACGGTCCAGCCAACAGTACATCAACGTTATTTTCCAAAGCATAAAACACCGACAAACGATATGCAACATCTCTTTCATTTTCTTTTACTTCCTCATCAAGTAAATACTCGTTGTCAATTTTATATATCTCATCAATAAATGCGAAATCAAAGTCTATACTAGTTGGATTTTTTTCTTTAAAAGACAAAAATCTTTCTGGTGTATAAATAAATAAGTTGTTTTCTTGAAATTCAGTTACTTCACTTAAAGTGTGGATTTTGTACTTCTCTCGAAAATATTTATAATTTTCATCAGATATCAATTTTTCCAAATTCTCTGAAAGTAATGCAATAGTTGGAAAAATCAAAACTACGTTTCTGTAGTTCATTTTTTTAATTATTTCAAAAACTATATGCGTTTTGCCAAATGAAGTACTCGCAGATAAAAAATATCTGTTTAATTTACCAATTTCAAATAAGTCCATAATTTTCATTTGAAATTTATGGACTTTTAGATTTTCATTTGTGTGTAAAGTACTTTCGTATAGTAATGACGAAAATGTATTTAAATTATATTCTTCAATTTCTGTTGTTTGATTAAATTGAGTATTAAGTATGTCAAAATAGTGAGGAATGCCTGCTACACTTGAAATGTATTTTAAAAATTTTAAATCAGATTGATTTAAAGAATCGTTTTTTATTTCGTTGAAATAATCACACACGGATTTAATAAGAATATCATCAGATATTTCTTTTAAATTGAATTTATTAATTTGTCTTAGTACATTAATGGTTTCTTCGATTCTATCCATTTGATTACCTCTTCTTTAATTGCTTTTACATCTTTCATTGGAACCAAAATAAAGAAAATAGAATAGTCAACAGTTATACTGAAGGTATTTGCAGTGTATTTATCTTGAATATATTTTGGAATATTCTTAATGCTATCATCATAACCTAAATCGTCTTCTTCGTACAATAACATTACTGGATAAACCAATTTCATATTATGTTGATTAAGCTCGTCAATTATTGATAAATAGGGGTTTTCTTCCCAGTCTTTTACGACTGCTTCTATTTTAGAACCTTTATAATGTAGATTATTAATTTGGTTTGAAATTGCAAATACATTTGTTTTCAAATAATCGTCCGAAATAGCTTTGTCAATATTTTTAAATATACTATCTATTCCAGTTTTATAATTTTTATGAAATTTAACTTCTCCAAACCAAAGTTCCGTTTGATTATTATTTTCAATCAAATGGTAGGAATCATATCCCTTTGTTTCCGAATTTTCTAATGGATTATAAAAGTATCCTCGTGCTATCAGTGGTTGAGACTTAAATATAACATACAAAACACTAAACAATATGACTTCCCCTAGAAAGCCATATTTTATTTTTTGATCAAGATCTAACTCTGGATTGTATTTTAATCTTTTTTGTAAGGCTATGTAGTGTAATTTGTCATAGTCCTTGTTTTCAATTTCAAATTCGTTAAATGAATACTCTAGTATTGAGTTGTAAATGATTTCGGTAAAGGCGTTCTTATTTATTGATTTGAAACATTGGTCATTGTCGACTGAAACAATAGTTTTTGTTATACCTGCCGCTAGATTTGGCAAGTCATACTGGTAAATAATTGTTTTTTTTATAAGGTCAAGTAATGATTGGCGCATAGTCATTTGTAAATTAACAAATTAGAGTATGCGCTAAGCTTCCCTTGGTTGAGAATGGCGGGTACATTAATTTGATTTCACTAATATAATAAGGAAAATAATACCAGTCTTATGGAAAACCGTAAATACTCATATTTAGTATGCGAAGGGAGGTATCGTCACAGGAGTAAAGTACCCTCACTGGCGCACGCGTACCGCGTGCGTATATTTGCAATAGATTTATTTTGCAATAGCATAAAATTTTAGATTAATAAAAATCCCTTCAAACAAAAAAGCCCATCTTTCGATGCGCTTTTAATCTTAGCGGGGAGCTGCAGAATATCGAAATTTTTGGAAGATCTGCAAGTGATACATTAACTGCAAAATCACTCGCAATAATTACTCCGGCATGTTTCCAGTACCTAATCCTCAACAACCGTTATTTTTGTTAAAGTCACGTTTAAAAAGTACCTTATTATTTTGCTCAATATAATCGCCCGATACAATCAAATAGGGATGATTGGGCGAATAGCCTGCGCTGTGGCTTTTTATCATTATTTTGTCGTTAACTTTCAGCCCATTTAACTGCTGAAATTCCTTAAGCGTGAATTGCATCATGTATTCTTCGCCATCAATACTGACGATAAGCCATTTTGGTCCTGATTTCGCGTTTGCGCGCTGAAAAGTAACAGAGGTGACCACAGCTTCCATATTGCTGAAATCCTTTAAGTACGTCCTTATTTTATCATGGCTGGCATGTACCTTTTTACCTTCAGGAGAAAGCGCCCATTCTTTGAACTTTATACCATCAGGAGAGGCCTCCCATTTTTTCCTGTCCTCCACTATGCGGGCTTTCCGCTCAGCGGTAGACAAGGGCTTTGGGGATGGCTTAATTTCACGATTGGCAAATACTAATCCGCTCGCCACAACCAGTGGCAAGATCAGCACATAAATGGTTTTTTTCATATGTTTCATATCCTTTCAAATTGATTCAGCGAATCTAGTTTGATATTTTCCGGATGGCGTGATTTGGATTGTAAATAAAAATGTAAATTTTGTAAATAAATCGTAAATAACATTTGAAGGCCGATTGTAGCCCTTCGCTCAATGTTTAAGTTATACATTAAGGTAGTTACCCTGAGGGGTAATTTATTTTATAAAAATCAATATAAATGACATTTAATTATTGGTCTTGTGCAATATATGATTCCCCTCTCTCAGAGGGGTGTCCGCAGGACGGGGTGTTTACTAGTCCTAGCCGGACAGGCTTCTTTCTTTTTGATGTCAAAAAGACCAGCGTAGCTAGCTTGAATGCCGTTGAAAACATAAAAGCCCATGAAAAAACAAAAACACCGGCTGAAAATTTTTCTTTCGAAGCCAGCAGGTAGGCTTGGGCAGTGCAGCCCGAAAAATTTGTTAGGCCGGATTTAAGTGGAACGGGGATACGGTGCTACGGCCTAGTTGGGCGGAAATGTATAGTGTCGCAAATATCCCATTCTGATTGTAGTATCTCGCTAAGACCTAAGCAGCAAAAATAATTTAACCACGACTTGTCCCGATTTTCGGGAGATAGAAAGGATGCACACAGATATGAAAATCTGTGTTTTCCTGTGTACATCTGTGGTTAAAATTTACTGCGTGCGTTTCTTTTCTTCCTCACTGGCCGAAGTTCTTTTTCTGGCAGCTGTTGGATTGCCGCCCGACCGGTACGAAAAGCTTAAAGTAGCACTGCGTGTATCATTTTTCTCGTAAAAACCATTGTGTTGATTCTCGTAATCAACATCAATGCGGTAGGCATTTCCATAAAACATATCGTTTACTGCTAACCTTAAAGTGCCTTTGCCCTTAAACAAACTTTTGCTCACGCCTGCGCTCACATCATAAAGCTGTGCAAGTTTATAAATGCCCTGTATGGTAGGAGAAGAGTACCATGCGCTGATTTCCGCTTTCAACCCTTGTGTTTTGTTCAATGTAAAAGCATGATTGGTGCTTAGGTAAATACCCCAAACATGATAATCATAACGGGCCTGTAAATATCCCGACTTTTCCTGGCGGTAGGAGCCCTGTGCATAATTATTGATTTCCCACCAGGTAGCTGCCTTAATGGGAAAGGAAGCCGAGAAGCCCATTTCCTGACTTAAATCGAGGTTTCTTTGGGTATCGTAAAAGAGTTTTGAGGTGTTGTCCTGTACTGAGATGTTGCTAAAATAATTAACCACCCGCCGTAGGTAAAATGAAATGTTATATTGCTGTTTATAGGTATAGCCCAGTTCGCCATTGTAAATAAAAGCAGGTTGTAGTGCAGGGTTTCCTTCGAGGTAAGTGTAAGGGCTGGTGTAAGATTTAAAAGGGTTTAACCTCCAGTATTCGGGTCTATTGATCCTTGAATTGTAAACGAGTTTTATTTCGTTGTCTTTATTCATTTTATACGCTACAAAAAGCGTTGGGAAAAGCTTAAAATAGTGGTTCTGGTTGTTGGTATTTAATACCAGTGATTTTCCTTTTGTTCGGGTATATTCACCACGCAGACCGCCCTCAAAACTCCATTTACCTGCATCTCCACTAATACTGGCATAAACAGCCGATATGTTTTCTGCATATTCAAAGCGGTCGCTGCGGTTAGGTACCAATTCGGGGCCGGTTGCCGGATTATTATAAAAATCAAAACTGTTGCGTGTGCGGATACTGCTATATTTTACACCCGATTCAAACGTCCATTTCTTCCAGAACTTATCCGAATAATCCAGTTTTCCCGAATAGATATCGATATTCTGGTCAGACGGGGTAAAGATGTGGTAATTGTCGGGAAGAAGATTGCCATTGCCCAATGTGCCGTAAGTGTCTACCTGCTGGCTGTTTTTGTTCTGGTAAGGAACATAATCTAAATCCACATTAATATTCCGGCCATTGGTATCCAGTTTGATCTTGTAGTTGACATTGAAACTATATTGATAGGCTTTTCCATTAGAAACGTTTTGGGTATGAAGAATAGAATCTGGTACTGCCGAGTGGTTGTTAACAATAGTGGTTAATGTATTATTAGGTCTGCTGTTCACACCATTGTAGCCATTTACCAAAATCCCGATTACCTGTTTGTCGGTCAGGTTGTAGTCTGCGCCGATTTTATAACTATTGGCGTTTCCTGAACGTATTCCCGATTTATCATTCTTCCAGTCGGCATAGTTTCCTGGCGAGTCGAAAATAATATATTCACTCTCTGTATGGTCCTTTTTACGTCTGCTGTAGCCATAACTGCCATATACATTCAATTTGTCTTTCCGGTAATTGAACACTGTACTTGGGTTATAGCTGCTATAGGTTGATTGGGTATAACCGCTGGAAAGCACCACGTTAAAGCCGTCGCCTTTTGGTTTTTTAGAAATAATATTGATTACTGCACCGCCCTGGGCATCATACCTGGCCGTTGGATTGGCAATAATTTCTATTTTGGCAATATTATCCGAAGGAAGGCTGCGGAGATATGCCGCCAGATCTTCTCCCGATAACCTGATGGGCTTATCATCCATGTAAATCACCACACCTTTGTTATTCGCCGTTACCCCACCGTCAAAACGTGTCTGTACGCCCGGTGCTTTGCCCAATGCATCCCAAACCGTTGCACCACTTGCTACGATGCTATTTTCGACATTAAATATCACCCTGTCGATTTTTCTCACAATAAGTGGTTTTGAAGCAGATACCGTTACCTGCTCCAGGGTTCTATCCTCACTGATCATCACGATCACAACCGAATCCATCGGAAGATTCAATGCCTGAACCGTATTTTTATATCCAACAGCATTAACCTTTAACATGTAACTGCCTTTAAAAAGCTGCGGGAAACTGAACAACCCGTTTTTTGAAGTCTGAATGGCTAGGGTCGAGTCTCCACGGCGCAAGCCAATAGTTGCCCCGTCAATCGGCTCACCGGTTTTATCGGTTACCAAACCTTTACGTAATTGCGCTAAAGTGATCAAGGGGAAGCAGAAAATAAGGAGTAGGGTTAACTTTTTCATGTTTCAAAACTAAATGCTTTGCATGTTAAGCAGAGTTAATCTCGGTTAAATATGGTTAAATCTTGACCCCAGACTTCCATTGATAAAATGAATTGTTCAATTTAGGAGAATGAAATGGCTTCGCTCCAGATATGTTCTTCCGCTGGCGGTTATTACACTGATCATTAGCCTTTGCCTGCAATGTGCATGGATACGGCAGTTGTATCTGGCGCAAAAGAAATCTGTTGCTGCAGTGCTCGAATCTATTGTTAGCGATGCTTCGAGGCAGATAAGCTATCAAAGCATCGTGAAGGGGCATGAGAAAAGTATCCGTTTTCAGCAGTTTTTTCTCTCACCAGAATGGCTGGTGCTGAAGCATGCTTTTGATGATTTAAAAGTGGATAACCTGCGCAGCCGGTTCCATTATGGAATTACCAATGATAGTTCGGTGGTAGAAATGAAAATGTCGTTCCCGAACAATCCTAAAAAGCAGACCGATAACAAATCAACAGCCATTATCGATGGCAAATCGCAACGGGAAGTTTCGCTGGAAGATCAGCGGGACCTGAAGGAGATGGATAGTTTGGTAAACCGTCGGCTCGATGGCTTGGGTGTGGCTATCGATAGGAGCTATGCTCTTTACAACTATTCAGATGGGAAGTTGGTGAAAGGGAAAGCGGTTTCTAAGAATGTATCTGCTTTCGTCAGTGGGAAATATACCTATAACCTTAAGTTTCAGAAACAGTATCAGCTGGTGGTGCCAAGCATTACCTGGTTAATCATTTATCAGATGAGGTATTACCTCATTTCGTCGTTCCTGATGCTGGCGCTTACAGCAGCCGCGTTCTACCTGCTTATCAGGCTGATGAAAAATCAACAGCTTTATGCCCAGGCGAGAATGAGCTTTACCAGTAACATGACGCATGAACTCCAAACACCAATCTCGACGATTGCTGTGGCCCTTGAATCGATCAGTAAATATCATTTGATTGATGAGCCCGAAAAGCTGCAAAATTACATTAATATAAGCCGCCACGAATTGCAGCGTTTACAAGCGATGATTGAAAAGGTGCTTAAGCAGGAACAAATGGACCTTGGAAAAACAAAATTGCAGTTTACACTCTTCGATATTCAATCCGTACTCAAACAAGTGATTTTTTCTATGGATATTCAGGTACGCGAGAAGAATTCGCAGCTTATACTTGCGCCTTCTGATGAACCCTATTTTATCAAAGGTGATGCGATGCATATTGCTAACGTATGTTATAACCTGATTGATAATGCATTGAAATATTCGCCGGTGCAATCCAAAATTGAGGTCTCCTGTAGCATTGCTGAACATGAGTTAACCATCAGCTTTAAAGATAATGGTCCGGGGATCAAAGAAATTTATCAGCAACAGGTTTTCGAACGTTTTTTCAGGATTTTTAGCCAGGATAATATCCACAATGTGAAAGGATCCGGTCTGGGGCTTCATTATGTAAAACAGGTGGTAGAACTCCATGGCGGGCGTGTTGCGCTGCAGAGTAAAATAGGCAAAGGAAGTAATTTTATGATCATTTTGCCATTGTATGAAGAAAACTAAGGTTTTATATGCAGAAGATGAGCCTTTTTTGGCGCGCATTGTACTCGATGGCTTAAGCAGCAGTGGTTACGAGGTAAACCTGGCTTTAAATGGCGCACTTGCCTGGGCGCAATTTGAAGAAGAAAAGCCTGATATCTGTATACTCGACATCATGATGCCTCAAAAGGATGGTTATACGTTGGCGGCCGAAATTAGAAAATCAGATCCCAATATTCCGATCATCTTTTTGAGCGCAAAAGCCCTTACCGAAGATGTGGTGATGGGATTTAAAAGCGGTGGAAACGACTATCTTAAAAAGCCTTTTAGTATTGATGAGCTGCTGGTGCGGATGGAATCACTTTTAAAGCGGTTTGGCCCTGCGAACAAGGGGGAAAACGATATCGATAGAAAATACCGGTTCAGGAACTGTGAACTCGATCCTGTAGCTCAAAAACTAAAAACTTCTGTAGGTGAATATTCACTTTCTTATAAAGAAGCTATCCTGCTCGAATTATTACTGAAAAACCGCAATAACATTTTGGAACGTGAGGATGCACTGATCAAAATATGGGGAGAAGACAGTTTTTACAATGGCCGCAGTATGGATGTGTTTATGGCACATCTGCGAAAACTCTTAAAAAGTGAACCTGAAATACAGATCATCAGTTTGCGTGGAGTAGGATATAAGCTCATTTGTTGATGACGTGTTAATTAAAGTTATCATCTGGTCGTAGCGTCTCACTATACCCAGGCAAATCAATTTATAAAAAAAAATAAGGTTAATAACATATTATAATATGCGATGTCCAAATTAGTCAATAAATAAATATCACATGGTTCTCTGCAACCTATTTCCAATTTAGTTTTTCCTTGAGTTCCGGATACCTGGTTCTTCCAACTGGCAATTCAGTTCCATTCTTTAGCCTTAAGAAGTGTCGGCCCCCGGCTTTTCGCAACAAGGCCTCGAATTGCGACTGTGATACCAGGTATGACTTATGTATCCGGAGAAAGGAATGGCTCAAGAGCTGAGACAACTGCTCCAAACTCTTATCGTGAAGGAAAAGTTCACCGCTTTCAAGATGGATTTCAGAATAGATATCTGAGCCCTTGAAAAAAACTACATCGGCTATGGGAACAATCTTCAGCGTACCCTTAAACTTAACGGAGAGAAATTTGAGCTGCCGTGTTCCCATGGCTATCCTTGCACGTGCCCGGTCTAGGGCAAGTGCTAACCTTTCCTTTTCGAAGGGCTTGGAAACAAAATCCACGACCCCAAAATCAAAGGCATCTATGGCCCTATCGCGCTGTGCCGATACGATGATGGTATGAAAGGATTCTGCAGCAAACCGCTGCAGGATTTGTAGGCCATCTTCTCCATTTAGGTTCAGGTCCAGGATCATGAGGTCAATCTTATTGGTTTCAAGGTACGCGTTTGCGTCGGCCAGATCACCAATAAGTGTGATTTCGGCCAAACCAGCCAGGATTGTGCTGCACATGCGCCCGATCCGGCGGGCGATGAGGATTTCATCCTCGACGATCAATATCTTCATCTGTTAATGGTAACTTTGGTAACCCATCCATCTTCGACGGCGTGTGATTCGAAATGCCAGTTGTTCCCATAGCTTTCATTCAGCCTCGCCCGGATATATTTGAAGCCCGTCCCGGTTCCCTGTGCCTTTAATCTGGAATTATTTGCCCTAACCCGAAGGGTATAGGACCTTGCCGTATGACCGGACGAATAGCATAGGTGGAGTCTTACGGTCCCGTCCTCAAGTGGCCGGCTGTGCGTAACCCCGTTTTCAAGGGCGGTATGGATGATGGCTGGAGGGATAGATTCAGTCGGGTCAATTCCCTCAACGGTGAACAGATAGTTGATGTCCTTACGGTACCGCATAATGTCCAGGTGGAAGTTGCAGAGGGCTATTTCGTCTTCAATCGGGACCAATTTTTTTTCGGCCATTTCAGATAGGAGTTCAAATTCACCTGCGAGTGCGGTAATCATGGATATACCCTCATTGGGCGATTGTTCAACCAGTTCGGTCAATGCGGTCAGGCTGTTCATCAAAAAATGGGGTTGTATGCTTTTTTTTAACAACTCGGTCTTTAAGCGTTCCGACAATAACATGTTCTGCTGGACATCGCCCATCATTTTTTCAGAGCGCTTGCTTAAAAGATAGAGCATGCTGACCAGGAGGAGGCCAAAGCTAATATAAAGACTATAATCGAAACTCAGGAACAAAGCGGTCATCAGGCTGGCTGAGAGCGCTGCCAGTACACCCAGGTATCCCTGGATCCTCAGCAGTGCTGCCCTCAATACAACGACCAGACAGGCGATGCCTGTAAGCAGCCCAAGTACCTTGGCGCTAAGGTCGTATCTTCCATGGTAAAAAATAAATGCGGCCAGTAGGATAAAAATGTAGACCGAATTAAATAAATATGGACCGAAGGTGCCGAACTGCCGGTTCAGGAAATACGGAATGAGGATGGAGATGGCCAGGGTAAGTATACCAATCGCTTCCAAACGGATAAACTGGAACGGATAGGCATAGTTGCTGATTGCTGGCATATATTCGGCGGCCAGCAGAACAAGGAATAACAGGCATAGAATGGCAAATACCAGAAACAGCGGTTCGGATAGATGTGCACGGTAGAGAAAGAGATAGTAAATAGCTCCGATAAGGAATATTCCGCCCAGCATGGACATCAGAACAAGCATCAGCTGTGGCATACGGTTCAGGTCTTCATAGGTGCCGGCATGCACATTGAAGAACGTATACTTTCGCTGGTGGTGAAAGTTAGAGATCCTCAGGGCAAGAACATGGTGGCCTGGCTTGGAAATGGTATCTCCGATGCTGAGCGTTAAGTGGTGGTAGCCTGGAACCTCCAGATCCTTTGTTCCTGCCACCTTTCCACTCGAACCAATATATCTTCCATCCCAATAGGCATCATAAGATCCCAGGGCGATAACCTGAACAACAAAAGGGGAAACGGATTTTTCCCTGTCCGTCATTTGGAAATGGAAGCGCATCGTGTATATGCCCTTATGGGTGGTCCCATTGGATGTATTCCAGCCTGTATCATTATAGCCGCGGGTTAGCCACTTTGGATCGCTTCCGATTTTAAGGCGAACTTCCTTGGGCCGGGTCGGTCCGGTTGTGCATCCGCCCAGCATAAACGCCATGGCAATAAAAAAAAGAATACGACATCTCAGCATTATTCAAAGATAGATAGTTTCAGCACATCATGGAGTGTCGTTCACGAGTCTCTGATGCTGTTCACGGGGATTTTTATCTGGCTTCAAATGAAAGCTGCTATCATTGCGAAAAAGAAGCCATGGTACTTTCAATGAAAAAAATGTACTGCCTTTTGTTCCTTATCATCCAGGCGACCTGTGCTATTGCCCAGCAACCTATGGCAGTGAGAATAGATTCGGTATTTTCTCTTGCCCATAAAAGGGGCATCTTTAATGGGAACATCCTGATCAAAAAGGGTGGCAAGCTTCTGTACGAAGCATCCATGGGATATGCCGGGGCTGATAAAAAATCAGTGCTACGCAGGGATCTGCTGTTCGATATCGGTTCGGTCAGCAAGGAATTTAATGGTGTAAGCATCCTGATGCTACAGGAAAAAGGGCTCTTGAACCTTAAAGATCCGCTGTCTAAATACATCCGGGGCTTGGGCAAGTGGGCAGACCAGGTACAGCTAAAGCACCTGATTAACTATACCAGCGGGATCCCGTTGTTCGACCCATTGGCGGAAGAAAAAGATGAGGCCATTTGGGAAAACCTGCGCAACCTAAAGGATGTTAAGTTCGAGCCTGGCAGTGCCTATCTTTACAATCACTATAATGTATTCCTGCAGATGCGGATAATCGAGGAGGTAAGTGGGATGCGTTATGCCGATTTCTTGGAGAAGAATATATTCTTTCCCCTTGGAATGAACGGTTCAATCGTGGACAGCCCAACTGAGGGGGCGAGGATGGCAAAGGCTTTCGATAATGAATTCAGGCCTGTAGCATATACCCAGGGCATGAGCGGTTGGGTACGGTTGACGGCAGAGGACCTGGGTAAATGGGTAGAGGCGCTTGACCATTATCGGATTATTTCGAAAAGTTCGTATAAGAGCCTTTCTGAGAATTTCCCCGGTGGGGAGAGTAGCCTCGGGTCTACTGGCTTTGTTGACGGGGAATTAAACTTCCACCAGCATCAGGGCTCCAACAGTAATTATGAGGCACTCATCTACAGCCTGCCGCAACAGGATATTTTAATTGTAATGATGACCAATAACCAGCAGATGAAGGTTCATGGCCTTAAGTCTGCCATATTGGGCGTTCTACAAAACCACCCTGTTCAGGTACCCAAAAAATCAGTGTACCTTGAGGTGAGGGAAAGAATATTGGCCAGCCGGACCAAAGGGATCGCCTATTACAACCAACTGCGGGCTGATCGCAGCGATACCTATGATTTTTCATTCGAGATTGGTGATCTGATTAGCACCGGGAAGTACCTCCATCGCAGGAAACACTATGAGGATGCCATCTATATGTTTGAACTGGCTGTCAAGCTCGATGGGAAACCTGCCGATATTGCCTATGGCTATGAGCAGATGGGAAACAGTTATCTGGGTAAGGGCGATAAGGTTGAGGCCATCAAATGTTTTCAAAAGGCAATAAAGATAGATCCCGATAACCTTAACGCGAAAGGCATGGTTTCGTCACTTTAGCCAGATAGATGTGGCATTGCTAAGCAATAGTAGATTCCTTGCTGCACATTATTAACCAGTGCCTTAAAATGGATGGAGCTGAAGCCTTACATGGTCAGCTCAAGATCGACGGTGTATTTAAGAATTTGAAGTTCGCTAGATCAGAATTTATGGCTGTAAACCAGAAATATTTAGCAAAACCACATATTATAAAAGCGTTATTGTTGTCATATTTTTACCTGTTTTAAATTAAATATTGTTAATATATATAAATGTCAGTAATTTAGTCTTATATAAATCGTCGTCTCCTAATATTTCTAACTTACTGTGTCCGTTGATAAAAGCCCTGATCCGTGGTTTATAAGGAATAAGCAAAAAATCCATTGGCTGGAAACTTCCAATGATAAATTTATCTATTTTGTTATATCCATTTTCCTGGTGGTACTTGTTCATCTGGTATTAATTCAACTCGATTCGGGACTACCAATAGCGGTTTTATATGGCCCGTTGGCATTTTCAGCCTATCTCAGTTTACAAAAAAGGCCTACATTCACCGTCTTCTTTGCGTTAAACATGGTTTTTTTTGCCCTATTGAGTTTAACATATCTTTATCTGAAGACACCATGGGCGATGTTGAATCTGAAAAGAGATTATCTCGATTATTATTACCTGTTTTATTTCTTGGCGATGATTATCTCGATGGCTGCGCATAGTATTTTCCCACTGATTACGCTAACGAAAAAGGAGAATGTTGCCAGAGATGAGATGTTTTTGATGAATTTCTTCTATTTCAGCATTTTTATATCAGTATTGATTGTTTTCATTTTAATCCGCCAGTTTGTATTTCCAAAGATTTTGAATGGATTTGATGTAAATCTGCTTATCAATTTGTTGCTTTTCATGGGTTGGCTGATGATCGGCAACTTCATCAGGACGCACATCAGGGATGGAGGTTTGAATTTGAAACTGCACGAAACGGTTGCGCCGGTTGACCTTATCAGTAATGAAACCGGTGGGAAGAATGTCTACTTTGAAAAAGTTGATGCTGTGTTATCCAATGCCGATTTCTTTTGTGACCCAGAGTTTTCACTTGCTGTGTTGGCTGCTAAAACTGGCATTGCTCGGTTTCAGCTGACCAATGCATTGAAGGTTTTTTATGATAAGAATTTTTATCAGTTATTGGCAGAGCTCCGTATTCAACATGCCAAAGTAAAGCTAGAAGCAGATTTGGATTTAAAGATAGAAGCACTCAGCTATGAATGCGGGTTTAAGTCGAAAAGTGCATTTAACAAATATTTTAAGGAGATTGTAGGATTAACCCCAAAAGAATATAGGAGTTCGGTTAAACAAAATGTGCCTGTAGCCATCTGCTGAAATTATGAATATTCTTTTATTGCTTATATTTTTGCTTGCGGTTGCTTCATTAATCCTGATCCACAGGTTGGGTGTAAAGGAGAGTTTTCTAAAAGTGATGCAAGCTTACCATTTCTACTCTATTGGTCATGTCTGCTATACGGCGATAGCCATTAATTTTTTCGGCGATATCCGTTTTGTAGATGCGGGTGCGCCATTTGCACTGGGTTACGGCCCGTTGCTTTATCATGGGATTATCACCTCTATAAAGGAGATGGATAAAGAAATGCGAAACCGCATCCTTTTTCATGTCATACCTATCCCTATCTTCTGGATTGCATTCATTGTATTGTTGTCTGACCCCTTGTTAAGGGAGCAGTTTCGGTGGAAATACTATTTAGTTCTTGGGATATGCCAGGGCGTCTCCCTCTTGGGTTATGGCGGTTGGGCCATTTATTTGACAGGTTCTAAAAAAATAGTTTCCCAATTAGGCGATAGGAGCAGGATGATCAATGTTGCCTCTGTACTGATTCTGTTTATGGCTTCTTTTGGTGTTGTTGTGATGTTTTCGCGCGTACTACCGCATAGGTCTATGCCTCCCACCATCGGCCTTTACATTATATATGGCTTTTTGCTTAGTGCTCAGCTGTCAGTTGCAAGGTATCTTTACAAAAGAATGAAACGAATTGCAAAAGCCGAGGGCAACTCAGCAGAGCAGATAGCTTTACAGAAATCTGAACCAGCTTACGAAAAATCTGGCATTCCGACAGAATTATTGGCCGAATACAACCTGCGGTTACAAAACCTAATCTCCAAAAACCACATCCACCTTGATAGTTCGCTTTCGATCGAAAAAGTAGCGGGCTTATTGGGAATTTCCGCCCACTATACCAGCCAGCTGTTTAGCAGAATTCATAACGAAAGTTTTATCAATTATATTAATAAGTTACGCATCGACCATGCCTGTTTTTTACTGACGCATGATGAACAAAAGAGCATTGACGAGATTATATTCGAGTGTGGTTTTGGATCGAAAGCAACTTTCAACCGCGTCTTTAAAAATCTGAAAGACTGTACCCCTTCCCAATTTCGGAACAATTTAAAGGAGATAAACCTTTAAGTTGATTTTATGTAGTGCTACGCATACAAAAAATATAAATCTAGTACATCCCAATGAATTGATACTTGATTTCTGCGATCTGAGCGCATATTTGCGGCCACTTACGGGTACATACTGAAAAACGTTTTTTTATCAGGATGTTCCATGAAAGTGAACGGCAATCATGATGTTCTCTGAAATTAACGCTTTCAAGGCCTCCATTATTGTCCGTTCGGACAAACGAAATATTACTTTATATATGAATACACATTTACCAAAAAGGATAGCGGCAGCTATTGATTGGGTATGCTTTTTTGTGCCGTACTTTAAACATTCGGCGCTGATGAAAACGGCCATGCTCCTGATACTGTTCGCTTTTTCAATTTCAAACACTTTTGCAGACGGTAGTAGAGACCTTTATCCTTCCAACGCTTCTGGAGGTAGGGCAAAGCTGCGGTCCAGTACGGTGTCTTCGGCGTCCTATCCATTCCCTGGACTCAATGCTCATTTTACCTACGCGAAAGCAGGGGAACTGATTACCATGGCCAGTAGTGAGATGGGTACAGGAAGTGCAGCGATCAGGTTAACCGCGCCTGATGGGACAGTAAGCAATTTTACCGGCAATACAAACGGGCTAATTGCCAATAGGACTGCTGAACTTGCAGGGCCCAGGTTGCCTGGAGTGGCCGGAGGAAATTTTTATACACCTGTTTACTACGCCGTTCCAAATGGTGGGACAGGAGTTTATAAAGTAGAATTTATTGCTGGGGGTGGTGTAAATAACAGCACTACCAATGGGAGGCAAGACATCGCAGCAACTGCAGCTTGGGCAAATAATGGCACGAATACGCCCCTCATTTCGGCATGGGACGTATCCGTTTTTTCATCTAATAGTGCAACAGCGACCTATATACCTGGCAGGGTGTATGCCAATATTCTCACCCTGGACATCAATGTAGAAAATTCGTTCCCCACCAATCGTAATTTTTTCGGTGTGATGTATGTTCTTACCAAGGATGGTTACACTTATCGAACCAATAATAACGGGAATAATGGCATCAGTTTTACATTTTTTGTTAATAATAAAGGCTTGGTAGATGCTTCCGATCAGCCTAAGTATAAAAGTGTAAATACAACGACCGGAATTGCATCCCAGATACAAGATCCTCGTACTGCTGACACGCAATCTTCGATTACCCACAAGATGTTCTATAAATTGCCTTCCAACGACCTTCCGGTTTCTGCACCAGGAGCGGTGCCCGGTGGATCGACCTGGCTGAAAAATGCAAGGCTAAATCCAGAGGTAACTGATCTGGACATTATCGGTACAGACGGAACAGTAGGACAGGTGAGTAATAAAGGTGGAAAAGTGGTTTTTACCGCTAATCTTGCTGGTCGGTACAGTATTAAAATCATCAGTAAAAAGTCTGTGGGAGATCCTTTGTACTTCCCTATAAGAACGCTGACAGGGACGGCATTAGCCGGCCCTAACTCAGTGGAATGGGATGGAAAGGATGGGGCGGGAGTAGCACTCCCCAATGGCTCAATTCCTGCGACCCTGACCGTCCAGTTACAGGGAGCTGAAGTTCACTTCCCCTATTTTGATATGGAGGTTAATCCTAATGGATTGATCTTAGACTTGCTTGCGATAGATAATTCATCAGTTCAATCAAATATTGTTTATTGGAACGATGCCGATATTCCAGTAAAGGATGTTGCTTCGAATCCGATAAATGCCAGCCAAACGGCTATTCCATCAGGAACCTCCAGTACAACCAACGGCCATAAATGGGGCGCTGTTAATAGCCCTACTTCAAATACATTTGGAGACAATATGTCAATGGACACCTGGACGTTCGTTTTGGGTGCTGAAGAAACCCTCGACCTTCAGGTAGAGGTAAAAACTGCTGATCTTGAAGTAGTTGGCATCACACCATCTGCATCTACCATTGCAGCCAATGGAACGATCAATTATACAGTTGTTGCCAGGAACAACGGGCCGAGTGATGTAACAGGTGCACCGTTCGCATTTAATGTCCCTACAGGCTATGAAATCACAGGAGTTGTTCCGTCAAGCGCTTGCGCAACCGAATCTTCCAATGCGATTTCTGCCGACAAACTAAAATATAACTCAAACCTTACCTTGGCAAACGGCTGCTCGATCAGTTACGTAGTCACGGTGAAGGCCATACCATCGGTAGCTGCAGGCTCGGTGCTGAATGTCGGTGCAACGATTCTGCGTCCGAACGACGTAACGGACCCTGATGCGACCAATACGCTCGCCAATGTACCTCCAACTGATCCGCAGTTTGAATGTAGCAATAACGGAAAGGGCGGAGCTTGTAACAATATCAAAGCTAATACTACAGTTCAGGTAGTTAATACTCCTCCGGTAGCATCTTCCGATCAGGGAACTGTTATTGAGGATGGTACGCTCAATGTCCCTGCTGCAAGCGGACTACTGTCAAACGATACTGATATTGATGGCAATACCCTCGCAGTCACCAAGTTCACCATTGGTACTACAGATTATCTGTTAAATACTGCTACGGTTATTCCTGGAGTTGGAACGATAACTATAAATGCGAACGGTAGCTACATTTTTCAGCCAGTAGCTGACTTTAATGGAGCAGTTCCTGTAATCAGTTACAGTATTACTGACGGTAATGGTGGCATTAGCACAAGTACGCTTTCAATCACAGTTACCCCGGTAAACGATGTTCCAGTTGTTTCAGCGATCAGCAAAAGCGGAGCGGAAGATACCCCGATACCTTTTGCCGCTGTAGACTTTACCTCGAAATTCACAGACAAGGATAACAACCCGTTAACCAAGATCCGCATAGTCGATCTTCCGTTGAA
>Ga0307405_10000046_pt1 | contig 71442 bp, 57 predicted proteins | sample 322Cmetagenome_2_FD_203311 | JGI IMG/M metagenome (GOLD analysis project Ga0307405, IMG submission 203311) | Maize rhizosphere microbial communities from greenhouse at UC Davis, California, United States - 322HYB-C-1 | ecosystem: Host-associated > Plants > Roots > Rhizosphere > Soil | place... | reverse complement strand
TCAACTGCTGGCTTGGTCAGATTTGACAATGACTTGGGGGTCAATAAGAAAGACGACCTTGTGCAGGATGTTTTTCCCAAAGTTATTATTCTCGCAAACTGAAGCATAGCTTAAATAATATTTGACATCAAAAAGAAAGAGGCCTGTCCGGCTAGGACTAATAAAACACCCCGTCCTGCGGACACCCCTCTGAAAGAGGGGAATTACATATCGCCCAAGACCAATAATTAAATATCATTTATATTGATTTTTATACGATGAATTATTCCTCAGTATAACAAATCTATATTTATAATACAACATCTTTGTTTAGCCTTTTTTCCATTTTATCCCACAGCCAACAGCTTTAGTTGATGCAATTGCAGGTTTTTTACCGATGGATAATTCGTTAACTGCATTTTTCACATACTCCACTTTTGTACTGTTTGCTTCTTCAGGATCGTTGTCTATGGCACCAACGTACTCAACCACATTTCCTTTACCGGTTTTGTTCAGCACAAAAACATGTGGTGTTCTGGTAGCGCCAAACTGTTTGGTTACTACATGGTCGGGATCTAAGAGATAAGGGAAATTGAATTTCTTTTCTGAGGCCAGTGCCTGCATTTTTTGGAAACTTTCATCCGGAACGGCTCCGGCGTCGTTTGGGTTAATAGCCACAACAGGATAACCTTTTGCAGCATAAGTTGCATTTAAGGCTGAGATGCGCTCCTGATAAGCTTTTGCCACAGGACAGGTATTACAGGTAAAAACTACAATATAGCCCTTTGCATCCTTGTAATCGGCCAAGGCAACCATTTTGTTGTTTACGTTTTTCAGCGAGAAATCTTTTACTACATCGCCCACTTTATAACCTTCAGTCTGGGCAAATGCGATTCCTGAAATCAGCATAAAAGCCATTAAAATCAATCTTTTCATAACGATCTATTTTAAGTTTAACAAAGTATTTTTCAGTTCAGTTTCTGTAAATTCCTTCTCGTAAAAACGCCTGGCTTTCTTGTTTACAAATAATGTAGCAGGAATAGCGCCCGACCATTTTTTGTCGATCCGTTCAATATACGCTTGCTGATCGGGTTCGTTTAAAAGAAATACCTCAGCATTAATTTTATTGTTCAACACAAATGGAATCACTTCCTTTTGCAATTTTGACTTGAAATCCAAACTCACTAAAAGCACCTTAACGGCCTTTTTTAAATTGGCTAAACGTAATTTCTCGAAATTTGGCAACTCGGCAACACATGGCGAACACCAGGTGGCCCAGAAATTGATTACATAAGTCGTATCTTTTCCATTGGCAATGCGTTTATCCAACTCATCCAGTTTAAGCAATTTCACCTGCGCTGTAGCGCAATAAGTAATTAAAGATAAGCAGATTACGAAAAATAAACGCATAAATGAATAACGAAATTTAATGGGGATTGTTTTGTTTTAACATCCGTCACCCTGAACAAAGCGAAGAATCTTTTCTTCACTTTTAAATTAAAGATTCTTCACTGCGTTCAGAATGACAGTAAGAAACTAATTCACCGATCCCGATTTAACCAATACACGTTGATAAGCAGGAAGTGTTAAATCATCAACAATTACACCTCTGGTCGTGCTGGCATGCACAAAAAAACCATTGTTGAGGTATACGCCTACATGATCTACATCATTGCCGCCAAAAGAGAAAAACACCAGATCTCCTTCCTTTAAATTATCTACATTTTTACGCTTCACCACATTGGCCTGCTCGCGTGAAATACGCGGAAGTGTAACCCCATAAATTTCTTTCTCCAATAAAAACGCAAAACCAGAACAATCAATACCGCCTTTATCTAAACCCCCAAAACGGTATTTTACGCCTGTCCAATCGGTAATGAAACGATAGAGTGGTTTGCTCTGTAAATTTGCCATTGCATCTGCCGCTTTCGAAGCCTTTGTATCACTTTTAACAGTATACTTACGGGTACCGCATGAGGAAAGAAAAAATATAATTGCTATTAAAAAGAATATATTCCTTTTGAAGTGGAAGGTAAAAGGTATAAGGTTTAAGGTTCTTTCCATCGTATAATATATTAGTTGCATGTGATGAGATTTAAAACCTTATGCCTTAAACCCCACACCCTACAACCTTTCTTAATTCTTAATCAATCGTTGTATTTCGTCCAGTTTCAATAAAGCTTCAACAGGTGTTAATGCGTTTACATCCAAATTATTCAATGTATCACGGATTTTCACCAGCACAGGATCATCGATGGCGAACATCTGTAACTGATAAGCCTGGTTCTGCACTTTTTTGATGCTGTCTTTTATACTTTGTCCTTCTGTACGGTCTATTTCCAGTTTTTTTAGTATCTCATTCGCGCGACCAATTAACTTGGATGGCATACCGGCCATTTTCGCTACATGTATACCAAAACTATGTTCGCTGCCACCAGGAACGAGTTTCCTCAAAAAGATTACCTTATTGGTCATTTCTTTTACCGATACATTAAAGTTTTTAATGCGCGGCATGGTGTTAGCCAACTCATTTAGCTCATGGTAGTGCGTAGCAAATAAGGTTTTTGGTCTGGCAGTTGGATGCTGATGCAAAAACTCTGCAATGGCCCAGGCGATCGAAATACCGTCGTAGGTACTTGTTCCGCGGCCAATCTCATCAAGTAAGATTAAACTGTCATCCGAAATGTTGTTCAGGATACTGGCCGTTTCGTTCATTTCGACCATAAACGTACTTTCTCCTGAAGAGATATTGTCAGATGCCCCTACCCGGGTAAAAATCTTATCTACAATACCTACTTCAGCATCTTTAGCGGGAACAAAAGAACCCATTTGCGCCATCAGTACAATAAGTGCCGTTTGCCTTAAAATAGCAGACTTACCCGCCATGTTGGGACCGGTAATCATAATAATCTGCTGACTTTCGGTATCGAGATATACATCATTGGTAATGTATTCCTCTCCAACAGGCAGTTGTTTCTCAATTACCGGATGGCGGCCACCTTTAATATCAAGCACTTTATTTTCGGTAACTTTTGGCTTGTTATAATGGTTTTTGGCCGCTAACTGTGCGAAACACAATAAACAATCCAGCTGTGCAATTAAAAACGAATCGAGTTGGATCGGTTTGATGTAACTGGCTGTTTCGTACATCAGTTCGTTGTACAAACGGATTTCGATAGCCTGTATCTTCTCTTCCGCACCTAAAATCTGATCTTCGTATTCTTTAAGCTCCGGTGTAATGTAACGTTCGGCATTTACCAGCGTTTGTTTACGGATCCAGCCTGCTGGCACTTTATCTTTATGGGTATGCGTAACTTCTAAATAGTAACCAAAAACATTATTAAAGGCAATTTTTAATGATGGGATACCCGTTGCTTCTGCTTCGCGTTTTTGTATCTGCACCAGATAATCTTTACCACCAAAAGCTATTTTACGCAAGCGGTCTAAATCTTCATCAATTCCATCTGCAATTACATTTCCTTTAATCAGCAAAGCTGGAGGTTCGGGCTGTAATTCCCTTTCAATTCTCTCCCTAATCGCTAAACATGGATTTAACTGATCTGCTATTTTAATCAGGAAAGGGTTTTTAGAATCGGCAGCCAGTTTTTTAACGGCTTCTATATGGTAAAGTGCACGTTTTAAAGCAACCAATTCTCTCGGACCAACGCGTTGAAGGCCGACTTTAGAAATGAGCCGTTCTAAATCGCCAATCTGTTTAATGTTATTTAGAAATTCGCCTTGTAGTTCTTCATGTTTCACAAAATACTCCACCATTCCAAGTCGCTCCTGGATTGGCTTCAATTCTTTTAATGGCATAATGATCCACTTTTGCAACAAACGTGCACCCATCGGGGTACAGGTATGGTCCAAAATATCGAACAAGGTTACGGCATTGTCGTTAGGCGAATTCACCAATTCCAGGTTGCGGATGGTGAAACGGTCTAACCACATATAACGGTCTTCCTCAATGCGGCCGATCGAACTGATATGTTGTAGATTACGGTGCTCCGTTTCGCCCAAATAGTGTAGAATAACACCAGCAGCAACAATTCCACTCTGTAAACGCTCTACACCAAAACCTTTTAACGAAGAAACTTCAAAGTGTTTCATCAGGGTTTCGTTTCCGAAATCAGTGGTAAAAGGCCATTCGTCTAAACCAAAAGTGTAAAAGCGATCGCCGAAGTGCTCGGTAAATGCCTGTCGCTTCGATTTCTGAAAAATAACTTCTGTAGGTTTAAAGCCTTGCAAAAGTTTGTCAATATAATCACTATTGCCCTGTGCAATTAAAAATTCACCTGTCGATATATCTAAAAATGAAACGCCCAGTTGTGTCTTATCAAAGAAAACACAGGCCAGGAAATTGTTCGATTTTTGGTTTACAATATTATCACCATAAGCTACGCCAGGCGTAACCAATTCCGTTACACCACGTTTAACAATGGTTTTTGTGGTTTTAGGGTCTTCCAGCTGATCGCAAATGGCTACCCGTTGTCCCGCCCGAACCAGTTTGGATAAATAATTATCTAATGAATGATGCGGAAAACCAGCCAGTTCTAAAGCACCGCCATTAGGCCCGGTACCTCTTCTGGTTAATACAATGCCTAAAATCTGTGCCGTTTTAATGGCATCTTCGCCAAAGGTTTCATAAAAATCGCCAACCCTAAATAGTAAAAGTGCGCCCGGATACTTCGCTTTAATTGCGTTGTATTGCTGCATTAACGGGGTTTCTTTATTCGTGTCTTTAGCCAAAACTGAAATTAATTTACAAAAGCCATAAAGATAACACGAATAAGCATTTTACAGCTGTTTTGTTGAAAAGTTAAAAGATTGTTAGTTTGTTTAACCGGTTTACCGCACAAGTAGGCTAACTGAGGTATATTACGGTGAACCGATTTCTACAGTTTAAACAATTAAACATTTCTTGAAAATTAATGGTTCTGTACATTTAGGGGGCTGTAGCCCTGCTTTTTGCTTGTAGTCCCCTCTTTTCAATCGGGAGCTACCGCTTCAATCAGGTTTATGAACAAGGGTCTGTTTTAACCCTTTGCATTATAGTTTTCTTACTTCAACTTTAACCAGTTTATACAATTCACCATCATTTAGAGATGAAAGTTTCTGTGCATTTCGGGTTGTGCAGTCCTGCTATCCGCTTTAATCGTTATACTCGTATTCTCTCCCACCAGGTTTAGGTACAATGTTTTAATTAATAAAATTCTTATTATTTGTCAAAAAATATTATCTTAATCATAATGCCGCTTACATTAATAAATATGTTATAATGAAATAGTTAACAGAAACTTAAGTCTTAGCAATGTACTACAATAACGCGCTTTGTGATATTTATATTGGAAAAGGGGCAGGTAAAAAGCTAATGGATGATATGAGAAGCGCAAAACATTCTGTCAAAATCATATCTCCTTACCTTTCACCATACCTCATTTCAGAATTGATTAATCTAAAAGATAAAAACATTGATATTAAGTTAATTACCACAAACAATATCGAGGATTTTTATGGTTACCGTGAAAAAAACATCTATAAACTCATTATTCAAAATTGCAATACAGACTTTGATAAGCAAATAATCAGGAATAAGTGGATTAAGCTTGCGGAAACACTCTCGTACATTAGCTATGGCCTAATAGCGCTATTAATTGTATTGGCTTATTATTTCAGAGACCTTAAAATATTTATAGCTTTTATCCCCATTATTATTCTATTCTTCATACGGGGTTTCTACAAAACAAAAATTAAAAACCTTCGGATCTATTCTTACAACTATACTCAACTATTTCCTTTTAAAGTATATATGTGTGATGAAAAAACATCTTTAATTCACAGTAAAATATACCTAATTGATGGTCAAATCGCCTATATGGGATCGTTAAACTTTACCGCTAGTGGAACACAGCACAACCATGAAACCCGAATTAGAACTACTGACATTAACGCAATTGAGAAAATAAATAAGGAAATTGACGATCTTTTTGAAAACCCTTATATGCTCGCAGCAGATTTACAGCTATGGGGAAGACAATTATATATGGAACCTATTAACTAAAATTAACACTAATTTCAAAACGTTTTGCCCCCATTGCTGTTACATTTATATAAATTTAACTTAATACCTTAATTATGACGATCCAATTGAATACCGACAAAAACTTAACCATACACCAGGAATACGACGAAAAAATCCAGACACAGTTAAATGAAGGCTTGAGCAGATACAGCGATCTAATTACGCGCTTAGAAGTTCATTTATCAGATGAGAACGGCAGTAAAGATGGCTTGGATGATAAAAGATGTTTGTTGGAGGCCAGAATAACCGGAAAAGACCCTATAGCCGTTACCAATATGGGTAACACCTACGATTTGGCCATTACAGGTGCTTTAACAAAATTAAAAAGTACACTCGAAAAAGTGGCTGGTAAAATGAAAGCGCATTAGATTTCTTTAGCGTGGACGTCATTCCCGCGCAGGCGGGAATCTTAAAGCACAAATAGCAAATGCATTAAGATTCCCAATCAAGTTGGGAATGACGCCTCATAAAAACCCCTAATTTATAACTGCTCAATATAGTTAATCGTCATTTCGAGCGGAGTGCAACGCAGTCGATAAATTTGATTATAAATCTCTCCATTTCGCAGCGCTCAGTCGAAATGACGATTTTATTTATATACTTACTTTTTCCAATTCTTCAATATATCCCAAAAACAGGTTTAGCGCTTTTTTTCTATCATCGGTAACCTCAAATTGAAGTTTGTGGTACAGGTAATCCTCCAGATCGAAATTCGGTACTTCAGGTAATTCCTGCAAAACTTCTTTTCTATGCGCTAAACCAAATTTTAAAGCGGCATTAAATTCAGCCTTAAATTCTTGTGAAATTTCTTTGTTGGCTACCCAGGCCGCATACATAAAGGGTAACCCGGTAAAGTTTTTCCACTCTTCGCCCATATCGTAAGCGTAAGCGAAGTCTTCTTTTTTACCAAAGGTTCTATCGCCGATTAAAACAAAAGCATCAGTTTTTGCAGCAGGATCAGTAGTAAACTCCACTTCTTTTTTCCAATGGAACTTAAGCAATACTTTGGCTAAATTATTCGATGTCCGCGAGTGGGTATCCAGTCTTACCGTTTTAATTTCCCGGGCAGGAACTTCACTAAAAATGAATACAGAATTTACACCTCCATCACTTCCAATACAATAATCGGCTACAATATTGGCATTTGGAACCAAGGGAATAGCAGCTACAGGCATTAAACCGATATCAACCTGACCGTTAATTACTTTAGCTGCGCAATCTGAAGGGATATCTAAACTTAAATCAATTTTATTTATAATGTCCGAATGTTCTAATCCGTATATAAAAGCTTTGGTATTGGTATAGGCAACAGCCGATATTTTAATCTTATTCAAGGTGTTATGTTAATATTTTGCGTTGCGCGCTTGGCGTTAAGCGGATTATTCAATTACTAAACCGTCTAAATGAACGGCACTATTAAATTCAAGAACAGTAAATTTTCCATCTTTGAACCCCATTTTATAAAGCACCGTATTCTGATGTGGAAACTCAGTCATTTCGCTCAGCGGTTTGCCTAACAATAAACACAAGAAAACGCGCATTGCTCTACCATGCATGCAAAGTAAAACTGTTTTTTCTTCTGGTCTGCTCATCAAAACTTCCATCGGTTGTTTTAAACGTTCGTAAACATCCTGAACGCTCTCGCCACCCTCGAAATGTGCTGTATAATCACCATCCTGCCAGCTTTGCAGCATATCACGAAAAGCATCACGTGCATCTTCTGTATTTGGTTTCCCTTCCCAAACGCCCCAGGCCAATTCGTCTAAACCCGAAAGTTTTTCCCAGGGTAATCCCGAATCAATAAACTTCTGGACGGTTTGCCAGGTACGTTTTAAATCCGAAGTGTAAATTTTATCAAAACGGATATTTTTATAGGTTTGGTAAAACGCTTCTGCTTGTGCCCTACCTAAATCATTTAAGTCAGAATTTATACCTCTGCCCTGTACTATGCCTTGTCTGTTAAGTTCCGTTTCGCCGTGGCGTATAATGTATATTTCCTTCATCTAATTAATTATTGAATGAGAGATTTTTGAGTGATTGAATGTCAAATTTAACGCTCAATATCCTCATTCACTCATTCTATCATTAAGTCATTCAATCATTAATTCACAACCGGTAGCTTGTAATATTGAGGTTTCTTTTCTTCTTCGAAAACTACATGTTCGAAATCAGTAACCACATTATATAAAGTATCGCGCTCTATTGCTTTTCTCCCCACTTGTTTAATCAGATTCACCAGTTCTTTGGTGCTCATTGCAGGCGTTTGCTCTTCTGCACCGGCCATTGAATATATTTTGGTGGTATCATCTAAAGTACCGTCAATATCATCAACACCATAATTTAAGGATAACTGAGCTGTTTCGCGGCTGATCATTGCCCAATAAGCTTTAATATGATCGAAGTTATCCATGTAAATACGGGCGATGGCGTAATTCCTTAAGTCTTCAATCACTGAAGATTCAGGTACATTGCTCATCTGGTTATGTTGATTTCTGAATTTCAGCGGAATAAAAGTCTGAAAACCACCTGTGCGATCCTGCAATTCTCGTAATTTCTCCATATGATCTACCCGGTGCCAATATTTTTCAATATGACCATAAAGCATGGTGGCATTACTGCGCATACCGAGTTTGTGCCATTCTTCATGTATATCTAGCCATTGCTGACCAGTACATTTATCTTTAGCAATCTGTTCTCTGATTTCAGGGTGAAAAATCTCTGCCCCTCCACCTGGTATTGATTCTAGTCCGGCCTCTTTCATCAAACGCATACCTGTTGCATAATCGATTTTGGCTTTCTTAAAGATGTAATGGTACTCCACAGGCGTTAATGCCTTCACATGCAAATCAGGGCGGTGCTGTTTAATAGCGGTAAATAAAGCAGAATAAAAGGCCACATCGTATTGAGGAAGTACCCCACCAACAATATGCACTTCGGTTACAGGTTCGCCATCATATTTTTTAACGATATCGAGCATCTGCTCCATCGTTAAGGCCCAGCCTTCTTCTTTTTGTTTGATTAAACGCGAGTAGGAGCAAAATTTGCAGTCGTAAACGCAAAGATTGGTAGGTTCTAAATGGAAGTTTCGGTTGAAATAAGTTTTATCACCGTGTTTTTGTTCGCGGATAAAATTTGCCAGAACACCAAGGTAACCCAGTTCTGCATGTTCATACAAATAAACGCCTTCATCAAAGGTAATACGTTCTCCATGAAGGACTTTGTGTGCTATGTTTTGTAATTCAGTTGATAAATTGGTATCAGCTAATATTTTTTCAACTTGCTCAGTTGTATTCATTCCTGATTTATTTTGAACAAAAATACAATAATGAGCCGATTTGAAAATCATTTTCTTGTAACAAACCGCGATTTTAAGATAGCAATCGCTGTAATTAACAACAGATCAGGACAGATAAACACAGATTAGGCTTTCTATATGAGGAGAACTCTATTAAACTCTTCGATTCTGTTCTGCGTTACATATCAAGAAAAAACCACAACGAAAATCGTCATCTCGACTGAAGCGCAGCGAAACGGAGAGATCTATCTTGATAGATTTCTCGACTTCGTTGCACTCCGCTCGAAATGACGGCACGATTTAGATTAGTGCATAAAAAAGCACCTCTTTTCAGAAGTGCTTTATATGTTTTTCACAGGAAGATATTTTTAGCTAACTATCTTGCTGCAGGTACAAAGGTTAAAACGATGTTTGCAGTTTTGCCACCAAATTCAATCGGCGATTTCAAGATCATTTGTGTGCTGGAAAGATCAGTTAATACTAAACGGTAACCTTCTGTTACGTTTTTAGCTTTATCCCCTTCAAATATTTTCTTAAACTGGAAGGTTTGATCTTTAGGTGCTGCCGACCAGAAAATAGTCTGCATTACCGAACCACAAGCACTTGATGCTGGCAAAGTGTAAGAACCATTACCGCTATTGGTTAAGTTCCATGTACTTCCCTGGAAACATTTGTAAGATTTCTCTCCAAATAAACCTTGAACAGCGCCATCAGGCAATCCTTCTAAAGCTACATTACTCACTACCCATTCGCGAACAACTGTACCTCTGCTACCTGTTACACCTGCAGTTACTCTTTTTGCAGTATTACAACTTTGTAACATTACTAAAGTAGAACATGCTATTGCGATAGCTATAAATAATCTTTTCATTTTTGTTTAATTTAATTTCGTCAAACTTGTTACATAAATCTTGCCAAAACCATTACGAACCTTAAATTAGCGCCAAATTATTAAATTGCATCACCATATCACTTCGATCAAAATCAAATATTATGAAACCCGAAACCCTTGCTATTCACGCTTCTAATCTTGTAAAAAGCATTACCGGCGATGTTACCCTTCCTATTAATCTATCGACAACTTTTTTTCGCGACGAAGATGGAGGTTATCCAGGAGGCCATATGTATAGCAGGGTAAGCAATCCAAACCGGTCTGCTTTAGAAAACACTGTAGCCAAATTAGAATATGGCGAAGATGCTGCTGCTTTCTCTTCGGGCAATACCTGTGGTATGGTTTTGTTCCAGGCCTTAAAACCCGGTAGCCATATTATCGCTCCTGATGATATGTATTGGGGTATTAAAAAACAATTATTGACTATCTTTAACGATAGTTTGGAATTTGATTTTATTGATCAGACTGATCTAGACCTGATCCAATCGAGCATCAAACCTAACACCAAATTAATCTGGATCGAAACCCCATCTAATCCATTATTAAAGATTACAGATATAGAAGGAATTGCCAAAATAGCCAAAGCTAAAAACATTACAATGGCCTGCGACAGTACCTTTGCTTCTCCTATTTTACAAAACCCGATTTTACTTGGTGCTGATATTGTAATGCATAGCAGTACCAAATACCTGGGTGGCCATAGTGATGTTCTCGGCGGAATTCTCGTAACAGCAAAAAAAGACGCGTTATGGGAGAAAATCAAAAACATACAGCAAACGGGTGGCGCGGTTCCTTCTCCCTTCGATTGTTTTCTGTTAACCAGAAGCATTAAAACCTTAGCCTATCGCATGAAAGGCCACTGCGAAAATGGAAAAATTATCGCTGACTATTTAAACGGACATCCAAATGTTGAGGCTGTTTTTTATCCAGGTTTGGGAAGTCACCCACAGCACGAAATTGCAAAGAAACAAATGAAAGATTTTGGCGGAATGATGTCGTTTTTGGTTAAAGGGGATGTTGAAGCGGCCCACAAAGTGGCAAATAAGGTTCAGTTATTTGCACAAGCGACCAGTTTAGGAGGTGTAGAGAGTTTAATTGAGCACCGTTATTCGGTTGAAGGCCCTGATAGTAAAACGCCAAAAAATTTACTCCGTATATCTGTAGGCTTAGAACATGTGGATGATATTATCGCTGATCTAGCGCAGGCTTTAGGTTAAAAAAAATCGTCATTGCGAGAAGGCTTTTTCAGCCGACGAAGCAATCTTACAACGGTCGCTACTAGCGTGCGCTTTAAGATTGCTTCGTCGTTTCTCCTCGCAATGACGAATATTGTTTTGAAGTCTATTTAGGATTGCAAATCGTAGTCAACTTCAACGAATAATTTGCTTCTAAGGGCTCATTGGTCTGTGCTAAACGTTGCGAACCTGTATTAGCCGGGCAGGCAATGTCACCAGCAGCATCATATATTAATTTTGTACCACCGGCCAATAAGTCTTTAGGTACATAAACCTGTACCTTTGTGATCGAATAACCTGAAGGAAAATAACGGACATAATAACCATCAGGATGTTTGGTCCAGATGCCGCTTGGCACATCGCTTCTTGGTGGCGCCATACCTGCTATAATCGCATATTTTTCCATGTCGGCATAAGTATAATTCCCAGACGACACCAATTGACGGATATTATTTTCTGCTTCAAAAACAGCCCTCACCCCTGACGGTAGCTGGTCTTTCGCCTTTTCCATTACATCGAAAGGCAAAACACCTAAAGCACCACCTTCTAATTGCGTAAGTTGTTTTGGTGTTAACAATTTAATGGCAGTTACTTTAACCTGGCCATTAAAATCGGCAAATTTTGTTCTGGCAATAATTGTCCAGAGTAATGCCTGAATATCATGTTGGTCTACATCAGGATGTTTCTCAGCGCTTTTGAGTATAGAAACCACAATTTCTTCTTTAGGGCCTAAAACGGGTGCAAACATGTAACCATCACCTTTTGATGGGGCGAAAGTTCCAGCTTTTAGGCAATAACTTTTATTGGTCATTTCGTAAAGCCCCTCGCAAAGCACAAAACCACCATCTGGATTTTTAGGCAGTAAGTACAAAGGCTGGGCTTTTAAATTTAATGAATTAATAAAATCAGGCAGCTTTTCGCCTTCTCTATTTACGTCTTCAAAATTAGTGGTAATGGCAGCAGGTTGTTTTAAAAACTTGTCTACGCCTAAAGCTTTAGCGCCCTGGGCAGTACCCACTTTTAATAATTTATCTTTTAAGCCTCCGAACTGAGCGTTTACATTATTTAAACAAGCGATAGTAAACAATAGGCCTAAACATAGGGATTTTGTATTTTTCATCATAATTAATTTAGATAGGTACCACAAACTTAGAATTTTAAGCGTTAATTCAGTATTAAAATTTCAGATTGTCATCGCATCATAAAAATACATAATTCATTTTCAATGAGTTAATGTAATTTCAAAATTTTATTTTGTGGATTAAAATTAAATTCAGACATTTGGAATATTATTTGGCAAATAGCTAAATAAAAGTCAATCTTCACGGGTTGATTTATAAAGAAGTGGCGAGAGACTGGCTCGATGACCCACTGGCAACCCTCAGAAAGAGAAGGTGCCAATTCCTGACCGGATAACATGGTGTTATTTGGAGATATAAATTAGAACTGATGAAAACATTAAATCTTCAATCGCTTAGCGAACCCAGTGCAGACCTTAAAAAGGTAGAACAAGCTTCTATTTCTTTTATTTGTTGCGATATGCATGCGATTACTTGTATGTGCTGTTGCATACAGTAATTTAAAAATCTTCCTTTTTTGTTTCTTTCAAATTGGAAGGTCCCGGAAAACCGGGATACGCCCTGCTAGGTTTTAGGATTATCCTAATTCTGTTATCTAATCACATCAACTAAAAAAATAGAAATTATGTCAACATCATATAAATTTGAAACTTTACAACTACACGCTGGTCAGGAAATAGATCCAACAACAGGATCAAGAGCTGTTCCTATTTACCAAACCACATCTTATGGATTTAAAAATGCCGAACATGGGGCTAATTTATTTGCATTAAAAGAGTTTGGCAATATCTACACCAGGATCATGAATCCTACCAACGATGTTTTCGAAAAACGTATTGCCGCTTTAGAAGGTGGCGTAGCTGCTTTGGCAGTCGCATCGGGGCAAGCCGCTCAATTTATAGCGTTAAATAACATATTGGAGGCTGGTGATAGCATTGTTTCTTCATCTCACATTTACGGAGGAACCTATAATCAATTCAAAGTAGCTTTTAAACGCTTAGGTATTCATGTCGATTTTGCCAATCCAGATGTACCTGAAGAATTTGAAAGCAAAATAACTGATAAAACAAAAGCAATCTTTCTGGAAACCATTGGCAACCCTGCATTTAGTGTGCCTGATTTCGAAAAAATTGCCGCAATTGCAAAAAAATACAATCTACCTTTAGTGGTCGACAATACTTTTGGCGCAGGGGGTTATTTGTTTAAACCATTGGAACACGGAGCCAACATTGTTGTAGAATCTGCAACGAAATGGATCGGTGGTCATGGAACAAGTATTGGCGGGGTTATCGTTGACGGTGGAAATTACAACTGGGGCAATGGGAAATTCCCTCAATTCTCTGAGCCTTCAGAAGGTTATCATGGTTTGGTTTTCAGCGATGTTTTTGGTATCGGCGGACCATTTGGAAACATCCAGTTTATTATCCGTGCACGTGTAGAAGGATTAAGAGATCTGGGACCTGCCCTATCGCCTTTCAATTCTTTTCTTTTATTACAAGGATTAGAAACTTTATCACTCCGGGTTCAACGCCATGTAGATAATGCATTAGAATTAGCCACCTGGTTAGAAAACCATCCATTAGTTAAAGAAGTTCAATACCCTGGTTTAGCCAGCAGTAAATATAACAACCTGGCTAAAAAGTATTTAAGCAATGGTTTTGGCGCAGTTTTATCTTTCGAATTAGCTGGAAGCAAAGAAAATGCAACACAGGTAATTGATAACTTAAAACTGGTATCGCACCTGGCCAATGTGGGTGATGCAAAAACGCTGATCATTCAGCCTTCTGCCACAACACACCAGCAATTGAGCGAAACAGAACAATTAGCTGCCGGTGTTAAACCGAATGCGCTGAGGGTTTCTGTAGGCATTGAGCATATTGATGATATTAAAGCCGATTTCGAACAGGCATTTGCAACCATTAATGCCACAGTTCCGGCAGAGAATTTACAAGCCTAAACCCAAACCCCTTAGGGGCTTTTAACAACAACAACATTACAAAATGCATAATAGTAAAAACGACAATGGAAAATCCACTTCGGGGAATTTTGCGTCAACATATAGTTATAATAAACAGTTCAAATTAGAGAGCGGAAAAAAGATCCGTAACCTGCAAGTTGCTTATCAAACTTATGGCAAATTAAATGCAAATAAAGATAATGTGATTTGGGTTTGCCATGCACTTACCGCCAATGCTGATGTTTTTGAATGGTGGGAAGGTTTGTTCGGTGAAAATGCTTTATTCAATCCGGAAGAACATTATATCGTTTGTGCCAATGTTTTAGGTTCGCATTACGGCAGTACAAACCCATTGAGTACCAATCCGGTAACGGGTTTGCCTTATTACCTTTCGTTTCCACAATTTACCATCCGCGATTTAGTATCGGCACACCAGTTATTGGCTTCGCATTTAGGTATTGATTATATTAAATTATTAATCGGAGGTTCTTTAGGCGGACAACAAGCTGTTGAGTGGAGCATTTCGGAGCCCAATAAAATTGAAAACCTGATCTTGATTGCCACTAATGCAGCACATTCTCCATGGGGAATTGCATTTAATGAAAGTCAGCGTTTGGCCATTACGACCGATAGAACTTTTTATGCCAACCAACCAAACGGTGGCAGCAAAGGTTTAAAAACAGCCCGTAGCATTGCACTTTTAAGTTATAGAACCTACAGTGCTTACGGCAGTACACAGGTAGAAAGCGTAAACGATAAAACCGACAATTTCAGATCCTCTTCTTATCAGAATTATCAGGGAGAAAAACTAATTAACCGCTTTAACGCCTACAGTTATTATTATTTAACCAAAGCAATGGACAGCCACAATGTGGGCCGTAACCGCAAAAGCATTGCCGATGCACTGAAATTGATTACAGCAAATACTTTGGTAATCGGGATAGAAAATGACGTTTTATTTCCTTTATCGGAACAAAAATACCTGGCCGATCATATCCCAGGAGCAGAATTTAGCGCCTTACACTCAGATTATGGTCACGACGGATTTTTAATCGAAACAGATGCCTTGACTAAGGTAATTGGAAACTTCATCAAGGAAAGCCGAAATAAAAAAATAATCAAATTGCAGCACACCGCTTAGAAAGGCATAAGGTTTAGGGTTTAGGGTTTAGGGTTAAAATAAAGAGAACAACGAATATCTGTACCATCAAATTCAACAAAAAAATAATATAAATACAGTAAATCAGTGTAATCTGTTTATCTGTGAAATCACTTTAAAAAAATGAGTAAGAATTTAAAAATCGGTTTATTTGGTTTCGGTGTTGTAGGACAAGGGTTATTGGATATTATCCAAAGCCAGAGCCTGAACCTGGAGATCATTAAAATTGCAATAAAAGACCCAAGAAAGAAGCGTACCCTTAATAAGGATCTGTTTACCACTGATCGCAACGAAATACTGAACAATACAGAGATTAATACGATTGTAGAATTAATTAATGATGCAGATGCTGCTTACGAAATTGTAACCACTGCATTAAAAAACGGTAAAAATGTAGTATCTGCCAATAAAAAAATGATCGCCACACATTTAAAAGAACTGGTAGATCTACAACAAGAGTATGGTACTTCTCTATTGTACGAAGGTGCCGTTTGCGGCAGTATTCCAATTATCCGTAACCTGGAAGAGTATTACGACAATGAATTATTCCATGCTTTGAGTGGAATTTTTAATGGCTCATCTAATTACATTTTGTCGAAAATATTTAATGAGAACCAAAGTTACGACTCGGCTTTAAAAGAAGCACAAGATTTAGGTTTCGCAGAAACCGACCCGATTTTGGATGTGGGAGGCTATGATCCAAAATATAAACTGGCTATTGCCACAGCACACGCATATGGTTTATTTGTAAACCCTGATGCCATTTTAAACATTGGCATACAGAACCTTTCTAACCACGACATTAAATATGCACGTGAGAAAAACTTTAAAATTAAATTGGTTCCTACGGCACGTAAAGTGAATACAAAAGATATCGTAACTTATGTACTACCGAAGCTGGTAGCTAAAGATGATTTCCTTTACAACGTAGAAAACGAATACAATGCGGTTGCAGTTCAGGCAGCTTTTGCTGATAAACAATTTTTCTATGGTAAAGGTGCTGGAGGCCACCCTACTGGTGCTGCTGTACTTTCTGATATTGCCGCTTTGCGTTACGATTACCGTTACGAGTACAAAAAATACCACTCAGAAAATGGTGTAAAACACACCGAAGAAATTTTATTGGAAATTTATCTACGCTATGCGGATGAAGATCTGATTACACTGTTGGAATTTGACAACATCAGCGAACGTTATGCTGCAAGCAGCTATAAATATGTGGTTGGAACAGTTAAGCTGGAGAGTTTAATTAAGAACCGCGACTTGCTTTTGGATGAATCTGTTTTTTTGGCTTACACAGGCAGACAGATTTACAAACAAGAGCAATTGAGTGAAAATGTTTTTGCCCAGGAATTGGCAAGCCTATAATTTATTTTTAAGGTTAATTTTTTTATTTGTTTTGTTGTTAAGCACAAAGGTCGGAGCGAGTCCGACCTTTTGCGTTTATTTAAAATTTTCTAAGATCCTTTGTTTATCTTCATTTTCTTTATCATTTTTATGATAAAGTTCGATAAAAACTATCTTTTCTTCTTTTTCAAAGTAAGCATAAATTAATCTCAAACCAGAGTTTACCCCTCGACCTTTTAAACTATCGCAGGTAATTTTTTTAATCTTAATTACACATGTCGTAATGCCTAAATTATTAATTCGAAAACTAAAAGGATTGCGCTCATCAGGTTTTACCCTTAAAATTATCTTTACATCTTCCAAATCAGATTGCAGACTTCGATATCTTTTCAAAAGCTTTTTTAGATCCTTTTCAAAATCGTTTAGTGATTCAAAAACCATAACTAATCGTTATCATCTTCATCATAAACCCGAACAGAATATGGTAGTTCCCGATAAAAAGCTAAATTATAACTAATATCCTTGCCTTCTTCAGTAACTTCCCAAGGCAAATCCTTATGCGAATAATCGCTTATAGCCGTAGCCGACCAATCGCTCATTTGTTCGATAACTTTATCTATAACATCTTTTTCACTTGCCTTGAGTAAGGTTAAATTAGCTTTTTCAAGTGGCAGATATCGCTTTTGTGGGTAACCTTTAAATTCTGTTTTTATTCGTTGAAGCTGATTTGTATCTATCATTTGATTGATAATAGCATCTAATTTTTGAGGGACAGGGCCATAAGGCAACTTTTTATACTTCGCACCTGTTAAATGCTCTTCATATAATTCGTAATAATTAAAATCAGAAAAATAAAGGAGTTTATACAGTACAGTTTCGCCAACATTAGGCTTACCTGCACAACGTTCTAAAATATAAAGCAAAACGTTTTTAAACTTATTTATATTTAAGGTTGGAACAGAAATTCGTTCCTCTACAACCTCATCGTTTATTTCATCAGGTAGTTTTAAACTTTGATTGGCCAGGAAATCTTTGGTCATAAAATCATCCAGAGAAAAACCCAGAGCTACAGATAGCTTTTGCATTTCGCTTAAGCTAACACTCCTGTTTCCCAACTCTATTTGTGCCAGGGAAGGCCTTGAAATCGCAATGCTTTTTGCCAGATCTTCTTGAGAGAAACTTTTTTTTAAACGTAGTTTAGCTATTCTTTCACCGATTTCCTTTTTAGATAGTTCGTACCTCATAAAGCAAAGATACGTTTTGTTTTAAAACAAAACAATAACATGATCTATTTAAGAACAAACCCTTTAATAAACATACATGACAGTTGTTGAGTCTTAAATTTATATAAGCTTAACTATTTTACCTTAATGTATTTTTCGATAATCACCCGGTCTACCCCTGCTTTTTCTACCTTCTCAATGCCTTTCTGAATCAAAGTATCTTTATGGATAGCGAGTTTAAACTTAAAAGTCTTCCCTTCCCAATCTTTGTTTTTATAGTATTCTAAATGCTCGGTATAATCATCTTTATCTAATACAAAGCTTCCTCCGCCAGCATCAAAACTACTGGTATCTTTAGGATTAAGGCTATGTTTTAAAAATGCAAAATGAGTGTTATTAAATATCTTGATCATTTTCAGCTCACCAGAATAATCTGTTGTTTGGCTTGTTCCATTTTCGATGGTTGTAGCCGATAATAACTGCCAGGTACCCTGAATATCAAGGTCTGAACCTTTTTTGCCTGCATCTTTGCTAACACAAGAAAATAATGAAAGCACTGCCAATAGCATTAAAATGTTTCTCATAATGGTATGTATTAATTTGGTTATTAAGTTTCTTAACTATTTATCCCCTTCCTGCCATTTTGATCAGCTTGTGTGCAAGGTCTTTTCCTAAGTAACCATCAATTATGGCGTGTACGATATATAAAATCGGGGTCATTAAAATAGCCACAACGAATTTATAGGTATATCCTACTAAACCAATCGCAAAAACCTGTTGCCAGCTATAATGGTATTGAGGATTTATGTAAAATGCAATAAAAATCACTACAAAACTATCAATAAACTGAGAGACCAAAGTAGAACCTGTAGCGCGTAACCAAAGTGCCCGCTCTCCTGTTATTCTTTTTATTTTATGGAAGATCAATACATCAACCATTTGCCCGATAATAAAGGCTGTGATCGATCCAACAATGATCCACATCCCTTGCCCGAATATCCCTGCAAATGCATTATTCATATTGAGGTCTTCCCCGTTTATATTTTGATGCACCCAGAAATCGGCGGCAGTTAAATGCATCGATCCCCAAACCACAAGAAAGGCAAAGGAGATTAATATGGCCGTAAGGATAGATAAGAACCGAACCTGTTTAACACCAAAATATTCATTGATAATATCCGTCATGATAAAAATAATGGGCCAGGTTAATACTCCCGCCGACATTACAAAAGATAAATGCGGAACACCCAATAAGTTTATATCGAACTTTTTAAAACCCAGCGTTTCTTCAACACTGAACAATTTAACTCCAATAAACTCTGATAATATAGCGTTTGCTACAAAAAAGCTACCCAGAATGAGTAGTAAACGGCTTTCTTTTGTCTTAAAAGTCATAGACTATAAATCTAGAAATAAATAGCAGATTTAGCATAGCAATCATCGTATTTTTAACAGAGATAACACAAAGATTACGCATCCACCCTATTGTATAATTGGTTTTAACTAAAAATATGATTTTTACAATCGTTCGACGGTAAAAATAGGTTAACAAATTAAATCTCCCAATCTTTGCAGAATCAAAACCTGGTAATCTTCATGGCTAAAAAACAACACTTCTATCTCATACTCATTTTAGGTTCATTGGCGGCACTCGGCCCCTTCTCTATCGACATGTACCTGCCTGGTTTTGTTGATATTGCAAAGGATTTGAGAAGTAACGAATCAACGGTAGCCCTATCATTATCAAGCTTTTTTATTGGGATTTCGGCCGGCCAATTATTGTATGGTCCACTCCTGGATAAATATGGGAGAAAGAAACCGTTATATTTTGGTTTAGCACTTTATATCCTGGCCTCTTTTCTTTGTTTGGCTGTAACTGATGTTAACCAACTAATTGTTTTACGTTTTGTGCAGGCCATTGGAAGCTGCGCCACTGCGGTTGCCTCAGTTGCCATGGTTCGGGATCTGTTTTCGGTAGAAGAAAGCCCGAAAGTATTTGCTTCCTTAATGCTGGTAATAGCGGTTTCACCTATGCTTGCCCCAACTGCAGGTGGCTATTTAATTTCGGCCCTGGGCTGGAAATATGTGTTTGTGTTTTTAGGATTGATGGCCGTTTTAATGCTCCTGGCTTCAATTTTCAAGCTACCGGAAAGTTATAAACCAGATCCAAATTACTCTTTAAAACCAAAGCCGATTTTAACCAATTTCTTAACCGTTTTAAAAGAACCTCAATTTTATACTTATGCATTGATTAGTTCAATTACCTTTTCAGGATTATTCGCTTATGTATCTTCGTCGCCTCAGGTATTTATGAAGATTTATGAGGTAAGTAAAACAGGCTACGGCTGGATCTTCGCACTCCTATCGGTATCTTTTATTGGCTCAAGCCAGGTAAATAGCCTGATATTAAAATGGTTTACCAGCAAAAATATTGTAACCTATGCGCTTATTGCTCAATGTATTTTTAGTCTAATCTTTTTAGTTTTCGCCTTAAATAACTGGTTAAATTTATATTCTACCATAGGCTTTATCGCCTTATTTTTGGCCTGCTTGGGTTTAATTAATCCAAATGCAGCTGCCTTGTCGCTCGCTCCGTTTACCAAAAATGCGGGTAGTGCATCGGCCTTAATGGGTGCTTTGCAAATGGGATTAGGTGCACTGGCCTCAGTAATGGTAAGTTTATTTAGCGAACACTCGGTTGTGCCTATGCCTTTGGTAATGACAGCAGCTGCGTTTATTGCTTTAGGCTGTTTACTAATCGGCAGAAGGTTTATCACCACCGAAGTGGAGGCATCGTCTGATGCTGCTGTTGCAGCGCATTAATATTTTACCACAAAGACACTAGGAACACAAAGAGATAAATCTCAATGCCCTCAGTGTCTTTGTGGGTACTTATGGTACAAATAACTTGTAAATCAAATAGCAAACAATTGTACCCACTGCTGCGATGATAAAGCCGCTTAGTCGCTTCTTTTTGATAAAACAGATTAAGATAATTCCTGAGATAGACACCAACGTCATCAGCACGGCAGAGATATCGATAATCCACGACCAGGCCTTACCAGAATCTCTTCCTTTGTGCAAATCGTTAATCACAGCCACAGCGCCAAATCTGGTTATGGTTAATTCATATTTACCAGTTTCGCGGTCTATAAAAGAATCGGCAAGATAGCCAGGGCCATTAAAGGTTAAACTCAGTTCCCTGTCATCCATCCTAAAATCGCTCAATACGCCTTTAACCTCATGTTTACCCCTAAAAAACTCAACAATTTGTAACTTATTGATCTTATTCGTATCCGGTTGGTTTACCCATTTTAAGTCTACTGACCCAGAATCTTTAGCAACCACTTCCTTACCAGAAGTAAACCAATCTGCATGATTTAAGGTTAAGCCCGATACCGCAAAGAATAGCAGAATCGTAAAACTCACCATCGATAAATAAATGTGCAGCCAGCGTGATAAACCGGCTAAACGCTTTTTACCCTTAGCTTTTCCGTTATCTTTTTTAACCTGCTTTTTCCCCAGGCCGCTAGGTGCAACCGTTATCTTATTTTTTTGCGGTTCCGATTTTTCTGTAGTCAAGAGATGCTGATGTTAGTTCTGTATTTGGCGTTAATTCTATCTTTTTTGCAGAGCCGGTAAATTTCATTTCCTTAGTAATTACCTGATAAGTTCCATGCTCGCGGGCTACTTCAATAAAAACGGTGTAATTACCTGCTTTAACCAATTTACCACTATCGTCTTTTCCATCCCATGATAAGCTGTATTTACCTGGGCCGCGTGTTGCAGAGCTTGTTGAACTCAGTTTTCCCTCTGCTCCTTTTTTAAACTCATCACCATTGGCACGGCTCCACGATTTTAAATCTGGCAACCAACGTGGTTTGTTATACCAAATAGCCAGGTTGCGTACAGGTGTTTTAGCGGCATCTTCAATCCATATTGCCACAAACGGACGACGGACACGTTTACCATCAGTAGATTCTATATTGGCAATTTCTAAGTTTACCACTAATTCATATTTAGTATTCCAAAGTTTATCCGCTTTGCTTGCTTTTTCCAAAACAGTAGCTGGCTTATTTAAAGCAAGCTCGTAATTAGCCCATTCTTTGCTTCTAATTTCTTTGCCATCTTTAGTGATTAACAAGTAGGCAATGTCATTTCTAGTCGCAGTCAATGCTTCAACCTCGGCAATAGAAAGTACATTAAAAGAAGTAGCTAAAGCACCTGCTTCACTCGCATCGGTACCAATAACCGTTGCACTGATTATCTCTGAAGCAGGCTTTCCAGTACGTGGATCAACAATATGCGAATACCATTTTCCATTTACATTAAAACCCCTGCGGTAATTACCACTGGTTGCCACAGCCATATTCGACACTTTGATTGTTGTTAGTGCGGCATCGTTCTCGGCATCAGCTTTAGGGTTTGCTATTTCGATACTTTCTGGCTGGTTTCCTTTAATTACCATATCGCCACCAATATTCACAACCACGTTTTCAATCCCTGGGCTTTGAACAGCTTTCTCAGCAGCTTTGTTAATGATATAACTTTTTGCAAAAGAATTTAATGCCAATGGTGCATCATCTAAACGGGTAACCGTTTTATCCTGTTGGTTTAAAATGTAGTGTTTTTGTTTAACCAAAGTAACTGCATGCGCCAATGCTTCAGCTGATGGTAAACGATCTTCGGCAGCTGCTTTTTTCCAAACATCACCTATTATTTTAGCTGATGCATCAAGCGCGCCATTGGTTAACACTTTATAATTTTCAAACTGTTTTAAAACCTCAAATAATTCTGACGAAACTTTGGTAGTTTGTTTACCATTGTTCATCCATTTATTAAACTCACTATTGGCTTTATAAGCACTTAAAATATTATCAAGCCTATCTATTTCATTTAATGCGCGCGTTTCAGCTAAATCTGCGTCGGCCTGACTGGTTGTTTTAAATTTTAATTCTAAGGATGTGCCCAATACATTTTCGTAGTTGGAAACAAATGTTCTTAAAGCTTTTTTCGGGCTAACAAATGCAGATGCACTCATTACCAGTAAAAAGGCAACGGTTAAGTGTTTAAACTTCATATTTAATCGATAATTGAGATTTTAATTGCAAAGAAAGGGCTTTATCTGGAATAATTTTAAATAAGGGGAAATATATTTGAAATAATACAAAATTTCGGGACTAAAATTCATCGACAACCGTCTATTTAATACGCTGGTTATTGACGTTAATTTAACACGAGGGTTTAATGATTCTTAAAATTTTCTCTTTATGCACAATTGCAATTGCACAACGCAGTAGCTGGGCTTTTGGCAAGGGTTTTTACGCTTTAAGCTTTTTTTTCCCTATTTTCGCTTATAAGATGCTTAATATACAATCTAAACTTCCTGGCGTAAGTACCACTATTTTTTCGGTGATGAGTAAACTTGCCGCTGAACATAATGCCATTAATCTTTCTCAGGGATTTCCTGACTATGCCTGCGATCCCAAACTAGTTGAATTGGTAAATAAAGCCATGCAAGATGGTTTTAATCAATATGCACCAATGCCTGGTTCTACTTTTTTAAAAGAAACCATAGCAGAAAAAGTAGAAAAACTATATAACATAAAATATAATCCTGAAACAGAAATTACGGTTACAGCAGGTGGAACGCAAGCTATTTTTACTGCATTGGCCGCCATTATCAATGCAGGTGATGAAGTTATCATTTTCGAGCCGGCCTATGATAGTTACGCACCTACCATTAAACTTTTGGGAGGCCTGGTTAAAACCTACGAGCTTGCCCCGCCGAATTATGCCATTGACTGGGATATGGTAAAGAAATTGTTTACGGCCAAAACCAGAATGATCATCTTAAATACTCCACAAAACCCAACGGGTAGTATTTTATCCTCAGATGATATGAAATCGCTTATAAAATTGATCACGGGTACCGACATTTTAATCTTGAGCGACGAGGTTTATGAACATTTAATTTACGATGAACAAAAACATCAAAGTGTAATGCTTTATCCTGAATTAAAGCAAAGAAGTTTTATTGTAGCCTCTTTTGGTAAGCTCTTACATGCTACTGGCTGGAAACTGGGTTACTGTTTGGCACCGGAGAAACTAACCAAAGAATTTAGGAAGGTACACCAATTTAATGTTTTTAGCGTTAATAGTCCCATGCAGCAAGCCATTGCCGATTATATCAAAGAACCAAAAAATTATACTGAAATAGGCACATTCTTTCAACAGAAAAGAGATTATTTTAGAGGCCTTTTGGCCGAAAGCCGTTTTAAGCTTTTACCTTGCAACGGCTCATATTTCCAATGCGCAAGCTACAGCAGTATCAGCGATGAAAAAGACACCGATTTTAGTATGAGGCTGATCAGGGAATTTGGCGTGGCAACCATTCCGGTTTCTGCATTTTACCAAAAAGCTACCGATCATAAAATTATCAGGTTCTGCTTTGCTAAAGAAAACGCTACACTTGCCTTAGCGGCTGAGAAATTAAAAAACGTTTAACCAGACTAAACCTATATAAAATGGAAGCACCTGTTTACACTCAAATAGAAAATCTGAAAGTAACTGTCTTTCAGGCCTATCTATTTTGGGAAAACATTGAGAAAAACCTTTTGAATCTGGCACTTAGATTATCGATGGGTGTAAGGGAGAAAACCGATATTATTATTTTACCCGAAATGTTTAACACAGGTTTTAGCATGAATTCTGAAGCCTTAGCTGAAGAAATGGGTGGGAAAACGATGCAGTGGATGCAAAAAATGGCACACCAGTACAACTGCGTAGTTACAGGAAGCATCATCATAAAAGAAAACAATCAATATTTTAACCGTTTAATCTGGATGGAGCCAGATGGCAAAAACCAGCATTACGATAAACGCCATCTGTTTGGCATGGGCGATGAAGATCACCACTTTAGCCCCGGCAAAGAAAAACTTATTGTCGAACTTAAAGGCTGGAAAATCAGATTGGCCATTTGTTACGATTTGCGTTTTCCGGTTTGGTTGCGCAATGTAGACCAGGAATACGATATCTTACTTTTGGTTGCCAATTGGCCAGATAAACGATCGGCACATTGGAAAGCATTAATTCCGGCCAGGGCAATAGAAAACCAGAGTTATGTTATTGCCGTAAACCGCGTTGGACATGATGGGAATCAGATTTACCACAGCGGATTATCCATGTGCTTAGACCCTTACGGTAATACCGTTTATTATAAACCTGAAGACGAAGATTTATATACATTTAGTATCAATTACGAAGAACTGGTTAAAATCAGAAGACAATTTCCATTTTTAAAGGATGCAGATCGGTTTACTATTCGTTAAATTATAACCAATAATCAAATTACAACAATCAAACTTGAGCGATCGGTTCAACAATTTACCAATCAGAACAATGTAACAATTGAAAATAGTGGTCGATCCATCAATTAACCATCACAAACACTAACCACACACATGTTTAACCGCCGCAAATTTATAAAAGCATCTGCCCTATCGGCTGGATTGCTGGCCATTGATAAAAGTAGTATTGCTCATGTAATTCCACATGAGGAAACAAAAGCAGAAAATTTCCCAATTGTAATTTCCACCTGGGACTTTGGAATTGCGGCAAATGCTGATGCATGGAAGGTTTTATCAACCGGTGGGCGTGCCTTAGATGCTGTTGAACAAGGCGTTTGGGTGCCGGAAGCTGATGAGAATAACCAATCTGTTGGATATGGAGGTTTGCCAGATCGCGATGGACATGTTACCCTCGATGCCTGTATTATGGACGAACTTGGTAACTGTGGTGCCGTTTTAGCGCTCGAACATATTAAACACCCTATTTCGGTTGCACGTAAAGTGATGGAAAAAACGCCACATGTGATGTTGGCTGGCGATGGTGCGCTGCAGTTTGCGTTAGAACAGGGTTTTAAAAAGGAAAACCTGCTTACCCCTGCAAGCGAAAAAGCCTGGAAAGAATGGTTAAAAACGGCGAAATATGCTCCTGTTATGAACGTCGAAAATAAGCTTTACCAGAAAGCTGCGCCACAAAAACTTCCTGGAAACCAATATAACCACGATACGATTGGTATGCTCGCAATTGATGCTAAAGGAAACATTTCTGGCGCTTGTACAACCAGTGGTATGGCCTATAAATTACATGGAAGAATCGGTGATAGTCCGATTATTGGCGCTGGCCTTTATGTAGACAATGAAGTTGGTGGTGCAACTTCAACAGGTGTAGGTGAGGAAGTGGTAAGAAACGTTGGATCTTTTTTGGTAGTAGAATTAATGCGTCAGGGTTATAGCCCCGAAGCCGCCTGTAAAGAAGCGGTAATGCGGATCATTAAAAAGAAGCCCGAAATTGCTAAGAACATACAGGTAGGTTTTTTAGCCATCAACAAAAAAGGCGAGTATGGTGCTTATGCCATTCAGAAGGGTTTTAGTTATGCCGTTTGCAATGCAAAAAAACAAGACCTTTTAATCAAAGGAAAAAGTTATTATTAATATGTTGAATTTTCCCAAACGATTAACAAAAATGAAACGGTAAATGGGATTATTATCTAAGATTTTCGGAAAGAAAAATGTTGCCGAGCGCGAAGGTGAGCCAGACATGGTTTATGTGCCGAGCGAAGATGAACGCATGAACTGGGCGATCGAAAAAGCCAATTTAACCCTTTGGTATTTCGAAGAAAGTTTAAAAAACCAGCAACCTTATCAGAACTATTTTTCGATTAAAGTACTCATTACCGATGGTGATGAAGGCGAACATATTTGGTTAACAGATCCGCATTTTGATGATGAAGGGAATTTATTTGGTACCGTCGGAAACGAACCGGTAAATATTCGTTCCGTAAAATTTAATCAAAAAATCGGCATAAAGCGCGATTTAATCTCGGATTGGATGATTATTGAAAACGGCCGGTTAATTGGCGGTTATACCATACGCGCCATTAGGGATGGCGTTGCAGAAAAAGAGAAAGCAGCATTTGACAACAGCATAGGTTTATATATTGATGAGGGCGTTGATCACTTCAAAGCCAATCTCGAAACACCGGAAGGTGCGATTCTGGCGATAGAAAAAGCCTACAACAATAAAGATATTGATGCCGCCATAGCCTGTAAAGATTTTTTTGAAGAAGCTAAATCCTTACTTTCTGTGATGAAAATGGAGATTGATCAGGATATCATCAACGAAACAGCCGAAGTGCTTAAGCTATCTTTCATCAATAATATAGAAGAACATGGTTTTCCTGATTTTTCCACGATCCAGAATGCTTTTCCGGAACGTAAAAAAGTTGACGAAACCCACTGGGTAATTACAGAGGTATGCTGGTATCAGGATGGCGGAAAATCAGTGCAATTACTTAATACCTACAAATCGCCAAAAGGATGGGTGGTTTTAGGACCGGCAGGACCACAGGAATAATATAAATTAATTTAATCTAATATAATGAGTGAAGTGGCAATTGGTTGCTTGGAAGTATGTGCTAATTCTTATCAATCGGCATTGGTCGCGCAAAATGGCGGAGCGAAAAGAGTGGAGCTTTGCGATAACCTGGCCGAAGGTGGTACTACACCAAGTTATGCTCAAATTGCCCTGACTAAGAAAAACCTATCCATCGAAGTTTGGCCAATTATCCGTCCGCGCGGAGGTGATTTTTTGTATTCAGAAATCGAGTTTGAGTTAATGAAAGAAGATATAAAAATCTGCAGATCATTAAATTGTGATGGTATAGTTACCGGAATACTTAAGGCAGATGGAACTATCGATAAAGAAAGGTGCGCTGAACTGATAGAACTGGCAAAACCTATGGAGGTAGCTTTCCACAGGGCATTTGATATGAGCAACGATATGGATCAGGCATTGGAAGATTTAATCGCGCTCAACATAAAAAGGGTGCTTACCTCCGGAGGTGCTTCTTCTGCAATTCAGGGAGCCGAAAAACTGGCACAGCTTGTAAAAAAGGCCAATGGCAGGATTACCATCATGCCTGGCGCCGGTATAAATGAAAACAACATCAAAAATCTTATTGATCAAACAGGTGCCAGGCAATTTCATGCTTCAGCAAAGGAATTTGTGCCAAGTAAAATGGAATTCAGAAATACGGAAACCAAGATGGGCAGTATTGAGGACGAATATCGATACGAACTCACCTCAGAAATAAAAGTGAAGGCTTTGGTTGATGGTATAAATAAGGCTGTTATTTAAGTTTGCCGAAATTTACATTACCGGCAAACTCTTAATCAAAATGAGCTTGAATGCTCTTATATTTCTTATTTGGTAAATAGTTAGCATCTTAGTTAAAGTGTCGACAATCAGCATAATGTAGTTTTCAACATATAAGAAATTTAAGAAAACATAAGTTAAGATGCGCTAAAGTGTATTAGCTGGGTCAAAATTAAGGCTTATATTTATCAATTAAATGATTTAATTACCTTAAAATCATCCTCGTTGCAAACGAGGACGATAAACACAACTTTAAATTAATGCGCTAACAAAATGAAAATAATTTTCAAACCCTATAACTTCCTCGTTCTAATTGCTACACTTCTTTTGGCAACTTCGTTATTGGTGCCGGCATATAGTCTGGATTTCAATATACACGACACTTATTTTATGGTCGGTAATATTCCACTCATCAGGTGGTTTGCTATATTTTTATTCGTTTTTGCGTTATTCTACAAATTGTTAAAATCATTTTTAGCATCCAATACTTTGAGTTGGGTTCACATATTGTCATCTATTTTATTCTTTTTCCTTGCTTGTTATTCCACCTATAGTTTCAAAAGGTCACTTACCCTAGTCGAGCTTACCAGCGCAGACTCGACAGATTACTCACAAGGATTCAAGAACAGCACCGCTGCATTGCTATTGGGATTTCTGCTTGTTCAACTATTACCGATTGTAAATCTTGTAATAGGCTTAATAAAACGAAAACGTGCTGTAAGTTAATTTATTTAACCAGTCTATTTCAGTATGTAAACCCAGGAACAAAAACTGTATACATTCAATTAATATTCAAGTAATTAGTTATATTTAATCAAACCAATAAACTAATTATCATGAAGAAATTATCATCCTTGATCATGGCTTCCTTAATTTTTGCAGCATGTCAAAATAAGGAAGCTAAAACTACGGATATGGCAGCAGTTGCAGATAGTACAAAGTATCCGTATACCATTAAACAAGTACAAAACTGGGAAATGAACCCCGATTCCAAAAATGCGGTAACTGCAATGACACTTATTAAAACATTCGAAAATCTAGATACAGCCAGTATGAGCAAGGTGCTTGCTGACAGTGTGGCCTTAGACCTGGATGGTTACAAATTTAAAGGGACAAAAACCGAGCTCCTGAAAGAATTACAGGGCGAATTCGACAAAATGAAGGCTTTTAAAATAGACATGCAAGACATGGAATCGGTTGTGAACAAAGATAAAAGTGAAGAATGGGTGAGCCTGTGGTACAACCAGGTATCTACAACAAAAGAAGGTAAAACCGATACAGTGGCTTTATTTAATGATATTAAATTGAAAAACGGAAAGGTGGTGAGACTGTCTGAATATGTTCAGCATCCAATGAAGAAATAGTTTAAAAGAAGGTGTATCATAAATATAGATTGTCATCCCGAGGGATAATTTATTCTATAAAAATCAATATAAATGGCATGAATTAAGAGAAATAATATCGTCATTTCGACCGCAGTGTTCCAAAGGAACCCCTTCGGAGGAGAAATCTTTTAAATTTGATTTCAATAACTTGGTACAAAGATCTCTCTCCCGAAATTTCGGGACTGCGCTACAGTCGAGATGACGACCATTCTTTTGGACCTGTTAATGGTAGGATAATTTATTGCATAAGAATCAATATAATTGACATGGTTTTAAGAGAATGAATACCTCGGGGGATCGTCATTGAGAGAAGGCCTTTTCAGCCGACGAAGCAATCTTTATGGCAGAATCACTAGCATGAAAGATTGCTTCGTCGTTCCTCCTCGCAATGACGGCCTTTTTGGAATCTGTCAATGGTAGCCAGTCGAAAGACTAGATTAAATAGCCTTGGCAGCGTGTTTCGACTACTTGCCCAATTCATCGGGAAGCTCAACATAAGACAACCTGAAGAAAAATTACTTTTATGATACCACCGCTTTTTCTCTATAGCTTATTAATCTCCACTTCCAGGAACATAATGCAAACCTGGCGTAAGGTAATGAAGCAAAATAACCCTCGAATAGCGGTAATTAATTGGAGATAACAATAAAACACCCGTTAAAATTAAACCTACATAATACCACAGGTTTTCATAAATTAAAGGCAAACCTAAAACATACGATGCTACACCAATGGTAATGATTTCTGCAACGTTCATGGCATAACTTACAAACATCGCTACATAGAAAAATCCCGGCTCGCGCTCAAACTTTAAGTTGCAATGCGGACAGTTAATATTCGTTTTTTGTAATCTGAAAGAATAAGCGCTCCCCGTAAAGATATCTCCTTTGCGGCAACGCGGGCATTTACACTGTACAAAAGCTTGAAATTTGGATAACTCAGCCATAATCTTCTAATTTAACACCACAAAGATAAGTCCAAATTAAATACTAATTTATGATCTACATCATGTTTGAGGGTTTAGTATATTGGTTCATTAGTCATTTGTTCATTGGTCACTGGTCATTGCACATTTATTTATTGATTCCCAATAAAAAGGCTAAAACTTTACTATTTTCCCTTTAATGGTTTTAATCAGGCCTTTTTCGGCCAGTATTTTAGTTCCTCGAATAACTGTTTCTACCCTTAAACCAGTCATATCTGCTAATTCTTGCCGCGTTACCTTTAAATGTTCACCTACAGCAATATCGTTAAGGAGGTAATTGATAATCGTTAACAATCGATGCTCTGCTTTTTCGCTTGCCAGTTCTTCCAGCATCATTGATTTATAAAAAAGGCGGCTACTTAGCGTGCGGATCAGATCCATACTAAAATCAGGTTCGTTTTTAATCAAACCAAAGAAATCTTCTTTGTTTACAGCAATAATCTGCGAATCTTTATTGGTGATCGTATAAGCTAAATAAGGCCGGTCGATTAATAATGCAGGCTCGCCAAAATGCTGTCCCGTTTTAAAAACCCCTTGAATAAATTCCTTTCCATCATCGCTAACCGTAACCATTCTTACCTCCCCTGATTTGATAAAATAAACATAACGCGGATGCATACCGGGCTCATAAACAACCGAATCTTTTGGATAGCTTTTAAGTTTTAAACCTTTATCAATCAGTTTCTGGAAGTTCATCATAATTTAGGTCAATAAGTACTGGAGTAGGTCTATAAAAGATCTTAAAGATCATTTTCGATATAATTATATCTCATTTGTCATTCTGAACGAAGTGAAGAATCCCTAGCCAATGAAACACCTAACCTAAAATTACCTCGCTAACAAAGCCAATAGATCATAAAAGCATGCTAATATCTTAAAGATTCTTCATTGCATTCAGAATGACAAAGTTCACGAAAACTATCCTAGCGTTTCTTTCATTAAACGGGTATAAAACGCTTTCAATGTAATCCCCATGGCCGCTACCTGTTGTGGAATAAAACTGGTTGCTGTTTGTCCGGGAATGGTATTGATTTCGATAAAATAAAACTTACCAGTTCCTTCTTCCAGGAAATAATCAACTCGGACCACTCCCCTACAGTTTAGTTTCTTATATATATCCTTTACCACCTGTTGTACGCGGCTCACCTCTTCTTCATTCATTCTGCCTGGTGTAATTTCTTCAGTTGCGCCTGGAGTATATTTGGCTTCGAAATCAAAAAATTCATTTGCCGGGATAACTTCTGTAGTTGGCAAAACAATAATCTTTCCCTCAGCGCCAAAAACGCCGATCGAAAACTCCCTGCCGCTCACAAACTCCTCGATTAAAATCTGAGTATCTTCCTTAAATGCCTTTTCAATGGCTTCTTCGAGATCATCAGCATGTTTTACCTTACTCATGCCAATGCTACTACCCCCACTATTTGGTTTAACAAAATAAGGCAATCTTAGATCTTGCTTAATTTGATTTAAATTATAGTTGCCACCTTTAAATATCTGAACAGATTTTGCGGTGTACAGGTTATCAATGCCTGCTACAACCGCTTTGGTATAACCTTTATTCATTGTAATTGATGAAGTTAGTGCATCGCAGGCAGTGTACCGGATACCTAACATATCAAAATAACCCTGTAATTTTCCATCCTCACCAGGCGAACCATGAATAGCAATAAAAACGCCGTCGAACTTAATTTTTCTTCCTTCAAGCGTTAACGAAAAATCATTTTTATCAATTTCAATTTTAACAGAATCAGCAGGCTCATAAAACCAGCCTTTTTCGTTCAGCATAATCTTATACACATCATATAAATCAGGGTCGATATTTTGAGCAATAGTGGCTGCGCTTTTCACCGAAACAACCCATTCGCCTGTGGTACCGCCTGTTAACAATGCTATAGTTTTCTTCATGTTAAAAATCCTTTTATAAATAGAAATTGAATATAAATATATCCTCAAAAATATAAATATCTTTGTGCTTTAGTAATATTGGAGAAGAGAATTATTGAATGATTGAATGAGGAAATGGATTCTATAATTCAATCAATCATTAAAATAGTTACATTTGAGCTTGTACGCATAACCCAAATTAAGATTCATGTCTAAATTTATAGATTATTTAAAAACCAAATCGTTTAGAAACAATATTTTAGCTGCAATAGTAACCGTTATTGTGCTTCTACTGGTCGCTTTTTTTAGTTTAAGGTATTACACCAAACACGGACAGGGCCTAAATGTGCCTATGGTAAAAGGCTTATCTTTTGAGCAGGCAGTTAAGAAACTCGAAGATGCCGGACTAAAATATGAAGTAGATTCTGTTTTTATTATGGATCAACCTGCCGGAATTGTAATTGATCAGGATCCTGATCCAAATACTTTTGTTAAAGATAACCGTACCATTTATTTAACTATTAACGCCGGTAAAACACCAAATACAAAATTCCCTGATATAGCGTTTAAGACCTTAAGAGAAGCACAGGCCATTATAGAAAGTTCGAGATTAAAACTCGGAGATACCACCTATAAGCCAGATGTAAGCCGAGATGTAGTTTTAGAAGCTTCTTTTGGCGGTCAGCCAATAACAGTCGGACAGATTGTGCCTGTTGGCTCGAGAATTAACCTGGTATTGGGCGATGGACGTGGGAACGAAGAAGTGGATATTCCACAACTCATGGGATTAACGATGGATGAAGCGAAATTTAGCCTGAGAGGTTCGAACCTGAGTTTAGGTACCATTATTTACGATGGCCCTATTACCGATAGTGCTGCTGCCATTATTATTAAACAAGATCCTATGTTGGTTGATTCGTTAACCAAAGTGGCTATAGGCACAAAGATTAACATTACCCTATCTAACAAACAACAATAAAAACGTATCATATTTACAGATGACTGAAGTAGAAAAAAAGAACATGAGTACAGGCAAAAAAGTGGCAATAGCGATTGCACTTGTTGTTATTTTAATTGCCGGTTACTTTGCATTAAATATTTACAGGCTTTACTTTGCCCCTAACGTTACCGAAAATCAAAAATATTTATACATTAAAACCGGAAGTAGTTATGACGACCTGACCGCAACGCTGAAAAAGCATGGTATCGTAAAAAGCATCTCTTCTTTTACTGCAGCTGCCGGAAAAATGAATTTAGCTACAAGTGTTAAACCCGGCCGTTACCGTTTAACCAAAGGAATGACCAACCGCAGTTTAATTAACTTAATTAAAGCTGGAAATCAGGATCCGGTTAAATTGAAATTCCATAACATCCGCAAAAAAGAAAACTTTGCTGCATATCTTGCCAGCAATCTGGAAGCCGATTCGTTAAGCTTTATCAATGTTTTAGATTCTACTGCGCTGATTAGCAAATATGGTTTTAACCAAGATAATGTGTATGCCATGTTTATCCCGAATACTTACGAAATGTACTGGAATATTTCGCCGGTTGATTTTTTTGAGCGCATGCACAAGGAATATGATAAATTCTGGACAGCCGACCGCAAGCAAAAAGCAGCAAGTTTAAACCTGACTCCTGTACAGGTATATACACTGGCCTCTATTGTTGATGCAGAGGCTCTTTACGACAAAGAAATGCCTATTATAGCAGGTTTGTACTTAAATCGCTTAAACAAGGGCATACTTTTGCAAGCTGATCCAACGGTGATTTTTGCAAACAACGATTTTACAGTAAAAAGGGTAACCGGGAGATTACTACAGGTGCAGTCACTTTACAACACCTATAAATATGCTGGTTTGCCTCCAGGACCGATTATGATGCCAAGTATTAATGCAATTGATGCCGTACTAAACCGCGACAACAACAATTATATTTATATGTGTGCCAAAGAAGATTTTTCTGGCTACCATAACTTTGCTGAAAATAAAGCGCAGCACGAAATCAATGCAAAGAAATACCGTGAAGCTTTAAACAAAAGAAACATTTTTAAATAATGTATAGCCACAGTACAAAAATCAGGGTTCGATATGGCGAAACCGATCAAATGGGTTATATGTATTACGGCAATTATGCACAGTATTACGAAGTAGGCCGGGTAGAAATGTTACGCAGTTTGGGTATGAGTTACAGCTCGATGGAGGCTGATGGAATTATGATGCCTGTTTTGGAATTAAAGTGCAAATACATTAAACCTGCACTTTACGACCAGGAAATTACCGTAAAAACAATCATCAAAACCTTACCGGGCATCAGGATCTTTTTTGAATACGAGTTGTATAACGAAAAAGAAGAGCTCATAAACATTGGGGCCACTACACTTGTTTTTGTTGATATGAAGAAAAATAAACCTACAAATCCACCCGAAAATTTTATGCAAAAACTATCGGTGTTTTTTAATTAACAAATACAATGGAATGGTTACATAGGCAATTATTACATCTTAAACTCTATTCTAGATTTATCGAATGGACAAAAGGATGCGTTTTGCCTGGTTTTAGTCCACTTCCATTGTATACCGTAGCCACATTTTTCTTTCGTGAAATTGGTAAAGATGCCTTGGTAAACAAATCATCATCATTAGCTTATAGTTTCATGCTGGCTATCTTTCCTGGCATTATCTTCTTATTTACGTTAATTCCTTTTATTCCAATTAAAGGCTTCCAGGATCAACTATTAAACTTAATACAGCTTGTACTCCCGCACAATGCTTTTGATGCCTTTGAAACCACATTAAAAGACATTATTAAAAACCAGAACAGGGGCTTATTATCTTTCGGTTTTTTATCTGCCATATTTTTTGCTACCAATGGGGTTAAAAACTTAATGAAGGCTTTTAATAAATCATCATTGATTATCGAAACCAGGGGCTGGTTAAAACAACGCTTAATTGCACTGGTATTAACTACGATTATTTGTTTTTCCATTATCATCTGCATCAGCGCCATGACGCTGGGAGAAGTTTTACTGAATAAGATCACAAACGAACTCCACATTAAAGGTAGTTTCCTGGCCTTTGCCGTACAGTTTACCCAGTGGGCACTACTGGCTATTTTATATTTTTTAACGGTATCTATCTTATATCGATACGGGCCAGCACATTCAAAAAAGTGGCGTTTCTTTAGTGCAGGTTCCTGGCTGGCTACCATTTTAGCTTTCCTTACTATTTGGGGCTTTTCTTTTTACATTAACCATTTTGCTTCATACAACAAAGTTTACGGCTCTATCGGAACATTAATCGTAGTCATGATCTGGCTTTATCTCAATTCTTTGATTTTATTGATTGGTTTTGAGCTCAATGCCAGCGTTGATGTAAGCAAAAGAAGTGTGAAGATTATCCGACCTACCTTTAATTTGTTCAAAAAATCGGAGCCAATTGAAGAAAATATACAGAAGAAATAATTTTTTCTCCCTCTGTGTTAAGTAATTATCAAGTTTATATAAAAAAAAAGCATTCATAGTTTGCAGATTTAACCGGAGTTCGTACTTTTGCCTCCGGAAAGCTGGCAGAGTGGTCGAATGCGGCAGTCTTGAAAACTGTTGACTGTAACAGGTCCGGGGGTTCGAATCCCTCGCTTTCCGCCAAATAGAAAAATGGGTCTTATTAAGGCCCATTTTTTTTACGTCTAAAAAAAAATGGCTAATTCGTGGCTATTTTAATTTCGAAAGGGTAGAAAAGCAGGTTTTATAGTGCTAGAAAAGAATGGGTTCAACTCCCTTCCTCTCTGCAGAAATACAAAAGAAGATCTCTTCTTAGTGCGAAAAAGCTAATAATGCCAACAATTTTAAGTAATTGCAGGCTTTTCCTTTGCCAGCCGGTATGCCATAATCTTTATGGCTAATCTGTAGCTATTCCTTTTGAGGCTAAAAATAGCACAGAATTTACCTTGATCCAATCCAGAACGGCATTAATTCAACTTTACTAACATTTAAAATTGTTGAACTATGCTAGAAAACAGTTACGGGTTGAACCTTCTGAAAACAAGCTTAAAATGTAATAAGTTTTATGGATAACTGTCGATTAATCTTATTCAATACTTTTTGAAAAACTCATCAACTTTGTCGATTGCTGGTTCAAGAAATTCATCATTGTCATATAAGTCCATATGAGTGGCACCTTGAATATCCATCCATTCTTTTTCCCCAGCGGCCATATCATATACTTCTCTATCCATGTCATGTGTAAATGCTTCACTGCCTGCTATAACGAGAAAAGGTGTAGTAAAATATTTTGCCTGGTTCATAAAAACCCTCGAAGGATCAACAGGAAGGCCGATTGTAGGGTAGTTTGGAGTATAGTTAGGAAATTTATCCTGTCCGGCCCGTACAAAATAATATTGATATCCATCTTTCATTGCCTGCGAAGCGGAATCTGGAGGCGGTAAAGGCATCCCGCCGAAAATCGGTGCCATTTCATACTCTCCGGTTTCATAATATTTTTGTTTTGCTTCAGCAGCGGTTTCTAACATCTTATCAAGGATATCTTTCGGGTAAGCACCAAACAAACTTGCAGCCGCATCAAAGTTGCCGACCAGGGTGGCCACTGCCTTTATGCGGGCATCTCCGATAGCTACGTTGCAGATATAAGGGGCGCCGGCACAGGCACCCAGGCCATAAAATCTAGCTCGATCCACAAATTTTAGCGTCCGCAAAAAACTGATAGCATCAGTGGTATTAGGAACCATATTATGAATCGATTCATAATTTCTTACCTCACCTTCACTATCGCCGAAATTTTTTGGGTCAAAAACAAAGAAAGCGTATCCCTTTGAAGAAAGTTTATTTCCATAAATTGCACCCGTCTGCTCTTTTACCTGGGTGCCAACACGTGTGTATATAACAGTTGGATAGGTTTTTTCATTGTCAAACCCCTTTGGCAGATATAGATCTCCGGCAAGTTTGCAGTCTAAACTCATAAAGTAAAGCCTGTTTTTCCCTTCTTTTAGCTGACTATAGTTAACTGCATCAACAGTTTGATATTTTTTCATTTTATTACTTTTAAGCATTATTTACTTGGGTTTTAAATCCAGCTTTGAATACATATGATAATTGCAAAGCGATCTCTTTACCTCATCTGATGAAGAATCAAAATATATTTACATTAGTCAAAATTATATGAAAAACAGTATATATTTGATACTTGTATACAAAAGGATACTTAAATAGAATGGAGGAGCGGAATTTTAAGGATAAAATCAGATTTGTACAGGATACCCAATTTGTACTTGGCGGTAAGTGGAAACTGCCCATTATCATTTCTATTTATCATGGAAACAAACGGTTTAACGAAATTCTATTATCAATTCCACCGATTACCAACCGGGTACTGTCGAAAGAATTAAAACATCTTGAAGAAAATGAACTAATTTCCCGAAAACTTTATGGCGATTACCCGATAAAAATAGAATATAGCCTTACGGATTATTGTCATAGCATTACAGAAGTATTGCACGCAATGGAGAAATGGGGAAAACAGCACAGGGAAAAAATTAAGAAAAAGTAATCCAATCAACGAAATTTTGAAATACCCAACAGCGTTATCTTAACTTACGGCAAGAGCACCCAAATATCCTACAACGGGTTGCCTCATTCCACATTGCTTCTTTTCCTGGAATAAAGAACCAATCATTGAGCCGCATAAAAAGAGAATACAAATAAATAAAGCGGAATCAACTTCTTTAAGTCTGGCTTGTTTTGGTAACCAGCCAATTATCTTTACAGCTGTAAAAGTCATGATTCTGGTTAATATTTGATTCTATTAAACCATTTAAAGATACCGATGCCAATATAGCAACTAGTGTTAATATCTTCGCTAATTGAACCCACAATACGCCTATGCATTATTTTCGCAAGGTAATGTTAACCAAAGAATTAGCATAAAAGAAAAAAACAAAATGATTGTTACGGTTAAGGACAGATTATTTGATCTGTCCTACCATCATTACGGCATCGAATATTATTGTTATGCCAGATTTTCTGTAAAGTTTTTTATATGAAGGGTTACACCAAGGTGGCTTTTTTCAAGAACTAAAACTTCATCAAAAGACTCAGCTGCCAATTCCAGCTGTTTTAAACCCAAATAGCCCAAACCCTGCATATACAAACAGTGTATTTTATTACGGTGATCCAGATCATCTTCCCAAATGGTTAAATCAGGCAGCGATACGGCAAAATAATCGATGGTTACTTTATCATTTAAATGTTCCCTCGCATAATTGACCAATTTTTCGAAGCGCAAATCTGCTTCAGGCTTCCTGTTTAGTTTAAGTAATGCCAAACCCTGGTAAAAAATCTTATCAGGTTGCTGGTCATTATAGAAAATAGCTGCAGCTGGTTCGCTTAATCCGGTAGCCGCTTTTTCCCAATTAGCGGTGGCAGCACTTAAATCATCCAATTTTTCGAAAGCGACGCCCAACCAATAAAAAATATCATTTTCCTGTGCTCCGGTTAACTTGCCCTCGGCCAGGTTATGTGGATAATGCTGTGCGTCGTTAAGGTTTTGGATAGCTCTAGCATTGTCCCCGTCAGCAATGGCCTGTTTTGCCATTTCTACCAAAGCAGTTACATACTGAATAGCCACTTTACCCTCGCCCCCTTCCCATGGGTGGAAAATCCTGTTCTCTAATAAATCAAGGGCCTGCTGATGTTCGCGCCTAAGGTTTAACAGGGTGATGAATTCGAGGTAAACATCATCCCGCTGGTTTACAAGATCCTTGTTCTTTTCAAGGAAATCGAACCTGAAATTAAGATTCTTATTTACCCGTTTATACAATTGATCCAGCTCCATTAAGATACGGGCGTCATTGTTATCAAGCGAAAATGCCTTTTCCAATAAGGCAACCGCCTGCTCCTGTTTATCGGTTTTATTGTAATAGGCCAAAGCCAGGTTGCGGTAAACAGTTGGGAACTTCTGATCTATGGCAATTGATTTCTCCCAGCAAGCTATTGCTTCATCGTAATGTTTGAAGGCATACCAGAAATTACCCAGATAATAAGGTGCTTTGGCATCGTTCGGGTTTTCCGTTATTGCATGGTTCAAAGCCAGAACTGCTTCGATCTGATTTGGAAAACAATACTGTGGATTGGCGCCAGCGGCTTTATAAGATGTGCTTTTTGCCAGCTTTTCGTTGCCGTTTTTACTGTAAAACAAGGCCAGATAATAGTAAGCCAATGGATAAACATCTTGCTGCAGTTCGATACCCGAGTTTAAAAGTAAAATGGCTTCATTATATAGACCTGCACCTGCATAGTCAAGCGCATATTCAATATAATTGTGAATATTTTTTCGGATCAATGCATGTATTTCAGTTAAATCGCCAGGCTTTTCTGATAAGAGATATTTTTCGAATCGGATACCAAAATTAAAATGATCGTTCTTCAGATAAGCTTCTGAGGATGCGATAGCTTTTTCAATTCTGCCCAGTTTGCGTAAAATCGTTACGTGTAGGTGCAGTGCTTTTTCATCGTGGGTGTTTTTCGAAATTGCTTTTTCGACGTGCATTAAAGCACTTTCCAGATCACCTTTAATCACATCAAGCTGTGCGATATTAAAATAACCCTGGTTCTGCCAGGCGACATTCCAGATCGATTTATAAAAAGCATCGTAAGCTTCTTCAAATTTATCCTGAAACTTTAAAGATAACCCCAGATTAAAATAAGGTTCGCCATCGTAAGGGTTCGGATTGCGTGCGGTAAGGGTTTTAATGGCCTTTCTAAAATAAGCTTCAGACTCCGAGAACTTTCCCCTGCGCAACTTTAAAAGCCCTACAGCATTGTTGCACCTGATGTCGCCATCATCCCTTATCAAAGCTTCGTTGTAATAATCTAAGGGATTGTAAATGGCATGACGGTATTGTTCAAGATGTAGACCAGTTAAGAAAAGTTGCTCGTTGTTGTCGATATCTGCCGGGGCCTTTGCAGGTTTTGCCGCTTCGGGAATATCGGTTTCATTCACACCTTCCCATTTCCAATCTACTAAAACATGGCCTTTTTCATCGGTAACACTGATTTCTAATTTTTCTGGATTTCCTTCAAAATCGATTTCTTTTTGATAAGATACTGTTGGTGCTGCATCATATTGATCGTTCAACAACTCGCGGTTACCATCTTTCAATACAATTTTAGTATGGGGATAAAGCCCCGTGGTATATACCTTAACGGTCAGTTTTCCTGCTGCATGTTCGATATTGAGCATTGCATTTTTAGTAGCATTTTTTACCACTCCCAAATCGCGATATGGCATATAATACTGTACAAAATCTTTATATTCACCCGGCATAATCCACGAAAAATCGGGCTGATTATCTGTATAAACACCGCACATCAGTTCGATATATGGCCCGTCCTCATCGGTAAGGTTTCGGTCCCAGGCTTTCCCGAAATCTCCGTTGCCCCATGTCCATTGTTTTTTACCGGGAGAAATATGGTGATTGGCCACATGCAGCAGACCGCCTTTGCTATCATTTTCATATCCGCCGACAAAATTATATTTAGACGAAACCGCCATATAAGAGGTTGGTACAGGGATGTTTTTATAACGCGAGATATCGGTACCCGGAGAATAATCAACTTTATAGTAAGTTCCCTTTGCAATCGGGAAAGACGAAACATCGCGTTTTCCATGATCGAAAACTGCATTTACATCGGGTGGGAAAACAGACTGATAATCGTCATTAACTTTTACCGCAGGATTTGCCCACCACAAAAATGTTTGTGCAAAAGGTGTTCTGTTATATAACTGACCTTTAATCTCGAGGTAATTTTTATCGGGATAAAGGGTAAAACCAATAGTTCCTTTAGTACGGAACATCCTTTCCACCTCACTGCACCAAACAGTTGCACTGCCATCTTTGTTTTCTTCAAATAAAAAGTCAACCGGATCAAAAGTTGATGGCCGGTGGTGCTGTGGCCAGTTAAATTCGATACCCCCGGAAATCCATGGACCGGTTAAACCAACTAAAGCCGGTTTGATCACCTGGTTGTAATAGATAAAATGACGGTTTTTGGTCTTATCAAAAGCCATCTGCACCCTTCCGCCCAGTTCTGGCAGGATCATGATCTTTACAAAATCATTCTCAAGGTAAACCGCCTGGTAGGTTTTATCTGTTTTTTCATCGGCAATCTTCTCGATCACAGGGTAAGGATAAACAGCACCACTACTCCCCTGATACACTCTTTTTTCAATAAATACCGGATTCTTTTCCGGCAGGCCAACTTCATAGGTTGGGATAATAACAGGTTCTGTCCAAACTTTAACTTTCATATTTCGAATGAGCATTTTATATTTTTGATTGGGATTTTTATGAGGTTCTTGATATCTGGAAAGTGTTTAAAATCAATGCCCGATTAAGGTGGTTTCGAGTTCTTCTAACGTTTGTCCCTTTGTTTCTTTTACTTTACTTTTCACGAAGAAGAAACCTGCCAAACAGATTACCGCATAGAGGTAAAACGGACCAAAAGCACCGAGCCATTTGGCCAGAATCGGGAAGGTAAAAACCAGCACAAAATAGGCACTCCATAAAGCAACAATTGCTACTGACGAAGCTTTGCCCCTGATACTGTTTGGAAAGATCTCTGAGATCAGCACCCATGTAACCGGGGCCAACGAGGTAGCATAAGTGGCAATAGCCAAGAGTACGAAAACCGAAACCAGGTTAGCCTGTGCGTTGCTCTGCAAAAGGAAAGCCAGGATGATATACAATATAGAAAGCCCCAAAGAACCGATGAGCATCAACGGCCTGCGGCCCAGTTTATCTACCTGCCACATCGCAATGATGGTAAACACGAGGTTCACGATGCCGATAGCAACGGTTTCAAAAAGCTGTCTGTCTAAATTGGCACCTACTGCTTCGAATATGGTAGAGGTATAATTAAATACCACATTAATACCACATAATTGCTGAAAAACAGCTAAGGTGATACCCATCACTACTGCCGGACGGATGGCCTTTGCAAACACAGCGCGGTAAGTCTGTTTTTCTCCCCCGCCATCCATTGAAGTGGTGATTTTGGCAAAAGTCTGTTCTACAAAAGAAGAATTGCCAATTTTATTCAGTACTTTTTTGGCCTGATCTATCTTCCCCACTTTAATTAACCAACGCGGACTTTCAGGTAACCATAATACACCTAAGAAAAACAGGGCGGCAGGAATTGTACCTAAGCCGAACATCCACCGCCAGGCATTAACGCCATAATCGGCCAGTTTATAATTAATCAGATTGGTAACTAAAATCCCGATTACTACGGTAAGCTGGTTAATCGCTACATTTCTACCACGCTTTTCAGGCGGGGAAACCTCTGCAATATACATAGGACTTAACATCGAGGCCATACCTACGCCGACACCGGCAGCGAAGCGCATGAGGATAAAAACAGTAAGGTTATGAGAGAGGGCCATCCCGATTGAGGATACGGCAAATATTAATGCAGCCAGCATCAAACCTGGCTTGCGGCCTTTATTATCGGCAATATTTCCAGCCATTACACAGCCTAAAATACAGCCTAACGCCAAAGAACCTGTAAGAAAACCCTCCCAATAGGCATTAAGCGCAAATTCGGTACGCAAAAAAGGTAAAGCACCTGATATTACGGCAAAATCGAAACCGAAAAGGTATCCCCCAAGGGCCGATATAAAGGATATGCCTAAAATGTAAGTGTTATTGTAAGAAACAGTTTGATTGTCCATTATGATTTGTATTTGGTTAGCAGATCAACAATATAATCTGACATTCAAAACTAGTTATCCAATATTAACAATCAAATAGCCTATCAAGGCAATTTAATGGATAATCAACGCAATCACATGGACAATACTATCTAGTTAAATAATCGCAATCTTCGGGCTTAAAAATAAAAAACATTTCCTTCGAAATGGATCTGATTTCCATGACCGCATAACTCCGCTGCTTGAACCGATTCCAAAAAAAAAGCCGCAGAACCAGGCAGGTCTGCGGCGATAAGCGTAAATACAACCCATTGTATAAGGGCTGAGCGTATTTTTTGTTATCTAAAGGGCTTCTATCTTTAAAACTACACTGGTTCTGTTTTGGTTTACATCAGGGTTAAAACCTATTTTCATCAGGAAATCTCCTGTATAGGTTTTGGTATCATCTATTGATGATTTGGTTCCGGGATAAACGTTGATCTCGGAGATTTTATAGTTTTTAGCAGCATCCAAACCATTAAATCTTATCGGCAGTTTACTCCCCTCCCCATAGCGGCTGTTTACAAGATAGTTGAATACGATACCTGTTTTTTTATCTTCGCTGAGGTACAACATCGAGGCCACACTGCTTTCCCGTGGGTTCGAAAGTCTGTACTGATCGCCTTGCCAGATCACCGGTTTGACATTATTATAGGTTTTAATGGCATCCTGACAAAATTTTAAATCGTTGGGTGATAAATGACTCACTACAATATCAAACCCCATTTTACCCATCATGGCTACATCAGTGCGAAATTTAATGGGCTGCTTGCCCCAATCGGTAACATGGTTGGAACTCGAAATGGCCGGATAGAAATACGAATATTCCCATTGCATAAAAATCCTTTCTAAAGGATCGGTATTATCGCTTGGCCAAAATTCAGTGAAGTACTGTAAAGCACCATAATCTACCCTACCACCGCCGCCCGAACATAACATCATCGGTACGGTTGGATATTTTTTTCTGATACGCTCAAGCACTTTGTACAATCCGCGCACATATTCGATATAAAAATGTGACTGGTTTTTAAGCGTGGCCGAATGCGCATTATAGATTACAGCATTACAGTCCCACTTAATATAGGCCAGTTCTGGGTTTTTGGTAAAAAGATCATCTACCACGCCGAAAACAAAATCCTGTACATTCGGATTGGTTAAATCGAGCACCAATTGGTTTCTAAAATAAAACTCTTCACGCTTGGCTTCTTTAATCACCCAATCAGGATGTTTTTCGTAAAGCTCGCTTTTAGGATTCACCATTTCGGGTTCAATCCAGATCCCGAATTTTACATCATTGTTTTTAGCTTCTTTAACCAGTGAAGCGATTCCGTTAGGCAGTTTCTTTTTATTCTCGTCCCAATCGCCCAAACCGGCCACATCGCCGTTCCGTGGATATTTGTTCGCAAACCAGCCATCATCCAGTAAAAACATATCGACACCTAGTTTCTTGGTATCTTTTATCAATCCGAATAATTTATTCTCGTCGAAATCGAAATAAGTGGCTTCCCAGTTATTTAGCAAAGTCAGGCGTGTACCTTTCCCGTCAAGCAGGCGATAGTTGCGGGCCCACGACTGCAGATTCCTACTTGCAGTACCCTTACCTGTGTTCGATAAGGTCGTAAGAAAGGCAGGTGTGGTAAAAACCTCATTCGGTTTTAGGGTATATGCCGATGCGTAATTGTTGATCCCTGAAATGATTCTCAAATTATCCAGGTGATCGAGTTCCAGATCGGTGCGGAAGTTACCACTATAAGCCAGGGTACCATAAAGTACAGTTCCTTCATTTTCTGTAGCAGGCTTGTCCATCGACACCATAAAAACAGAGGGTTGGAACAGGTTGGCACGGGTACCTAGTTTTGAATCGAGTGTTTTTATCCCGTGCGTGATCCTGGTTTCTTCGGGCTGCATTTCTTTTGCCCAGTCGCCATGGTATTGGGTAAGGAAAAATGAGCCTCCCCTTAAATAAAGATTTGCAGAGGCGAATTTGTGCAGGATTACATTGCCTTTCTCCTTATTTTTGATCTCGCTCCATTGTTCTACTACGTTCTCGTTATAATAAACCTTAAAGTATAAGATAGCTTCAAGGTTATACGCAGGGTCTTTTAATACAATACTGGTGATGGAAACATTAGTGGATTCTTTTTTTATGCTGTGGCTAATATAATGCAGATCGAGCGAGTTGTTCCCATCGCTATGGGTAACGGTAATAGCTGGCTCGAATAAATTTCTTGTTCCTGAAGTGCTGTAGGCGGCATCATTAACCTCCGTATAATCGCTTCCCTGCTTATATGCGTTTGTGATGTTGGCATAATCGCTTTGCTTAGCCAGCTTTGAGCCGTAATACACCATTTTAACGTTAGTTTTGGGATCTGCCTGAAGCACAATGGCATTTTCTTTGGTTTCGATAGGGATAACCGTTTGTGATTTTACCTCAAGTAAACATAAGATTAGGCCCGAAAATAAAGTGACTGATAGTTTCATATAATATTGGTTCTCTGATAAACGATCTGTAATTATTGGTGGATGATAATAGCAAAACCTCCTCCTTTCGCCATACTGACAGGCAAAATAGTTTTTTGGTTTACTGTGATGGTTTTGTAAGAATAGGCTGTTGCATCGGTATTGGCACTGGGTCCATCTGCATAAATTTCGGCATGGTATTGCTTTGCTGGCTGGAGAAAAGAAAAGTCTACGTTAACTTTGTGTTCATCCCAGTTACCCATACCGCCAACGAACCAGGTGTTGTCTTTTCTTTTGGCCATCACCACCTGCTCACCAACTTTGGCCGACAAGGCTTTTTCTTCATCGTAAACGGTTGGCACTGCCGATAAAAACCGCATAATGGTATCTTCTTTCATATAAGCGCTTGGCGAGTCGGATAACATGGCCAGTGGCTGGTGGTAGATGACATACATGGCCAATTCGTGGCACCTGGTTCCCTGAGCTGAAGGTAATCCGGGATCAATCGGTTTAAAAGTTGCTTTGGTTTTATTGCGCATTGCGCCAGGGGTATAATCAAACGGCCCGGCAAGCATCCTGATAAAAGGTGTGAGCAGGTGCAGGTCCGGATTGATCGTATAATCCCATTTATCAGATTCTGCACCTCTTACGGCTTCGTAATTCACAATATTGGGGTAGGTTTTTTCCAGTCCCGTTGGTTTACTGCAACCATGAAAGTTGATCATCAGTTTCCTTTTTGCCGCTGCTTTTGCAATCAGTTCAAACCATTTTATGGCCTCCTGGTCATCGCGGTCGATAAAGTCTACTTTTAATCCGGCTGCACCTAAGGATTGAATAAAATCAAGGTTCCTATCAAGATCTTTAAGCAAGGTAGTGGCTACACACCATAAAAACACCCCCACATTTTTCGACTTCGCATTGGCGATCACGGCCTTGATGTCGTTCTTCGGGTTGATTTTGGTGAGATCATAATTGTCAGACCAACCTGCATCTACCATTAGATATTCGAGTTTATACCTGGCGGCAAAATCAACGTAATAATTATACAACGCGGTATTGCGGTTATCCATTCCTGATGGAATCGGAGCGCCAGGCAATAAAGCATCATGCCACCATTCCCAGGCTGCTTTTCCGGGTTTGATCCAGTTTTTATCTTTAATTTTTGATGGTGTTGCCAATTCTGTAACCAGGTGATTGGTCAACAATTGTTTATCATCTGTAGCAATGATGGCTACGCGCCATGGATAACTTCGCGCTCCTGTTGTTTTTGCGATAAAAGGAAACCGTTGTTTCACTACTGAGACAAAATTGCCCCAGCTTCCGGGCACAGCAAGTGATGGTAATTGTGCCCATTCGCCAACAAAACCCGCATTTTCCTTTTTAACGTACATACCTGGATAATCGAAGAGATCAGATTCGGCAACAATTACTTTTGTTCCATCTTTATCAGCAAAAAGTGCAGGCGTGGTAGCCCTTTTCCCTGCTGGAATAGTTTCAACAGCGTTCGATTTAGTATAAACCCCTTCCCAGGTGGTATAATTATCGGTTTCTTGCAATATGGCTGCCGCACCTGGTTTAACATTAAAGGTGGCCGTTTCGTTAATAACCTTCACGGAATCTTTTAAATGGGTGATAAAACGATAAGCAAAGCCCTCATTATATAACCTGAAAACCACATCGTAACGTTTACCAAAACTTAAAGTCAAAGCATTGTAGCGGGCTGTTTTCTGGCTCGAGGTTTTATCCGGAACATCACCGCCGCCGAGGTTCTCGTTATCCATTTCCATGCCCATCGGCGAAAATGTAATAATTTCCTTTTGCTTTAGCATAACCGAATAGCCCAAAGTTTTGCCTGTGGCTACGATTACATCAATATTCCCATCTGGTGAAGCCAGGTTATAATTTTTTTGTGCAAAAGTTAACTGAGCAATCAAAAAAAACGCTGAAAAAGTAGGCAAAAAATGTTTCATCATCATATTGTATCGAATTGGTAAATAATTTTCTGTTGGTAAACATCACCTTTCTTTAATGCCACTTCTGGTGCAATTTCCTGATTTGGAGCATCAGGATAATGTTGACATTCCAAGCATACGCCATTAAATGCGGCATAGGGCCTGCCATGATGGCCTAGAGCAGTGGTATTCAAAAAATCGCCCGTATAAAGCAATACTCCGGGGCTATCTGTAAATACCTGTAAGCGCCGGCCAGAGGTGGGGTGTAAAAGCTCAGCAGCCAAAACAAGCTCCGCTGATGCCTTTTTCTTCAACAGATAATAGTTGTTTAACCCTTTGTTTTGACCAATCACATCTGCCAGCTGCTGCCCATTAAATGTGTTGGTTAAGGTTGGTATAATTTTTCCGGTAGGAAGATAATCCTTGTCCATTTCCAACATTTCTTCTGATGGGATGCTTAAACAATGGTCAAAAATACCAGTATGTTTGCCGCTCAAATTGAAATACGCATGATTGGTAAAACTGACGATCGTTTTTTGGTTAGAACGGGCCTGATAGCTGATTAAAACTTCATTATCATCGGTCAGTTCGTACGTTACCGAGCAATGCATATCACCTGGAAAACCGCCTTCACCTTCGTGGCTGTACAGGGCAAAAACCACCTTATTGTCTTCAGTATGGTAATTAAATACCTTATTGCTAAAACCAAAAGCGCCACTGTGGTTGGTGTGCAGTCCATCGTTGGTGTGCAAATGAAAGGTTTTGCCATCAAGCATAAATTTTCCATTTGCAATGCGGTTTGCAAAGCGGCCAATGGTTGCCCCCAGGTAATTCCGATCATCAAAATAATCTTCCAACCGGGCAAAACCCAGTACTATATCTGAAAGCAGACCATTTTTATCGGGCATCACCACCGACACCAATGTGGCGCCATAGGTACTTAACGAAATAGATGCACCATGCCTGTTGATTATTTTAATGAGCTTAACCTCATCTACCGGATTGCTTAAATTGTCTTCTTTTGTATTGGTAATGTTCATTATATGTTTTTGGCAGATATGAGAAATAAGATCAGCGCGTTAGCCTGCCTTTCTTAAAGAAACTGTAGTGATCAGTTTCCCATTCACTTTAACTTTTATATGGTTTGCAGTAGGTGAAAAAATCTGGTAAGCGGTAATTACACCGTTCTTCCAGCTAATGTTCACCGTATAATTTCCCCGGGCTTTTAAACCCTTCACGCTTCCATATTTTTTCCAGGCATCGGGTATAGCAGGCAATAAACTGATGTAACCTTCGTGGCTCTGGATCAGCATTTCGGCAATACCCGCAGTAGCCCCAAAATTTCCGTCGATCTGGAAAGGAGGACCGGCTGAGAGCAGATTATCGTACACACCACCACCTGCTCCATAATTGATATCGGTACGCTGGGTAGGTTTCAACAGTTCCCTAAAAAGTTTAAAAGCCCTGTTTCCATCCCTCAAGCGTGCCCAGAACAATAGTTTATAAGCAATTGACCAGCTTGGTCCGTCGTCTCCCCGTACGTTCAAAGTCTTTTTTGATGCTTCAGCCAAATCGGGCGTAGCATCAACGGTAATCAATGAAGCCGGGTAAACCCCATACAAATGCGAAATATGGCGATGCTGAGGATCGGTTTCTTTATAATCCTCGATCCACTCCATAATCCGTCCGTCTTTGGAAATTCTGCCCGCAGGCGGCAACAGACTTAATTTATCCTGAAGTGATTTTTGCAGCTCTTCATCCCTACCCAACTTTTTGGCGGCATGGATTACATTAGTAAAAAGCTCACGCACGATCTGGTTATCGATGGTTGGGCCCATGGTTACATTAGCAGTTTTTCCATTTGGCATGTAAAAGCTATTTTCCGGCGAAACCGAAGGGGCAGTCACCATCCAGCCTGTTTTTGGATCAGCAATCAGCACACTGCTGTAAAACTGAGCCGAACCTTTAATAACGGGGTATATTTTTTTGAGGTAATTTACATCTTTGCTAAAGGCATAATGGTCCCAAAGATTGTTGCAAAGCCAGCCTGAGCCTGCATTGGCAACACCCCATGAAGCGCTTTCGCCAGGTTCTGTAAATCCCCAGATATTGGTAATCACGTGGGCAATCCAACCATCTGCATTATAATAGGCCTTTGCAGTTTTTTGTCCACCGGGCACCATATTGGCTACCAGATCGGCTAACGGAAGATTAAGTTCGGAGAGATTTACCACTTCCAGCGGCCAGTGGTTCATCTGCACATTCACATCCAAATGATAATCACCGTTCCATGGGGTGTGGATCTGGTTGGCCCAAAGTCCCTGCAGATTTGGAGGCAAAAGCCCAACCCGTGTACTCGAAATGCTAAGGTACCTGCCATATTGAAAAAACAAAGCTGGCAACTGTAAATCGGATTCAGGGTTTTTGTAATACAGCGCTAAACGTTTATCAGTGCTGAGCTGACTGTTCTTGCCAGCTCCAAGGTCAATATCCAACCTGTTGAATAATTTTTGAAAAGCCTGACGGTGTTTTAACTTTCCTGCGGTATAATCCTGTTTGATCGCTTTATCAAGCAGCAGTGTCGCATTCTGCCTGAATTCATCATCTTTATAACTGGTTTTGCTGGAAAGATAAATGGTAAGCATATTGGCTTTTGTAACCACAAGCGAATTGCCATCTTTAGTGATTTTTCCTCCGGAAATTACAGGCTCCAATAAGCTGAGGTATTGCATACCATTTCCATCTATACCGTTATCCAGTTGTCCGGAAAGTTCAATGCGATTTGCTTTAACTTCACTCTCACCACGTTCAGGCCGGCTCAGCGATAATTTACAGTTAATCTGCCCAGGCTGATCGGCAGTGATCCTGATGATGGCCACATCACCACTGAAACTGGTAAAATATTCTCTTTTGAAATGCACATTATTCAGCGTATAATCAGTTGTAGCAGTGGCATTATTAAGCACAAGCTCCCTTTTATATGTAGTCGGCATTTTTTCCTTTCCCTCATGCTGGTATTGGATACTCAGGTTCCCCAACATCTGAAAGCAGCCCCAGTTAGTACCACCAGATCCTTTTCCGGTACATACAAAGTTTTGATTGACCAGATTTTGAGCCTCATCGTTTTTACCTTCCAGGATCAGTCTTCTGATTTCAGGCAGGCTTTTATTAGCCTCATAGTTGTTTGCATCCTGTGGAGCGCCAGACCAAAGGGTAATATCGTTCAGCACAATCTGCTCATTGTTTATTTCACCATCGGGCATCATGCCCAAACGGCCATTGCCCAGGGGCAGCGTTTCTTCCCACCGGCCTGCAGGTTTATCGTACCAGAGTTTAAAAGGTCTTATTTGAGCAAAACTTTGGGACAGGCCAAAAAGTAAAATAAGCGTGGTGTAGATCAATCTTTTCATCTGAAGCAAATAGGAAAATGTGGACCGGATTTTTAAGCTACGCCACCTTATCCATCGTTAAAGGTGGCGTATCAAATGAATTAGTTACGTTTATAAAAGCTGAGTTCACTGAAATGCAGGTAGCCCTCACCTCCCCAGGTTTCGAGCACCTTAATTCGGATGTACCTGTATTTGGGAATCGCCATAGGGAAAACAAATTTCTCACCTGCCTGGGCAAATGCTTTATCCTGATCAGTATTCTGACCTTTGGGCAGTCCTGATGGTTTAAATGAGGTAAAGGTCTGGAGTTTCGTCCAACTCTCCCAGCTACCGTTCGCATTAGGGCTATTGGTGGCCCAAACTTCGAACACCTTGATATTGCCAACGTTATACAAAGCGTTTTCGCGCTGCCAAAGCCTAAAGTTATCCAGCTGTACCTGTTCACCTATATCCAAGCTAAACCATTGCGGCATGCCCGATCCCCCGGTATGGAAACCCTGATCCTGCCCTTTGATATTATCCCAAACGCGTGGCAATACCCAGCCATATTCTGACTGAACATCGGTTGGAAGGTTTAACTCTTTAAACAGCGATTTGTCGCACTCGGTCACTTTGATAATGGTTGGGAAATCAGAAAACTGGGCTGCATTAAAAGCGTCAATGGAGCCTGCTTCGGGATAATAAGAAGACCTGTACTGAATGGTAGTACCGGTTTTATAATTTGGGATCACAATAGAATTGTCATCCGGTAGCAGCTGCCGTTCCTCTACCGTACCCAGAATATTGGTGTAGCGGATGGTAGTAGCCACATTCATGGTATCTCTTTTATTAAAGTTCAGCTTCAGGGAACCATCAGGCTGGAACACGTAGGGTTCGGTAGCATTTACGCCCCTGTTTAACAATGTGGCAATGTAAGCTGCACCATATACCCTTACATTGTTGATTTCGGTTGCAATGGATTTATTGCCGTCGCTATCGTACGACACTACCGAAAAAGTGTACACATACTCATCGAGGTTGGGTATGATCACTTTTACCAGATCGCTGGAATTATGCAAGGTAGCCGGCACCTCGAGTGTATTGGCACCGTTGTTCCAGGTAATGATGTATTTGGTAATACCCGGATCGGGGCTGGGGTTCCATACCAGTTGTGCACGCAGGTTACCTGTATTGTAGCCGGGCTTTGAAATTTTACCCGAATATTTGATCTCTTTGTTATCCAGAAAAGCCTTATAATCATCGGCATATTTTTTACAGCCAAAGAAAAGAATGGACAGCAAGCAGATGAAAGTAATATTAAATATAGTTTTCATGATCTATTTCTTAATTAAATACTGGTTATTACAATGGGCTGCCATACAAACTGATTTCCATAGCATTTACATAATCCAACCCACCCCAGGTTTGGGTACACTCATATCTGATGTAACGCACTTGCTGTGCTGCCCGTGGCATTCTGAAATTAACGCCCTTGGCTACAAAATCCTTATCGGCAGCATTGGCCTGGTTGGGCGCTAAACCCGAAGGTGGATTAGGGAAAACAAAATTGCCCAGGTTAATCCAATCGCCCGCTACAGTTCCCTCAGCCGAATTGCCAGGCAAGGCTACATCAACAGGATTGGTTTTATTTGAGCCCCAAAGGGTAAACTTGCGGGTATTCTGGTAACCATAAAAATCAGATGGCCTCTGCCAGATCACAAAACGGCTTATTTTTGCTGATACGCCAAGGCCGAAAGTACCTATGCTTTTAGGCGAACTTAAAGTGTGCCATCCCGGATCGCCAAGGTTACCATCAAAGAAATAGCGGAATTCCCAACCATACCCGATTGTAGCGTCACTTGGTAAACGGTAGGTAGCAAATTTGCTCTTATCCAACAGGGTTTCGAATAATGGTGTAACAGTTTTAATCACCGTATCGGAAGTATTGCCAAAGCGATCTTTAGTGTATACGCCAACTTTGTAAGGCACAGGATTAAGGTTTCTGATGGATACATCAATCGTATCCGAGCTTACATATTCGGGCTCCTGCTCATCAAATGTTTTTGTTTTATCGTTAAAGACTAAAAGATGAACGGAAAGCGATGCCCTGTTTTTATTCAGTCCGAAGAAATTGGCTCCGCCAAAGTCGGCTGTTATGTTTAAGCCTGCATTCACGGCAATATAATTAGGGGTTTTAGGGTGCACTTTTACCAGGACAGGATCAGACATTACATTGGCGCGGCTTACCGCATATAAAGTAACTTCGTAATCTTGTTCCTTTGCAAACCCATCTACCATAACCGTATCAGTATAATAGCTCGATTTAGTCTCTCTTACCCGGTTATCGTTAATGGAATAACGTGCCAATACATATAAAAGGTTTTTCGAATTGGGTAAAGTATAGGTAATCCTGGCTGCACCGTCAATGTTCTCTACTTTGGCATTGCTTACCGGGCCTGGTTTTGTCATATCGTCAGAAATGGCTTCAAAACTGTTTTCTGCTGTTTTACAAGAAGCAAAAAACATAGTAACCAAGGCGATTGCCAACATCAAAAACACGAGGCTTTTTCTGTAATTAATTTTTTTCATAATCTATAATTGAATATTCATCTGTAAAATTGATTTTATCTACCAGAAAGGATTCTGTACCAAATTTTCGTTGATCACTACTTCCGAATTTCTGATCGGCCAGAAATAGTCCTTTAACCCAAAAAACGGTACGGCAACAGTCCTCGGGCGATAATAATTTACCGCACTGCCTTCGTTTACGTTCCAGCCCTGCAGCGGTCTGCTCAATACCCCCTGCAACTCTTTCCAACGGCGTAAATCCCAACCACTCTGTCCTTCAAAACACAATTCTATGCGCCTCTCCTGGTGAATAATCTCACGTCGGCCTTCTTTGGTATCTGGCTTGGTTGGATTTTTCGAATAGCTTTGCCAAGAGGTGGCAACACCCTGTAAACCAGCCCTGCTGCGTACTTTATCTACCCATGATAGGATATCGGTTTTAGATGCAGTTCCTTCTTCATTTAATGCCTCTGCATAAAGCAGGTACAGACCACCAAGACGCACCACGGGCAGATAAAAAGTTTCAAACTCGACACCATTATTCATGATAGACAGATAATTAGCCAATTTTTTAGGCCAGTATCCAGTAATGTTGGTTGCAAACTGGCTTTTTGGTCCGGCGATGGCAAATGGTCCTCTTGCCTGCACATAAAATGCATCACCTTCATTGCGTTTATCGTTTCCGAACCAGATCCCTCCATCAAAACCTAAATCGGCATAAAACCTCGGCTCACGGTTAAAATTCGCTTTTGCGGTTTCATAACCTTGTTTGATGTACGATTTGTTGGCATCATCACCAAACTGCGGTGTATTGCGGTTGGCATAATCGAAAACGCCAGTATTATCCTCATTGATTGGTACTCCATTTTTGGTGTAAAACAGTTCGGTGGTAGAAAGCGGCACCGACCAATTAGAAGGCTGCTCGTTACCAAACGAAACCGCATCCGAGGTAAGCTTCGGAAATACATAACCCTGATAATCAAAACTATATTGCGAACCCCAGATCAACTCCGGATTTTGGTCGCGTTTTTCGGTAATAACCGATTGAAGTGTCAATACACGTTTTAACTGATCAGAAACATTTTCGACTTTCTCGGTTGGTATCTTACTATACAGAATACCTCCCTGAGATTCAAACTCATCGATGGCTGCTTTGCAAGCTTTTGCGGCAATGCTCCATTTTTGGGGATCAACGGCAGTAGAAAAAAGATTTTTACCATCTTTATTCTTAAGGCTTGCAAAATCGGGGTTACCGTTAAACAAGGGGCTTGCAGCAGTGGTTAGTGCCTCTGCTTTTAAAGCCATTCCCATCGATTTAGTAGTACGACCGTACTCTAAAAGTGGATTTACAACAACAGATGGCAGATCAGGAATGGCCTCGTTGAGCAATTGATCTACATAAGCAAAAGATTCATCAACGGTTGAGCGTTTGACTTTTGTATCTTCGATGGATCCATCAATAGGACGGTTTTCTTTGATCAATACAATCGGCCCATATAGCCTGATGAGGTAATAATGGTAATAAGCCTTTAAGAATTTAATTTCTGCAATCCATCTTTTCTTTTCATCATCTTTCAGGTCGAAAGGTTTGTTAATGTTCTCGAGCATAATGTTACACCTTCTTAGTGCAATGTAAATGGGCTGTCCACCGTTGCCACCCGTCCAATAATCGATTGCCGGGTTTGATACATTCTGTACCCCACCTCTAATCAGTTTAAAACCTGGACCTGTAATTTTATTGAAAGGGTTATCATCAAGATTCGGGTATATAATTTCGGAAGAAGTAACAAACCCTACATTGTTGACCACCTCTCGGTTTAAGTTCTGAAAGGTATTGTAGCAACCGAAAAGATAATTTTCAGCTTCATTCCTGTTCGAAAAAGCATAATCAAGCGTGCCCACATTATTGGGAACAACATCCAGGTATTTTTTACATGATGTGCCTGCGATACAAAGCACAAGCAGACAGATTAGTTTATAATAGAATTTCATATCTTTTATTTTTTCTGTTTTCATTACAAATTCACATTTATACCGAAATTGAATACTTTCTGGATCGGATAAGCGAATCCATTGCCACCCAGTTCAGGATCCCACATTTTAAATTTACTCCAGGTAACCAGGTTGAGACCGTTCAGGTAAAGGCGGCAATTGGAAAGCCTCAGGGTTTTCAAGATACTTTTTGGAAGGGTATAACCGATTTCTACCGATTTTAACCTGATAAAACTTCCATCCCTCAACCACCATGAGCTTGCCTGCAGGTTGTTTGCGACAACTGCCGAGCTGGTGCCCAAACGCGGATAGGCAGCAAACAGATCCTGATTTTCTTCTGACCAGTGGCTATCTGCAAAAGCCTGTAACACCTGGGCCCTACCTTCTACATAGGCTACATTGCGTTCAAGAAAAGGACTTGTTTTTCTGGGATCGATAAAGAACGAGACCCTGTCCTGCCCCTGGAAGAATGCGGACAGGTCAAATCCCTTATAACCTGTTGAGAAACCAAAGCCATATACAATTTCCGGCGTGCTCGGATAGCCCATAAAGGCCATATCGAGATCATCTATCCTGCCATCGCTGTTTAAATCGCGGTATTTGATATCGCCTCCCCTCGGTATAGCACCGGTAATCACGTTACCATAAGCATCACTCGTATTGAACTGTTGGGTAGGCGAATTTTTTACCTCTGCATCATCAACAAACAACCGTTCGGCAATGTAGCCATAACCCCTGCTTATCGGTTGACCGATAAAATGCCTCCAGGTTTCAGGATAGTTGGGTTCTTCTATATAACCGTATTTGTTGGTTGAATAAGTAAAGTTCCCGCGGATTGAACTCCAGAGGCCATTGTCAAATGTCTTCTTGTAATCGAGCGATAAGTCTATCCCCTTGGAATCTACCTCACCAAGATTGGTAAGCACATCGGTTTCGAAACCTTCGGTAGCCGGGATATTACGTTTGCGCAAAATATCGTAACGGTGGTTTTTATAAAACTCAGCCACGATATTGAAGTTTTTCAACAAAGTAATTTCACCTGCCAGGTTGGTCTGCCTTGATGTTTCCCAGGTAATATTGGAGTTCGCATAACTCCTGATGGAAACCCCGTTAAGCTGGTTTCCGTTGTTGATACCGAACTGTGCAAAATTTCCTCCATTCAGGTTTACGTCCGAAAGGTAGAAAAAGCGTTGCGAGCCGATGGCATCATTACCGACCAAACCGTGACTGAAGCGTATTTTTAAGCGGTTAACAATATCGTTCTTAGGCCAGAAAGCTTCGTTTGAGGGCACCCATGCACCGCCAATGGTTGGGAAAAAGCCATACCGGTGTTCTGCAGAAAAACGTTCCGATCCGTTAAAGCCGAAGTTGAATTCCACAAAATACCGGTCTTTAAACGAATAGGTTGCCCTGCCTGCCACCCCCATGTTGCGGAAAGGCAGCGAATAGGGCAATGTGGTGGTATTGGTCCGTGGGTCTTTCGCACTCGAATACAGGGTCTGCTGTGCGGTACCAATGATGGTTGAGCTTACTGTATGGTTTCCGAATTTCCGGTTATAATCTAAAGCACCCTGAAAATAGAAAAAAGAGTTGGCGTTGGGCTCGCTCCTGTTATATACCAGATATTCTGTCGGAACATTATTGGCTACATTGTTTTTTGGATTGAGCCAGGTCAGCGCATAAGTATTGGCTACTTTATCATAACTATCGGCGCTATAAAAATAAGGCGAGTAGGCTAACTGCGAATCGAAATAAGAATACCTGTTGGTATTGAATACCGTCCTTAACTTAAGTCCTTCGGTAATGAATTTAAAATCCTGGTTAAGTTCCAACTGTGCCGACATACGCGATTCGGAAGAGCTTTTATGCCCTTTTAAAAGCTGTGCGTAAGGGTTTCCGTTGGGATAAAGGATACTGTTGTTTTTTGTTCCGTCAGGACCACCTACGTTTCCAAATAAAATATGGTTTGCACCTGCATTTGCTGCATCGGCCGGATAATATGCAGGAAACAACACCGGGCTGGCATGAGAAGCGATGGCATATAAATCTGAAGCAAATGAACCGTCTAAAGTAATCGGACCGTTATAATCGCTAAAAGTACCCGAAAGCCTTACAATCAGTTCGGTTGTTTTACTCAGGTTGATATTGATATTGGAACGCAACTGATAGTTCTTAAAATTGACATTGTTCTCATTGTTGTTGCGGATATCCGTTTTTAATATCCCGTTATCAATATTATATGAACCCGAAATGTAATATTTGGCCACACCGCCACCACCGCTGATACTTAAATTGTTACGCTGGGTGCTGGCCCTGTCCTTAAATAACATATCAATCCAGTTCACCGCGGGATATACATAAGGATTACTACCAGGGCTACCGTTTATTGTAGCACGGGTATTGTTTATCTTAGTCTGGTTAAAAGGCAGCGGCAAAGATGGATTACGTGTTAAGGACGCTTCGTTAAAAAGTTCCATATACTGGATCGGATCAACCAGATTTAAGGTCTGGGTAGATTGCGATAAGGAATACTCTGTACGAAAATTAATTTTGGCCTTACCTTCCCGACCTTCTTTTGTACTGACCAAAATTACCCCGTTGGCGCCCCGCGCTCCATAAAGTGCTGTAGCACTCGCATCTTTTAAGATCGAAAAACTGGCAATATCATCAGTCTGTAAACGCGCAAGATCATTAGGTGTAAGCTCAACGTTATCGATAAGGATCAAAGGATCCTGTTTATAACCGAATGTAGTTACCCCACGGATAAAGAACGAGGCGTTATCCTGCCCGGGTTGCCCACTGCGTTGATAGGCAATAATACCAGCTGCCTGCCCGGCAAGTGCCGCGGTAAGGTTACTGGCAGGTATTTTTAAATCAGCAGGTTTTATGGTGGTTACAGAACCTACAACAGCTTCTTTACGTTGCTTTTGGCCCATTGCGGTAATCACCACCTCATCGGCCATCATGACCACCGACTCTTTTAACACTACATTGTAAACGGTGCTTTCGGTTACCACAATCCGTTTTGCGGTATAACCTACCAGGGCTACACGAAGTGCGCCTCCTTTGGCCACATCGATCACAAATTTACCGTTGTTATCGGTCTGGGTACCAGTTTTCGTATTTTCAACTGTTATGGTTACACCTGGCAAGGCTACACCTGTGGTATCTCTAACAGTTCCGGTAACAGTTGTTTTGGTTTGCGCAGTTACCTGGAGACCAATAAAAACAAAGAACAAAAACGGGATGCACTTTAACATATTTAGAAAAACATGTTTTCGGCAGAGCCACCTAATGTCTGAATTAGTAAAAAATGACTTCATAAATTATTTGGTTAGTAGTTAAAAATTGTTTGGTTTTTACTTTCAGTTGTATCCATCTGTCTGATGTGCTTGATATTTCAAAGAAGCTTACCACAGAACGGATCGCAACGGAATAAGGATCTTAAATAGAACGGTCATAATCTAATTTATATTTGGAACTGTAAACTTAGGGTAGGAAAATCCTATTACAAATGGATAAATACAAATAAATGATGGATTATACGACCATCTGGAAAGAATCTGCAAAGCCGATAAATATTTATCTTTTTTTATTGCTTCTATTCTAATTATTGAACTGAAAACTCTTATTTTGCACTATTAAAGTAATATATGCGGGGCCATGGTTGAAAGGAACTGTATTCATTACTTTATAATTTCTCAACCATCATTATGGAGCAAAAAATCATTGAGCCCAGGAAAAAAATTAAAGAGGGATTCATCGGACAAAAACGTATCGTCATCCCCCCGAACATCAGGAAGAAAATCCTCAACAACAAAGTTGCGAAAACCTTTTATCTGACAGCGATCGGCCATTATCCCCGTGCAACCAACCACCATATCGAGCGCAAATCAGGTAGCAAAGACTATATCTTTCTATATTGCACTGAAGGCTTTGGCTACATCAATATTCTGGGCAAGAAACTATTGCTGAGTCCAAATTCCTATTATATAATCCCCAGAAATATCAGCCACCAATATCAAAGTCACGAAAGTAATCCATGGAGTATCTTTTGGGCTCATTTTAGCGGTGAGATTGCTGAAAATATCTTTGACCGCTTTGCAAACGGCAACCTTACACAGATTCAGGAGATCCCATTTGTAGAAACCAGGATTAAACAGTTTAACTTGATTTATGCCCTTTTGGAGCGTAGTGTTGATGATAAAGACATGGAAATCATCAACATTAAACTATTGAATTTTATTTCTTCTTTCATTTATTACAAAGACCTTGACCCAGATGTATACAACATAGATTCTATCAGCAAATCTATAATGTACATGAAGAAAAACCTGAGGAAAAAGTTTTCTGTTGAAGATCTGGCCCTTCAACAAAACTTATCAGCATCTCACTACCTGCGCTCTTTCAGGCAAAAAACAGGTAGCTCCCCCATCAACTATTTCAATCAGCTTAAGATACAGGAATCCTGTCAATACCTGTATTTTAGCGATATGAATATTAAGGAAATCTGTGCAGAACTGGGGTTTTCAGATCAGTATTACTTCTCACGTCTGTTCAAACAGATTACTGGTACTTCACCATCCCAGTATAAAAAGTTACACAAAAGGTAATCAAAAGATAGCGCCACCCTGGCAAATTGCACCTGATAAAGAATTTCAAAACTGCGTTCCTATTTTGTCAATATCAAAGAAATTTTTGGAACAAGTCGTTCTGACCAATAATGAAAAGAGGCAGTTTCCGTTCCCGGAAACTGCCTCTTCTCTTAAAAATGGCGACGACTTAAAAAATTATTCTATAGAAGGCTGATTAGGGATAACCCTTTGTACCGATAAAATTCACCGTGGTACAACATTTATACCTTTAACATCTATTCCCATCTGTAAAAAAACGAGATAAACATCAAATACGCCTTTAATATTTTCAATTTCAGCAAGCGCTTTATTTCCGATGCTAAGGCCTGTTCGGCCTATAATCCTTCCGACAGGTGAGCCCAGATGAACTTCTACCTGACCTGGGGCTGCTTTATCACCGATTATCTCAATCGCTTTTAGATCGGTAAGGTCTGTTTTCGGGAACATTAGATAGGCTCCCTTCTCCGAAACTGTAGCAATTAGCCTGTCTTTACTAAAACTAAGGCCTTTATTACTACCCGATTCATTAACCGAAAGGTAAGGGCTCCTAAGGATCACTACGTCCTCAGATAGCTGTGAGGCTAAATTTTCAGCTCCTTTGTCTCTGTATGCTGCTCTAAAAATAAAACTTCCATGGTTTGTCTGGCCAAGCTGAATACCAGTGGTGTACGTACCATTCACCGGAAGATTCTTTTGGGCAGTCTGTTTATCGCCGAGGCTAAGAATGTATTTTACAATGGCATCAACCTCGGCCACTGGCAAGGAAGAATGTGCGGGCATCATCGCATCGCCCCAAACACCTGAACCGCCATTGATTACTTTTTTGACCAAACGTTCCCGGGCAGTTTTATCGCCTTTGTATTTTTGGGCAACAAGAGCGAAGGCGGGGCCTAATGATTTAGCCGTTAGGTCATGACAAGCTTTACAGGTGCTTTTTTTCATGAGCGCCTTACCAATTTCAAATTGTGCAGATGCATCGAAGCGTTGTTGATTCTGTGCAATGGTCGTCATATCATAACCTTCAGAGAGATAGTTGATCGATACAGAAACCTGCGAGGGCTTAATTCTTCTATCCGCCAGGCTTCCGTCTTCCTTATCGCTTACCTTTACACTATAGGCAATGGTCTTTTCGGGAAAGTAAAAACTGGAATTTCCCTTGTTAAAATTGAATTTTACCACCGGAGATGCATTACCGGCTGATATTTCGACTGCTTTACTGTTTTTTGCACCTGATGGATCGGTAACGGTGAGTGTTGCTTTGTAGATTCCAGGAGCAGCTAGCAGCATTTCAGGATTTGGTGTCCTATAAACCGATTTGAGTACCCTGTCTTTAGTAATACGCCATTCGAATTTCAATTGATCACCGTCATAATCGATTGTTCCTACTGATGAGAGCTTTACCTTCAGGGGCAGTGCTCCTGAAACCTTATCCGCTTGCACTTGAACCATGGGCTTCCGATTACCGCCGTTATATTCTATTTTAATAAGTTCTGCTTCAGGATTGTCTTTAAAATAGCCGTTACCATATTCGAGAATGTACAGACTTCCGTCCGGACCAAATTTCATATCAATCGGCCCCCTTAAGGTGAGATCAGGCATAAAGCGCTCCATAGATTTATAGTTCCCTTCCTCATCCATTTCTACAGTGAGTATCCATCCCCGCACCCAGTCTGTAATAAACCATTTGCCTTCATAATAGGAAGGAAAAACATTTGGAGTAGCAGAAAAGTCAGCCTGGTGGAATATCGGTCCCCCAACTGCACTTCGCCCTCCACTTCCCATCAATGGAAAATATTCACTTGCCCCATAGGGATACCATATCAACGGAGTTTCCGTAGGCGGCAGAACATTTAAGCCCGTATTGTTTGGAGAATTATTAACCGGACGGCGCGGATCATAAAGTTCCCCGGATTTTTTTGTAGCAAAATCATAATATCGGTAAGGCAGGTTGTTCCCAATAAAATAGGGCCAGCCAAAGTTTCCGGCTTTTTTGGCCCGGTTAAACTCATCGTATGAGGCAGGTCCTCTGGATTCTGATGCATTGGAGCCGTCGGGGCCAACCTCACCCCAATACAGCCAGTTTGTTTTGCTGTCCAGGCTCATCCGCCAGGGGTTCCTGTTGCCCATAGTGTAAATCTCAGGCCTGGTCTTCGCTGTTCCCTTTGAAAATAGGTTGCCTTCCGGAATTGTATACGTCCCGTCCGGTTCCGGATGGATCCGCAGGATTTTGCCTCTTAGATCATTTGTGCTTGATGAAGATTTCTGTGCATCGCGTGCACTTTCGCCAGGACGCTCATCTATTGGTGTAAAACCGTCTGATGATCTCGAAAAAGTATTATCGCCTGTACTCAGCAATAAATTTTTATCCTTGTCGAACAACATCCCTCCTCCCACATGGCAACATTCTTCACGCTGTACTGGCACTTTCAACAGTACTTTCGCAGATAATTGGTCAACTTTGGCTCCTTTCCAGGTATATCTTACCAAACTGTTAACAGCTTCACTACCCTTTACAGAGTAGTAGGTATAGATCCAATGATTCTTTTCAAAATCCGGATCCAATATCACGCCCTGAAGGCCGTCTTCACCTTCTTCCCTTTTACCATTCTTATCAACATATTCGGTACTAACAGGAATTTCTGCAATAATATCAAGATTCTTGGTAATCGGGCTGTATACCTTTAGCTTTCCTTTTCGCTCGGCGTAAAGAACCCTCCCATCTTTCAAAACCTGAAACTGCATCGGCTCTTCCAGCTTTTGGGCCAGCACTATCTTAGTAAATCTATTTATTTCGGGTTTATTTACTTTTTGGGCACTGACAAAACATTGAACAGATACGCTAAAAAAAAGTAAAAGGAGAAATCCTCTCAAAAAAAATGTGGTCATTATTTATATGCATTAAGGTTTTTGAACAGATTCGCGAAAATAGGCGACGCTTTTTGCAACATCAGCAGTATTATTATCCCAATTATACTCATATTCTGCAGATATGATGCCTTTAAATTTTTGTCTTTTTAATTCTTTAACGATCGCATCAACGTCAGTGGCGCCGGTTCCCCAGTGCACATCGTGTGCATTTTCATCCTTTCCGTTCATATCTTTCATGTGCAGGTGGAGTACATGGCCTTCAGCCTTTTTTATACAATCAAGGGGGTCAAGGCCTGAGTGGACCCAATGTCCGAGGTCTGCACACAGCCCAAGGCGTTTGCTTTTTCCTTTAATGGCATTCAGAATGATATCAGGGTTCCAATATCTGGAAGGTTTAGCATGATTGTGGATCGCAACATTTATTTTATATTGATCACAGAGGTCTGAGAGCAGTTGCATATCTTTCTCTTCCGGCTCTGCTGTTATCGTCTCTAAGCCCATTGCCTTCCCAAACTCGAATATTTTAATCCAATCTGCTTTATTGTCTGCTCCGATAACACCAAAGGAGGCCATTTTTACATGGTATTTTTTAAGCTGTTCCAGAATAAGGCTCCTCTTGGCCGGCTCCATACGGTAGTCCATTTTCCCAGGAATCCCTCCCCCTATTTCCTGTCCGGGAAAGGCTTCAATATAACTCAATTTACAGCTATCCGTCTTGGCCGCGGCCTCCATAAAACTGAATCTGTTAAAAGTAAATGCCTGTGTTCCCAATTTCCAGCCCAGGCGTTTTTCCTGGTACTCCGTTGTAGCGGTCGTGGTAACACCTATAACCCTGCAGCCAGCGGCTACTGTAATCAATAAAATTCCCATAGTATAAACCAGGCGGGAAAGTTGGTGTTTGTAAAAAATCATATTGTTATCTGTAAATTGAATTATTTATAATAGGCTTCAAAAGGCTGGAGCCTGTCGATTTTTAGCTGGTTTAATTATTGGAATATCCTGGATTTTGATCTGCTTCGGATATATCGTCATTCTGTTTAATTTCCTGTAGCGGAATTGGGTAGCGATTGTGGAAAGGTTGAACAGAGCCGCTCTCTTTTGTCCATTTATTACGGGTTTTCACAAGGTCTACCAGCTTCCCTGTTCTGATCAGATCCATCCTCCTCCATCCCTCAAAACAAAGTTCACGCATGCGTTCGTCCATAATAGCTGTTCTGAAATCCTGCTGTGACATTGCTGCACTCCATTTTTTATCATCAGGCAGATTATTGTTCCAGGCCCTTCTTCTTACGGTTGTATTCACAAGATCAACAGCTTGTGCGGTCGCCCCGGTTTCATTCAAAGCTTCGGCATAACATAAAAGCACATCCGAATAACGCAGGTAAAAAATATTCTTGCCCGAAAGCCAAAAACTCAAAGTGCCATCTGTTCTGATATCTTCATATTTTTTAACATGTGGATCGAGTTCATCGCCGCCAAAGGCTGGGTTTAACACAGGTGTTTTTCCTTTATAGGTAAAATCGTAACGGATGCTTTCGCTTTTCCTAACATCTCCAGCTTCCCAGAGTCCTCCTGCAGTTGCATCTTGATAGCAATATTGCGTTGGCACCATCAGGTCATAACCGCCAAAATAAGCATATTGATCGATTTCGGCCAACGATCTCGATCCCATTTGCCATTGGGTCTGGTTATTGTCCGGGTAAACATTGTTGAACTGAAATTCGTAGATAGATTCACTGCTGTTGGGTTTTGCAGGATTCCAAAGGTCGGCGTAATTGGCTACCAGCTGGTATGTACTTGCATCTACGATCTGTTTAAAAGTATCTCTCGCTTTAACAAAATCGCGTACTCCTGAACTAACAGGTGCATACATGTATACTTTGCCTAATAGCGCCAGAGCCGCACCCCTAGTGGCTTTACGCTTGTCGGTTTGAGATGTAGGCAGGTATTTTACTGCGTTTTCGAGATCTGAAACGATGCTATTGTAGACTAATGTTAAAGGTTGGCGTTTAGTTCCATATTCAGCAAATTTCGCCTGATCTATTAGCGGTATTTCGCCCCAATACTGACTCATTTCAAAATTAAGCGCCGCCCTGATAAAAGAAGCATCACCCAAAATCCTGTTTTTGCGTTCGGGGTCTTCCGTATTCAGGCTTAAGGCATAAATTACCTTAGCCGCTGCAGAAATCACAGGCCAGCGGCTATTCCATTGCTCGGCAAGGGCTGTATTGCTCGCGGTTAAGAAGCCATTATAACGGTCAAGTCCTGCCTGGCGGTCGTCGGTTCTAACCTGGTAAGCCCCTTGTTGTGCTTCATCGGTGCCCAAGGTAAAGACAAAACCTCCCCTGTCTTTTTTGGTATTGCGCCAGCTGGTATACAGGCCCAAAACCAAAGGTTCGATATTATCAAGGCTTTTAAAAACCTGCTCTTCGGTAAGGGCCGTCTGTGGTTCTTCTATTATAAATTTTTTACAAGACCCGCTTAGTATTACCAATAAGGCAAGCATGATCAAACTGTATTTCTTTTTCATTGTAATTTCTCTTAAAGTCCAATATTAACACCAAAAACAAACATTTTTGAAGTTGGATAACCATCACCTCCTTCAGGATCATAACCTTTATATTTGGTTACGGTTAACAGGTTCCTACCGGTAACATAAACACGTAGGTTGCTTAATTTTGCCTTTTTCATAAAGTCCTGCGTAAAATTATAGGCCAGCGTTAAGGCCGACATCCTTAAATAAGATGAATTCTGTACAGCATAGTCGGTTTCTCCAACACTATAACGGCCACTTCCGGTATAAGCTCTCGGGATGTTGGATTCAGTGTTGGCCGGTGTCCAGCGGTTAAGTTCATCTTCATGGCCCGAATATTCACCTGTACCGTTTAGTAAGCCTTCATAAAGTCCGCTGATGGCTTTGCCGCCATAACTATAATTGAAAACCGCGTTCAGTGTAAGATTTTTATACGTTACATCCGTAAAGAACCCTCCGTAAAATTTGGGATCTTTTCTCCCTACAACAATACGGTCGGCATCATCTATCTTTTTATCGCCATTTACATCAACCGGAACAATATCCCCCGGACGGATGGTGCGGCCTCCATAATCAATACCCTGGATACGTGTCATATCGGATTGTTGCGCAATTTTTTCGAACTTATAGGTATAAATAGAATTAAGCGGTTGGTTGAGGAAGAAGTTACCTTCTCTTTGAATCTCCACTCCGGTAAATCCGCCATAATTATAAATGGCATCTACATTACCATAAAGCTTGGTAATTTTACTTTTATAGGCAGAAATATTGGCACCCATATTCCATTTTAAATCATCGCCTTTTAGTATGACGCCGTTGATGTTAAAATCGAATCCCTGATTAAGCAATGAGCCTACATTGGCAATGGTATTATTGAATCCTGATGTGGTTGACAGCGTTCTTCTCATCAACAGGTCGTTGTTGTGGATCAGAAAATAATCGGCATTAAAAGTTAGTCTATTATCCAAAACGGCGATATCCAGTCCCAGGTTAAGTTGTTTTTGCTTTTCCCAAACAAGATCAGGATTCCCTAAACGACCATCTGACACATAGGTAACAGATCCGTTGGTAAATACCGGACGGTAAAGGGAACGGTAGGCAAAATCATCGATTTTCTGGTTTCCGGCAATACCATAACCCGCACGGATTTTAAGCATGTTGATTCCCTTTATGTCCTTGAAAAAATCTTCGTTTGCAACATTCCATGCTAGTGAAAGTGAAGGAAAAAGCCCCCATTTGTTGCCATTTCCAAATTTTGAAGAACCATCATACCTTCCGGTAAGGGTTGCAAAATATTTGTTGTCGTAACTGTAATTGAACCTGGCCACGTAGCTGATCAATGAATTGGTTACAAAATCAGAAGATAACTGGAATTGATCTTTCAGGTAAGCCCCGCCAAGGTATTTGTAAGAAAAATCGTCAGTAGCAAATCCTGATGCATTTATCTGGTTATAATTGTAGTTGTTCTGGCTCAATCCAAAACTCAGGATACCCGAAAAGCTATTTTTGCCAATGGTTTTATCATATGAAATCGAATTATCCCACTGCCAGTTTACCCAACTTTCTTTTTTCTGTGTGGCACTACCGTTGGTTGAATTTCTAAGCGACTGGCCTAAACTTTTGGGAATGTAGTTGTAATAATTTTGATTCCTCACATCAAGGGCTATACTCGAACGTACATTTAATCCCGGGATGAGGGTAGCCACAACATAGTTATTGGTTAATAAACGGTTTAAATTGCCTTTTCCATCAATATTTAAACTTCTGATAGGATTGTATAGATCGGTACTTTGAATACCCTTCCAGCTTAAGTAGGTAATCTGGTCATTGATGGGTAAAAGCGGATTCGCATTGGCAGCGATACCGAACACACCTCCATCGATATAGGATTCCTCGGTACGCGAGAAATTTGTATTGGTACCGATTTTTAACCAGGGTTTTATTTTCTGATCGAGATTAATTTGTCCGCCATAACGTTTATAGTTGGAGGTTTTCAATAGCCCCATTTGATCAGTGTAATTAAAACTCACATAGACTGCACCATCAGGACCACCTTTAGAAAATGTTGCCGTATGGTTTTGTTGTATAGCCGTGCGGGTAATTTCATCGAGCCAGTTGTATGATTGTCCGCTACGGTACACATTCAGTTCATCCTGACTGAATGCTATAGAATTTGTACCCAACAATGAATTGATATAGGTCTGACGGTCTGCAGTCGGATTATCGTCCATATATTTGTTGGCATAAGCATCGATACGTAAATCGGCAATCTGCTGGGCATTTAGGTATGGAATGTTTTTGTTGAACGACTGTACGCCATACCACCCATTGTATTCTATTTTCCCATCGCCATTCTTGGCCCTTTTAGTGGTGATCAGTACCACACCGTTCGCACCTCTTGAACCATATATTGCAGTTGCAGATGCATCCTTTAAAATGTCGATACTTGAAATATCATCAGGGTTGATGGTATTAAATGCTTCTTCGATCACCAGACCATCTACAACATAAATCGGGTTTGAACCATATTGTATGGAGTTGTTTCCGCGCACCTTAATGGATACAGCACCACCGGGCCTGGGACCATTACTTTGCACCAGCACACCGGCAACACGCCCCTGAATGGCCTGATTGATATTAGTTACGGGCATTTCTTTAATTACCTTTTCACCAACACTGCTTACCGAACCTGTCAGATCACCCTTTTTAATCGTTGCGCCCACTACGGTAACTTCCTGAAGTTCGCTTGTTGTAGCAACCAAAACGATATTCATGCCCGCGGCTGCAGATCGCTCAGTACTACCATAACCAAGGGAAGAAAAAATAAGGATAGCACCTGTCGGAACTTTGAAACTGAACTTGCCATCCGGATCAGTAGAGGTCGCTGTCGTAGTGCCTTTTACTTTGATAGAAACACCTGGGATGGACATTCCATCATCTTTACCCGTAACTTTCCCTGATGCTATTACCTGCTCCTGGGCCAAAAGCTGGCTACCTTGTATTAACGCCAAAAACATCAGTAAAGACGCCATTTTGGGCAAGGATTTTACAATATAAATTAACATAAAAAAGATATTTGATTAGTGTGGTTAAATTTACAATGAAAATAAAACAGGGTAAATGGATAATCGTCACCAAAACATGGACAATATGATCACTTCAACTGAGACGCAGAATTACCAGGAGGAATAGACCCGAATAAAGCAAAATGCGCTTCAAAAACACTGGATTTAAAAATCCTAGCCAGGTAAAATGGCCTTCATTAATCTTTGTCAGTACCTAAAAGTTCCTCCAGATGAGAATTGTTTATTTAAGGAAGTTGTAAGATTTCAGCAGAAGACATTAAGATGCAACTAAAAACACACCCGTTTTTAAGCGCATGTAGAAAAAACAGATTGGATCATCTCGATAATAGAAAGTTCTCCAAATGCCAGGGTTTTAAATAGCCAGCGTGCCAGTTAAATAAGGAAAGTCCTAAAATTATTAACAGCCCTTATCTCTTACGATGATCAGAGAGTTTAGTATTAACCTGCATATACCACAGATATGCTTATTCAGGAATACGCACTAAAAGGATAAAACAAAAAGCTTTTTTATAATGCGGGATTTGACTTTTTAATTTCACACCAACAGCCTATTGGGAACTAATATATTTCAACCCCTTATAAACTATAAAAAACAAGAAACGCTGTTTGATTTAAGATCTGAGGGCTGTTGAAATTCATAACCGACATTAGATTCAATATGGAGGCACTTCGGCTTTTCATATTTACGAAAAGAGCCTCCGAATTAACGAAAGCCCTTAACGATCAACTAAACTACCCCTTTTTTAGCCTAAGTACAGATCCAAGAATTAATTTACCGGATTCGTATTAACTGCTTTTTCTTTAACTTCTGTTTTCGTTTCTACCCTAACTTCCACACCATATACCGCATTTCCATCTACACTTTCGGGAAATGTTGCAATAATCTGATTGTCTTGCCAGGAAGTAAGTGTTGGAGATGCAAAATAAATTTTAGTTCCATTAATAGTACGGTACATCCTTACCGAGCGCCTATCTTCAGTATTTTTTCCAAATCCCGAGCCTGTTATCGTTACAGCCCTAATCCCCCTGCTCACTGTAAAATCGTTAATTACTACTTCCCTATGGAAAGCCGACGCAAAACTGCCCCATTTATTTCTCACCAGGATAACGTATGTATTTTTAAAGAACGTAAATGGTCCGCTTGTGGTAATCGTTGCCCTGTTACCCGAAACAGTTGTATTGTACGCGGTACCATCAATTGTAAATTGTAGGCTGGCATTTGGCACTGTGGCATTGTAAAACTGTCCATCAACGGTAAAGGTGAAATTATACTGCCCGTTGGCTATAGGCGCAGCTGTAAATGTGGATGTTAAAATTGTAGGTTCTACGTAGGTAAATGTTAAGTTGCCATTAGGGTATGTGGCCTCTACGTTGTCTAAATAGATACGGATGCGCAATAAGTTTTCGGTACCGCTGAACGATGGTGCATTAAAAGTTATACTTCCGTTATCTATCGTGGTAACAGCTGCATTAAAAGTACCCACAACTACTTTTACGCGGCTGGCATCTGTGCCGAAATTTGCACCTTTCAACACGACCTGAATACCATCAACACCTGATACATTTTTAACTACAGGATTTTCCTGTGTTAGGCTCCTGGCAATAATATTTTGTGCATAGGTAAACATTATGCCGTTGCTAACCACCCCGTCTACATTAACCGTAACATTACCTGTGGTAGAAGAAGGTATCCTCACTTTAACGTTGGTATTGGTATAATTTAACACGGTTGCCGGTACGCCGTTAAACGCTACTGTCGGTGCATTTGTACCATTAAAGTTAGTGCCATTTATGGTTAAGGTATCGTTGGCAAAGGCCGATGTTTTGCTTAGACCGGTAATAACCGGAGAAAACTTATAGGTAAAAGCAAGCGGGTTACTGTTTATGCCATCAACATTCACCAGCACATTACCACTGGTTGATGCTGGTACTTTTACCTCCATACTGGTAGCCGTAACCGATATAACTGGTGCCGTTACACCATTGAATGTAACCAAAGGATTTGGTGCGCCATCAAAATATTTACCGGTAAGGATTATGGTATCATCTACATATCCACTGGTTTTATTTAAGCTGATTATCTGAGGGATAAATTTAAAAACCGGGCCCTGCGAACTTATATTATTTGACACAACCGTAATGCGTCCGTTTTTCGCCTCGGGAATTGTGGCTCTTATCTGCGTAGCGGTAGATGAGTTGATTAAAGCCGGGGCACCATTAACATTTACGGTATTATTTGCCGAGATGGCACTAAACTTCCGACCGTTAATGGTAATTTCTGTACCAGCAATCCCGGTTAGCGGGGCAACCTCGAGTATTACGGGTGCATCATAATCATAGGTAAAAACAGGACCGGCGATATTCTCTCCATTAGCCAGTAAGGTTAGGGTACCTGTTCCAGCTTCGGCAGGTACCCTGACCAAAACAACATTATTGGTTGATCTTTCTATGATCAGGCCGGCCTTTGTATTAAAAAAAGATCAACCAATAATGTTGTTT
>Ga0307405_10000044_pt1 | contig 77117 bp, 52 predicted proteins | sample 322Cmetagenome_2_FD_203311 | JGI IMG/M metagenome (GOLD analysis project Ga0307405, IMG submission 203311) | Maize rhizosphere microbial communities from greenhouse at UC Davis, California, United States - 322HYB-C-1 | ecosystem: Host-associated > Plants > Roots > Rhizosphere > Soil | place... | reverse complement strand
CAGCGATCAGCAAAAGCGGAGCGGAAGATACCCCGATACCTTTTGCCGCTGTAGACTTTACCTCGAAATTCACAGACAAGGATAACAACCCGTTAACCAAGATCCGCATAGTCGATCTTCCGTTGAACGGTACCCTGCAGCTTAACGGTGTTGCCATCACAGCGGGCCAGGAGATTATTGCAGCGGATCTGGACAAGATTACTTTTGTTCCCAATGCAGACTGGAACGGTTCGACCAGTTTCAACTGGAACGGTAGCGACGGTACGGCATATGCTGTTTCGAATGCACCTGTAAACATCACGGTTACTCCGGTAAACGATGTACCTGTTGTTGCAGCGATCAGCAAAAGTGGTTTGGAAGATACCCCGATACCTTTTGCCGCTGTAGACTTTACCTCGAAATTTACAGACAAGGATAACAACCCGTTAACCAAGATCCGTATTGTCGATCTTCCGTTGAACGGTACCCTGCAGCTTAACGGTGTTGCCATCACAGCGGGCCAGGAGATTATTGCAGCGGATCTGGACAAGATTACTTTTGTTCCGAATGCAGACTGGAACGGCTCGACCAGTTTCAACTGGAACGGGAGCGACGGTACGGCATATGCTGTTTCGAACGCACCTGTAAACATTACGGTTACCCCGGTAAACGATATTCCGGTTGTTGCAGCGATCAGCAAGAGCGGTGTGGAAGATAGCCCGATACCTTTTGCCGCTGTAGACTTTACCTCGAAATTCACAGACAAGGATAACAACCCGTTAACCAAGATCCGTATTGTCGATCTTCCGTTGAACGGTATCCTGCAGCTCAACGGCGTTGCCATTACGGTAGGTCAGGAGATTATTGCAGCGGATCTGGACAAGATTACGTTTGTTCCCAATGCAGACTGGAACGGTTCGACCAGTTTCAACTGGAACGGCAGCGACGGTACGGCATATGCTGTTTCGAACGCACCTGTAAACATCACGGTTACTCCGGTAAACGATGTTCCGGTTGCCGTAGCCAATACCAATACGACGCTAGAAGATACTAACTTAAATGTTGCAGACGGTGCGACAGGAGTTACAGGAGATATCTTAATAAATGATACAGATATTGAAGGAAATACCCTAACTGTAACGAATTACAGCATATTCGGTGTAACAGGTACACAGACTATTGGTACTCCGGTTGTCATCACCGGCGTGGGCACTATTACCATTAATGCTAACGGAAGTTATGCCTTCCAGCCAGCAGCCAATTATAACGGAACTGTTCCTTTAATTACTTATAACATTAGTGATGGAAATGGCGGTAATGCTTCGAGCACACTTGCCATTACCGTTACTCCGGTGAACGACATTCCTTCGTTTACCAAAGGAGCTGATCAGGTAGTTGCGATTAATTCTCCAGCTCAAACCATAACACCATGGGCTACTGCGATTAGCAGCGGGCCAACGGATGAGAGTGCACAAACCTTGAGTTTTGTAGTTACCAATGATAAAAACAGTCTATTTACTACGCAGCCGGCAATAAGCTCAACTGGTGTTTTAACCTACACCCCAGCTGCCGGCCAGTATGGTAAAACCACAGTTACGGTGTACGTGCAAGACAACGGAGGTACAACGAATGGTGGGGTAGATTTATCTGCTACACAAACCTTTGTGATCAGCATTAAGCCTGTTGGTATAACCGATACGGACATTACTCCGGTTAATACGGCTACAACTACAATTGTAACTGCGAACGACGGTCCGAGCGGTGTAGGCACTTCCGTTATCCCTGGAGGTACAAACCCGGGCAACGGATCGATTACCATTAATCCAGACAAATCTATTACCTACACGCCAAACAATGGCTATGTGGGTAACGATACCTATACTTATATTTTAGAAACTCCAGATGGCGTAAAATCTGATCCAATTACTGTTAACATTACGGTTTACAATCCAAAAATTTCATTAGCGAAAGAAGGTAATTATAGCGACTTTAATGGAAATGGTAAAGTAGATGCAGGTGATAGAATTAATTACACTTTTGTAGTTACGAATACAGGAACTGTTCCTGTAACAAACATTACCGTAAGCGATGCAAACGGAACAATTACTGGCGGCCCGATCGCAAGTTTAGCGGTAGGTGCTTCAGATAACAGTACTTTCACCGGTTTCCATACGCTTACCCAGGCGGAAATTGATAACGGAGGAGTGTTCAACGTGGCCACGGCTACGGGCAAAGATCCGAAGGACAAACCGGTTACGACCACTTCGGTGGATCCGACACCATTGTCGCCGACAGATCCGAACTATCCGGTTACACCGCCAACGCCTGCATGCCCAGGCTGTACGGTTACACCGATCGTACACACAGGCGCAATGACCCTGGCGAAAGACGGAAGTTATAATGACTTCAACACGAACGGTAAGGTAGACGCGGGCGACCGTATCAACTACACTTTCGTCGTGACCAATACAGGTAACGTAACCTTGACAAATGTGACGGTTACCGATGCAAACGCTACGATTACTGGCGGCCCGATCGCAAGTTTAGCGGTAGGTGCTTCAGACAACACTACTTTCACCGGTTTCCATACCTTAACCCAGGCGGAAATTGATAACGGAGGTGTGTTCAACGTGGCCACGGCTACCGGAAAAGATCCGAAGGACAGACCGGTTACGACCACTTCGATAGATCCGACACCATTGTCGCCTACCGATCCGAACTATCCGGTTACACCGCCAACACCGGCATGCCCAGGCTGTACGGTTACACCGATTGTACACACAGGCGCAATGACGCTGGCCAAAGACGGTTCTTACAATGACTTCAACACGAACGGCAAGGTAGATGCGGGCGACCGTATCAACTACACTTTCGTGGTGACCAATACAGGCAACGTAACCTTGACAAATGTGACGGTTACCGATGCAAACGCAACCATTTCTGGTGGCCCGATCGCAAGTTTAGCGGTAGGTGCTTCAGACAACAGCACTTTCACCGGTTTCCATACCCTAACACAGGCGGAGATCGATAATGGAGGAGTGTTCAACGTGGCGACCGCTACCGGAAAAGACCCTAAAAATAACAATATCACAACCACTTCGGTAGATCCGACACCATTGTCGCCAACCGATCCCAACTATCCGGTTACACCGCCAACGCCGGCGTGCCCAAGCTGTACGGTTACACCGATTGTACACGCTCCATCGATGAGCCTTGCAAAATCGGTGAACGGCACTGTACCGAATACTTTGGGTGCTGAACTTAAATACAACCTGGTACTTACCAATACGGGTAATGTTACCTTAAACAATATCGCAGTGAGCGATGCCAATGCGGTGATTACAGGTTCACCTGTAGCAAATCTTGCACCGGGCGCTTCTGTTACCTTAACTGCTGTGCATACGATGCCCCAGTCGGATCTCGACGGGGGCAGTGTGACCAACCAGGCTAAGGCTACGGGCAAAGACCCTAAAGGGAACGGTGTGGACAGGGATTCCGATGATCCTTCAACAGGAACCCCTGACGACCCTACGGTAACCATTATTCCGGCTGCTCCATCGATGAGCCTTGCAAAATCGGTGAACGGCACGGTACCGAATACGGTTGGAGCTGAGCTTAAATACAACCTGGTAGTTACCAATACCGGTAATGTTACCTTGAGCAATATCGCAGTGAGCGATGCCAATGCAGTGGTTACAGGTTCGCCTGTAGCAAGCCTTGCGCCGGGCGCTTCGGTTACCTTGACTGCTGTACACACGATGACCCAGTCGGATCTCGACGGTGGCAGTGTGACCAACCAGGCTAAGGCTACGGGCAAAGACCCTAAAGGTAACGATGTGGACAAGGATTCTGATGATCCTTCAACAGGTACGCCAGATGACCCTACGGTAACCATTATCCCTGCTGCTCCATCGATGAGCCTTGCAAAATCGGTGAACGATGCGGTACCAAATACTTTGGGTGCAGAGCTTAAATACAACTTAGTCGTTACCAACATTGGTAATGTTACTTTAAGCAATATCACAGTAAGCGATGCCAATGCTGTGGTTACAGGTTCACCTGTTGCAAGCCTTGCACCGGGTGCTTCTGTTACCTTAACTGCTGTGCATACGATGACCCAAGCGGATCTCGACGGTGGCAGTGTGACCAACCAGGCTAAGGCCACAGGCAAAGACCCTAAAGGGAACGGTGTAGACAAGGATTCTGATGATCCTTCAACAGATACACCAGATGACCCTACGGTAACCATTATCCCTGCTGCTCCATCGATGAGCCTTGCAAAATCGGTGAACGGCACAGTACCGAATACGGTTGGTGCAGCACTTAAATACAACCTGGTGCTTACCAATACCGGTAATGTTACCTTAAGCGATATCGCGATAAGCGATGCCAATGCTGTGGTTACAGGTTCACCTATAGCGAGCCTTGCACCGGGCGCTTCGGTTACCTTGACTGCTGTACACACGATGACCCAGTCGGATCTCGATGGGGGCAGTGTGACCAACCAGGCTAAGGCTACGGGCAAAGACCCTAAAGGGAACGGTGTAGACAAGGATTCTGATGATCCTTCAACAGCTACACCAGATGACCCTACGGTAACCATTATCCCTGCTGCTCCATCGATGAGCCTTGCAAAATCGGTGAACGGCACGGTACCGAATACTTTGGGTGCTGAGCTTAAATACAACTTAGTGCTTACCAATACCGGTAATGTTACCTTAAACGACATTGCAGTAAGCGATGCCAATGCAGTGGTTACAGGTTCTCCTGTAGCAAATCTTGCGCCGGGCGCTTCTGTTACCTTGACTGCGGTACATTCGATGACCCAGTCGGATCTCGACGGTGGCAGCGTGACCAACCAGGCTAAGGCTACGGGCAAAGACCCTAAAGGAAATGGTGTAGACAAGGATTCTGATGATCCTTCAACAGGAACGCCAGACGATCCTACGGTAACCATTATTCCTGCCGCTCCATCGATGAGCCTTGCAAAATCGGTGAACGGCACGGTACCGAATACTTTGGGTGCTGAGCTTAAATACATTTTAATCGTTACCAATACCGGCAATGTTACCTTGAGCAATATCGCAGTAAGCGATGCCAATGCAGTGGTTACAGGTTCACCTGTAGCGAGCCTTGCACCGGGTGCTTCGGTTACCTTGACTGCTGTGCATACAATGACCCAGTCGGATCTCGATGGGGGAAGTGTGACCAACCAGGCTAAGGCTACGGGCAAAGACCCTAAAGGAAATGGCGTGGACAGGGATTCTGATGATCCTTCAACAGGAACCCCTGATGACCCTACAGTAACCATTATCCCTGCTGCTCCATCGATGAGCCTTGCAAAATCGGTGAACGGTGCGATACCGAATACGGTCGGTGCTGAGCTTAAATACAACTTAGTGCTTACCAATACCGGTAATGTTACCTTAAACAATATCGCGGTGAGCGATGCCAATGCAATAGTTACAGGTTCACCTGTAACAAGCCTTGCACCGGGCGCTTCTGTTACCTTAACTGCTGTGCATACGATGACCCAGTCGGATCTCGACGGTGGCAGCGTGACCAACCAGGCTAAGGCTACGGGCAAAGACCCTAAAGGAAATGGCATAGACAAGGATTCTGACGATCCTTCAACAGGAACCCCTGATGATCCTACGGTAACCATTATCCCGGCTGCTCCATCGATGAGCCTTGCAAAATCGGTGAACGGCACTGTACCGAATACTTTGGGTGCAGCACTTAAATACAACTTAATCGTTACCAATACTGGTAATGTTACCTTAAACAATATCGCAGTGAGCGATGCCAATGCAGTGGTTACAGGTTCACCTGTAGCGAGCCTTGCACCGGGCGCTTCTGTTACCTTGTCTGCGGTACACACGATGACCCAGTCGGATCTCGACGGTGGCAGCGTGACCAACCAGGCTAAGGCTACGGGCAAAGACCCTAAAGGAAACGGTGTGGACAAGGATTCTGATGATCCTTCAACAGGAACGCCAGATGATCCTACAGTAACCATAATCCCGGCTGCTCCATCGATGAGCCTTGCAAAATCGGTGAACGGCACTGTACCGAATACTTTGGGTGCTGAGCTTAAATACAACTTAGTGCTTACCAATACCGGTAATGTTAGCTTAAACAATATCGCAGTGAGCGATGCCAATGCAGTGGTTACAGGTTCGCCTGTAGCGAGCCTTGCACCGGGCGCTTCGGTTACCTTGACTGCTGTACACACGATGACCCAGTCGGATCTCGACGGTGGCAGCGTGACCAACCAGGCTAAGGCTACGGGCAAAGACCCTAAAGGGAACGGTGTGGACAAGGATTCTGATGATCCTTCAACAGGAACGCCAGACGATCCTACGGTAACCATTATCCCTGCCGCTCCATCGATGAGCCTTGCAAAATCGGTGAACGGCACTGTACCGAATACTTTGGGTGCTGAGCTTAAATACAACTTAATCGTTACCAATACCGGTAATGTTACCTTGAGCAATATCGCAGTGAGCGATGCCAATGCGGTGGTTACAGGTTCGCCTGTTGCAAGCCTTGCACCGGGCGCTTCGGTTACCTTGACTGCTGTACACACGATGACCCAGTCGGATCTCGACGGTGGCAGTGTGACCAACCAGGCTAAGGCTACGGGCAAAGACCCTAAAGGAAACGGTGTGGACAAGGATTCTGATGATCCTTCAACAGGCACCCCTGGCGACCCTACAGTAACCATAATCCCTGCTGCTCCATCGATGAGCCTTGCAAAATCGGTGAACGGTGCGGTACCGAATACTTTGGGTGCTGAGCTTAAATACAACTTAGTGCTTACCAATACCGGTAATGTTACCTTAAACAATATCGCAGTAAGCGATGCCAATGCGGTGGTTACAGGTTCGCCTGTTGTAAGCCTTGCGCCGGGCGCTTCGGTTACCTTGACTGCTGTACACACGATGACCCAGTCGGATCTCGACGGTGGCAGCGTGACCAACCAGGCTAAGGCTACGGGCAAAGACCCTAAAGGGAACGGTGTGGACAAGGATTCTGACGATCCTTCAACAGGAACGCCAGATGATCCTACAGTAACCATAATCCCGGCTGCTCCATCGATGAGCCTTGCAAAATCGGTGAACGGCACGGTACCGAATACTTTGGGTGCTGAGCTTAAATACAATTTAGTCGTTACCAACACGGGTAATGTTACCTTGAGCAATATAGCAGTGAGCGATGCCAATGCAGTGGTTACAGGTTCGCCTGTAGCAAGCCTTGCGCCGGGCGCTTCTGTTACCTTGACTGCTGTACACACGATGACCCAGTCGGATCTCGATGGGGGAAGTGTGACCAACCAGGCTAAGGCTACGGGCAAAGACCCTAAAGGAAATGGCGTAGACAAGGATTCTGATGATCCTTCAACAGCTACACCAGATGATCCTACGGTAACCATTATCCCTGCTGCTCCATCGATGAGCCTTGCAAAATCGGTGAACGGTGCGGTACCGAATACTTTGGGTGCTGAGCTTAAATACAACTTAGTGCTTACCAATACCGGTAATGTTACCTTAAACGACATTGCAGTAAGCGATGCCAATGCAGTGGTTACAGGTTCACCTGTAGCAAGCCTTGCACCGGGCGCTTCGGTTACCTTGACTGCTGTACACACGATGACCCAGTCGGATCTCGATGGGGGCAGTGTGACCAACCAGGCTAAGGCTACGGGCAAAGACCCTAAAGGTAACGGTGTGGACAAGGATTCTGATGATCCTTCAACAGGCACCCCTGGCGACCCTACGGTAACCATTATCCCGGCTGCTCCATCGATGAGCCTTACTAAGACCGCAACAAATGTGGTGAGTAAAGTAGGGGATGTAATTAATTATAAATTAATTGTTACCAATACCGGTAATGTGACTTTAAAAAATATCACTGTTACTGATGCAAAAGCAGATCCGGGAAGTATTATTCCTTTGGGCATCGCGCTGTTGCAGCCAGGCGCCCAGGTGACTGTGACTGCAAGGCACACCCTTACTCTTGCTGATGTAAACAGCGGCAGTTTTGCCAACCAGGCCACCGCTTCAGGAACAGATCCTAAGGGAGGGACAGTCGTAGTAGATTCTGATGATCCATCAACGCCTGCAGCTGGAGACCCGACCGTGACAATAATTACAGCAAAACCAGCGATTTCATTAGTGAAATCTGGAGTACTAAGTGCAGATGGAAACAATATTGTTTATACGTTTAAGATCAGAAACACAGGAAATGTTGAGCTGGCACCAGTTACGCTTACAGATAATAAACTGTCGTTGAATGTAATTGTAGCAAGCAGATTAGAACCTGCAACCGAGGTTTCTTACCAATATACTTATCCGGTAAGCCAGGCAGACAGGGACAACGGAAAAGTAGAGAATACTGCTGAGGTTACCGCCAGTTCGCCATCGGGAGACAAGGTAACAGATCGCTCGGGTACAGCTGAAGATAATGATCAGCCTACACAAACCCCTATGCCACAGCGTTCATCAATCGCACTTGTCAAAACAGCGGTGGTATCCGGTAATTCAATCAACTATACTTTTACGATCACCAATACAGGCATGACGACTTTAACTTCGGTTACACTGAACGATGCCAAGGCTGGAATTTCAGGTCTTTTATTGCCTCTTCCTACAGGCCTATTACCTGGACAAGCGGTTAACCATAGTGTGGTTTATAAACTGAGTCAGGCAGATAGGGATCTAGGCAGTGTTAGTAACACGGCTAAGGTGGATGCGCTAACTCCGGAAGGAACACACGTAGGTGACGTATCCGGTTCGGACAGTACAAATGACAAACCAACCGTAACGCCTGTAACTCCATCTCCGGTAGCGGTGGATGATGCTGCCTCTACAAAGGCAAATCAGATTGTGAAAATACCGGTGCTGAACAATGATGATGCTAAAAATTCAGGTTTTGACCTTAGTAGCATTGAGATTACTGCTCAACCGAAAAACGGCACGCTAAAAATCAATGCTGATGGTACGATTAACTATGAGCCACGTGCCGGGTATACAGGAGATGATGAGTTCGCCTATAGGGTGAAAGATAAAGATGGATATTATACCAATATAGCTTCAGTTAAGATAACTGCCGACTTTAATGCCATCAAGGTGCCAAACCTGTTTACGCCAAATGGAGACGGAATAAACGACACCTTCGAGATCATCGGCCTCAACCAATATCAGTCTAGCGAACTTACAATTGTAAACCGCTGGGGCAATGAGGTATTCCATGCCAAAGGCTATGACAATACCTGGACAGGAGAGGGATTGAACGAAGGAACTTATTTCTACCTGTTACGTGTAAAACGGACTGAGGGAAGTGAAGTTGAGATATTTAAGGGATACATCACATTGATCAGGGCCTTTAAAAAATAATAAGAAGTTGAGGAGCCGGTAATGCCGGCTCCTAAGATAAGACAATGATGAAAAGAATTATTATATCAATAACCTGTGCACTAGTGCTGGTTGCCGGAACAGTTTCAGCACAACAGGATGCTCAGTACAGTCAGTACATGTTCAATGGGATTTATATAAATCCAGCATACGCCGGCTATAAAGAAGTACTCAATGCGCACACTTTTTACAGGAGCCAGTGGACAGGCATCAACGGTGCGCCCAAAAGCCTTGCATTAGCAGTTGATGCAATTGCCAATAGCGGGAACGTTGGTCTTGCCCTTCAGGTGGCTTCCGACAAACTTGGTGCGCAAAACAACCTGAGTATTTATGGAAACTATGCCTACCGCATCAAAATGAACGATGATGGAAGTTCCAGGCTTTCGCTCGGGCTTGGTGTGGGCATGGTGCAGCTTGGTATTGATGGCGGAATGCTCAACCCAAATAATCCTGAACCCAACCAGCCTGTTGACGTTCAACGTACGATAGTGCCCGATGCGCGTGCAGGGGTTTATTTTGCCAACGACCGTTTCTATGCCGGGTTATCTGCTGATAATCTGATTGCCAGTTATGTTAATATCGACCGTTACGCATTTATTCCACAGCCCAAACCGCATTTTTACCTGACGGCCGGAATGTTATTGCCGCTAAACGAATCCTTTCAGCTCAAACCTTCATTTTTGATCAAAGATGACAGAGGAGGCCCTACAAGCCTTGACGTAAATGCATTTCTGATGATCAAGGATGTTTTCTGGGTGGGCGGTGCTTACCGCACCGGAGTAAAGCTTTATGATAAAAGCCATCTTCAAAAAGACTTAAGCATGCGCAATTCAGCTGTTGCCGCATTGCAGTTCTTTCCGTCGGAAAAGATACGGATCGGTTATGCATACGACTTTTCAGTCGGACCGCTACAAGGCTACAGTGGTGGCACACACGAGATATCCATTGGATACTCCTTTATCAAACCGAATATCAGAATGGCTACCCCAAGGGTATTTTAATCACTATTTAGCAAGGAATCATGAACAACAAACATTTACTGGCCTGTTTTGCAGCTACGATAATCACCCTTACGGTTATCTGCCCGGCATCAGCCCAATATATCCTCAAGCAGGCTGACACGGAATATGATTTATTTAATTTTAACAAGGCGGCAGATTTATATGAGCAGGCCTATCGCAAGAAAGCAGCGCTACGTACGGCAGAACGACTGGCTTCAGCCTATGAGTACATGAACGATTACAAACAGACGGAAAGCTGGTACGCCATTGCCTCCGCCATGCCTGGAAGCAATGATCAAAATATTCTGAAATATGCCAGTGCCCTACAGCATAACGCAAAATACACTGAAGCAAAGACCCAGTTCCAGCGTTACATAGACCGACATAGTGAAGTGACTGAACGGCAACGCAACTTATGGTTAGGCTCGTGCGACTCTGCGCTAAAATGGATGCGTAATCCAAGACCGATTGATCTTATAAATGCATCCGCGCTCAACTCTTCTCAGTCTGACTGGGGGGCTGTTCAAAAATCGGGGCAGATTGTTTTTGCATCCGATCGCAATGCTCATTCAGCAGCAACAGCGGCAAACAGACCGTTTTTAAAGTTCGACGGCGCAAAGAAGCCTGATAAGGATATTTATGGCTGGACAGGAAACGGATACCTCAAATTATATACGCAGCATATCGGGCAGGATAGTGTAAGAGTGGTACCCATTTCCGGTAGTTCTGAGTATCATATAGGGCCGGCAAGCTTCACAGGAGACGGAAAACTTATTTTCTTTACCATGACCAGGATCCCGGGAAAGACTAAAAGGAGCGGAAAGGAACCTGCTACGATAAATGTTGAAATTTACTCCTCACAAAGTGATGGGCAAGGCGGCTGGCAGGACCCAATTCCTTTCCCATTTAACAACGTTGCTGAGTACTCGCTCAGTGACCCCTACATTTCAGCCGATGGGCAAATTCTTTATTTCTCCTCGAATATGCCCGGAGGAAAGGGTGGAGCAGATCTTTACATCTGCACTAAAACGCAGTCGGGAGACTGGGGCAGGCCGGTAAATTTAAAGGAAATCAACACAGATGGAAACGAGCGGACAGTTTCGTTTGATGAGCACAACAATATGTATTTTGCAAGCGACGGATATATTGGAATGGGCGGGCTCGATGTTTTTAGGGTTATCACCCATGCCGACAAAATAACAGGTATTCAAAACCTGGGATACCCTTTTAATTCTCCGAAGGATGACCTGTCTTATTTTCCGTCCAGCGCCCAATCGCCAGGATATCTTTCCTCTAACCGTGACGGGGGAAAGGGAAGTGATGATATCTATAGCGTGTCGATGCAGATAGGCTCAACCTATTTAATAACAGGAAGGGTTTTTGAAAAAGGAACTGGCAGAATTTTGCCAGGAGCAGTAGTGACTTTACTTGGCCCAGGCGGCAAACGACTGTCTGTTGAATCAGCTCAGGACGGATCATTTAGTTTTGAGGTTCCATTGGCCAGCTATACAGTCAGCGGCGATAAAACGGATTTCCGTAGTGAGGTCAAAACTGTTATGGAGCCTTCAGCGCATGAGCAAACGGTTCAGATAGATTTAAATCTTGAGCGTATAAAGCTTAACCAGGGCATTCGGATCGAGAACATTTATTATGATTTCGATAAATCGAATATCCGAAAGGATGCTGCTTTGGAATTAGATAAACTTGTGCAGATCATGGAGGAAAATCCAACCATATGGATCGAACTTGGATCACATACCGATAGCAGAGGGGGCGACAGATATAACCAGCAGTTATCGCAGCGCAGAGCAGAATCGGCAGTTGCCTATATTATTTCGCGCGGAATAAACCGTAACCGGATTACGGCCAAAGGATATGGTGAATCTGAACCTGTTAATAAGTGTAAAAATGGTGTGGATTGTTCAGAAGAGCAACACCAGCTGAACAGAAGAACTGAATTTAAGATTACTAAATATTAATGGATGCGGCAGGTACTGACTGGTGCGGTTATTGTGTTTTTCGCCGCGATGATTTTACTATATGTGAATTTTTTAAGATCAGAATGGGACAATAAAAAGCGCCGTAGAAAGCGTTGAAAATTTCTTGTCCTGATTTGCAAAACGTTTTTTGAAATCTCTATAAGAATGGTCACAAAGCTAAAATACAAACACAAGCGTTCCCTGATCGTCCTTAATGCTGAATTTACTGTGGATAGCTACCTGATTTTAGGTAGCTATCTTTTTTTACTGAAGTTAATAGGTTTAATTTTTTCTCTCAAACTCATTTAATTATTTCATGTTCAAAATCAATTTGAATTATATGCGAAGGCAGACGTATGTAATCAAAAAAAGCATGACAGATCATGATTTTCTCATGCGGATCAGGATAGGGGACCTTCTTGTAGATGAAAGCGGTAAAAAGGGAAGAGTCATCGCTATCGACAGATATAATCGTATAGGGGAAGTTCATTATTACTTTCGGCGGGACAAAGGCGGTACCGTACTTTGTATCATATGATGGGATTGTTTTATTAAACTTTCCAAAAGGTAATCCCATTTTTGATAAAGTGCACCATTTAGAAACCGAAGCTGTCAGAAAACTCAACTTCTGTAGAGAGCGGATATTGAAAAAATTGAAATCTGACAAAAAATAAAAATAGCCTCAAGAAATTAATCTCAAGGCTGTTTTGATCAATAGCGTCAATCCGCGGAAAATCGACCTTGTATGAGTATCGTGAGGCAATGGTGAATTTCGGAAATGTACTGAAAAACAAGATTGAAGGACATTATAGGGAAAAACAAGATTGGAGTTTGCTGTTAAGGGCTTGGAAATACTATTTGACAAAAAGATAGACGCATTGGAGCGCAGACTTGTGCTGGCTTTTTATACTTCGCCTGGTTTTATCGCCGATGGCGAAGTTTACGATGAGTATGGAATAGCGCATATTGAGATGGTTAGATCTTCATTTTCTTAAGTTGTATAATTGTTAGGATTTTTAATGCTGATGTTGTGGTTTAAAGCGGGCTTATTGAGATGAATAAAAGGAGCGTATGGACTAAATATAATTTATAAACTTTAGTACTTATCTTAGCCGTGAGTATTTAAATATCCGTTGATCCACATCAGATTAAATTTGGATGGCTCGTTTTCGTTATGAAATCGTATAGTAATTTTTCGGATGTTGATCTGATCATCTTGCTCAAACATGATGATGGGTACGCCTACACCGAAATTTTCGAGCGATATAACGAAATTCTACTCCGCCATGCTTACCGGATATTAACAGATAAAGACGAAATTAATGATGTGGTTCAGGATGTATTTTTAACACTCTGGCAAAAAAGATCAACTATAGAATTTAAAGTCTCCTTATTATCCTACCTGAGCATATCGGTAAGGAATAGGATTTTTGACCTCTTATCACACAAAAAAATCATTCTGAAATATGCGGCATCCTTCAACAAGTTTTTAGTAGAAGGCTATAACATTACGGATGATGAAATTAGAGAACGCGAACTTTCTAAAATTATAGAAAGAGAAATAGACCATCTTCCAACTAAAATGAAGGAAGTGTTTTTAATGAATAAAAAAGATGGTTTGAGCTATAAGGAAATTGCCGCCAAACTGAACATTACCGATCAAACTGCAAAACAGCAGGTTTATAAGGCCCTCAAAATATTAAAGCCGAAGCTGGATTCCTTTATGAGTGCCTTTCCTTTTCTATAATATATCTTTTTCTTTATCCGATATGACGATTGCGCCTGTTAACCGTCTTGGTATTATAAAAGGAGAAATCCTGTTGTAAACCAAACCTATGAATGCGCAACAAATTAACGAATTGTTAAAAAAACGCCAGGCGGGAGAACTAAGTGAAACAGAAAATGCACAGCTGGAAAGCTGGTATATCAGTTTTGCTTCAAATTCTACTCAACAGCCAAGCACTGAAGATTTAAAAGGGAGTAAGGTAGAAATTCAGTCTAAGCTGCCGTTGGTTTATCCAAAGTCAAATAGAAAACTTTGGATCCCAATATCCTTTGCAGCCAGTTTATTGATTTTAGTTTCAGTAGGAATATTTTTGTATACCCAAAAAACTTCCGATAGGGCGCAAAGCAGCAATTATGCAAATGATGTTCCCCCTGGAAAAAACTCAGCAACCCTAACTTTAGCAGATGGCCATAAAATTTTCTTATCAGAAAAAACGAGTGGTGAATTTGCAAAACAAGAAGGGGTAAATATTTCAAAAACCAAAAATGGTAAGCTGATTTATACGCTTACTGAATCTAAAGCCAAAACAGTTAGCTACAATACGCTAAAAACGGGCAATGGCGAACAGATTGAGGTTTTATTGGTAGACGGTACTTCAGTTTGGCTCAACGCGGCTTCTGAGCTTAAATTTCCAACAACATTTGCCGGAGCGAAAAACAGGCGGGTAGAACTTTCCGGTGAAGGATATTTTGAAGTTTATAAAAATAAAAATGTGCCTTTTATTGTACATACCGATAAACAGGAAGTACAGGTACTGGGTACCCACTTTAACATCAACAGTTATGCTGAAGATGCAGCGGCTAAAACTACCTTGCTGGAAGGAAGTGTAATGATTAACCAAAAAACGATCATCAAGCCTGGTCAACAGGCATCCGGATCGGGCTTAAACATTACAACTTCCGATATTGATACTGAACTTGCGGTAGCCTGGAAAAACAACAAATTTATGTTCGAACAGGAAAATATCCAGGGCATCATGAACCGGATAAAAAGATGGTATAATGTAGAAATTGTTTATTCGGGAGAAGTTTCGAAACAGCTTTATACAGGATCGGTCTCCCGGTTTGCCAATGTTTCCAAAGTGCTGGAGATATTGGAACTGACCGGAAACGTTCACTTTAAAATTGAGGGAAGGAGGATTACCGTAATGAAATAAAAAAACAAAGCGGTAATACTAAAAAGCCAGATCCCGATTGGCCTCGGAACCCGGCAAATGCGGTATTACGTCAATAATTTTCTTAGACACTACTAACCTTAAAACCAAACAAATGTATAAAATTTATACCAAACAAACCGGTATTACGGCCGGCTATATCCATAAATTTCTGCTAATTATGCGCCTAACCACCGTTATATTAATCGCTACATTAATGCATGTCAGTGCAGCCGGTCTCGCACAAAAGATCAGTATTTCGAAGAAAAATGTGCCATTAAAATCCGTTTTAAAAGAACTGAGAAATCAGAGCGGTTACGACTTTGTTTTTAGCGAAAATCTGTTGCAACAGGCAGTACCTGTCAATATCAATGTTAATGGTGTGCAGATAGAAGAAGTACTTCAATCGATCTTCAGTAAACAGCCGCTTAACTATACCATCCGCGACAAAACAGTTGTAATCAGTGCCAAAGAAACGTCAATTATAGACCGGGTTATCGATTTCTTCAAAGATATTATGGTTAATGGAACCGTAACCGACGAAAATGGCAAGGCAGTAGCAGGCGTTACCGTTTCCATAAAAGGTACCAACAAAAAAACCACTACAGATGCCGACGGAAAATTTTCCATCACTGCAAATAAACAAGACGATATACTTGTTTTTACCAGTATTATGACGGATACCGAAGAAATTAACCTTGCCAACCGAACCCAGCTAAACATTAGTATTAAAACGAAAACAAATCTACTCCAGGAAGTTTCAGTAAATACGGGTTTTCAGACCATTGCAAAACAAAGGATGACCGGAGCTACAGTGACCGTTGGGAGTGAAGAAATTGCCAAAAGATACAACACAAATATTGTTAATAGCCTGGAGGGACGTGTTCCTGGCCTTGTTAACTACCGGGGCACAACTACAATCCGTGGCGTGAGTACAATTAACGCCAGTCGTGCGGTTCTTGTTGTTCTGGATGGTTTACCGATAGAGGGGGCCATCGCGAATGTTAATCCTTACGATGTAGAGAGTGTTACCGTTTTAAAAGATGCGGCTGCTGCGGCTATCTATGGCGCAAGAGCTGCGAACGGGGTAATTGTAATCACCACGAAAAAAGCAAAAGGGGGACGAACCACTATCGATTTTGCCGCTGATGTAACCCTGACTGAAAAACCCAACCTGGGTTATAATATGCTTACGCCTGCACAACAGGTGGATTTAGAAAACAGCTATTACTCAAATTATTACACCAATATTGCGGGCACTATTGCCAATACTGCTACCGCGATTAACAGGGGCGATCCGATTACACCTGTACAGTATGCCTGGTATCAAAAAGCGCAAAACCAAATTACACAAGCTCAGCTTGATAGTAGGTTAAATGATTTTAGGCAGAATGATTTCAGACAACAGTACACCGATAATGCATTGTTAAATGCGGTTTTACAACAATACGATCTTTCTGTTAGAACAGATGGTAACAGGTATAACTCGAGTTTAATCTTAAACTACAAAACGACCAATTCGGGGATTATTAATGCGTACAACAGGCAGCTGAATATTTTTTATAAAGGTACTTACCAGTTTAGCAAATGGCTGGATGTAAACTTTGGGGTAAATGGGATTCTGGGTAAAGCCAAAGCAAGTGCGAGTAGTTTTGCTACAAGTGCAAACAATGTATCGCCTTATCTGCAGCTTTTGGATGCAAACGGAAACCGTATGTATTATACTACCGGCGATTACAATATGTACAATGCAAATCCGGCTTCGATGCCAAGATACAGCATGAACGTGAACCATTTAGATGAGCTTGAACAGGATCAAAGGTTAACCAAACAAAATTATACCCGGTATTTTGCCAACCTTAATCTGCGCATTCTGCCAGGTTTAACCTTTTCTCCGCAGTTTCAATATGAAAGTTTGATCAATAATAGCTCAAACTATTCTGAACCTGATAGTTATATCATGAGGTATCTTAAAAATGTTTATTACAAAGTACCACAGGGAACTACACCGGAAACCTATAAAAACCTCTTGCCAGAGAATGGTGGGAAGTTGGCAACAACAAACAGTACAGGTGATTACTGGACTGCCAGGGGGCAACTGAGTTATAGAAAGGCTTTTGGTAAACATGGAATCGACCTTAGCGCCGGAACCGAGTTTCGACAAACAAGAGATAAAGGAACAAATGGATTGTTGTTAGGTTATGATGATCAATTGCAATCGCAGTCTACCACAACGGTAAATTATCCTGCTTTGTTCGCTTATAATACCTCGCAAACTTTTAAACCGAATTCGAGTACAACGAATCTTTACAATACGTATTTAAACACACCAATCGGATTGATTCCCGAAATTACTCACCGCACCAATTCAGGCTATGCAGTGGCCAATTATTCGTACAATAATAAATACGCGGCTTCGGGATCTTATCGTATAGATTATGCCGATGTGTTTGGTTTAGATAAACGGTTCAGGGGGAAACCACTTTATTCTGCCGGGCTGGCCTGGAATATCAGCAATGAAGAATTTATGTCTGCCCAAAAATGGATTGATTTCTTAAAGCTGAGAACCAGCTATGGCATCACCGGAAATATGAGTCAGGATGTAACCAGTTTTTTAACGGCGAGTTCTACACTTCCACCAAATGCCGCTACAAATGCACCTTTATCTGTAGTTACAAACGCCGCCAATCCAGAATTGAGATGGGAAAAATCGGCAACTTTTAACATCGGTTTAGATTTTGCATTGCTAAACAAAAGATTAACTGGAGCCTTAGATTGGTACAGAAAGAAAAGTACAGATTTATTGTTCACGCAAAGAATAGACCCGTCCGAAGGATTTACGAGCCAGATTATCAACAATGGTGGTTTGGTGAATAACGGAATCGAGTTGAGTTTAGGGTACAGCTGGACAGATCCTACAAAAAGGGATGGGGTTCAGTGGAGCAGCAGCCTGGTACTTAGCCACAATAAAAACAAAATTACCTATGTGGATGAAGTATCTGTATTGCCAATTCCGCTGGTTCAGGGCGGTTACAGAGTGGGCTATCCGGTAAATTCTCTTTATTCTTTTCAATATAAAGGACTTAATAACCTTGGCCAGCCTCAATGGCTAAAAGCAGATGGTACGTTAAGCACAGTAGCTTTAACCGGAAGTGATATGAGTGCTATTGTTTACTCTGGCGGAACAGATCCGATCAATAATATTGCATTAACGAACGAGGTTTATTATAAAGGATTTAGCCTTAACATCCTGGCGGTATATTTTGGCGGCCAGTATTTAAGAGGTGTTTATCCGGAAATTTATGCCAGTGGTTTAGGGTATAGCGGAGGTCCATCTTATCTTTTAGACAGCTGGACGCCTGGAAACACCACCACAATTGTTCCTGGTTATGGCCAATACTCACCTGGTACTTATCCAGGAACATCTGTAACGCCATCAAACCACCTTCGTTACTCAGATACTTTTGTTTACTCAGGAGATTTTATCAAAATCAGAAATATAACATTAGGATATCAGTTACCTGCAAAATTGGCGTACAAATTAGGTTTGAAAGGAGTGGGTTTACGTTTCCAGCTAAACAATCCTAAATCACTGTGGGTAAATAACGATGTAAATCTCGACCCGGAAACAGGGGGCGCAAGAGCGCTAACCTCTTATGTGTTTGGTCTTAATTTTAATTTATAGAGAAATGAATATGAATAAGAAAATATACGGCAACACGATAATACTGATTTTTATATTTTTATTATCCGGTTGCAGCAAGTTCACAGAGATTACACCAAAGGGAAGCAATGTGCTTAACCGGGTATCCGATCTGGATTTATTGCTGAATTATAACTTCAGTTTAAACACTGCTGTATCCATCTCCTCACCAGCTTTTGTAGTAACAGCCGGAGAAGCTTTTAATTGTAATGATGCCGAGGTTTTGGTTGGAGATATTTATCCATACGTAACCAATGTGGCTACCTTGATCAGCTTAAATGCAAAAGACCTGAATACAGCACTTACTACTTATAATGAAAGCATAGACCGTAAGAACCTTGCACTGGCCGACGTTAAATATGAAAAAATGTATTTCATTATCAACAACGTTTGTAATGTAGTGATTAAAAATGCAGATGGGGCAAGTGGCGATCGTGCTAAAGCAAATACGCTAAAAGCTGAGGCTTACATTTTAAGAGCCTACATGCATTATCTTTTGGTAAACATTTATGCAAAAGCCTATAATCCGGCAACAGCTGCTACAGATGGGGGTATCCCTTATGTAAAAGAGGATAATTTAGTGTCGGAACCCAATAAAAAGAGCACTGTTGCAGAAGTTTATGCCAACATTGTTGCCGATATTGATGCTGCATTCGCATTAAACAGCCTCCCTAATGTTGCTGCAAATAACATGCGTGTTGGCTTGGGTTTTGCCTACGGAGTTAGGGCGCAGGTGCTTTTAGCCATGCGTAATTATGCAGGTGCATTGGCCGCTGCAAACGCTAGCCTGGCCATTAATAGCACCATAATAGATGATCGCTTATTTGCTCCGGTTGGAACCACCGCTTATGCAAAACCTGCGGTAACAGCAGCAGATAATTTGTTTTATGCTTCAAATAAAGGGCCATCAACTTTGATTGCGCCAACTTTTGAAACACTTGCTGCCTACGAGCCGGGAAATATCCAGAACGAATATGTAAAACCATACTTTCCAGTGCCAGCTCAGGCTGTTGCCATTACCGGTTTAGCGAATGCGAAACTTTCTTATTCAGCAACAATTTTTGCGGTAAATACGGCTGGCCTTACTACAAGCGATACCTATTTAATTAAAGCAGAATGCCTGGCCAGAACACAAAATGTTCCTGGCGCAATGGAAATCATTAACATGATTAGGCAACGGCGAATCCATCCCAGCGTTTATGCACCTCAAATAGCAGCTACCGAAGCGCAGGCCATGGCCTTTCTTAAGAAAACTGCGAGATTTGAATTCTTATATACATTTAAAAATTACTTTAACATCAAACGTTGGAATACCGAAGATGCTTATAAGGAAACCATAACACGTACTGTAAATGGAGTCACGTATACCCTAAAGCCGGAGTCTCCGCTGTACATTTTTCCTTTCCCGCAAAGTGCCACCGCTTACAATCCAAACCTCACACAGAATTATTAATACTGTTCTATTCAATTTTTTCCGCCTGAGGTTTAATGCTTCAGGCGGTATAAATATCAAATTTATGAAAGCAAAATATTTTTTCATGCTGATCCCATGTTTTTTCGGGTTGCAGAAAAGTTTTAGCCAGCAAAATGAAGGATTGAAATCTTTTACCTTGATTGGCAGAACCAATGATAAAACTTTAGATTCAGTTTCCATTATTTACATCAATGGAGAAGGAAAAATTATACAGGAAAGTGTTGCGGCATTGGATGGGAATTTCAAGATCAAAGGATTGATCAGTCAGCCTACTTTTTCCAATCTGGTGTTTAAACACAAAGGTGAAGTGATCGGCAAGCGGGATGTGGAACTGAAAAGAAATGCTGCCTATCTTAATCCAGGTGAAATGACAATTGCAAAAGTCCCTGTACCGAATGGTTATTTAGAAATTACTGGTTCACCTGCACAGCTCGATTGGAAAGTGCTTTACAGCAAAACGAAGGCCATAAATAAATCTATTGATTCGCTAAACAAATTGGTGGGTCCCGCCTCCCATGGCGCTTCAAATGCACCGCAGGATGAGCCAAAGGTAAGTGCATCACTTAAATTTCTCAAAGCCAAAGAAGCCAAAATAAACTATCAATATTTCATTTCCAATCCCGCCTCTTATGTAACCGCAGATCGGGTAAAGTACTATACTTCGGTTTTTAGTATTGATTCTATAAAACAGCTATACAGTAAATTTAGCTTGGAGATAAAAGAAAGTACGGATGGAAAAAGATTAGCGGCCGAAATTAAAAGTAGGGAAGTTGGCTTGGTTGGAACCAAGGCTTTTGCATTTAATGTGAAAGACAAAGACGGTAAAGAACTTTCATTATCTGCCATGAAAGGAAAATATGTATTGTTAGATTTTTGGGCAACCTGGTGTGTTCCATGTAGAGCGAGTATGCCCCAGATGATCAAGCTATACCATAAATACAAAGACAAAAACTTTGTGATGATAGGCATTGGTGACGATGATAGAAATGTACCAAACTGGTTGGCGGCAATTGATAAAGATGGAATCAATCTCTGGTCACAAACTTTACGCGGATTAAATGCTCAAATGTTTGTAAAGGGAATAGATAATCCTAGAGATCTTGGCCAACAATATGGAGTTCGTGCACTACCAACCAAAATCCTGATCGATCCAAACGGGAAAATTATCGGCAGGTTTGATGGACAGCACGGCAAAGATGATGATATGGAAAAAATGTTGGGCCAATTATTAAATCCATAAGAAAATGAAAACGATAACTCATTGTGTACTTTTTCTCTTGATTACGAACCTTGTATCTGCTCAACTAAAGGAAGAAAAAAATTTAGTCATATTTCGAGGCACAGCCGATACCATATATAACGGAAGCACTTTAGTGTTATATAATAAAGCTGTAGCCGCCCATGATTCTGTGCAGGTAAATCATGGAAAATTCGAAATCATCGTACCTTACAAGGGTCCAGCCAGATACATGTTTTACAGTAAATTCGAACTGAAAAAGAAAGGCGGTTATTCGCCTTACGGAATATTAGTTTCCGAGCCAGGTATTATCCAAATAAATGCAAACATGGAAACCTTGAGCAATTCCGTTGTAAAAAATGCGCCTGAGAACGAACGCTACATGGCCTTTACCAAAGAAGGAAATGCAGGTAGACAAGGAATAAACGATAAACTTATAGCCAAATTTGGGCCAGATGTTTTGAAGAACCTGAACCAAAAAAATCCTCAATACGATGAAATAATCAGATACTATAAGGAGCTAAACGATGAAAATAATAAACTAGAAGTAGAGCGGCTCAAAACCTTTATAAAACTGCATAATAATTCTTTTGCATCCGTTTATTTACTCAATAATCTAGCAGGCAATATCTCCATTGTAAACGCACAGGCGCTTTATAATTTACTTGGTCAAAAGTATAAAGAAACCAGTTACGGCAAAAACATTGCAAACACTATAGAGGCAATGAAAATAACGGCTATTGGTAAAATTGCACCGGATTTCGAACAGGCCGATACCGCCGGAAAAATGATTAAACTTTCATCTCTTAGAGGGCAATATGTACTTCTGGATTTCTGGGCAAGCTGGTGCATTCCTTGTAGAGAAGAAAATCCTAATGTGGTAAAAGCCTACAATAAATTTCATGATAAAGGATTTACAATCTTGGGTGTTTCGCTTGACCAACCAGGAAAAAGAGAAGCTTGGCTAAACGCAATCAAACAAGATGGCTTAACCTGGACTAACGTTTCCGATCTCAAATTCTGGAACAATGAAGTTGTTAAATTATACGGCGTGCAAGCGGTTCCTCAAAACTTTTTACTCGATAAGGAAGGCAAGATAATCGCCATAAATGTAAAAGGTGAAGGACTTAATGCCAAATTAACGGAGATTTTTGAGCATTAAATTCACTTGAAAGCCTCCTGATATAACTTGTAGTAGTCTCATTATCAGTGATTATAATGTTTTTTAATTTTTTAAACGCGTTAGAACAAATATCTGAAAAAACAAAAAGCTTTAAATTTAAATTTCTTTCAAGGAAAGAGATCAAACTTCAAGGCTTTTTGCCGTTTAAGTAGAGTCAATTTGCGGAAGTTCAACCCTTTTAAGCATTGTGAAGCGATAGTAAATTTTGAAAAAGTGGTAAAAAATAAAGAGGAAGAACAGTATCGGAAAAAGAAAGTATCATGATTTTTTTTCAATTAGAATGATATCTCAATCATCTCAGATTTATGTCTTGGTTTGATAAATCAATGCGTTCGACCCCATTTCGCCACTTTTATTGATCAAATTAATTGTCTGGAAATTAGCAGTATACAGGTTTTATATTTTTGATGAGATGGGGTCAATGAAATCTGTTTTATCCATTGTAAGTGGATTTACTGGGTCTGCACATCTGAAGACCGATTTTTTTCGGTGTTATCACATAGGCTTATAAAGGCTTTTAGTGCAGGAGAAAGAGGCACATCTTTTCTGTAGGTTAGAACTGTCGTCATCAGGCCCAGCTCCCTGGGCAAAGAGAAAGTCTTGATTTTTCGGTTGCCATAAAAAGTAGAAATAATCTCCTTGGGAAGAAAGCTGAAGCCAATGCCCGACTCAATGAAATTAACAACCCCTTCAATTGAGTTCATCACCGTTTTATGGTATTGCGAGACTCCTTTGCTTACCAGCCATGATTCGAGCCTTGCCCTGAATACGCAGCCCTGATCAAAAACGATTGCTTTGAGCGGATTTCTTTTTAAAAGATCCTCCAGGCTCTTGCAGTTTTCCGGTACAACAGCAACCACCTCTTCATCCTTGATCCAGATTTGATCGAGTTCGGGAACGTCGAGAGGCGCAGGAACAAATGCAGCGTCCAGACGGTAATTCATTACATCGCTTATTAGCGATCCGCGCATGGCCGACCTAAACTCCAGGTCGATAAACGGAAATTTCGAGGCAAGACGGTTTACCAGCTCAGGTCCTTTGGTCGCCATGAAGGTCTCTAGGGAACCTATTTTTACCTGCCCTTTTATTTCTTCTGTTTTCCCAACCGAACGCTTCGCTTCATCTATCAGGTAGTTTAGTTTTTTGCTATAAGCCATCAGTGTTTCGCCGGCGGGAGTTAAACGTACTTTACGGGACGAGCGGTCAAATAGGATCGTTCCAAATTCTTCCTCAAGGCTTTTTATCCGCGCGGTCACATTTGACTGTACAGTAAACATAGCCTCTGCAGCTTTCGTAAAACTCCCGTGATGTGCCACTGCTTCAAATAAATTCAGATCATTTGTATTCATAAATCGTAAATAATGATTGTATGTATCATATTAAATCATTTTGATTGATTAAAGGTAACGGCTACTTTTGAAAAAAAAGAAAAAAATGAAAAAAATTAAATTGGCCACTATTTTCATGCTGGCCGGTCTATTACCTAATTCAGCTATTATGGCCCAGTCAAAAACAAGCACAAAAAATATTGGAGAAAATTCTTCAGCCCAGGTTCATTACCGCAAAGTGGTTGCAAATGGACAAAATATCTTTTACCGTGAAGCCGGACCTGCCGGAGCACCAACGATACTACTGTTACACGGATATCCTACCTCGTCGCATATGTTCCGGGCGCTTATTCCAATGCTCAGCAGCAAATATCACGTTCTTGCTCCGGATTTACCTGGCTTTGGGTACAGCGATGCACCAGACAGGACAAAATTTGCATATACTTTCGACAACATTGCCAAAACCATGCAATCTTTTGTTGATGGGCTTGCACTTAAAAGATTTGCCATTTATGTATTCGACTATGGTGCGCCAACGGGTTTCCGCCTTGCACTTGCAAACCCCGAAAAAATAACCGGCATCATTTCCCAGAACGGAAATGCCTATGTTGAAGGGCTTAGTACCGGTTGGAAACCGATCCAAAAATATTGGGAACATGAAACTAAGGAGAACAGAGACGCCCTGAGGACATTCGTCACCCCAGAAGGAACAAAATTCCAATATTTCACAGGTGTAGAAGATACAACCATGGTAGCCCCTGAATCTTATACACTCGACCAACATTTTCTCGATCGTCCAGAATCTACGGAGATACAGCTCGACCTGTTAAAGGACTATAAAACTAACGTTGCGCTATATCCTAAGTTCCAGGAATATTTCAGAACCTATAAACCCAAACTTTTGGCTGTTTGGGGTGACAAAGATCCGTTCTTTTTGCCGCCGGGAGCCGAAGCATATAAAAGGGATATACCTGATGCTATCGTGAAATTCTATAACACAGGTCATTTTGCCCTCGAAACGCATGTTCGCCAGATAGGGAATGAAATATTGAACTTTCTGGCTGTCCTGCCAAAATAAACGCAGCTGTGACGATAACGCAAGCATAACAAGGGGCATCTAAATGCCAGATGACAAAAGCTGTGTATCTGTTAGAGAAGAGCCGGAAAGTCCCTTTATCAATGAGTAAATCCGGTATCTGCCGGGCTTTTTTGCAAATAACAAATAAATCAAATGACAATGGAAATTAAAACCCCGGTACCCCCGTTCAACTATGAATCAGCGGTGGAGAAAGTGATGCTGGCAGAGCGGGCATGGAATAGCCGCGACCCTGAAACAGTATGTATGGCCTATACTGTAAACACAGCGTGGCGCAATCGTTCGGAGTTCATCTCAGGCCGGGAAGAGGTGAAAATGTTTTTGGTTAAAAAATGGGAGAAAGAACTTAGCTATAAGCTTAAGAAAGAACTTTGGGCATTTAGTGAGAACCGAATAGCAGTCCGCTTTGAATATGAATGGCATGACAATCAAGGGCAATGGTTCCGAAGTTTTGGTAACGAGCTTTGGGAATTTGATCAATATGGGTTAATGGAAAAAAGGTTCGCAAGCATCAATGACCTCCCTATTGATGAAAAAGATAGGACGCTGTAGAAGTTTCGGATAACCGATTAAAAAAGCGCTACCTGTTTGCTAGCGCCTCGTCTGTTCATGGAATTGACAAAAGTCGAACTATAACCATTAATATTGTCTTTTTTATATCGCTCATTTTCATTAAAAAGAAAAGAGGCATACCAGAATTAGCTCTGGCTTATGCCTCTTTTGCAGATTAGATAGTCAATCCGCGGAAAATCGAATTTTTATGCGCACTTGGGGGTAATAGTGAATTTTGAAAAACCCTGAAGAACAAGATTGACAAACAGTACAGAAAAAGAAATTATTGTAAAAGTTTTCAGAATTGTTTAATGGATAAGTTATAGTTGGATAAGACAATCAACCTTCTCCGTAGAACAAGTCGAAAATTTAATACTGATCCCATGTCTTACCGGCACCTTTTAGATCAGCTGTAACGCAAAGCCCCGGCTTTTCAGATCCGGGGCTTTGTTTTATATTTCTACGAGTAGTTCTTCTGCTGATTTGGAAGGGACAGTATCAGCTTGCTTCGCCAAACTTTTCCCCGGCTTCTTACTCTTTTTCTTAAACTTCCGGCCATACCATACCAGGAATCCTGTAATCGGTAAGCTGGCGCCAATAAGTGAAGCCAGGAAGGCCATTACCTTACCCGGAAATCCCAGGATACTGCCTACATGGATATCGTAATTCATTTTTCGCAGTTTCTGACCAAATGAGGCTTGCGCATATTCGACAGAATAGGCATCCTGTCGCTTTAACTCTTTCAGGCTATGTTGGTCAAAAGTGTAGCCCTGGCTATTATAAAACTGCCCTTTATTGGGATACACGGTGATATTGATGGCGGCCTTAGCCTCTGCCGTATCCGCAAAACTGTAATAAAAACCCATCGATTTAGGGTGGCGCGCAATGACCTGATTCCAGGCCATATCCATCGCTTTTTCGGGCGCATAACCCTTTCCTTTTAACGTGGAGTCTGAGTCTAAACGCTTGTATTCTGCCAGCTTATCGCCACCCGATGTAACCCAGTACATACCCTCACTATACCATTTAATACCATATACCATTCCAGTAAGGGCTATAGCCGCCAGGAACAATAAGGCGTAGAAGCCAAGTACGTTGTGCAGGTCGAGGTTTACCCGTTTAAAAGATGCACCCCATTTAATCTTAAAACTCTTATCACGGGTTGATTTATTCCATTTCTTCGGGTACCACCAGATCAGCCCGGTGATCAGCAAAACTACGAAGATCATGGTACCGTAGTTAACAATTGGCCGCCCTATTCCAGAAGGCATCCAGAGAAAACGGTGCCCGTTTAAAATAAACCTGAAGAAATCTGATTCACCGGGTTTATGCTGCTCGGTACTCATCACCTCGCCCGTATAAGGATTCACTTTCAGGATGGTATTTCCTGTACGGCGATCCCGCGGACCGGCATTAGCCGCCCTTAAATTTAAGTTGATGGTCCTGCCTTGCTGGTAATTGGCGTACGATGGCACTTTCTCTGGGTATAGCTTCGCTGCGATCTGCATCAACTCGGAGGGTTTAACCACAGGTTTATCCTGCCAGGCTACTTTTGTTTCAGGCTCCAGCAAACCGGTAATTTCTTCATTAAATACCCAAATGCAGCCGGTAAGGCATACGATTAGGACAATGACACCCGATATCAAACCTAACCACAAGTGCAGCCAGTTGTTAATGCGCTTAAAAAGCGTGTCCTTTTGCTTCTTCTTTCCTGGATTTTGATTCTTCGTCATTGTGCCTGTTTTTATTGATCAGATGTGCTTATTTAAACCTGTAGGTAATGCTCAACCGTGCATTGCGTGGAACCTCATAGATATAAGTATAATAAGAAACGGATGTTGCAGTTTCAGTTGCCAGCTTGGTGTATGATCCCTGCGTTAGCAGCCTGCGATCCAAAAGGTTATTAACTACCGCTGCGATGGTTATTTTACCTTTTTCATAAGAAACACCTGCGTCAAAACGATAATAAGCAGGTAACATCAATGGAACAGAAGTTGATCCCGCATAACGGTCCAGTTGGATCTGGTACCCCGCACTCAATCCAAAACCGTTTAACAAAGCCCCTTGCTTCTGGTAGCGGTAAGATAACCAGCCATTGGTAATGTGCTTAGCGGAGTTAGGGGTATGCCTGCCTACCAATTCTGGTTTAGCATCTTCACTTACCTTAGCATCAGTGAACGCATAATTTAATACCAGGTTCAACCCAGGGGTAATTTCGCCGTTTACATCCAATTCGATACCTTTTGAGATAATACCCCCCAATTGGATCTGGGCATTTGGGTTCGCAGCCAGGTGTGCCGGATCCAGGTCGGCGGTTAATACATTTTTCTTCTTGATGCGGAAAGCAGCAGCCGTTACGTTCCATCTACCGTCAAAGAAATCCTTTTTCAAACCCAGTTCGATGTTATTGCCGCGGATCGGCTTGAAAGGGTTTCCGGCATAGTCCTGGCCGGCAACAGGCAGGAAGCTCTGATCATAGAGTGTATAAGCGCTGAAATCTTTCGCCAGGGTTACGCTCAAACCAGCCCTGGGGCTGAAAACATTATCAGATAGCTGTGTAAGGTTCGTTTTACCCACCGTTACCGCATGTGTGAAACGGCCGGCTAAAGTTAAACGCACACGTCCATCCAGCATGCGAAGTTCATCCTGTAAGTAAGCGCCGGTATAGGTCAGGTTAGTGGCATATACATTTGATCCCGAACGGTTCTGAATGCTTCGCGAACGATCGAAGACAGGAATATTGGCAAAAGGAATACCATAAACCGGATTGTAAATATTAAATGTAGCATTGTTTGCCAACTGCAGATCAGACTTCGTCACGCTGGAAAAATCACCCCAGGTTTTCAGGTTACCCATATCGAGTCCCCCTAAAATGCGGTGTACAATCGGACCGGTAGCAATGTCGCCCATCAGGCTAACCTGTATATTTTTGTTAATGGCCAACTCCTCGCTGATATTCAGGTAACGTTTCATATCGCCATTGGGTGCTATGGTTGAAGGCCAGGGGGTACCCCCATCTAAACCATAACGGAGATAAGCTGCCTGGGCATTAATTTTCCAGTTATTATTTAAACGGTGGCTCACATAAAGCGTGGCATTGTGGTCATAAAGCTTTGCAGGGTCCAGTGCCGGGTCGCCCAAAAAGAAACTGGGATCTGTATCGCCGAAACCTTTTGGCGAAAAACCATAAGAGCCCAGGGCCTGTGCCTCTACATGTTGGGTGGTATATTCAGCTGTGATCAATGTATTGCTATCTACCTGGTAGCTAATTACGGGCGCTATAATGTATTTATCGGTGTAATTGTATTTATTGTAACTGTCTTTAGTTTGTGCTGCCACATTCAGGCGAAACAACAATCTACCGTCACGACTTAATTTACCATCCAGGTCAACAGCGGCGCGACCCAGGTTGTAACCTCCACCCGCTACACTTACCGAACTGCGGTTTTGACCCGTAGGCTTCTTAGTTACCACATTATAAATACCACCGGGTTCACCATTGGCCATCATAAAGCCAGAAGGACCTTTTACGAATTCAATGCGATCAATAGTTGCCGCATCGTCAGCTAATGGCCCCCAGGGCATTTTTTGGTTCATACCGTTCCGGAAGGCAGGAATACTCGTGCCGCGCATAAAAATATTGGCATATTGTGCGTCCCAATGGCCTACGCGCAACGTACCACTCACATTCCTGGTTACACCATCTACAATATCAAACACCTGCTGATCAAACAGTACCTTGCTGGTTACCACCTGGATGTTCTGTGGTACTTCGATCAGGGGAGATTGTAACCGCAATGAAGAGGACACTTTATCCACCTTATATTTTTTCTTATTCGTGCTTACCTGTACCTCGTCTAACTCCGAACGATTTTCTTTTAAAGAAAAATCAGCAATTACAGTACCACGGAACGAAACATGTATCTGTTTTTCCTTTGGATAAAGGCCAACCGCCGAAACCACAAGTGTATAATCGCCAACCGGAACACGCCGGATCTGGTATAAGCCATCCTCGTTGGTAACCGAGCCAAAGCGGGTGCCTTTCAGCACTACCGTTACATTAGCAGCCACGCTACCATCAGCAGTGGTGATCCTGCCCCTCACTAGCCCGGTTTGTTCATCATTCCGGCTTTGAACAAGGCTATCTGTAGGATTTATATAACTTCCTGTCAGCTCATGAGCAGAACTGGCATGAGCTGCGAATATTCCGGTGCAGCACACACCTAAGCGTAAAATTTTCTTAAATTGCATTTACTTTTAATTTGATGTTAAAGGTGTCAGGGCTTAGCGCCCGTAACGCCACACGGGGTCGGATCCGTGTGGCATTTTTTTGCAAAGTTAAGTTTATTAAGAATAAATCCAAATAGATGTGCCGATTTGAAAATTATCCCCTGAGAATGAGATATGTGACCAGCGAGTAGAGTTCAGCTCCATAATTGTCGCCAAACCATTAAATTAAAGACTAGCAAGCCTTTTCTCACTTAAGCCGCCTTTTGAGAGCAGGCTTGGTTTAGGATGATATTATTCTTTATCTTAGATAAAAGTAATTAACACTCATTATGGATTTTATGTCGATCGCTATTTTAACTATTCAAATTCTTGTAGTTGTAACTATCATTTACTTTATATTAAGCAGATTGGATAATATCAGTAAATCTAATGATCACAGAAATGAGATTTTAAAGGGGATTTATGATGAACTTAAGCGTCAGAACGAGAATAAAGACTAAACCCTCCATTTCTCGCTGTAAGCCCCTAAATGAGAGCGGGAAGGGAATTAGGATGCAGAGATTACTTTATTGATTCGAATGCTTAACTTTAATTATGAACAATTGCAAATGAAACCACATCATCTTTGGGGGATATATAAACTGTCCAGATATCAGGTTAATGAATTACTTCTAAAACTCGGATTCAGCTTGGTGGAAAGAATAGAAGATCTGATTCTTTATATGGCTAATGGCGAAGGGATTATTTTGACAGTAGAGAATGATTTAATTACGCAAGTCCAATATAAAACTACAAACTCAAGAAAATATCTCGATTGTATTGCATACGCCAAGAATATCATGAAATATGATATTGTATTTGAGGAGTTTGAACAATCAGCAGATGTTTTACGTCTTGATAGTAATGATTCTACAATAATCTGTATAAACGTTCATTTAGAAAGTAAACATGAATCATTTGGTGTCACATTGGGTTCTAAATTGCCTTTACCGACGCCTGAGAATAGGATTGAGGTAATTCTAAGTCCACCACCAATACAGGGAGAATAGCAATAACAAAGGCAGCTCATGGCGGTTAACTCAATTTTAATAAAACAGAGCCACATTCTTGTAACTCCTTATTGGGATAACGCAAATGGTGGTTGATTTCTACTAGCCATTACGCTTGCTTAGATCAGCGTAACCTTTAAACTTTCATTCTTAGGTCAGTACCATTTGTTTATCACAATGCGTTAGCTACCATATCTTCCACCAAGGCTTAGCCTTAGAAATGGCGTTCACTTTTACAGGAGCTGTTTTCTTTACCCCTCCGGATTTATCAATCCTCCAAATCGACACGTCGTTTAGATTAACTCCGTATGTTTGCTCAAATTGGAGTGCTATTTTTTGCGCTAGCCTAAACTTGGTTTCTTCCCACATACCCAGTAAATTGTCGAATGCTTCTGGCGGAATAGCTGAATCAAGGATTAGTTGGTGTTCATAGCTTTGTTTGTTTACAATGTCGAGTAGGTGATTTTGAACCTTATCACTCGTATATTCATTCACAAAACGCTGTTGAAAGCTAATTCTGTCAGCAATTGTTAATACTGGTATCTCAATCAGGGTTGGATCTTGGTTGTCAATTCTCTGTATCTTATCTATCAATCTTATAGATTCTTCTTCGCTATACTCAAATTCGAATCCTCCATGATCTCCAATAAGTAAGTAGTCTAACATCCCTAAGATGAAAAACTCTTTTTCTTTAGCATCATAGTAAAACGTTTCTGATTCATAGTCAATCGGCACCGTTGAGGCAATTGCTAGCCAAGTTATTTGCTCCATAATTTAGAAGGCGTTATTTACTGTTGTAAAGATGTTGTTAAAAATCTCTAGATCATAATAACTATAAGTATTACCAACGATTTCCCCACTATCCGTAGAGTTCCACAGGAGTTCTACGGATTAGCCAATAAAAAAGAGTCTCCGACTCGGCTTAGACAAAATGAAATCACTTAAACAAAAAAAGCCCATCTTTCGATGAGCTTTCAATCAGTAGAGTCAAGCTTCAATATGTCTAACTTTATGAGCATTGTGAGGCAGTGGTAAATTTTGATAAAGTGATAAAAAATAAAGTTGAAGGCCAGTATAGGAAAAAGAAAGATTATAAAAATAAAGTTAGATGACTTTAGAGAATGTATTGTTTAAGATTAAAAACACACGAATCAATTTAAAAATTCTTGACCCCTATAAGGCCCAATCCCATTAGCGGCTTGTCTTCTTTAATTTGGTCAGTTTTGTTGGTGAATGTCCAAACAGTTTTTTAAATGCAAATGAAAAATGTGATAAGTCCTCAAAGCCTAAGCCAAGGTAGATCTCGGATGGCTTTTTGTTTTTTTTGTCAATTAAATGGTAGGCTTCTTCCAATCTTTTTTCTACCAACCAGTGGCTTGGTGTTGCATTAAATATTTTTTCAAAATCCCGTTTAAAAGCGGATAAGCTACGTCCTGTCAAATAGGCAAAGCGCTCTATACTTACGTTGAATTTGTAATTGCGGTTCATATATGCTTCAAGGTCTATTTTTTCAGGGGTGCTAAAATCAAATAAAATATTTGCCAGTTCGGGGTTAGCTTTCATTAATATTAAAAGCAATTCACTACGCTTTACATTTAAAAATTGTTCGTCAATTGTTCCTTGTTCATTGAAATAGGGTGTAAGTGATTGGATGAAATTTTTGACTAATGCATTTTTTTTTAACGGTATAATGCCACCTGGTGTCTTTTTATCTTCCACCTTGAATTTATAAGTTTCTTGAAATTCTTTCAAAAAATCCTGTTCAAACAAAATGTAGATTTTTTTAAACGCTCCGTTATCAGGCTGTTTAGTGTATTTTGCCAAATGATTTCGCCTTGCCAAACCATAATCTCCAGCCTTTATTTTATATTCTTTACTGCCGTCATAAGCAAGCATGGTGCCTGCAATGAGGTACATAAAACAATGATTGGGAACAAACTGTTCTGTAGATAGTGAAGGGCTTACATAGCAGGCGGATATAGCAGTTTCTTTCATTTTAAATCAATTTTTTGCCAATTGTATGATGTCGTCCACTTCAAGAATTTGCTTTGGGTAGCCTTTTGATACAGCATTAATCATCGCCTGCCCTACTTGTTTAAGTTTTAAAGTTTTTGCTGGGAAAAATGGCGCTATTAATGGTCCCAATATTTTATAAATCGTCTTTATATTTTTTTGTCCTTTGCTTCCCATCATTATTGCAGGGCGGAAATTATATTGACCTTTAAAAGGTAGTTTCATCAGCGCATTTTCAGTTCTTCCTTTTACCCTTGCCCACATTACCTTTCCTCTTTCTGTACTGTCAGTGCGGTTTCCGGATACATAAATAAAAACCATTGCCGGATTAATTTGCAGTAATGCTGTGGCAAATGGAACTACAAAGTCGTAGGTCTTTTTGGTAAAACTATCTTCGTTTTCACCAACTGAACTTACGCCTGCACAAAAAAAACAGCCATCATAATTTTTTAATAGTTCTGAGTGATTGCTGATTTCTGAAAAATCTTTTACAATTAGCTCGTCTAGTTTTGGATGGGTTAAATCATAGGGTTTTCTGCCTATAATCAGCACTTCTGTTACTGACGAATTATCTAAACATTCAAACAAAACGCCCTCGCCAACCATTCCGGTTGCACCTGTTATGGCTATTTTCATTTCTTATTTTTTGATTAGCCCTAATTTCAACAAACTTTCAGCCGTCGCAACTATCGCCTCTTCGTTTGTGCGGGGAGACCAATTTAGTAATTTTTTTGCCTTGTCGCCACTGGCTTGCATATACTGACCCAATAAACTAACTAACATTTTTAGTTCGGGTTTAACCAATGCGGTAAGGTACAGTACAAAATTTGAAATTTCTTTGGTCGGAACCTTTGCTGCATCCTTGCCTAATCTTTGTTTTAATATTCTTGCAACATCTAACATTGATAAGGCATCGCCTGAAGTTGCTAAAAATCTTTCGCCGTTTGCTTTCGGGTGCGTCATTGCGAGCAGGTGCAAATCGGCAACATCACGGACATCAACATAACAAGAAGTAATTTTCGGACAAGCCTTAATTTCGCCTTCGAGCATTTGTCTTATGGATTGATTGGAGTGTGAATAATCCGTTCCTAAAACCGGACCCATAACACCAACCGGGTTTATGGCAGAAAGTTCAAGATTGCCTCCTTCATTTTTTATAAATTCCCAGGCAGCCTGCTCTGCAATGGTTTTAGACTTTTGGTAAGGCGGAATGTTGCTGTTTAAGTTTGTCCAATCGTTTTCAGTGTATGGTGTAGTACGGTTTTTATGTCCCATTCCAATTGCACCGAAAGCAGAAGTTAGCACAACCCGTTTTATATTGGCATCTCTCGAGGCGCTCAAAACCCTCAGTACACCAGCTTTTGCAGGGATGATTAATTCGTCTTCATGCTTAAATTTAATAGCCGGTGTAGGTGATGCAACGTGTAATACATATTCACAACCTTTAACTGCCTCGTTCCAATTTTTATCGTCAGAAAGATTTGCTTCAATAAATGAAAGATTTTCAAAAGAACTTATGCCACCAACTTTCAACATGTCTTTTACTTCATTTTGTCTGCTTAACGAACGAAGTGTTGTCCTGACAGTATAGCCTTGTTGCATTAATTTTAAAATGCAGTGAACTGCTATAAATCCGGAACCGCCTGTTACTAAAACTGTTTTGTCTTTGTTTGAATTTGTCATTTTCTTAAATTTTGTACTGCAAAGTTCTGTCTAAAAAGAATAACTCATTTTGTTGTAAAGTCCAAATTTGTTGTGTTGAGTAGTCCAGATGTTTGATGATTCGGTTTTTTTGTAATGAGAGATTCAGCCTGGAATCAGCTTGAAGACCACACATTGTTTCCCACTATCCGTAGAGTTCCGCAGGAGTTCTACGGATGAGCCAATAAAAAAAGAGTCTCCGACTCGGCTTAGATAAAATGAAATAGCTTTAAACAAAAAAAGCCCATCTTTCGATGAGCTTTTAATCAGTAGCGGGGAGCAGGATCGAACTGCCGACCTCAGGGTTATGAATCCTGCGCTCTAACCATCTGAGCTACCCCGCCGGGCTTAATATTTACTAAATAACGTAAATATCGATGTGGTTATTTTTAAGAGCTGCAAATATAGAATAAATATACATTCTATTAAAAAGAAATGTGAAAAATACTATAAAGCCTTATTGCTCAGTAAATTTGATTGTTTTTAGGAGACTATAACGGTCGTTTCAGACCTTAAGGGCTGCTGTTTTTAGAAGTAGATAACACGACAAAGTGCGGCATTTCGGCGGATACCGCAGAATTAGCCGCATTGCTGGTCTTAGCATAGATCAAGTCTATTGCTTACGGCATGTGCGAAAGGTATTTCAGCTGGCCATTTGTACTCATAAAATTAATGGTTTCAAAGATTGATTACCCTTTGGTGCTACCAAGTCATCTCCAAGGTAACTTTTTTCGTAGCTGATATTCGAGAATCATTTACCTTTTAGGTAATAAATTAGGTAACGCCAGGGTAACGAAAAGGTAACCGTAGGGTAACCCTGGGGTTAACTTGGTATACAGAAAGGGTAAACAAGTGGTAAACAAAGGGTAAAGAATAGGTAGAGAAAGATAAACAAGGGGGTAGAGAACGGTAAACAACATTTTGCCTGTCCTGTACTGAAATAATTTCAACAGTTGCCCGCCTTTCTTAACCATATAAGACATATTAGGTTCATATAAGTTCAATGGAAAACTTAAACAGACTAAAATTATATGGTGAAAGACCTGTTCACCCACTTTTTATAACAGATTTGGTGGTATTCTTTATCTTCACAAAGTGCTCAGCTATGCAACATATTTTCCTTAATTCCTATAATGCATTGAGGCATTGGATTTTTTTTATGAGTTAGTATTGCGGATGTTGAGCAAAAATTAAAAGTAGGTTAATTAACTACCCTCCCTAGGTTCGTCGTCAAAATAGCCTTCTGAAATGAACTAATGAGGGGAAAAACCATTGACTAATGAACCAATGACCAATGAACTATTACACCAATAACCAATGAACCAATGGCGAATGAACCACTGAACGCGCACCTTGAACCAATAAAAATTATATTGTTGCAGATGTAGAATAAATTACCTTTCTTTAGAAAAATAATATTAAAAAATAGTCCGGAAATTATCCTGGTAGTGTACTAACATGGCAGAAAAGAAAAAATTTACACTAGAGTACGAAGTTAGATCGTCACCAAGAATATTGTATAGTTTTATTAGTGAGCCAAACGGCTTATCGCAATGGTTTGCGGACGATGTGAATTTCCGCGATCAGGTATATACTTTTACCTGGGACGATGAGCAGCAAAAAGCAAAACTGGTTTCCATTAAAGAAAATAAGCTGGTTAAATTTAAGTGGCTGGATGATGAACCTCAATGTTATTTTGAGATGGAAATTGTACAGGACGAACTAACCAATGATGTTGCCCTCTCGATTACTGATTTTACGACCGATGAGCTTCTTGCAGAGAAAAAATTAATCTGGGATAACCAGATCGATTATCTGATTAGCGTTTTGGGTGCATAAATTACCTTCGTATTGTTTACCTTTGTAGGGTGAAAAAAATACATCTTCTATTAATAAAAGCATTTGTGAAGCCATTCATAGCAACATTTTTTGTTATGATGTTTATTCTATTGATGTTTTTTCTGTTTAAATGGATTGATGATTTAATTGGAAAAGGTTTCGAATGGTACACCATTCTGGAGCTGATGTATTATGCCTCGGCCGCCAATGTATCGATGGCGCTGCCATTATCGGTACTGCTTTCATCCATTATGACTTTTGGTACGCTGGGAGAAAATTATGAACTGGTGGCCATTAAATCGGCAGGGATTTCCTTACAGAAAGCCATGCGACCCTTGTTTGTGGTGATTTTGATGCTCACCATAGCCTCTTTCTTTTTTGCCAACTACATGCTGCCCAAAGCCAACCTCAAATTTGGCTCGCTACTGTACGATGTAAGGAACAAAAAACTTTCATTTTTGATCAAACCAGGGGTTTTTAACAATGCCATTCCAGGTTATGCTATCCGTGTCGATTCGAAAGAGGAAGACGGTACGCTGCACAATATCATGATTTACGATCACCGCGAAAATAACGGGATTCCGAAAGTAATTCTGGCCAGAGAGGGTAAAATGAATAAAACCGCCGATGGTAAGTATTTGGTGCTTTACCTTAAAAATGGAATACAGTACGAGGAACAGGCTTCGAAAAATGGGATGTACAACCCAAGGCAGATTTTTACGCGGAACCGTTTTAAAGAAACCTCACCGCGTTTCGATATGTCATCCTTTGATCCCAATACCACCGATCCGAATGCTTTTGGAAACAGTACGCCCATGTTAAACCTGAAAGGGATTGTGAAAAAGCGCGACTCGCTGACCAAGCAATTGGATACAATGAAAATGCGCACCATTGCCAACCTCAGCAGCAACTTTAAGCAGTTTAATGTGACTAAAGGATATACCAAAGTAAAAGCCGTGCCTAAAGCGATTGATGATGTAATATTGAAGAGCATCCCTAACGGATCGCGCAAACTGGCCCTGGATAACGCAAACAATACGGTGGCGAATATTATGCAACATGTTCCCAACTGGGGACCGCGCCAAACTGATTTAACCGGCGAAATTATTTTTGCTACGGTAGAGTACCAGCGTAAATTTACCCTGGCCGCATCTTGTATCCTGTTGTTTTTTATTGGTGCACCCCTGGGGGCCATTATTAGAAAAGGGGGAATGGGCTTACCTGTGGTGGTAGCCATTTGTTTCTTCCTGGTGTATCACATTATTACCACAGTGGCCGAAAAATCAGCACGCGAAGGTAATTTAAACCCGATATTCGGGATGTGGATTGCTGTAATTGTTTTATCGCCGCTGGCGGCCTTTTTAACCTACAAAGCTACAGTAGATTCAGCCTTGTTTGATGTAAATTATTACAAACAGCTCTTTCTCCAGCTGTTTAAAAAGAAGAAAAAATAGGCGTCTTTTCCTTTACTTACAGATGATATTTTAATCCAAATATTGCTCAATAAGGTTGTACATTTGTACGGGTTATTGTTTGTGGTATAAATTGATTTTAATATGCTTACACGCCATTTGCCCCATAATGTTTATAAAATGCAAACAAAATTAAACACAATAGAAGAGGCCATCGCAGATATAAAAGCTGGTAAAGTGATTATTGTTGTAGATGATGAGAATAGAGAGAACGAAGGTGATTTTTTAACGGCAGCCGAAAATGCAACGCCAGAGATCATCAATTTTATGGCGACTTACGGCCGTGGTTTAATCTGTGCGCCCTTAACAGAAGAACGTTGTAAAGAGTTAAACCTGAACCTGATGGTGGGTAAAAATACGGCAGCTTACGAAACTAATTTCACGGTTTCCGTAGATCTGGTTGGACACGGTTGTACCACCGGGATCTCAGCAAGCGACCGCTCTAAAACCATGCTGGCCCTGGTTAATCCTAAAACCAACCCTGAAGAGTTGGGCAGACCAGGACATATTTTTCCTTTAATTGCAAAAGATGGTGGTGTAATCCGCCGTGCTGGTCATACAGAGGCTGCGGTAGATTTGGCGCGTTTAGCGGGCATGAAACCTGCAGGTTTATTGGTAGAGATTTTAAAAGAAGATGGCGAAATGGCCAGACTCCCTGATTTATTTAAAATTGCCGAACAGCACCAGTTAAAAATTATATCAATCGAAGATTTAATCGCCTACCGTTTAACCATGGATAGTTTGATTAAACAAGAGGTTACTATCGATTTACCTACCGCTTGGGGCGATTTTAAAATGACGGCTTATACGCAGTTAGATAATAATGCCACGCACTTAGCTATTTCTAAAGGCGAATGGAATGCCAATGAACCTATTTTAGCACGTGTACACAGCTCTTGTGTAACGGGCGATATTTTTGGTTCGTGCCGTTGCGATTGCGGTCCGCAGTTACATAAAGCACTAGAAATGATCGAAAAAGAAGGTAAAGGTATAGTTGTATACATGAACCAGGAAGGGAGAGGTATCGGGCTGATTAATAAATTACGTTCGTATAACTTACAGGATGCCGGTTTCGATACCGTTGAAGCGAATATTAAATTAGGCTTTAAAGGCGACGAACGCGATTATGGTGTTGGTGCGCAGATTCTGAGATCAGAAGGGGTTACCAAAATGCGTTTAATGAGTAATAACCCAACCAAAAGAGCAGGTTTAATCGGTTATGGCTTAGAAGTGGTAGAAAATATTCCGATTGAAATTGCAAGTAACGTACATAACGAGCGTTATTTAACCACCAAAAGAGATAAAATGGGCCATTCGATTATGAAAGGATAATTCGGTTGGCAGTTAACAGTTGACAGTTTGGATTGTAAGAACTGAAAACTGCTAATTGAGAACTTATACAAGACCAACAGTTGAACGGGTGTTCGATTGTTGGTCTTTTTTGTTAGGATATTTGTCATCCTGAGCGCAGCGAAGGATCTTTAAATAGCCGTCTTTCTCCCTTCCACATGCTTGCCTCGGTTAGCCACCGAAGGGCTTTTACTTTTTCCTTGATGAAAAAGTAACAAAAAATCAAGGCTTGGATCTGATGTCGGATAAATTCGTTAAAGCTTTATTGATCGTCAGCACAAGCCCCCGATGAGAAATCGGGGAGGGCGTGCTACCTCGGGGTTGTGGTAGATTGAGAGGAGGTGCTAAAGCTTTAACGTTTTCTCCTTCCATCATATCCTAGGCCGGATAGCAGGGTGCATATAGTATGGAGCAGAGAAACCATTCTCATTATCTCAATCGAGATCAATCGTCATTGCGCGGGATCCGATAGCTATCGGATGACGGCCCCCATAATCCGAGTTAATTTCTTATTTATGCGTCAATCTGTGGTAAGCGTCCGTCGATAGGTTTTTTTATTATGTAAGACATATAAGATCATTTAAGTTTTAGTGTCGGTTTAATCACCCTGTGGTTCGTCCTCCTGATTTGTTTCAAGATATATGTTGTGTGTGGTTCTGGTGATTAATTAAAGACTAGAATGCAATAGGCATTAAGATTCCCGCCTGCGCGGGAATGACGACTTTGCTCGGACCAATGAACAAATGACTAATGAACTATTGACTAATGAACCTTTCTACCTCCTCTGGTTCCCTTTACTCTGATTGATAATCGCTTCTTTATTGATCGATTTATTCGTTTTTACAGGGGCCTGGCTTTGTTTTCGCTTTAAATTTCGACGGTAAGCACCAGAAATTTTCTGGATAAACTCCTTAAACGTATCAAACTGCTGGGTATAAACCAAGCCAAAAGAGGTTACGTTTGCCGTTGAGCTAATCCCACTGTTTAAGAAGATACTTTGTTGTGTAGGTGGTTTATTCGCAGCCTTAACGGTTAAGCTTCCATCTTTTTTAATTAAGAAAAGGGCCTCGACCTCTCTACCTACGTTATCTTTAGAAAAATCGATAACAGTAAAATCGTTCACACTGTTCCGATCTACAATGCCTGCGTTGATAATTAAACGATCGCTAAAGAATTTGAACGATGCATTGGCCTCGCTCAACGAACGCACATTCAGATCGACAAAATTTAAGTTTAATGAAGAAAGTACATTGTTAAACTGGTTAAATACCAACTCCGTAGCCGTACTGGTTGCGGTAGAGCTGAGCTGGTTTCCGATCGATTCTCCTCCGTTTCCAGGGGCAAAACTTCTTCTGATAATTAAACTGAAAGCCTGCAGGTTCAGGTTGTTCTGATCGCTGAAATAGGTCTGCAGTTCCTCTTTGATAGAAGGCTGAGCAGGGAAGTTAATGTCAAGTTTAATATCTGGTTTTAAGAGTAAACCCGTTAAACCCATCTCAACCTCGGTATTTACCCTTTGGTTGGCATTACTACTGGCATCGCGGTTGGCTGCTTTGTAAAGGTCGTTCAAACTCGCTCTCAAAGCGTACACTGCTTTTAAGTTGATCTGTGCGGCCGTAGGGTTACCCGTCCAGCGGATGGTTCCACCTTGCCTGATTTCGAATTTTTTGTTAATTACCTCCTGGGCCGTAAAATCGAAACTTCCGGTCTCAATGATATAATCGCCAGACATTTCGAAATCGCCGAAACTGTTGATGTTTAAGTTCAGCTCGGCATTACCCTTGCCACTTAAATTACCCAGGGTAGTAAATATATTTGCTGTGGTATTCGGGTCGATGGTTAATTTAAAGGTAAGGGTCAAGCCATCAAAGTTGGTCTTTTTCTTGACCAGAACAGTCGAATCGCGGCTCACAAAATTAATGAAGTCTTTATCTGATATGGTTTCTGAACTGTTTAAAGGCAGGTTGAAAACGGTTCCTTTTTCAGTTTTTGCCTTAATATCGATCTTCATTTTATTGGTAGGGCCTGTAAACGTAAATACACCTGTGCCATATGCACGGCCATAGTATATCGAATTGTCTTTCGCGGTGGTGTTTAAAGCCATTAAACTGTTCGCATTTACCTTTACATCCAACGTAGGGTAGTTAATGTCGTTTAAATCAACAGTGCCGCGTGCGGTAGCCTCATGACCTTCAAGATCCTTAAGTTCAAAATCGCCAAGTTTAATCACACTGTTGTTTACTTCTACCTCATCGGTAATTACATAAGTGGTTTTAAGGTAATTTACCATCAGTTGCCCTTTATCTAATGATAGGGTTCCATTAATTTCTGGTTTTTCTAATTTGCCTTTTACGGTTAAATCAGCTGAGATATTTCCTTTTAAATTCGATACGAGTTGTTTAACGAAAGGCTCAAGGATAGTAAGCTTGCTCTCGTCCATTTTTACTGCGAGATCGATTTCTTTTTCTTTTAAATCGAGATTTCCTGTCAGCTTAAAAGTCTCCGAATCGTCGGCCATAATGCGGGTAAATACATTAATCTTTTTGCTTTCGTTGCTGTACGATGAAGTATCAGTTAAAGTACCGATATAGATATCGTTAAAGTTTAACGAATCGATCTTTAAATCGTCCGTTACCCTCGGTGCTTTTAATATGCCGTACAGATCGGTTTTTCCGTTCAGGTTTCCACCCAGTTTAACGCCAAAACCTTTGGTAAAAGGGTTCAGTGTTTTTAAGTTGAAATCTTTAAAGCCAACACTGATCAAATCTTTAGGGTCTTCCGAAATTAATCCATCAATAATAACCTGCTGCTTTCCGTTGGTTAAATCGAAATTGCTGATCTCGGTTTTGCCATTGTTGAGCACGATGCGTACCTTCTCCTGGATGCGCCACTCTTCGTTGTTGATTTTTAATATTGAAGGCAATACGCTTAGCCTTGCCGTGGTATCCTGGTTTTTGGTAAACTCGACCAGGCCGTTTAAATCGAGCTGATTGTCTTCTTCGGCGTTCGACATTTTTACGTTGAAAGCCAAACTGTCGTTCCGCAGGATGTTGGAAATGTTTACATCTTTAATGTACAAGCTGTCGTTAATCTGCACCCGGTCGGAAGTTACAATCAGTTGAAGCTGCTGTGTGGTGGTATTTTCATCGAGGATGATATTGTTTACCACAATACCATTGTATTTTAGCTTCTTCACAAAACCGTTCAATGTTGCGGTATTGTTGCGCGAATCGAAATCGCCCGTTAATGTAGCCCCTTCTTCTAATTCTAAACCCGGTACAAATATCTGCGCCAGTGGTTCGAATTTTTTAACCTTCAGGTTAAACTGAAAAATCTGGTTCTTGTATTTGATAATATCGGCCTTTAATGAGGGGATATACGTTTTGGCGATGGCTTTGTAATACGAAACAATAGAATTTAAATCGTATTCTCCTTTAATACTGGCATCGAAAATATCTGATCGGATATCAAGTACTCGGCTCGTACCAGTGCCCTCGGCCATTAATTGTACCGAATCGACACTATAGCTGCCCTTCGGATTTTGCAGCCTAATTTGTTCTATTAATAATTTGCCAGATATATTGTTCAGGTTGGTGCCTGAGAAATTGGTGGTAAATTTAGCATCAACCTGCAACGAATCTTTCAGCAGTTTTAAAGCCTTTAATCTTGCTTTAGAAATAGTAGCATTAAAGTTAAATACCGGCAATTTAGGATTCAGGTTTACCCCGCCGTCAAAAACCAGTTTAACATTACGGTCGTTGATGCTCAGCTTGCCATCGAAATACTTTTTGTTAAAAGTTCCGTCTATCTTCACATTGTGGTAACGGTAATTATTAAAGTCGATATAGGTTACATCGCCGTTTATCTTCTCGGTCAAATCTTTAAGCTCGGTGCCGCGGCCCTTAACATACAGTGAAGAGCTGATACGGCCAAGGCTTTTTTCATCAATAAGGTTGCCCAGGTTAAAATCGTAGGTCTTTACGTTCCCGGTGTAAGACGGAACATCGTTTTTATCGATTTTCATGTTCACATCCGAAACAATACGGCCAAGTTTGGTTTTAAATTCGCCGTAAGCAATAAAGTCGTTCTGAAAACCGGTAAAACTTCCGTTAAAGTTAATGTTGCCGAATTTGTTTACAATTACCGGTACAATTTTCTTTTTGCTGTTGGTAATGCCTGCCAGTACTTCATCCAGGTCGGTTTTATTTGTTCCCGCCATTTCAATGTTGAGGTCCATAAAGGTTTCTTTCCATTTCGGCAGTCCCTTTAAAATAAAATCGCCTTTAATGTGCGTGGCTTTTCCGGTTCTTAACGATAGTTTTTTGGCTTTGAGGTTATTCACTAAACCCGTAATCTGGCCATCAACATCAAGGTCGAGTTTCATGGTGTTCAGCTCAGGTGCAAAGAAGGCTATGTCTCTGGAAGTGATGTGGCTATCTTTAAAAATGGCCTTCATCCGAACATTATCTATGTAGTGGTTAAAGTCTTTATAGCTTTTAAACCGCATTTGGTAGTAGTTTGTTAAACGGCTCTGATTGGTTTCGAGCAATAGGTTTTTCAGCTCGATGGCGTTACTGTCAATAGTGGTTTCTGCTGTCAGGTTTTTAAGGTAAAACCCGCTACGCTCTTTAAAAGTTAGGTTTTTGATATTGGTTTTAATCAAATGGCTTTTGGTATCGAGCCCTTCAAAAATTCCACTCAACTCTTTAACAGATACATTTTCGAAGTTTACACTTTTGCCCTGAACGGTATCTTTTGCCCTGTAATTGATATACCTGAAGGCGAATTTATTTAAAATAATGCGGCCAATATTAATATCGTAAGGTTTGCTTTTCTTTTTCTTTACAGTAGGTTTACCAGAATCGAAGTAGTTTATAATGAAATCGAGATTAGAAGACTTATCTTTGAAATCCTTTAGGAAAAACTGCCCATTGTTAATTTGAACGGTATTGATATCAATAATCTTTTTATCTATGGATAATTGATTAATATCCACCATAAATTGTGGCGTGCTCAGTAAAGTGTCTTTTTGTAAATCCAAAACCAATAAATCTTCGAGTACAATAGATTTAAATGGCTTGATGTAGAGACTCTTGATTGATACGGTGGTTTTAAGCTCTTTTGATAAATATGCGGCAGCCTTCTGCGCAAAATAAGTTTGAACAGGCTTAAATTGTAAAGAAAAAATAAGAAGCGCAAGCAGCAAGATGATTGATGCGATTACCCAAAGGAGTATTTTAAATAGTTTTTTAATAATTTTGCAGCTTAAATATTAATAATTTGTCTGTTATACTTGCTATCGAGTCTTCTTGCGATGATACATCCGTTGCTATTTGTAACAACGGCAAAATTACTGCCAATGTTATTGCAAACCAAACAATTCATCAAAATTATGGTGGTGTTATACCTGAATTAGCTTCAAGGGTACATCAACAAAATATTGTGCCTGCCGTACAACAAGCTTTAATTAATGCTAAGGTTACAAAACAGGACATCAATGCTGTCGCTTTTACGCGTGGCCCAGGTCTTTTAGGATCGCTGCTGGTTGGTGTTTCTTTTGCAAAATCTTTTGCATTAGCTTTAAATATACCTTTAATTTCTGTCAATCACATGCATGCGCACATCTTAGCGCACTTTATTGATGATCCTAAGCCAGGTTTTCCATTTATCTGTTTAACCGTTTCGGGCGGGCACACGCAGATTGTGCTGGTAAAAGATTACTTTGATATGGAAATAATTGGCGAAACATTGGATGATGCTGCGGGTGAAGCTTTTGATAAAACAGCTAAATTACTGGCTTTGCCTTATCCGGGAGGGCCGCTCATCGATAAACATGCACAACACGGGAATCCTTTGACCTTTAAATTTGCTGAACCGCAAATTGCCGATCTGAATTTTAGCTTTAGCGGCTTTAAAACTTCTATCCTGTATTTTATCAGGAAGCAGGAAAAAGAGAACCCTAATTTTATTGCTGAAAATTTAAATGATATTTGCGCGTCGGTTCAACACAGCATTGTGCAGATTTTGCTGAATAAGTTGAAGAAAGCGGCAAAACAATACGGAATTAATGAAATTGCTATTGCCGGGGGGGTTTCGGCGAACTCTGGTTTAAGAAATGGCCTGCAACAAACCGCCGATGAACTAGGCTGGAAGATATATATCCCAGCGTTTCAGTATTGTACTGATAACGCAGGCATGATTGCCATAGCAGGTTACCAGAAGTACCTGAAACAGGATTTTGTAGGACAGGATGTTTCGCCAATGGCGAGGATGGAGTTTTAATTTTGGTTCATTGGCCATTGGTTCATTAGTCAATAGTTGTTTGCCTAGCGTAGTTAACTGTAAACTGGCAACTGAAAACTGGTTAACGCAATGTACCTCCGTGTTTCTGTGCTTCCGTGGCAAAAAACTGTAAACCGCCAATTGAAAACTGGGTATCCCTCGTTCGTCATTGCGAGAAGGCTTTTTCAGCCGACGAAGCAATCTTACAACGATAGCTGGTTGCGAGCTAATGTAAAGGACTCCTAAGTGATTAATTCTCTGGATAGATCCTGAAACAAGTTCAGGATGACGCCTGTTGATGAGCGCATAAAAAATGAAAACTGGCAAAAAAAGCTAACTGAATAATTGTTTAAATTGAATTTATATATATGACTGGAGCATCGTTAATATTTTGGATTGTTTGTGCGATACCGCTAATTGGTATTTTATATTGGTTGATCAGAAATGACAAAAACAAACTAAAAGGAAGCTGGGGCGTGATTATTTTGGGTGCTTTGGTTATTGCCGCACTTTTGGTTATTGTATATGTAACTAAAGATTTTAACGCCATTTTTAGTCAAAACTAATAATCGTGTTTTTTCAATAAAGGCCTATTTCATAAGATATATAGCGTAAAGCAAAACGCCCTGCCAAATAATTTTAGCAGGGCGTTTTAATATTCTTGAGTTAAGATAGGCTTATTTCTCAGCCAATTTATCGCCGGTTACTTCGGCTTTAATTTTAATTTCTAACTCTTCTGCCAGTTCAGGGTTGTCGCTTAACAATTGTTTTACGGCATCTCTACCTTGTCCTAATTTGGTATCTCCGTAAGAGAACCATGATCCTGCTTTTTTGATGATGCCAAAATCAACACCTAAGTCGATAATCTCACCGTTTTTAGAAATACCTTCACCGAACATTACATCAAATTCTGCAATTCGGAAAGGAGGAGCCACTTTATTTTTAACAATTTTTACTTTAACGCGGTTACCGGAAACTTCGTCAGAATCTTTGATCTGTGAAATACGACGGATATCTAAACGTACCGATGCATAAAATTTCAATGCATTACCACCGGTTGTGGTTTCAGGGTTACCGAACATTACACCAATTTTATCACGTAACTGGTTAATGAAAATACAGCAACATCCGGTTTTTGAAATTGTTCCAGTTAATTTACGCAATGCCTGACTCATTAAACGGGCGTGTAAACCCATTTTACTGTCGCCCATTTCGCCTTCAATTTCACTTTTAGGAACCAAAGCGGCAACAGAGTCAATTACAATTACATCGATAGCACCCGAACGGATTAAGTTATCGGCAATTTCTAATGCCTGCTCACCATTATCTGGTTGAGAGATTAAAAGGTTGTCGGTATCTACACCAAGTTTCTTCGCGTAAAACTGATCAAAAGCATGCTCTGCATCGATAAAAGCAGCAATACCGCCTTTTTTCTGTGCTTCGGCAATAATGTGTGTAGCTAAAGTTGTTTTACCGGAAGATTCCGGACCATAAATTTCAATTACACGACCTTTTGGAATACCGCCAATACCTAAAGCAATATCTAAACTGATTGATCCGGTAGAAATAAAATCTATTGGCTCAATGGCAGAATCGCCAAGTTTCATAATGGTACCTTTACCGTATGATTTTTCTAGCTTATCTAAGGTAAGTTGTAGGGCTTTTAATTTATCTGGATTTGCAGTGCTCATTTCTTTTTTCATTGATTGCGTAAATATAATCGTTTATCGGCTAATATGCTTAAATGTTGATATTTATAATGCTAATATATTTAGCTAAGGTAAATGTTTTTTAGCTAATGTCAATAGTAAAATGAAAATAATTTTTAAGCTTTTAATTTATCTCTTTCGTTTTGGGCGGTCAAACGTTCGAAGTACCTGCACATGTAGGTAATTTCGCAAACATCACATTTGGGGCTTCTGGCTACACAAACGTAACGTCCGTGCAGAATAAGCCAGTGGTGTGCAATGTGGATATCGTGTTCCGGAAGGTTTTTAACCAGATCTTTTTCAACCGCCAGTGGTGTTTTGCCATTGGTTAAACCCAAACGGTTGGCTACACGGAAAACGTGGGTATCAACCGCCATGGCTGGCGCATTATAAATTACCGAGGCAATTACATTGGCGGTTTTACGGCCAACACCTGGCATTTTCTGTAAATCGTCAATCCCCGAAGGTACCACATCGTTAAATTCATTAACCAAAATATTAGCCATACCCACCAGGTGTTTTGCCTTATTGTTGGGGTAGCTGATGCTTCTGATGTAATCGAAAACGATATCGGGCGTAGCTTCGGCCAGCGCTTTAGCATTAGGGAAGCGTTGAAAAAGTGCAGGGGTTACCATATTTACCCTTTTATCGGTGCATTGTGCAGAAAGGATTACCGCCACTAAAAGCTGATAGGGATTATTATAATGTAACTCGGTTTCTGCATCAGGCTGCTTGGCCGAAAAATGTTCTACAAAAAGTTTGTAGCGTTCTTTTTTAAGCATGTGCAAATATAGGTTAAAGATGGAAAATGTAACATGCTAAATGATGGAAGAGTAAGGTGGAGGATGGAAAGGTAAGGTGGGGATGGAAGAAGGAGAATGGGAGAGATAAAGCTTCGATTTTCATCCCGAGGGATAATTTATTGTATAAAAATCAATAGAATGACGCATATTCTTTTTTACCCAGAGGCTCATTCTTGCCTCGGCTCACCGCCGCCGAAGGGCTCTTTCTTTTTGATGTCAAAAAGAAACAAAAAACACCGGCTGAAAATTTTTCTTTAGAGGTCAGTGGTGTGGCTGAGTCAGCAGAATCCGAAAAATTTGTTAGGCCGGATTTAAGTGGAACGGGGATGCGGTGCTGTGGCCTGGCTGGACGGAAATGTATAATGCCGCAAATGTCTTATTAGTAGGTGATTGCAAAATAACGTCAATGAAAGCTTAGTCGAAGGATCTTTAGATGCAGAAGGTTAATTGTTAAATCGCTCAACCCACCGCCAGCCGCTTAACACCAAACTCATGGCCCAACTATAATTATATAAACATTTTCGGTAAATGTGTAACATCCGGAAAGGCCATACCGCTAGTTTTGTGTAACAATAAAACCCGGATCTGGTTGCAAAGCAAATTAAAAAAGCAGCTCGCTAACTGGTACCAGGAAACTAGGTTGATAACATTTAACTTAACATAAAATGAAAAGGTTATTTAAATTCTGGACAATTAATGTCCTTGTACTAATTGTAGTTGGCGGTGCCTCAGCACAGGAAAAAGCAGCAGCGGTTAATCCTTTGCAGGCTTATTACGAAGTTAAAGATGCCTTAATTAGCAGCAATGCAAGCGTAGCTGGCACCAAGGCTATCGCATTAATTAACGCCATAAAAGCCAACGAAAAAACAAACGCTTCGAAAGTACTGCGTGATAAAATATTGTTTGATGCCGAACACATTGCCGAAAGTAAAGATATCGAACATCAAAGAGACCATTTTACTTCTCTGTCGACCGATTTTTATGCCCTGGTAAAAGCGGTAAAACTGAACGATAAACCTGTTTATTATGCTTATTGCCCCATGAAAAAAAGCTATTGGCTAAGTGAAGGCGAGGCGATAAAAAACCCTTATTATGGCAGTAAAATGTTAACTTGTGGTAAGGTTGCCGAGGTACTTAAATAAAACATACGCTACAAAATGAAGTTTATTTTAGTTTGTTGCCTTAGTATTTTGCTCAGTGGTTTTGCTTTTGGCCAACATCATCATAACGAGGTAAAAGTAGCTGACCCCAAAAAAGCGCCCCTAAAAGCAAGCGATGTGGAAACTTTAGGCAATAATAAGTTGCCAAGGGTTGTGCGTTATGATTTATATGTTGCCGATACAATGGTAACATATGGCGGGAAAGCTAAAAGAGCCATTGCGGTTAACGGACAAATACCCATGCCAACCCTAACTTTTACCGAGGGCGATACAGCAGAAATACATGTACATAACAGACTTAAGGAGTCAACTTCGTTGCATTGGCATGGGCTATTTTTGCCAAATCAATATGATGGGGTTCCTTATTTAACCCAAATGCCTATTGAGCCCAATAAAACCCATGTTTACCGTTTTCCAATTATACAGAACGGTACCCATTGGTACCATAGCCATTCGTGCCTGCAGGAGCAGATTGGAATGTACGGTGCCATGATTTTAAATAAAAGGAAAGAGCCTGTTATACCTACAATACCTGTTGTTTTAAGTGAGTGGACAAATATGATGCCTCACGAAGTTGACAGGCGATTGCATAATGCCAATGATTGGTTCGCGATAAAAAAAGGCACAACACAGAGTTATGCCGAAGCCATAAAAGGTGGGCATTTCAAAACCAAGCTCACCAACGAACTGAAACGGATGACTGCCATGGATGTGAGTGATGTGTACTACGAAGCATTTTTGGTAAATGGAAAAAATCAATATCAGGTACCAAACAAGCTCAAAGCAGGCGATAAGGTAAGGTTGCGCATTGCTAACGGGGGAGCATCTACCTATTTTTGGCTCACTTATGCGGGTGGTAAAATAACAGTGGTGGCCAGTGATGGTAACGATGTAACACCTGTAGAAGTAGATCGGCTGATTATTGCCGTTTCCGAAACCTATGATGTGATTGTAACCATCCCCGAAAACAAAAGCTTCGAGTTTTTGGTAACACCTGAAGACCGTACCAAATCTGCTTCCTTATGGCTGGGTAGTGGGCAAAAAGTGCCAGCCCAAAAATTGCCCAAATTGAAATATTTCGAAGGCATGAAAATGATGAACGAAATGATGGATATGAACGGTAATCTGGTGCAGATGGAAGGCATGAAAATGCAGAATCAGGTGATGGATATGAATGCTGTAATGTATGCTGAGCTGGATGATGCGGGAACAGATACTGTTGTTGCTGATGCACACAAAGCCCATAATATGGGTAATAACAAAGGCGCAAAAGGCCCTATGACAACATTAAATTACGATATGTTGCGCTCACCTGAAAAAACGGTTTTGCCCAAAGTTCCAACCCGTGAAATGGAGTTTCAGTTAACGGGCAACATGAACCGTTATGTTTGGACTTTGGATAATAAAACCATTTCTGAGGAAGATAAAATCCTCATTAGAAAAGGCGAAAACCTGCGGATCATTTTATATAACAACAGTATGATGCGCCACCCTATGCACTTGCATGGGCACGATTTTAGGGTAATTAATGGGCAGGGCGATTACGCCCCTTTAAAAAATGTACTCGATATTATGCCCATGGAGCGCGATACCATTGAGTTTAGCGCTTCAGAAAGTGGCGATTGGTTTTTTCATTGCCACATTTTATACCACATGATGAGTGGGATGGGTAAAATCTTTAGTTATGAAAACTCACCGCTGAATCCCGAAATCCCAAACCCTAAATTGGCACGGCGAAAACTTTTTGCCGATGACAGGATGTTTCATTTTATGGCCGAAAATGATTTTGCCAGCAATGGAAACGATGGTATGGCTATGTTGGCAAATACGCGCTGGAGCATTGGTGCCGAATGGCGCTTAGGTTACAATAAAATGCACGGCTTTGAAACCGAAACCCATATTGGCCGATATGTAGATAGAATGCAGTGGCTAATGCCTTTTGTGGGTTTCGATTGGCGCTACCGGAAAATGGAAGCTGGCGAACAGGAAAGCAATATTTTTGGCCAAAAAAGCACAAAGGATAACAGAAGATTGTTTAGTGTAGGGCTTGCCTACACGCTGCCCATGCTAGTGGTAGCGCAGGCAGAAGTGTACCATGACGGTAATGTTCGTTTGCAGTTAATGCGGGAAGATATACCAATTTCTAAACGCTTAAGGGCAAGCTTTATGGTAAACAGCGATAAAGAATTTATGGGCGGACTTAAGTTTATTACCACTAAATACATGGGTATTTCTGCGCACTATGATAGCGATATGGGTTTTGGCGTAGGCTTAACGCTTAATTATTGATTTGGTGTTCCTCCTGGTTGGGGGTGTTGTCGAATGCTATTTTCTGTCAAACCAATTTTCTATTTTTATACCATCCAAGCGTTCAAAGTCCTTTATGTTATCTGTAACCAAAGTTAGTTTATTCTCAATAGCTGTGACACCAATAAATAGGTCGAACTCGTCGTGTATGGGTTTACCCATTTTTCGAAGTCTAACCTTCTCTTTTGCATATCGTTTAATTGAGCCATAGATTGGTACAATAGAAAGTCCGCTTACAAATGCGTCAACAGCTTTATGTGATTTCGCCGGGTTATCGCTATTCTCCGCGCCGTACCGAAGTTCTGCAACTGTTATTTCTGAAATGAAACAATTTTCTCGTCCTTTTTGGCGAATGCGCTCGTCTAAATTTAATTTTCCTCGCAAAAAGAAAACACAGATGCTTGTATCAAGCAGATACTGCATTAGAATTTGATTTCCTTACTTCTAAAAACCCTGCTTGATTTAATATCCTTTGTAATTTTCTCGCCTGATTTTTCTGTAGAAAAAGCCCCGAATGATTTGTAAAATTTATTGTCTTTTGTTGTCTTTTCGATTTTTAATGACTTTGAAAGACTTTCTATTAATTCAATTTTACTTGAAGCGCTGAGGCCCTCAAATAATCCTGAATAAGTTTCAACAATATGTCTGTCAGTATAACTCATTTTGTTTTTTGTAAAGTTACGATTTTTTTTGTCATGCCCAATGTATCGTATCCATAACATGCAAGCAATTAGCTGCTTGTAATTTCCCTCAGCAATTTGTCGCATTCGGCAAAGGCATTATACAGGTATTTATTGCGGTGTTTTTCGCCCTGGCCGCTAAAAGAAACAGATTTCATAATCAGGCCCTGCATCCATTGTTTGGTTTGTTTGCAATAGGCCTGGTCTTCGGTTCTTAAGTAATTAAAAGTATTAAACCTGTTGTAGCAGGCCATGCGGTCTTTAAAATCGACCAGGTAAGCAATGCTTCCCAATACATCGCAGTTGTACCAGTTAAAGGTATGGTTTGGGTCGATGGTTTTTTTGCTGCTAATGGCGTACATATTCATATCGGTGAGGCAATACCTTACCTGCTCTACAATTTTTACGGCCAGTTCGGTATCGGTAAGATGCCCGGCTTCGAATGCATACCTGATCTGTTCGAGTGTGCCTGTTACGGTATCTTTAGACCATATTTCGGTGCTTGGTATTTCCAGGTAAGTGGCATGCAGTTCTTGTGAAATTTTAATAATTTCATCAGATAGGAAGGAAGAGCTGAACGGCATTTCCAGGTTATTCGCGCTATTTGCCCAAAAGAAGAGTTTAAAACTGGTAAGTTCGGGGTACTTGAAAAAATGAAATAAAGGAATATCGTCGGTCGTAATGGTGATGTGTTTCTTGTTGCTGTTCTTGATGGCTTTTATATTGTCCAGTAAATTCCGGAGATAGCCCATCATATCTAAATCTTCATTTACACTTAAATAGCTAAAAGTAACCGATAACGATTGTTTTGGGCTGTATAGAAACGGGATATCGAAACAATCGGAAAGTTTGATGATCTGCTGGAAAGTAAGGTTGCTGTCGCCCCTTATTTTCTTATAAGCCTCATTGGTGCTTATTCCTAATTCTTCGGCTACACTCAGTGCCAGGTTCTGGTATTCGGGCAGGGCTGATCTGATGGCCTGGAAAAATAATGCTTGTTGATTATCCATAAAGATTAATTTATTGATGAAATCCTAATGTTTTTAATAATCGAGTGGATTATTATCAGGTGTTAATTTACAGAATATAATTTATAATTACATTGTAGGTATAAAAATTTATTTTAGGGTTAATTATTTGATTTGTTATAATCTTTAAGGATAATTAAGCATTGCGGAGTGTTTTAGATTTGATAAACAATTTAAAATACATCAAAATGAATATGCTAATCTCAAACTCAATTCGGCCTAATGCCAATTACAATAGGCTGAATGATAACATGCGCGGCTTTAGGCAGGCTATCTGTGCGATCACAATCTGCCTATTGTTTTCGGGCTGCGCTTCTTTTTCTGACAGGCCCATCAGGCGGCACAAGGTCAAGCTGGACAAAGACGAGATATCAAAAATTTCGGGAACTTATCAGTTATTTCCTGATTTAGCTTATACCAAGAATGGGGTGGCCGAAACACTCCGTTATCAACCAATAACCGAGCGTTTTCATCAGTATATCAGCAAACGCGGAATCTATTTTAAGCCTTCTGAAAATGTGGCCGTTGATGTAAAGGTGATAGACAATAACCAGATCCGTTTTAATTTTAAAAAGGATAGTTTAATTGTAGACAGTGTAACCCTATCGGCCAGGCTGCAATCGCGGGGCTTGTTGCTTTTAGGAAACAGGTATGTCGAATTTCACGGAGTGCCTTACATTTTGGGCGGCTCAAAAAGTGAGAAGACAAGGATTGGACTGGCTAGTGATGGAGGACTCATCTTAAATCATGCTTACGACAGTTCTGGTGCACTTTTACTGTTTATAGGCGCAGGTCTTTCTTACGATTCTGCCTATCATTTTAAAAGAATTAAATAAAATTCAAAACAAATCGACATGAACAAATTAAGATTTATAAAAGATGAGGGCTCCGAATTCTACAAAGAATTGAACGAGCAAATAGAACAATATTTTATTCGAACCAGAATGAAAAAGACGGGAAACGCAAAAATGTTCTTCAAGATTTTCCTCTACTTCGGTTTAGACATATTGTTTTACGCCTTAATGATTACCAGTCATTCTGTATTTGCATTTTACGCTTTTTACCTGCTGATGGGGCTTTCGGTTTTATTAACTGCTTTTAACGTTTCGCATGATGCTGCCCATGGTGTAGCGGTTAAAAGTAAGTTCTGGAACCAGTTGTTGTTTTCGTTGAGTTTTAACCTGCAGGGCAATAATGCTTATGTATGGGGTAAAAATCACAACGAATCACACCATTTATATACCAATATAGAAGGTAGTGATATTGATGTGCTGAATAACCCGCTGTTTAGGATGACGGAATCGCAGCCTTTAAAAGGGTACCATCGGTATCAATTTATTTATGCACCGTTTCTTTACCTCTTTTATTCTATTAACTGGTTCTTTTTTAGGGAAACCCTGATGTTATTCAATTTATCGAGCCGGACCATAAAAGTGGAGATTCCCCGCATTGAAGCCATAAAGCTGGTCATATATAAACTCTTGTATATAGGATATATGATCGTTTTGCCTGTTTATTTGCTGCCTTTCGGTTGGACAGTTGTTCTGATGGCCTTCCTGTTGAACCATTTTATTATATCGCTGCTGTTTGTATCGGTTTTAGGCGTTGCACACTTATCAGATTATGTATCTCATCCGATGCCTGATAAAGATAATAAATTGAACATGAGCTGGCCGAAACTGCAGTTGCTTACCTCGATCGATTATCATGCAGAAAGTAAATTTCTTAACTGGACACTTGGTGGTTTTAATGCCCATGCGGTACACCACCTGCTGCCTAACGTTTGCCATGTGCATTACCTTGATATTATTCCAATTTTTAAAGCGCTGGTTAAAAAGCACAAGCTTACTTATATGGAAATGTCGTACGGCGAATCGTTGGCCTCACATTTTAGGTTTTTGAAAATGATGGGCAGAAGTGAACACTTAATCCCGATGCGATATGAAGGATAAACATATTCATGTAGCGGCTGATAGTCAGTTGCTAAAAGCAATATACAAACGTGTAGCGCAGGAGCTGGTAATCGATAAATCTGCTTTTAGAAGGATAATTACAGTTAAATTCATTGTGTATTTCGTGCTCACCCTTTTTGCCTATTTAGCTTTGTACCGTATCGTTGATCCGATTGGTTTTATAGGCTGTTTTATGGGCTATGGTTTTGTCTCGTTGCTCTTTGCCTTTAACTTTTCGCACGATTTTTCGCACAATACCATTTTTAAAAGCAAACAGCTTAACCATATCTGCTTTGTAGCTATTTATACACTGGTTGGTGCGCATGCCGAAGCCTGGAAACTGAGGCATGTTAATTCGCATCATTATGCACCAAATGTGGAAGATTATGATTCAGACCTTAAAATATCGAAGCTGATCCGCGTGGTACCCGATAGTAAACAGTATTGGTTTCATGCTTACCAGCACCTATATGCACCATTGGCTTATACTACCTATTCGCTGTTCTGGATTTTTATTAAAGATTTTGTGATTCTTTTTGGCAACGATGGCTTTGTGGTTAAAAAGAGCTTTAGGTATTACCTGTCTTTTGTGCTTCAGAAAATTACTTATATCAGTTTGCTATTGGTGTTGCCCGTGCTTTTTTCGGCTCAGCAGTGGTATGTGGTCGTGCTTGGCTTTTTGATGATGCATTTAAGCCAATCGTTGTTTTTACTGTTTACATTTTTTATGACGCACCATGTAGAGGAAACACAATATCCGAAAACAGATGCACAAGGTTATATCAATGCTTCGTGGCTGATGAACCAGGTAAAAAGTTCGAACGATATGCATCCTTTTAGTAAAACGGCAAACTTTATTTTGGGTGGCTTTAACAATCATATCGCCCATCATTTATTTCCGCATTATCACCATGTACATTATCCGCAGATCAGTAGAATACTATACGAAATGTTAAATGAAAGTGGTATAACGCCCAATTGCACCAGTTATTTAGGAGGGATAAAATCTCATTTAAGGTTGCTGAAGAGAATGGGGGAGGCAGCGTAATTCTCATTCATTCAGAAATTGTGCGCGGGGTTTAATTGATGGCACAACCTATCATTTTAAACCTGATGGAAACGCCAGCCCGAGCTTTTTCTGCGAGGCTACAGTGTACAGCAGGACTGAGATTTTTGCTTGCACGAACTTTCATTTTCTTCAATTTAACCGGCAACTAATCTGAAATGATTGAATTTTGAATGAGCGGGTGATTTGGATCCTCTCATTCAATCATTGCACTAATGAAAGGAAGTAGCTGGCACTTTAACTTCTTCAGTTACGCCCTGATTACTTTTAATTAACCAGAAGGCAAAAAAAGCACCAACCAAAGCCATAGCTGCACCAACATAAGCTGGCGAAGTATAATCGAAACCATACACTAACGGAAGCCCACCGAAGAACGCGCCTAAAGCATTCCCAATATTAAAACTCGCCTGACTTGCAGATGCGGCCAGCATTTCGGAGCCTTTGGCACTTTGTATCATTAACATCTGGATTGGAGCGGCCAAAGCAAAAGATACGGCGCCGGTAACAAAAGTCATAATTAAAGCCAATGGCTGACTTGCGGATACGAAGTGAACAATGGTTAAGGTAACCACCATGGTGAGCAATAAGGCTGCTGATGCTTTTGCAGGTGAAAATTTATCGGCCAATCGGCCGCCAACGTAATTGCCGAACATCATGCCCAAACCTGCCAGCATCAATATATAGGTTACTGCATTTGGCGAAAAGCCTGCAACATCTGTCATTAAAGGGGCGATATAACTGTACCAGGTAAATAATCCACCCGTTCCGATCGAGATCATAAAAATGATGATCCATGCTTCTCTTTTTTTGAAGAAACTTAGTTCTGCTTTTAAATCGCGGTTTTTTGTGGCTTCCAGCGCTGGCAGCCATAATTTTAAACTTAACAAAGTAACCAAGCCAACAAATACGACAACGGCAAAAGAGATCCGCCAGGAAAAATTGTGACCGATAAAGGTGCCCAATGGTACCCCAACAATATTGGCGATGGTTAAGCCCATAAACATCAGCGATACCGCCTGAGCCGCTTTGCCTTTTTCAGCTATTCTGCTGGCCACTACCGATCCTACGCCAAAAAATGCACCATGTGGTAAACCCGAAAGCAACCGGGCAATAAATAAGGTGTCAAAAGTAGGCGCGAACGCAGAGAAGGCATTAAACACGGTGAACATGATCATCAAAGCAATCAATATCATTTTTGGTGGATATTTGCCGGCAATCATGATTAATAAGGGTGCGCCAATTACTACACCTAAAGCGTATGCGGAAATTAGATGCCCTGCCTGCGGAATGGTTACTGCTAAATCTTTTGAGATATCGGGTAGCAGGCCCATCATAACAAATTCTGTTATCCCGATGCCTAAACCGCCTAAAGTGAGTGGGAGCAAGTTCTTGTTCATAGCGTACTTAGTGTTAAATTTACACTATGCAAAGGTAAGGCTTTTTGCTTTAGGAGATTGTAAAAATTAGGCCATTTATGGATAAGAGGGAAGAGGTAGGATGAGAGATTGACGATTCATTGCTAAATTGTTTTATTGTTGATGGTCAGATCGTTAATATTTTATGGTCAATGGATGATAGCCAGGTAGCAATGATGTGCATAAGTCGTTATAAGATAATACAGCACCATCAATTATGAACGGTAGGCGGTTTGCAGTTACCAATGAACGAATGACCAATGAACCACTGAACCTTTAAAACAAAAAAAAGCTTGCCCCACCCTGTGGAACAAGCTTTTTTGGCTCATGTAAAGATTTTCTACTTTGCGCTGCTGTAAGCTAAAATCTTGTTGATGGTTTCATCTTGAGGATTTTTAGCCAGTCTATCTAACTTACCTTTTATTTGATCATAAAATAAGTCGATTTCTGCGTCAGATTCAATATCAGTTCTAGGCTGAAACATGTTAGGTGTAGGTAAATTTACATTTGTTTTTGATGTAGAGGTTTTTGTCATAAGCAAAAAATGTGATAAGTTTTATAAACTTAACGATAGTTCAGATGCTTTATTTCAACCCCTAAAAAATTTTATGTAACAATTTTACTACCCTTTGTAAGTCATCTCCTTTGTTTTAAGCATTTTACGCAAATTACTCAATGCATAACGCATACGGCCTAATGCTGTATTGATGCTTACATCGGTTAAATCTGCGATCTCTTTAAAGCTTAAATCAGCGTAATGGCGCATCAGGAGCACTTCTTTCTGCTCATCAGGCAATAAATGGATCATTGCTTTCAGATCTTTATGGGTTTGGTCGCGAAGCATTTTATCTTCTGCGCTCTCATCATAAAAGTGTAGCATATTGAATACATCCATTCCATCAGCACTGGTGATGATTGGTGTTCTCTTTTCTTTTCTGAAATAATCGATAACCAAGTTATGGGCAATACGCATTACCCAAGGCAAAAATTTGCCTTCTTCGTTATATCTTCCCGACCGCAGGGTATTAATTACTTTTATAAAAGCATCCTGAAAAATATCCTCCGCCAGATATTGGTCTTTAACCAATAAGTAGATAGAGGTATAAATTTTACTTTTATGTCTTCTTAAAAGTTCCTGCAATCCATTCTCGTTCCCGGCAATATATACCTTTACCAGGTCCTGATCATTATATGATTGTAAATTCATAGGTTTACCTACACTAAATCCCGTACTATTTGCTAAAAATTAATTTGTAGATGTTTAATTTCTATAGCTTCTCTCCTATGTTTTTTGATGTGTGTTAGTTTGGTTTTGAGGTTGTTAATGTTCAAAGAAAGTTATTTTTTTATCAAAAAGCAAAAAATAAAATGTTAAAAAATAAATTAACCGTCTCAGTACCCTATTTTTGTATGTTCTTAAAACCCTAACAGCATTCTGGGGTTATACATTATATTCGTTACTATACATGAGCAAAAAAGAGGCCGAAAAAGATCCGCATAAAAATATTATCATAAAAGGTGCCCGTGTGCACAACCTCAAAAACATCGATGTTGCCATTCCAAAAAACAAACTTGTTGTGGTAACAGGTATGTCTGGTTCGGGGAAATCTTCGCTTGCATTTGATACTTTATATGCAGAGGGGCAACGCCGATATGTAGAAAGTTTATCTTCTTATGCCCGCCAGTTTATGGGCCGGATGAATAAACCCGATGTTGATTATATTAAAGGTATTGCCCCGGCAATTGCCATCGAACAAAAGGTTATTACTTCCAACCCACGTTCTACCGTTGGTACCTCGACCGAAATTTACGATTACCTTAAACTGCTTTTCTCGCGTATTGGTAAAACCATTTCACCTGTTTCGGGCAAAGAAGTAAAAAAAGATTCGGTTAGTACAGTGGTAGATTATGTAAATGCGATGCCCGAGGATACAACAGTTACTATTTTTTGTCCGTTGTACCCGCACAATAACCGTACGATTAAGGAAGAACTGGCTATTTTATTACAGAAAGGATTTTTACGTGTTCTGATTAACGATAAAATAGAAAAAATAGAAGCGGTTTTAGACGATGCTGATTTTAAAGATGCAGAACTTACAGATGATAAAACCGTTCAGATCCTGATCGACCGTATTGTAACCAACCAGGAGGAAGAAACATTAAGCAGATTGGCTGATTCGGCACAGACTGCTTTTTTTGAAGGTAAAGGCGATTGTTATGTAGAAGCTCAGGGCATAACGAAACATTTTAGCGACCGTTTTGAACTGGATGGAATAAAATTTGAAGAACCTACGCCGAACTTTTTCTCTTTCAATAACCCTTATGGTGCGTGTAAACGTTGTGAAGGTTATGGAAACGTAATCGGCATTGATGAAGACCTGGTTATTCCTGATAAGAGCAAAAGTATTTACGATAATGCTATTGCACCCTGGCGTGGCGAAAAAATGAATGTATGGTTGCAGAATTTTATTAAAGCTGCCCCAAAATTCGATTTTCCCATTCACCGGCCTTATAGTGCCTTAACAGAAACAGAACAACGTTTGCTTTGGACAGGAAATAAATATTTTGCAGGCCTTGATGCTTTTTTCAAAGAACTGGAAGAGCAGACCTACAAAATTCAGTACCGGGTAATGTTATCACGTTACAGGGGCAAAACCACCTGTCCGGATTGTAAAGGCTCGCGTTTGCGTAAGGATGCATCTTATGTAAAGATTGCTGAAAAATCGATTATCGATGTGGTGCTGATGCCATTGGCAAAAGCGCTGGTTTTCTTTAACGAGCTGAAGTTAAATGCCAACGATACCAAAATTGCCAAACGTTTATTGGCAGAGATTGATAACCGTTTCCTTTATTTAAATAATGTAGGTTTAGGCTACCTCACCTTAAACCGTTTATCGAATACGCTTTCGGGTGGAGAATCGCAAAGGATTAACCTGGCCACTTCATTGGGGAGTAGTTTGGTGGGGTCTATTTACGTTTTAGACGAACCGAGCATCGGTTTGCACCCACGTGATACCAATAAACTGATTGAAGTATTGATTTCGCTCCGTAATGTAGGCAATACCGTTTTGGTAGTAGAGCATGAAGAAGAAATGATGCGTGCAGCCGATTACATTATTGATATTGGCCCTGAGGCGGGTACCCATGGGGGTAATTTGGTTTTCAGTGGTAATTACGAGGAGATTTTAAAAGATAAAAATAGCTTGACAGGCCGTTACTTATCGGGAATAGAAAAAATTGCCATTCCGGATAAACGCCGTAAGTGGAAAGATCATATTCTGATTAAAGGAGCAAGGGAGAATAATCTTCAGAATATTGATGTGAAGTTTCCGCTAGGAGTTTTTACTGCAGTGAGTGGAGTTTCCGGATCGGGTAAAACCAGTTTGGTTAAAAAAATCTTATATCCTGCATTGCAAAAGGCAATCGGAAACTATGCTGGTGAGCAAACGGGTGCTTATGACGGCATTTTTGGCAATTACGATCTGGTAAGTGCTGTAGAAATGGTTGATCAGAACCCGATTGGCCGTTCGAGCCGTTCTAATCCGGTTACTTATGTAAAGGCATGGGATGATATCCGTGCTTTGTTTTCGGGCCTTGCATCGGCAAAGGCTGCAGGATTAAAACCAGCTGCTTTCTCTTTCAACGTAGAAGGCGGCCGTTGCGATGTTTGCCAGGGTGAGGGCGAGGTGAAGATCGAGATGCAGTTTATGGCCGATATTTACCTGCCTTGCGAAGCCTGTAACGGAAAACGGTTTAAACAGCAGGTTTTAGATGTAACCTACAAAGAGAAAAACGTATCTGAAATTTTGGATATGACTATTGAAGAGGCGGTAGAATTTTTTAAGGATGAACAAAAGATCCTCAATAAATTAAATCCATTGGTTGATGTAGGTTTGGGTTATGTACATTTAGGCCAGTCTTCCAATACCTTATCGGGTGGTGAGGCGCAGCGTATTAAACTCGCTTCGTTTTTGATTAAAGGGAACAATGCCAATAAAACGCTGTTTATTTTTGATGAGCCAACAACCGGTCTGCATTTTCATGATATTAAAAAACTGCTAAAGGCGCTGAATACCTTAATTGAACAAGGGAATACGATTTTGGTAATTGAACACAATATGGATATGATTAAATGTGCCGATTGGGTAATCGATATCGGCCCTGAAGGGGGCGATGGCGGCGGTCAGGTAGTATTTGAAGGCATACCCGAAGATTTAGTTAAGGTGGAAAAATCGTACACCGGAAAATATTTGGCATCGCATTTAAATTTAAATCCATAATTTCGGCAATGCTTTTTCTAACGTTTTTCATCGGCATCATTCTCAATGCCATGGGGTATATTCCCCCAGGTAATATTAATCTCACCGTTGCACAGCTCGCCATTAACAAGGGCATGCGGCAGGTTTGGTACTTTATTCTTTCCTTCTCTTGTGTAGAAGTGTTTTTTACCTTTGGGATGATGCGTTTTGCCCGCTGGGCCATGAGCGATATCAATCCGAACGAGGCGGTAAGCGAAGTACGTTTAAGCACTTTAGTCGATTGTTTTATGATCGTGATGTTTTTGGTGATGGGTACCATTACCTGGAAAAACCGGAAAAAAGTGCCTAAAACAAGTAATACCAAAGAAGATAAACGAAGTGGAAGCGTTTTATACGGGTTAATTTTAGGGGTGTTAAATCCTGTTCAGATTCCATTCTGGTTGTTTTTTGGCAACTATGTAATTTTACACCAATGGATTGAAACAGATTACCTTTCATTGGTGATTTTTAGTTTGGGCTCGGGCGTTGGTTCTACACTCGCACTTTACTTATATGCGCATTTTGCCACCTATATTCAGGAGAAATTTGCCCTGAGTAGCTTAATTATCAATAAATCGATCGCGATATTTTTGTTCGCATTGGCGGCTTACCTGGTCATAAAGCAGGCAATCGTTATTCTATAAATCTAATCCAGGGTCTGTGTCGCCACAGGCCTTTTTGTTTTTTGTATTTTCTGGATTGGTTTTTGTTTTTTTTGCCACAGAAACAGGGAAAGCACGGAACAGGTGCACTTGGTTTATTGTCTTGGATAATGTTGTCGGTCTGAGCTCGCCGCCCGATTTTGGGGTTTGTCGTCCTTAATGCAATGAAGGACCTTTCTCCTTTAGTAACAGCAATAAAAAACCAGGGGCAAGGTTCGGTTTTTCAACACTAATCCAAGGTCTGTGTCCCGCAGACCTTCAAGTTGGCTTTATCAAAGTATTCAATAAGAAGAAGTTATTTACTTGCCATTCTGTGAGGACATAGATTGGGGAATAATAATCCAGCCAATTTCTTTATCAGCGCTGCTGATGAGTTGATAATTGCCAAAAGTACCTAAAAGGTTTACCGTTTCCCCTCCTTTTAAAGTCGTTTTAATTGCCGCTAAACTATCGGGTTTATCATAAACTTTTTGCTGAAGTAAATTTATTTTAATTTTTTTTAATGGCTCAGTTGCCTGAACAAGGCTGCTGCTTTGAATAAAACCAGTGCCGCCATCTGGCAGCTGTGCCTTGTAATAACTCCCTGTTGCGGCATTTGCCTGTACAATTGTTCCCCCATTAAGTGTAGCCAAAACAGTTGCTTTACTGTGTGGTGAAGAAAACATTTTAACGGAGGATGTGGCCCTTAAAGTTTTATTTAGCCTGGCACTGGAAGCGGTAACAGCAGCTGGAGTTTTGGTTATAGGATCAATAAAAGGAAGTGGATTTACTGCACCATTAAAGGTATAAATACCGAAATGTAAGTGCGTAGGCGTAGTACGGGCATTGCCGGTATTGCCCATAAGGCCCAAAGTATCACCAATTTTTACTTCCTGTCCTTCTACTGCGATTTGTTCATCTAAATGGGCGTAATATAAAGTATAATCTTTACCCTTTGGGCGCATCCAAACCACTTTTCCGCCCAAATTATTTTCGTTAACCCGCGTTACCGTTCCCGCTGAAATTGCCAGAACAGGTGTTCTGAAACTGCCAAAAATGTCTACACCTTCATGTTTCCTCGCATCATTATCCCTGCCATCTCCCCAATAGCTTTTTATACTGTTGGTGTTTTTTGATTTAATAGGAAAAGCGAGAGATGGGCCAGCTGTAATTTCTAATTCGTATGATACATTCTGCAACAGTTCTGGTTGCAGCCTGATCAGGTAGGTGCCCGTTTCATCAATATCAAAAGCAATCGGATTATTTAGCGTATCGGCAGAGGCAATAAGTTTTTGGCTTTGATCCGTGTTGTACCAAACATCAATATAGATCAAAACACCAACCGAAGGCGTTTTGTTAAGCTTTATATTTAATTTTTGCCCTTTGGTTGCATTGAATTTATAAGCAGTCGCCGGGACTTTATCAGCAGTAAAATAACCTTTTTCTTGATAAGGAATATTAATGTTTAATGCTTTTTGTGTACTCATAGTAGCAGCATTTAACCATGCTGAGCCCATTGCTGTTTTATCCAGGCCAGCATTCACTAATTTTTTTTGGTATTGCTCATGTGGACTAGCGGCCTTAAATAGATTGACAGATCCTGTTTTGCAGGAAAGCATGCCCGTTGCAAAAGCAATGGAAAAAAGCCACAGAATGGATCGTGGAGTTTTCATTATGCTAAGTCTTTTTTAATCGGTTAAAAACCGCTGCCGTTACCAGCCCACCTATAACATACCAGGCCACCGTTAATATCTTTGTTTTATCCGTTTTATTAACCGGAGTATCATCTAATCCCACTTTATCGGGGATGCTTATTGCGCCCAAACCAGCGGTAATACCTGCAAGTGCACCTTTCAAATAAATGTTTTTGCCATCTCCAACACCAATAGCACTATAATATATACTGTTGCTTATGATATCGCCGGCGAGGGTGGCCAGGTAGAGATTATTGCCACCAGGTACTTCAAGGTTTAACCGCTTAATTGATTTTGAGAGCGCCTGTTCGCCCAAAAGATCGATCCTGGGTGCATCAGGATCAAGCCGCCTAACACTTTCGTGCAAAATATTAAGGGCTGCAGCACCTGCAAAACCAGCGAGTAATGATTTAAGTAGTTTCATAATAGAATAATACCTACAGGAGCTAAATTGTTTTGTTGGGATAGATTTTATGCCTTGCGGAACTGTTATAGATCGTTTCCTGTTATAAAATTGATACATATTTATGCTTCGGTTAACCTAATCATAACATTAAATTTATGTTTAAGAAGCCTAACCAAGCTAATATTGGGCTTTGATACAAAACATATCTTATCCTTATGTCTAACAGACGATTTTTTCTGAAAAATAGTTTGGCTGCCGCTGTGGTGGCCAGTATTTCGCCCGTTCTTTCTTCATTTGCTGAAGAACACACGGCGCCTGCCAGACCAGGTAAAGTGTCTAAGTTACGTTTCGCTATCGCATCCGATGGACATTATGGTCAGCCTGGAACGGAGTACAAATTGCACCACGAGAATATTGTGAAGTGCTTAAATGAATCACATGATAAAAATCCACTCAATTTTGTAATCATTAATGGGGATCTCGTACACGATCGACCGGAACTCTTATCGGAAGTTAAAAAAGATTATTACGATAAACTCAAAGTTCCTTTTTATGCCATTCCAGGTAATCACGACCATGCCGATGCAAAGATCTGGAAATCGGTTTTTGGTTACGAGGATAACTTTTCTTTTGAGAAAAATGGAGTAGGTTTTGTTTTGGCCAATACTTCTGATACCAAAGGCACTTATTTATGCCCTAACAACGAGTTTTTAAAGCAGGAACTCGATAAGTTTAAAAACCTGAAAACTGTTTTCGTGGTGCTGCATATTCCACCTCATTTCTGGGTACCCGAAAGCCCTTTTGTCGAATGTCCGGATACGATTAAACTGTTGCACAGTTATGCAAACGTAAAAGCGGTATTCCATGGGCACGACCATAGCCTTGACGCCGTGTTTTATACCGATAAACTGCCACACTTTTTCGATGCACACATCGGTGGAAATTGGGGCACAGCCTATAAAGGTTACCGGATTGTAGAGGTTGATGAAAATGATAAGATCCAAACTTATCAGGTAAACGCAAGTCAATCGCCACTATTAAATGAAACCAAATTTTAATTGATAGATCATTGCAATGAAAAAGAAAATTTTGATGCTCATTTTTACTGGTGCCGTTTTAAACTGTGCCGCACAGAAAATAAATGAAACCAAGCCTGAAATCAAAACAGGAACTGATGCCGCTCAGCCCTTTCTGTTTTCGCTGAATACCTTAACGGCAGAAAACCCCCGTTGGAATATTCATTATTCAGGAAGTTATGGTGAAAGAACCAACGGACAGTTCGGTTATGATGGTTTAGGGCAACAGTTTGGTGTTAAGGGCTATTTAGGCAGCAGGTTTACCTTGTACGCTACCGCGGCAATCGGTTTTGCCAATTCTGGAGGTATAACCTCTGCGCAACAGGCTGAAGTGATCAGGGATTTAGTGGGTGGCAAGGGCATTACTGGTTTTAGGTTAGGTGCAGGTTTAGGTTTAAGCAGAGATTGGTCGAGTGTTGGTTCGGCAATTAGCAGGATTACTGCATCATTTGACCGCACAAACTGGAGAATGGCAGGTAACCTTCGCTTTGAAAAAGCTTTTGATAAAACAAGGGATAAGCTCGATTTTATAAGCAGTTTTGGGTATCAGCATCGTGTTTCTAATGTTTTATACCTTGGCTTTGAAGCTTTAGGTCAAGATTTAGAAGGCTTTTGGGAAAAAGATGAAGCAGAAGGTGGTGCAAAGGTGATGATTGGGCCATCAATCAATCTGGAACCAAACCATTCAAAGCTTTCGTTCTCTCTTTCTGGCGGACCTGTTTTTTATGCAACCCGCAGTCAGGTAATCCCATCAGAGGCTATCCGCGAAATCGGTTCGGTAGCCTCAGGAAATGGCTATACCATCAGGGCGCTGGTCAATTTTAATCTTCATCGCTAAGGTGTTGCTAAATCAATTTAAGAAAATGAAAAAATCATACCTATTTATATTATTCGGTCTGCTGTTCATCCAAAAAGGATTTGCACAATGGCCAGGCAAAAACGAAAGCACACAGCAGATTTTACTGCCTAACGGGTGGAAGCTAAGCCCGGCGGGACATTCGCTGCAATTGGGCGATTTGCCTTTAAACATGCAGCTTAGTGCCTCGGGTAAATATCTTGCCATTACCAACAATGGACAAAGCACACAATCGCTGCAATTGCTCGATGCCAAAACAGAAAAGATTATTGATGAAAAAGTGCTAAGTAAATCCTGGTACGGCATTGCTTTTAGTAAAGACGAAAAGCACTTGTATGCCTCAGGTGGTAACGACAACTGGATTTTGGATTTCAATATCCAGAATAATAAATTGGGCAAAAGCGATACGATTAAACTCGGTCCGGTTTGGCCGAAAGGAAAAATCAGTCCGGCGGGCATTGTGGTAAACAAAAACAACAGTAAGTTATACACCGTAACAAAAGAAGACAGCAGTTTATACATCATTAATCCGACAGAAAAGCAGATTCTGAAAAAAATACAGCTTCCTGCAATTGCCTACAGTTGTGTTTTATCTGCAGATGAAAGTAAGTTATACGTTTCGCTCTGGGGTGGCAAATCTATAGCGGTTATCGATTTAATTTCAGAAAGCATCTCACAGCGCATTCCTGTTGGCGATCACCCAAATGAATTATTGCTTAATAAAAAAGGAAATATTTTATACGTAGCCAATGCGAACGATAATACCGTTTCGGTGATTAATACTTTGAACAATAAGGTGGTCGAAACCATTGCTACTACCCTTTACGCTACACAGTTAACAGGTTCTACCACCAATGGTTTAGCTCTAAGTGCCAACGAGAAAACTTTGTACATTGCCAATGCTGATAACAACTGTTTGGCAGTTTTTGATGTGAGCAAACCTGGATTAAGTTTAAGTCAGGGTTTTATCCCGGTAGGCTGGTACCCAACAAGTGTTAAGGTTTTAGGCTCGAAAATTTTGGTTACAAACGGCAAAGGGAATACACCTATGGCTAACCCTCAAGGGCCACAACCTATTTCTAAAGTCGACAATAGCGGTTACCACATGGGCAGTACAGCCAATAGCCGGTTGCAGTATATTGCCGGTTTGTTTAAAGGAACCTTATCTTTTATTGATGCACCAAAACCTGAGCAGTTAAAAGCATATACCAAACAGGTGTATGCCAATACGCCTTTTACCGATAAGCGGACGATCATGGCCGATGGTGAAGCCGGAAATCCTATTCCGCGTAAACAGGGCGAAAAATCGCCAATTAAACATGTTTTTTATATCATCAAAGAAAACAGAACCTACGACCAGGTGCTTGGTGATCTGCCAAAAGGAAACGGCGATTCTACGTTAACACTTTTCGGTAGAAAAATTACACCAAACCAGCACGCCATTGCCGAAAACTATGTACTGCTGGATAATTTCTATGTTGATGCAGAGGTAAGTGCCGACGGACACAACTGGAGCATGGCCGCTTACGCTACAGATGTGGTGGAGAAAACATGGCCTACCAGTTACGGTGCGCGCGGCGGAAGTACCACCTTCGAAGGCGGCAGGCCCGTTACCTATCCTAAAGGTGGTTTTATTTGGGATTACTGCCAAAGGGCAGGGGTAAGCTACCGCAGTTATGGTGAGTTTGGCGATTACGGCAAAGCGAATATTAAATCGCTACAGGGCCATATGTGCGCCGCTTCGCCGGGTTTTGATATGGATATTAAAGATCAGGTTCGGGTTGATGCCTGGCAACATGATTTCGATTCGTTACTGGTTGCAGGCGTTGTACCACAGTTTAATACTTTAAGAATATCTAACGACCATACCAGCGGCCAAAAGAAAGGTAAATACTCGCCACAGGCCGCAGTTGCTGACAACGATCTGGCTGTTGGTCGCATTTTGGAGCATTTATCGCATAGTAAAATCTGGAAAGAATCAGTTGTTTTTATTTTGGAAGATGATGCACAGAATGGGCCAGATCATGTTGATGCACACCGTTCGCCAGCCTATGTAGTTGGGCCTTATGTTAAGCGGAATACGCCTGTTCATACGATGTATTCTACTTCCGGATTTTTAAGAACAATGGAACTTATTTTAGGTTTACCGCCAATGAGCCAGTACGATGCTGCAGCCATGCCATTATATGAATGTTTTACGGCTACGCCCGATTTTACAGCTTATAATGTGATTCAGCCGCTTATCGATTTAGATACAAGGAATGTAGCTGTGAATGAGAGCAGCAAACGTTCTGAACTGTTCAATTTTGCCAAAGAAGATTCTGCACCGGATTTAGATTTAAACGAGGTGGTGTGGAAATCGGTTAAAGGAGAACAATCGGTAATGCCAGCGCCCAAACGAAGTGCTTTTGTGATTTTGGAGAAGAAGAAGAAAGACGATGACGATTAATGATCTGTTATGATCCCGTTTTAAATAAAAAAGGCAATTTTCGATTAGAAAATTGCCTTTTTTATTTAAGATTGTTATTGTTTTAAGAGCTTGTCAGTCTGAACCTGTCGAAGACCTTTAATAGTCGAAAAAAAAACATTTTCCTTCGACAGGCTCAGGATGACAAGGTTTTTTGTTTTCTCCTTAACCTAATAACATTGCCCCATTAGAAGGAAATGGAGTGCTACCACGGCAATCAGGTTTAGAATTGGAGAGATTTTGCTACTATTTAAGGCTAATTAGCATGGCGCAGATAGATGATTCTATTCTAGTATAGTGCAGCCCCAAATAGCACTGCTTGCCGCGCCACTTAAACCCGATCAAAGCGAGATGCTCCCGATTCTTCATCGGAGCAGAAGCGAGAGCGGGGCGGAGTGAACCGAAATGCTGCTGTATCTGATTTCCAGAAAACAAAACTGACGCTCTAGCTTTCTGCCAAATTGCTTTCTACCTTTTAATAGCGACCTTATTTATAATTTCCAGTCTGGTCTTTCGAAATGGCAGGTATAACCATAAGGGTTTTTCTGTAAATAATCCTGGTGTTCTTCCTCAGCATTCCAGAAATCTGTTTCAGGTACTACCTCTGTTACAATTTTACCAGGCCATTTGCCAGACGCATCTAACTCGGCAATTAATGCAATTGCGGTGTTTTTCTGTTCTTCACTGTTGTAAAAAATAGCTGAACGGTACGAGGTGCCCACATCATTTCCCTGTCTGTTGCGTGTACTCGGATCGTGGATCTGGAAGAAATATTCTAATAATTTGCGGTAGGTTAAAACAGTTGGATCGAAAGTAACTTCAATGGCTTCGGCATGTGTACCATGGTTTCTATAGGTGGCGTTTGGAACATCGCCACCAGTATAGCCTACCACGGTAGAGGTAACACCTGGGTAATGACGGAGCAGTTCTTCTACTCCCCAAAAGCAGCCGCCTGCAAGAATGGCTTTTTCAGTATTCATATATCTTCCTTTTTTTGATTAATAAAGATACGACGAAGATGTGTAAAGGGAAAGTAAAGAAGGGGAGTTTAGTTGTACGGTTTAGTCGGTGAGGTGATAAATGATAGGATAGGTCGCTTTTGTTATCCTGAGGGTTAATTTATTTATAAAAATCAATATTAATAAAAGAAGAATTTTAACGAGATAAGTTGATTAGAAGTATCGTGATCTCGATCCCCAAAATTCGGGAAGAGATCTTTAAATTTGATTTCAATAACGTAGTTCAAAGATCTCTCCACTCCGCAGTGCTTCGGTCGAGATGACGATTTTCTACTGGGATTTGTCAATGGTAGCGTAGTTGAAGGATTGTTTTACTACATAAACTTACATGATCTTATATTACTTCTATGGTTAAACGGATCCAGGAGTCTTCGACACTTCCCTCAGACTGACAAATTTTGGCAACTGCAAGCTCTTATGTTTTGGAGCCCAAGGCTTCTGCAAACACACTAAATTTCTTCCCGTCTTCCGCTTTTACGCTTTGCTTCCTTGTACCTCGTTGCTGCAGGGTAACGCTGCAGCCGGGGCTAAGCAGCTAAGACAGTATTTCATTTTTAGGGTTGTAGGGTGCATAAACCCTTGTTCCTAAACCTGACAGTAGCGACAGCCTCCGATTTTTATCTATCGGAGCTATAGCGAATGGCGGGACGGCAAACCGCCAAGAACAACAAGCCATTCGTTTCCTAATTTTGAATATGCAATGTCGGTCGGTGAGACACCAACCGATAGGATAATGTGTTATTTTATTGTTGGAATTGTCGCTTGGTGCCATACGCTAACCGCCACCCGCGATATCCATAAAACTTACATTGTTTTTGCGGGAAGAACTTACGGCGATCCCCTTATTGGCCTTATCGGTAAAGGTAAAACCTTCCAGTTCATCCGGTTTATCGGTGTCTATAACTTTGATAACAGATTCCTGACCACTCGCAATCGATTTTTCCAGATCAAGAAAGGTCAGTCTCCATTTACGTCCTTCAATTTGGTTCTGGATTAAAACCAAAATACCTTTATCTGCAATCCAGTGTAAATTTTGGACCCATGGCGAACAGGTGAATTTTTTAAAGAGAATTCCCTTTTCACTTGTTTTATGTGCTTTTGATAAGGCTTGGGGATTGTATAAACGTACTTCATTGGCTTTATTGCCATAATCGGCTGTAGCTACAAACCATTTGCCTTTGTAATTTACATATTCTGGTCGCGTACCCTGGATACAGGCATCATCTTCAATGCTTTTGATCAGGTTTCCATCTAATTTTCTGGTCTTTAAAAAACCTTCCCAGTTGATGCAGTTAATTACCGCTTTCCAAATGGTGCCTGTTGCATTTTGCTTTACCGAGTTGCCTACAAATGTAGGTAAGCCCTTGTGGAAAGCAATACCGGTGGGATGTTTGATGATATTTTCGCCTTTAACGGTGAATTTGTATTCCTTATGCTGATCAATCAACGAATCTTTCTTGAGCTGGTATTCGCGCATGATGCCCACTTCTCTATCGCCGTAAAGGTAATACCTTCCGTTCTGGTAAGAAATACCCTGACAGGCGCCCAAAGAATCAATTGTAATTGTTTTTGTGATCTTTCCTTCTGTTTTATTGTACCTGGCCACAAAAAACATCACGATCAGTACTAAAATTGGATTCAATATTTTCATAAACTAAGGATCTAAGGGTTCATCAAAATCAATTTGTAAAGAAGTTGTATTTAAGTAGAATTCTGATTCGGTAGCACTTAAACGTTTTCCGTTTTTATAAGGGTAGTAGCCGAGTTCTTTTTTGCAACGCTCGGGGAGCAGATTGGTGATATTATAGCTCTGAGATTTTACGGTACAAGCTAAACCCGGTTTATCTATCGGCATACCGTACCTAAACATTAATCTTGCACAGTTGCGCAGGTTGGTGGTGGTATGGCGGGCATGTGGTTCCATAATAATGGCACTTTCCGGTATCTGAAGGGTTTCCATTAAAAATTTCTTCATTTCATAGGCTTCGCTGAATTTGGTTTTGTATGGATGTACCCGTCCGCCCGAAACCACGATAAATGGCGCCATGCCTTTCTGATATTGCAAAGCCGCTAACCTGCAACGGATCATTCCACCCGGACTTAAGGCTACTTCTTTTTCCTCCGGGCCAGCACCTGGAACCAGGATTACGCTGTAAGGGTATTTCTTCCATTCTGTTTTCTTGATCTGGTTAATCGCCGAAAGGTTTACACCTTTAGCCATCGGTTCATAATCGGCGGCCTCATTGCGTTCATTCAGTTCTAAAGCTTCTAATGCAAATAACATGGCAGGTTCGAAAAATAGCTTATTATTGTCCTGCAAGGACAATAATGCACTGGCAGAGGTGAGTTCTGCAAACGTTTTGTCAGTTAGACTAAAACTGATTGAATCTATTTTCGGGTAATTGGGCTTGTTTCCTTCTACGTAAACACCAATTGCATAATTAATGGCATGGGCATCTTGTTCCCAGGCTTTAATTAAAAGGGTTTTGTGTTGTTCTTTGGCAAACATGGCATAACAACCTGAGGGGATGAGGTGATTTCTTACCAAATTTCCCAGCGGATTATTTTCTTTGTAAAGCAGGGCCAAACGGTTTCCAATGTCTGCTATTTCCTCACTGGTAAATTTTAAGGCTTTGGCGTAACAGCTAATATCTGTTTTGCATGTTGCAACTGCTTCATTTACCTGTGCCGTTTTTGATTTATAGATGTTGCTGAACGCCGTATCTGTAATCAGCATTTTGCGCAGTTCGGGCAATTGTTCAAAAAGAGAAAGCAGGTAATAATTTTTGTATTGTACTTCGTTCCTGGTCTTAATTAATTGATAAGACTGTTGTGGTACATCCTGTGCAGCTAAGCCTTTGCAAAACAGGCAGAGCAAAAGGAAGGGATAGAGGGATTTCATTGAAAAGTTTTGGTAACAAAATTAAAGACAGGCTATTAAATAAAGATTAAGTGGATGTTATACTTTAATCTTCTAGTAAAACGATTTATTTGATATTTAATTAAGCTTAATATTAATTTAAACTACATCTTCTAATTGGTGTGGAGAGTTAACACAGGGGATACATAGTGTTAAAGATACACTTATACTTTTGTCGCCGTAGAACGCTCCATAAATTAACCTGTTAACTATAAAAGGATAAGCCTATGTAAATGTGAAAATCTACGCTTCTACTTAAAATAAAAACCCCATTATATTTCAAAACCATTACTAAGAACAAAAAGATGACATCATTTTTTTTAACCGCAAGTATAAAAAGTGCTTGCAGGAAATTGCTTTTGCCTTTAGGCTTACTGGCCATCTGTAATTCCAGTGCAACAGCGATTAATCATGAAGTAACTGCTTCGGGCTTGCATCATAAAGCATTTGCCACGGTAAGCGGAACAGTTACCGATCAAAATAACCAACCCTTACCAGGTGTAAGTGTTTTCGAAAAGAAAACAAAAAAAACAACCGTTACCGATCCCAATGGTAAATATTCAATTAATGTAGAAGAGGGTGCGATTCTGGTATTTTCTTATATCGGTTACAATAACCAGGAAGTTGCGGTTAACGGCCGCTCCAATATTAATGTTGCTTTAAAAGAAAGCAGCAATACACTAAATGAGGTTGTTGCTATTGGTTACCAGAAGATCAGAAAATCGGATGTAACCGGTGCCATCAGCAGTGTTAAGGCTAGCGAAATGAATTTAACTTCTCCCACTGTTGGTCAGGCTCTGGTTGGTAAAGTTGCGGGTGTACAGGTATCGCAAACCAGCGGTGCGCCATATTCGGGTACCAAAATCAGGGTGAGGGGTATCGGGTCCATTAACGCCAGTTCTGATCCCTTATACGTGATTGATGGTTATCCGGCAGGAAACAACGTATCCATCAATCCGGAGGATATCGAAACCATCGACATTTTGAAAGATGCGGCTTCTGCAGCCATTTATGGTTCAAGAGCATCAGGCGGGGTAGTGTTAATTACCACCAAAAGAGGTGCAGATGGAAAAGGGAAGTTTGAGTACGATGTTCAGGGCGGTATTTCTCAATTGGCCAAAAAAGTAAAATTATTGGATGCCAATCAGTTTATACAGCTTTTAATCGATGGACGTAACAATGCTTATAAAGATTTATGGGTAAACTCAGGTAAAACCTGGAATGATGCGATGTTCAGTGATAACAACACCACACGTATTGCCAATGTAGGTAATGGAAGTAGTGTAAGCATTCCGGCCGATCTTTATAATTTCAGCACACAACAGGCCATCCCTGCAGCTTATAATACCGACTGGCAGGATGAACTGTACCGCAATGCAGCCTTTCAACGCCATAACCTTTCATTTTCTGGCGGTACCAAAGATGTAAAATACTTTTTAAGCGGTGGTTACCAGAATAACGATGGTATTGTAACCAACACCAATCAAAAGGTAACCAACTTCAGGGGTAATATTGATGGCAAGGTGAGCGAGCGTTTACGTGTAGGCGCAAATATTTCATATACGCAGAACGATAACCGCGAGGTTAGAGAAGGCCGTTACGATTTAAGTCCGATGATGTCGGCTTTGATTTATTTGCCTTACTTACCTGCGAAGGATGCTAACGGAAATCCAATCCAATTTGGCATGGGTGCTTTATCCTCTCAATACGGTATCCAAAACCCAGAGAATCCTTTGGCTACAGTTGAACAAGTGAAAATTACCAGAAAAGGGGCGAGAAGCACCTATAATGCCAACGCTACTTATAAAATATTGGAAGGATTAGATTTTAAAGCCAATTTAGGTACACAGACCTATAATGAGAAATATGATTTTTATCTGCCAACCAGCTTAAGTAGTGGTAACAACCCACCTTATTCTACAGCTGCGATAACGGCGGCGAATGCAATTGCGCAAACCCTTAGCCAGGTTGATCAGCTTGGCGAGTTTACCCTAAACTACAATAAAACCTTTGGTAAACATAAAATTGATGTGCTTGGAGGATATTCTGCGCAAAAAACAACCAGCGATCTGATCCGTATTTCTGCCAGTGGTTTCCAGAATGATAAAATTGGTGAAATTACAGATAAAGGTGCTGATGCAGGATTTTTAACTTTAATAACTGATGGAGCAAACAAAACAGCGAAGGCTACCAATACCTTACTTTCTTATTTTGGCCGTTTCAGTTATAACTATGCTGGCAAATACTTTTTAACAGGTTCATTTCGCCGCGATGGTTCATCAAGGTTTGGTCCGTTTAATAAATACGGTAATTTCCCTTCTGTAGCTGCAGGATGGAACCTTTCGGAAGAAGATTTCTACAACAGTTTTCTTGGTGAACAATCTACTGTTAAGTTAAGGGCGAGCTGGGGATTAAGCGGAAATAACAACATTCCGAATTACAGAACAGAACAGGAAATGAGTGCATCGGGTGGGGTGGTTTTTGGAAACGCGATTTCTACCGCCATCTGGCCAAATGCCATCCAGGATCCGAAGCTGGGATGGGAATCTACTTCCCAGTATAATTTTGGTACCGATATCAGTCTGTTCAAAAACCGCTTAAGTATCATTGCCAATTATTATCTGAGTTATTCGTATAATTTGTTGTTCAACCAACCCATTTCTGCTGTGTCGGGTACGTCGTCTATCCTGACCAATCTGGCCGACAGTAAAATCCGCAACAAAGGTTTTGATATCCAATTGGATGGAAGAATTATCCAAAAACAGGATTTTACATTGGGCCTTAGCGGAAACATTGCCGTTAACCGGAATAAAGTATTAAATATGGGTGGTGCGAGTACCATTTTAACCAACGGTGCAGAACGTTCGTATTTAACACACATTACACAAGAAGGTCAGCCTGTAGGCATGTTCTACGGATTTAAGGCTTTGGGTAGAATTACTGCCGATAATCTGGGTAAGGTTGCCCCATCGGCATCTGCTACGAACCCGGCTAAAATCGGCGATTTATATTTTCAGGATACAGATGGTAACGGCATTGTAAACGATGCCGACAAAGCCGTTATCGGCACCCCGTACCCTAAATTCACCTATGGTTTTGCCTTAAACACCTCTTACAAAACGTTCGATTTAAGGGCATCTTTCAATGGATCGTACGGGAACCAGGTTTTAGATGGACAGGATTACTACCTGTATAACTTTGAGGGTTCGGGAAATCAATATGCAGAGGTTGCCGACCGTTACAGAAACGAAGCTAACCCTGGCAGTGGTTTAAACTACCGTGCATCGCGTGCAGGTACACAAAGTAACAGTACCCGTTTATCGTCTTTCTATATTCAGGATGGATCTTACTTTAGATGTACCAATATTACTTTAGGTTATACCTTCCCTAAAATGCTCGCCAATGCGATAAAAGTGAGCAACATCCGCGTTTATGCCAGTGTTGATAATGCTTTTACGATTACCGATTACAAGGGCTATAACCCAGAGGTAGATTATAGTGGAGGTTCTAATTTAACTCCAGGTGTAGATTATGGTAACTATCCATTGGCAAGAGCCTATAACCTGGGTATTAAACTTACTTTTTAGCATTAAGAAAATGAAGAACAATATTTATACAATTCTGGCCCTTGGAGCAGTTTTAACCCTAAGTGCCTGTAAAAAAGATTTTTTAGCACAAAACAACCCAAACGCGGTTACTGTTGAAGACTATTTCAAAACAGAAAACGATGTGCTATTGGCAGTTAATGGTGCTTATCAGTCGTTAAGGAGTAGTAATACCCTGAATGAGAACAGCGA
>Ga0307405_10000043_pt1 | contig 78391 bp, 72 predicted proteins | sample 322Cmetagenome_2_FD_203311 | JGI IMG/M metagenome (GOLD analysis project Ga0307405, IMG submission 203311) | Maize rhizosphere microbial communities from greenhouse at UC Davis, California, United States - 322HYB-C-1 | ecosystem: Host-associated > Plants > Roots > Rhizosphere > Soil | place... | reverse complement strand
ATTCTAAATGCCATCAGGAACAAAATAGTGCTTAGAGTAGCAGCCGTCATTAAAAGTAAAACTAATTATAAAAACAACTATAAAATAGCAGCATAAAACTTGGATTAGTCATAACAATCATTGCGAGAAGGCTTTTTCAGCCGACGAAGCAATCTTACAACTATCGCTAGTAGGATAAATCGGGAAAGAATTATGCAGACGCTAAGGTTGATTTTAAACAATTAATTAACCCTACCATCGACAGAATCCATTAGCACGGTCGTCATTCCCGCGCATGCGGGAATCTTAAAGCGCTTGCATTACGATTATTCATAAGTTTTTCTTTTTTCAGAGGCATTCATGAGCACTCCGTGGTTCCCAATCGAGTTGTTCCAAAGGAACTCCCTTGGAGGGAATGACGATCTCACGCAGCCTACTATTTTGCCAAAAAGATTTGTCTTTTATATTGATTTTATGAAACAATTACTCCTCAGGATGACAATTTCTCAAATAAACCAACTTCACTGATTAATGAGTAACTGGTTAATTGTTTAAATCGGTTAACTGAATTCGAACTCGTATTCGACTAAAGACTGCAGACTCAGGACTTCGGACTAAGCCCCCATTTCCAGAATCTTATCAAATTCTTCTGCTTTTAATGGCATTACCGATAAACGTCCTTGTCTAACCAATGAAATATCAACCAAACTTGGCTCAGCTTTGATCTGCTCCAGCGAAACCGGATTTTTCAGGCTTTCTACAGGCGATAAATCAACCACTACCCAGTTGGCATCATCGGTAGTTGGATCTTGATAAAACTCCCTCACCACTTTTGCTATACCCACCACGTTTTTCCCTTCGTTACTGTGGTAAAAAAGCACCAAATCTCCTTCTTGCATGGCTTTTAGGTTATTTCTGGCCTGATAATTACGAACACCATCCCAAAAGGTACGGCCATCTTCGTTAAATTTTTCCCAACTGTATTTAAAAGGCTCTGATTTTACTAACCAATGATTCATCTTATTCTTTATTTAAAGCTCAAAACTAACAAAACAGACCGGATTAGAAAATAGGTTGGAAAGAATGGAGGAAATATAAGGAGATTAATCGCTGCGCTTCATCCTTGATAAATCTAGTCAGGCTCCACTTTTCAGCTCACCTGCGCAATCGAAATGCTGAACTGCGCTTGTGTAAACATAGATCGAACCTCATTGCGGCACAATTTCTCAGTTCGCAACTGGCGAGCGCTATAAGTATGTTTAGAATAATTATATTAGCCATCTAAGTTAATGCTATGAAGAAAACCGAATATCCCCTAGTTGTACTAAAAGAAACCAAATCTTTGTTTAAAGGTTTAGAGAGAATTGCTATCTCCAATAGCGAGCTAGTTGAAGGGTATAATAATTATAGTGCTTATCTATCCTTTAGACTAAAATCTGAACATAATTTCTATTTTAGTGTATACGAACCGACTTATAAACCAGCCTTCATTACATTCAGAATCAAAATAAAGCCCATCAGCGAAACTGATAATACAGAAAGCAGTTATAATCATACTTACACAGATATAATTGAGAAATTTGAGCAATGGATTGATTTGATGAAAGAATATGATTCATTTTCATTCTCCGATGATGAAACAATTATTAAACAATATGAAGAAGAGTTCTATACTGAATGGGAGATTTTAGACGAGGATGCAGATGAGAAAGCATTTGAGCCTGACAGGCAGATACTACTTTATAACTGGCTTACTCTTTTGGAGCGAGATTTGAAGTCAAATCATTCTTTAGGTAAAGAGAACCCATTGGCTGAAGAAGCGGCAGAATTGAAAGACAACATACAAAATCTCACCAAACGTCAATTCGTTATTAGATTCGCAAAACTAATGTCAAAAGTTAAGAAAACTGGATTAAAGTTGCTATCGGAAATATTTGACATTGCAAAAAAAGAGGCACTAAAGAAATTGTTGTACGGAGGAATAGAGGAGATTGGAGATATAACGAAACACTTACTCTAAGACGATGGAAGTTGGTGCTTAGTATAGCTTAAGATATCTTCGCATCGTTCTGCGAACTTTACTGCAACAACCTTCATTCCATACGCATTCACGGTACGACCAAACAAAATAATAAACCACCTTGAAATTATTGATTACAAGTTATTAATTATACATTTAAGAATCTAATTAACCTCAAATCATCTAATTAACCTCAAATCAATAATCAGTGAATGAATTAGAATTTCATTATTACCTTACGAACAACAGTCATTCAATGGATGCATTGGTAAAAAACCGATGTGAATTCCAGCTTCTAAAACTAATGAATGAAGTGGCAACTATCCTTGACATTGATTTGGACATAGAAATTCAAGCCATCAAAGAGGGAGGGGTAAGGGAAATATTCAAGTTTCTCAACAAGAAGAAAAATAAACCATATCTACTCACAACCATTTATTTCCTTGGTATTCTATCCTCAGTTATAATAAATATTGCATCTGATCAACTAACTAAAGATACTGAGCAGGAAGATTTGAATAAAGAGGAATCCAGATTGAGAATTAAAAAGCTCAATAAGGAATTAAATGAAAGCAATTCAAATATCACGCAGGATACTATTAGCCAAATTATTCCACTAATTGCGAGCGATCACAAAATACGCGTATTTAAGTCTAGGTTTTATACAGCGTTATTAGAGGAACCTCAAGTCTATCAGGTCTCAGCAACTGAAATGCGAAATGATCAAGTTATATCTTCTAGTGAACATGTAATTTCAAGAGAGGCATTTACTCAGCAAATTATACCCGAGGAAGATATAGAAATTCAAGTAATTGAAAATGCTTATATAGAAATCGTATCTCCGGTTTTGAAATTAAACGACATGAAGTGGCGAGCAATATATAATGGTAAACACATCACATTTGAACTTAAAGACACTGAATTCAAGAACGCTGTGCTAAATAAGCAGTATAGTTTTTCTAATGGAACCGCGATACGCTGCAAACTAGCTTTTAAAACTGGAGTTAACGAGATGGGGGTATTCCAGACCAAAGACTTTACTGTATTTGATGTTCTTGAAGTTTACGATGGTTTAGATTCCAAGCCTACTCCACGACTCAAGCGTATGAAAGAAATAGCAAATCAATCTAAATTCAAATTTTGAAAGCCAAATTGGTATCGGTAAGGGTTTATAAGACCCATTACTAGCTCAAGTACTAACGTCTACGCTTGTGGGCTGGATGACTTGTGTTTTCATCATTAATCTTGATAATACTGCCAAAGCACAAGTCAGGCCAATGTTTAAGGCAATGGGCGCTAAGACTCGCGCTAGAATGGGCTTGCAATGTTCTTTGAACAAATAATTTTGTACTGAAATATCGAAAATTAAAATCTTTTCATTAAAAAAGGAATTGATTAAATTTTGGACATTAAAATAAGCAGACGCAAATAAATGTATCCACTTATTTTATCTCTTTTATCAATTTGATAAAGCGATTGAGGTTAGGTCAACATACACAAGTGATTTACTTGTGGTAACCTAAATTATACATCAGTTAGTTCTAGATGTACACAACGAAATACGAATTATTTCGAGAGCTAGTTTTGAATGGAAGTATTTTTGATGACAAACAATATTTAAGTGATATCAAAAGTTTTTAGTTTGATCCCTAAAATTCCAGCTAAATAAATCTGGATTGTTGCCACTGACATTTTATCCAAATTTTCTAAAAGCGATTGAAATGTTTCATTCTTATAATTTACATAATAAGTATTTCGAAGTTGAGCATATGACTTTGATGTGCTGTTTAATTCTGCAAATTCGACAACAACATTATGCTCAATTTGGATCGCTGAAATAACCGCTATCAATTTCTGATCCAATGAATTTTTATTTAAACACATACTATTAAGTTCCATCTCAGTTACGCTCGCAACATCTTTTAATTGCAAACCACTGGTTTGGGCTATAATGTGCATAACTTGCAATATCTGTACTGGCTGTTGCCCATCTCTAAATAATGGCGAGAATTGTTGTTGAGTAACTACGAAGTTACCTCGCGCCCTCAGGTAAGAAACAATTATAGATTCAATGTCAGACATGGTTTGCCTTGGAATAATATAAATTTTATTTATCCCGTTATTTTTTAAGTTTTGTAAGATAACTCCAAGTTTTCTATGGTACCCTGGAAGGATTTCAAAATCCAAATGCTCCATTAGCAATGATATCAATTCTTTCTTGGTGTAAAAATCTTGATACGAATCCTGAAAGTTAGCTGCATTAGTTTCAACGTTTACTAGATAAAACGCCAGATATCCTTTCACCATATCTACCATCGTCTTATTATTATCATCGAGTGCTTGCCTGAAAAGATGTTTCAGTGAGATCGATATATCTTTCCTAAAATCCCTAGATTTTTGCGATTCGATAATATTAGTCCTAGATAAATCAAAATCTATTGATCGAGGATAGAAGTTAACTTCCCCGCCAATAAAAAAAGGAAATTTATAGGGCATCAAAGCTGGTGACTGATGACTTATCAGGAAGCCACTGTTAGAGGCAATGATGTTTTTCGGGGTATTGCCTAATGTGAGCCTAATATCATATTTAGTATTCTTACTATCAAAAAAATAAATACCATTCTCTAGATTCCAACTTTCAATTAACCCCTGAGTAACATTATTTACATGAAATTCAATATTTTGGATGTGTCGACAATAGCCCCTAGCAACCTGAAATAGATGAGTAGGATTGTGACCCCCATTACTAGCGCAAGTCTTAGCGTTTAAGCTAGTGGGCTGGATGACTTGTGGTTAGCAGAGATTTAATTGTCGAATTTATTAAGCACAAGCCAAGCCAATGCAATTATATGAACTATACCGCAACGACCTTCATTACTAGCGCAAGTCTTAGTGTCCTGGCAAGCGGGCCGGATGACTTGTGCTTTAATTAATAAGGATGTTACTAGGATTTTACAATAGCGCATGCAAATAATTTGCAGTATCGATAAGCCCATTCCTACGCAGGCTTTCCAGCACTTGATATTCATCCATTGCAGGATTCTTCCGGTTCAGTACCATCTCGCGGAAAGCCTTAATTGCCTGCTCCTGATTCAGATCGATAATATCGGTAAGAAAATCGTCGGCACTTTTGGCCTTTAGACCGAAAGTGTCCAGATATTCCTCTGGAAAATCCTTTAGGTTATTAGTAACGATCACATTTGCGTTCGTTTTAATTGCAGCCGCAAGCACATGACGGTCATCCTCATCCGGTAGCTGAAGCTGCGAAATAAGACCTTCATAATTACCCACCAAAGCATCCGGGAAAGCCTGGTTTGCCTTTTGCACCCGCTTTTCAGCTTCCCTCTCTTCCACGCCATGCCTGAGCATCACTTCTTTCCACTCACAGAAAATATTAGTACCCCACTTTGGTGTATAAAGATCATAATACGCAAACCAGAAAAGCAGGTCCCTGATCACAACTGGATAGATGACATTGGTATCCAGTACTGCCTTAAACCTTACACTATGAATCATACAATCCGAGTTCCTCATCAGCGCCCATGATGTCGATAATATTGTTCTTCTGCTGCACTTTCATTTTTTCCCTGTAAGCCACAACATCCTCGAATTTTATCCTCCGGTGCTTACCCACCTTGATAAACTCAATAGCTCCCTCTTCTAGTAATTTTACTAAATATGGTCTTGAACATCCCAATATCTCGGCTGCCTTTTGGGTAGTTACCTCTGTTGCCACCGGAACTATAGAAACAGGCTTACCTTCACCCATAGCCTTTAAAATATCGCCAAGAAATACCAAAGCCCTGGCAGGTATCTTAATTCGGTCGCCCGTCTCCTCAATCTCAATCTCAGTCTGTTCAGAATGGATGTTGGAGAGTATCGATGATAAAGCTGGTAAAGATTCTATGGCCATCTTCTGCTCTGCTTTGGAAGGACGGCGTGTTTGATCAGTTGAAATCATGCTGCAATTTTCTACGAAGTTAAACAAAAAACACAAACGAAATAAACGAAATAAATAAAATAAACAAAAAACTAACAAACCAAATAGACCAATAGTTTGAAAGAAGAAATACATACTAACAGTTATGAACCTTAGCAGAGATTTAATTGACGGATTTTTAAGCACAAGTAGGGCCTATGCTTTGGTCAGGGTAGCTAAGACTTGAGCTAGATGTGTATATTTAGGAGTTATGCACCCTTTTAGAACAACCCGACCCTGACAAATGAACATAAACGAAGAATTAAGACATAGAATTGGACTTGCACTCAATGAAGCAACATTACTTGGAGTTGAATTTGACAGGAAAAAAAACTTGGTAGCCTGTTCATTTTCATTGGTTGCTATCGACAAGGACGGCAATGTTCCCCAAGACAGCCGAGTCTTGTTTATCTTTAAATCGATTGGACGATTTGTAGCTTCATACCGAAACGGACATTGGGACAACAAAACAGCAGAAGTTGAAAAATTTGAGCCAGAAAAAATTTCAGAAATAGTTCAATGTTTTGAAGAACTTTCAATTTACGGATGGGACTTTATTAACTGTGGCGACAATGATTTTGACACTTGGAAAGACAGGCTAAGTTTTGATTATTCATCAGGGAATGAAAGCGGCTTGACAAACACAATTGACTTGTTTCAAGAAGGTGGTAACAGGCATATAGACATAAGAATTTGGTTTGACGAATTTGAAATTTTAACTCCAACTCATCAAGCTGTAGAATTAGATGACTTTTTAGCGAACGGAAAACGTGGTTGGGACGCCGTTTATGCAAACAATAAAATAGGCAATTTTGGAATAATACCTTCTACAACTGACAACAAACAAAAGCTAAAAGAAACAACAACAGGAGTGATAGGGAATAGCGAAACCAAAAATTGGTGGACTGAAATAACAGATAAGTTCAAACGACGAAATGAAAAAGGAACTTGAACAATTTAAACAACAGAAGCAAGAGACGGTTGAAGATAATAAGCCTTGGTGGAAGTTTTGGCAGTGACAAAATCATAATATTAATGGAATTCCTGAAAAAGATATTTTCAACAAAGACAAAACATAAAGATATACCCCCACCAGAAAGGTATCCTGAAAATTCTATTGGAGATTTTTATGTAGAGAACCAGGTTTGTATTACCTGTGGTGCACCTGAAGCAGAAGCGCCAGACTTAATAGAACATTCTAAACTTGAATATGGACATTGCTACTTTAAGAAACAACCTACTACTGCTGACGAATTAGACCGAGCAATTAACGCAATGCAAGTGTCTTGTATTGCAGGCATTAGATATGGTGGTAAAGACAAAGCAATACTTAAGAGACTTTGTGATTTAGGTTTAGAAGCAGAATGTGATTATAAACTGGAGGATTTAGAATGACACAAATCACTTGCCCGTGTGTGTGCATTTGATACTGCAAGCATAAACCTACCAACTGCAAGTATAATGTTGTTAACTGCGCTGATAGAACTGTTAACTGCAATCATAAACCTACCAACTGCAAGTATAATGTTGTTAACTGCGCTGATAGAACTATCAACTGCAAGCATAAACCTACCAACTGCAAGTATAATGTTGTTAACTGCGCTGATAGAACTGTTAACTGCAAATATAAACCTACAAACTGCAAGTATAGAACTATCCACTGAAAGTATAGAACTATCAACGGCAAGTATAGAACTATGAGCTGCAAGTTCAGAACTATCAACTGCAAGTATAGAACTATCAACCGCAAGCATAAACCTGCCAACTGCAAGTATAATGTTATTAACTGCAAGTATAGAACTATCAACTGCAAGTATAGAACTATGAACTGCAAGTTCAGAACTATGAACTGAAAGTATAGAACTGCGAGCTGAAAGTATAGAACTACGAACTGAAAGTATAGAACTGCGAGCTGCAAGTATGGAACTGCCTTTATTTATGCGCTATTCTTCAAAAAGATTTCGTTAATTATTTTATTGTATTTATCTTAGCAATGCAGAACAGTAATTAACAATATCTTTTAACTTAATCGGAGAAACATAAAATAAATTAAAAATTTCACAATATTCCTGAGTGAGCGGCTTAGACCCGCATCTTTCAATATCTCTGAAAAGAGTTAATTGTTGTTCTGCAGCACTCAGGAACTTTTTTAACAATGTTATGCAGAACAACAATTGTAAAAACCCAAACACACAGCTCCCAAATCAGGTAGTAGCTGTAACAGCATTCCGGAAACTGATGGAAGCCTATTTCGATATGATTAGTTTATCGGATGTGAATCAATTCCTTACTGAAATGCTTAGCGCAGCTATCGGGCCCGATCCGCGCTCTGGTAAACACAAACCCATTACCATTGCCAACGCCCTTTATGATGTAAACAATCTCATCAGCCTGCTTGCCAAAACAAAACTTTTGGCCAATGAAGAAACCTTTCAGCGTTATGCCATAAACCTGGGTAATAACCTACAAGCTGTTGGCCAATTTGATGTGGAGCATCTTTCCGAACTATTATATGTTGGATTAAATGCCTACATCTTTCAGGAGGATGATTTTGAAGGCGCAACCTTAAAATTTTCTGCCGAAATTACTGCCGCATATAAAATGATTTATGATTGGCTGGCAGACTGCGATGCCTGGTGTAATGCTGTTGAGTGTTTTGAATATAATGAAACTATCGGTTTAGCAGTTACAGCATAAAACTAAAAAGTTTAACTGGCCATTTACCTTATTCAGCTATGAGGGAAAAACTCCCCTCCTAATTTAGGAGGGGTGCCTTATACAAAAAGACGCTTAGCAGAGATTTAATTGACGGATTTTTAAGCACAAGTCAGGCCTCTACTTTGGCTAGAGGCGCTAAGACATGCGCTAGATGTGGCCAAAGGAATTTGTACTTGTGATAAGCTATAAAGAAACGAATTATTCTATTCCCCCAACTTTTGCGATTGATCCCAAAAATCCCGAATGGCCGGTTATTGTCCCTTACCAAGTCTCCGACAAAGCCATACACCAACCATACCTTAAGATAACCTTCTCTTTACATTTTGTTTAGCTATAGTTAACCTGCCAATCTGAAGCTACGCAAATCTTTAACCTAAATGATCTATACCAGAGCTATAACTCAAGCAAAGCAAGTGCGACGCAATATGCAATCAAGTACCTGGCAGGCCTGGCCTGAAGGTGGCCTAAACGTGGGGTAAATGTGGCATGAAGGTGGACTTTAGAATAGTTTTTTTTGGGGGATTTTTAATCAGATGGATTGATTTGGGTTATCATCCCTTTTTGATTAACCTAATATACTAAAATTATGGCTGTCTGGGATGGAATTATCAAAATTAACGGCCAAACAGGGATCTTGTTTTTACCATTACTACCGAAAGTCTTGGCCCTTCACTAGTTACCTGAATGACTTATACTTAGCAGAGATTAATTGAACGTTTTTTTTTTAAAACACAAGTTGGGCCTTTGCTTTTGGCCGGCCGCTAAGACTTGCGCTAGATAAGTTTAATAACTCATTAAAGCAAACGTCCCCTATTCACCACGCGTTAACACCTCATCTATCATTCCAAATTCCTTTGCTTCGATGGCGGTCATCCAATAATCGCGACTGGCAATTTCATTTATCCGCTCATAACTTTGTCCACTATGTTCCGCCAAAATATGGTACAGATCCGACTGGACTTTTAACACCTCTCTGATCCTGATATCCATATCAATGGCAGTTCCCTCTGCCCCACCCGAGGTTTGATGAATCATGACCCTCGAGTGCTGCAGGGCTGAACGTTTACCGGCAGCTCCCGCACACAACAATACCGAACCCATAGAAAGTGCAATGCCCGTACAAATGGTTGCCACATCGGGCGCGATATACTGCATGGTATCATAAATACCAAAGCCTGCATACACCGATCCACCAGGCGAATTGATATACAATTGGATGTCGTTTTTGGTATCAACCGACTGCAAAAAAAGCAATTGTGCCTGTATCACATTTGCATTCCGCTCATCAACGGCTTCCCCTAGAAAAATAATCCGGTCCATCATCAGCCGCGAGAAAACATCCATTTGCGCCACATTCAGCTGGCGCTCTTCTGTAATATAGGGCGTCGTGGCAACAGGCATGGTATGAGCAGCTGTTCTGCCCATATACTGATCTACATAAAGGCCGTTTAAGCCTTGGTGTTTTACCGCATAAAGGCGGAATTCTTTGTTGATATCCATCATATTGATTTTAAATTTTAGGCATAACAATGCCCCTGCCCCGAAAATGGAGCATGATTAATAAATTAAATTGATTGTTTATTTGCTGAACAAACGCATTACCTTTTGCCTGAAGCTTTGATGCGCATCGGTATTAAACAGCGTTTCGTGTATGTTTTCTATTTCATTTTTCAGCTGCTTCCGCCCGTAATCACGCACCGTTTGATAGGTTTTGTTTTGCCAGTAAACCTGCTGCTTCAGTTCAGGCTGCAGGATCATTTTGGCTTCGAACAGGAAACTTTCTCCATCCTTATCGTCCGACAGCAGGTAATGCTCTATTAAACGGAGCTCATTCAACGATGTCTTCATATTTTAAGGATTTTACTTTAACCGTTTCTTTCACTTTTTCGAGGCATTTAAATTTTTGGGCGGTTGCAGAACGTGCGCCAGAAAAGCCAAAACGCCCTGCCAGTGTTTCCATATCCAGTTTTTCGTAATAGAAAGCACTGAGCAACTGCATACATTTCTGTCCGGCCTGCTCCAGTAAATGCATCAGTTTCCCCGAAGAAACTTCTTCATATCCGGTATCTGCCAAATCGATCTCTTCATTAAGAACAAGGCCAAGCTGATCAAAGGAAACATTCTTGCCGTTTTCTTTATAACGTTTGATCCATAAATATTTGGCAATCCCAAATAAATAGGCCTTCTCCTGATACTTCAGCCTCAGACTAGAAACCTGTACTTTCTCGTAATATACTACCAGTGCATCCTGAAAAATGTCTTTCGCTTCCTCAAATGATCCGCCCATCTTGCTTACGTGCCTGGCCACCAAAGGAAAAGCTTCTTTGTAGAGTTTCATAAAAAGTGCTTCGCGCTGGCTGGGCTGCTCTTTAGTGGATGTTGCTGTCATGACTATGCTTTAAATAGTATGTGGCTATTTTTGATCAGATATCACCTAAAATTAGCGATTATTTTTTCCCCCTTTTAGTCCAATATGTAGAAATTAACACTGAAATTATTTTAGTGCTCTATGCCGCACGGCATCAAACTTTTGAGGCATCAAAAGTATGCAAAAATGCTTCGTCAATCCAGCAATGGGCCTTTTACACAATCCTTATACACATCAAAAAAACAGCGGCACTTTGTTTTGTTTGTTAGTGCTAAGTGAAAGGTTTTGCAAACATGAAACACAAAACCACTGCGTTTTAGGTTTGATAGTGCCATTTGTACTATTGTGCTACTGTTTTTTTGATTTCCCGGCCCTTGGGATTGACAGGCGTGCTTCGGTAAAACCTGTGTTTTTATTAAAGTTGGTTAGCAAAATGCCTAAACTATCCTGAATATTCGTGCTCCACATGATGAGCATTTAGCAGGAAATCGGTTTAACTCTTCAACTTCCCCGGTGTTAAGCTAAATTTCTTTCTGAAAGCATTGCTGAAGTGCTGTACGGATGAATAACCAAGCATAAATGCCACCGATTTTATGGGTAGACCATCAAGCAGCAACTCTTTTGCATGGTTAAGCCTGTAATCACTCAAATAACCGAATATACTGTTATCAAACAGTCCTTTAAAGCCTTGTTTAAGTTTAAATTCGTTAATGCCGCATATTTTAGCGAGTTCGGCAACCGATGGTGGCTGGTGAATATTGGCAATGAGGTAATCCCTTGCATGATAAAGGCAATCCCTATCGTAGGTAGAATGTAAAGCTACGGGCTGTTTTTGGCTAATGGCACGTTCAAAAGCTTCGACCTGGAGCACCAGCAGCTCAATGCATTTCGATTCGATAAACATGTGTTTCAGGCCTTCGGGGTAACCGCAATCGAGAATATCGCGGATGCAGTGCTGCATGGCCCATGAAATGGGAAGATTTTGCTCTGCCAGCTGCGTATAACGCCCGGTATCGGCATAATCTGCCAAAACCTGCAATGCTTTGGTGGAATGTTCTGCCAGTTGCAGAAACTTTTCTTTCGCAAAATGTACCTCAAAAAAGCGGTAGCTATGGCCGGTATCATATTCGCCTGTACCATCAAGCTCAGGCATGTAAATAATGTTCTGCTGGTTGGAATTAAAGATGTATTGCTGCTTATTTACCCGGTTAAAGATCGTGCCATTGCCGGAGAGCGTAAAACGCAGTTTAACCATATCGGGCACATCGTAAGTGGGCCTGAAATACATCTGTTGCTGTTTAAACATGATGTCGCCATATACGATATAAATACCAGGGATATTGATCTGTACCAATTCGGCATCGCTAAAAGAAAAACTGTACTTCTCCTTCCTTTCTGTTACCAATCCCCCCTGAGCAGGAAGATCATCAAAGCTGCCCCCTACCTTTTTCCAGGCGCCGTAATCCTTTCCAACATTGATTCCCATAATGGCAATTATCACAAAAAAAGCCGAACTAAAGTAATGGGGTTATCCACAATTCGGTTTTTTGTAAAAGAAAATCCTTTTGATGTAAAAGCGTAGGGCTACTATTTTTCAATTTTGCCCAATTGCGAAATGCACCGCAAGATACTAATAACGACACCATGGAGGAGCAAGAAGACCTAAACACATTAACGCAAGATCAAAAAATTGACGCTCTCCCACCCAAAAACACCCTAATTTTTAAACTCTTACAAGATTTACCGCTAAAAACAGATGAAAAAGTATTAGAAATTGGCCCAGCCAACACCGAACACCTCTCTTATTTGTTTCAAAAAGCAAAAAACATCGGTTACTCTGGTACTTACTATACTGAATCTGCAATAAAAGAAGCCTTTTTCACTTACAAGGCTGATGGTAATGCTGTAGAGTTCATTAAAACAACTGATAATAAACTCGATTTTCAGGATAATTTCTTCGATTATTGTTTTACGGCAAATACAATTTATTTCTGGCCGGATCCGCTAAAATACTTAGCTGAAAGCTACCGTGTGTTAAAACCAGGGGGAAAAATGAACCTGGCCTTTGTTGAAAAAAACTTTGGTGGCGACCTGCCCTGGACACGGCTCGATTTTACATTTTATGAGATTGATGAAGTAAAATCGTTTTTCAAACAATCGGGATTTTCGAATATTGAAGTAAAGAAAATGACAGAAAAGATAATAGATCAAAACGGAAAGGAAATCAATAAACCGTTTATCATGGTATCTGGCCAGAAATAATCGATGATGTGGTTACTTTAATTTATACTGATGCATCGTGTATTTTGGGCGTGCCCCCAAGCTGAGCAAGGGGTCGGGCTATGCGCTGCAAGTCATCGCTCGTGCCTCGCTGTGGGCTTTCCGCTTCTATCCCTCACGCCTAATAACACCAGCTTAGTCCTTTGCTTACTTTGCGAAACCCTTAGCGTTCTTTGTGGTTAATTCATCATTCTAGTTAAGGATATTATTCATATCCGTTTTCAAAAACGATGGTCTGTTTTTTTCTCAGGCTTACCTCGGCAATTCCATCATCACCCATTTTTACACTTCCAGCAGGCATATCTCTTACCAAATAGGTTTTAAAAGGCAGTTTAATTCTAAGAACACCCGCTTTTTCTGCATATACTTTTACTTTTGCTGGCACACCGTTTTCTTTGTTTCCGCTTACTAAAAAGGCACCTTCAGCACGTAGATTATTAAAAGCTACATCTTTCCAGCTTTGCGGTACAGCCGGGAATGCTTGTATATAGCCATTTTTGCTTTGCAATAAAAGTTCCTGAACACCCTGTGCAAAGGCAAAATTGCCTTCCAAAGTAAACGGACGGTAGGTAAAGCCTGAATACTGCCCTCCTTTTTGATCGCCATTTAAATGAAAACTGTTAGGTGAACAGAAATTGGATGCAAAAATTTCTAATTGCTTTACCGCCTTATCGGCCTGGAAAGCCCTTGCATATATAGAAGCCATCCAGCTAAAAGAATAACCACACCATGCCCTTGTACCAATTTCTTCTAACCTTTTTAACGAATTATCAATAATGGTTTTATCTTGTTTGTTGTTAACATCCAACAGATCGAGCGGATATATGGCCATATACTGCGAAAAATGCCTGTGGGAGCTCGTTAAATCAGATCCAGGTGCAATGGTAAAACCAGTTTCATTTATTTCATAATCAGGCAACTGCTTTAGTACTTCTGTCCAATGTGTGCTTTCGTTTATGTTACCTTTTGCTTTGCTTACTTCGGCCGCAGCTTTAAATAAGAACTTAGCTAACGACAAATCATAGTTGGTCCAGTTTAAAAACCAGGCTTTTATACTGTTATCGTTATACTCCGGACTAGAGCTTAAAGGCAGTGAACGTTTGCCATCTTTCAATCTGGTAATATTTTCCAGGTAGGTTGCCGCTTCATGGATATATGGATAGGCCCTGGTGTTAAGAAACGCTTTATCCATGCTATATTTCCACTGCCAATAAAAATGTTGCGAGGTCCATGCGCTTACAGTTGGCGAAAGCGAATACTGGATCCATCCACCCATCGGATCGCCATTTAAAGTAACTACACCAGGAACGTTTAAGCCTTCAACACCAAAATACTGTTTGGTATAGATCAGGTTATTTTTTCTGATTTTCCATAGCCAATCGGTAAAAGTGGCACCTTCAGCTAAGTGATTAGCGGTATATGTTGGCCAATAACTCAATTGGGTATTTAAATCATTGTGAAAATCGCCTTTCCAGGGTGGTAAGCTGCCATTATCTGCAGTCCAAACGGCTTGTAAAGTTATGGCAGGTGCGCCTTTTCTGGCCACACACCCTAATTTATACATTTCTAAATAGTATTGTTTTTGAATAAGTTGATCCGGAACAGAGATATTCGATTTATTCCAGAAATCCTTCCACCATTTGGTATGAGAATCCCAGCCCGTCGGCTCTTTCGCTGTTGAAGAAATACCAGGTAATTTTGCAGCTTTATCATTACCAATGGTCCAGGAACCAATCACATTCCCGTTCGCCATTATTTTCCATTGAACCAACACTTCATAATAATGATCCTGGTAAATAGGCTGACGGTAACGGATACTATTTGTCGTATTGGTAACTGTTCCTTTTGCATAGCCCAGTTTCTGCAAACCCTCGCCTGCATGGCTGTTATCGCCTTTTTCTATTAAATTATTGGCATAATTATGCACAATCAGGTTAGGTATGATCGCCGTAGATTTAAGATTTTCGAAACTAAAATAGCCCTGCTGCTGGGCGGCATGGATATAACAGTTAAAAACAGTACCATTTTCAAATTTTACCGTGTTTAAAGCCGTTTCGATATCCAATTCGTTCGATACTACTTTACCTAGTTTAGCGATATCAAATTCCATTGCCGCTGCAGGTAGTTTGGTTGGATATGGACTATTATCATAAGGTTCGTCGCCTATTTTTTGAACAGCGGCATAGTTGTTTTGATGAACCTGCTCTTCTACCCACTTAAAGTTAAGTTTCGAAATATCCAGCGCCTTACGTTCATCCCATAGATCTGCACGATCTAAAGAAAGACGGAGTTTATTGTTCTTTTCCCAGATTAAAACACCTAACATACCATTTCCTAATGGCATGGCTTCATCCCACCTGTTGGCGAGTTTAGGAAAGGAAAGATTATAAGGTTTTAATGATTGGGCATAAATAAAGTTCCCAATGCATTGAAGCAATAACAGTAAAAGGATTTTAGTTTTCATTTGTGTTTAGAAATGGTTAGTACCCGTAACAGGGCATCAACTTCTAAAATAACGATATTTGGCGAGACTAAATTCCAGAAAAATTGCGCAAACGTTTGATGGGTAATATAAAACAGGCAATTGCGAAAAAAAGGATTAGTGTACAATCTTGAAAACGAGTTCTTTTAAGAGTTCTCCATCTTCAACATTTCCTGTACTATCTAAACCTTTGCTTTTTAAATCGTATTCGCGGAGTAAACCGATCACCTGGAAAACTTTTCCTGTATTGTAATTTCTTGCAGCTACCTCATAATCTTTAATAAAGAATGGAGGCACCCCCAGCGCTGATGCCGCATCGGCCTTATTGGGGATATAGTGATATTTTAAAAGTTTAGTAAAGTAACCACCTAAATTGGCCAAAACCATTACTGTTGGATTGGCTTTAGGGTTGCTGGCGAAGTAATTGATAATTTTATTGCATTTCAGCACATCGCGGATGGCCAGTGCTTTCTGCAATTCGAAAACATTATATTCTTTACTAATGCCTATGTTTTTCTGAACCAGATCGGTATTAATGGTTGTCTCTTTTGGAACATTAAGCATTAATTTTTCGATCTCGTTGGCAATTTTAGAAAGATCGGTCCCTAAATATTCGGCCATTAAAGCCGATGCCTGCTGATCGATCTTGTAACCTTTATCTTTAATAAATTCTTCAATCCAGGGCACCAGTTTATAATCGCGGACAGGATCTGACTGAAAAATCAATCCGCTTTTATTAATGGCTTTATAGATTTTTTTTCGCTTATCGAAGTTCGCATACTTAAAGGCCAAAACCAAAATTGTACTGGGTAAGGGTTTTTCGAAATAGTTGAGCACAAATTCGCCTTCCTTGCTGCTCGAATCTTCTTTGCCCCACTTTAAATCCTGTGCCTCTTTAACAATTACCACCTGGTAATCAGACATCATCGGGTATCGCTTTGCAGCACCCAAAACCGTAGCCATATCCGTGTCTTTCCCGTATAAAACCGTCTGATTGAAACCTTTTTCGGCATCGTTCAATAACTTATCTTCAATATAATCGGTTACCTGATCGATATAGTAAGATTCTTCTCCATGTAATAAATACACAGGTTTGAACTTTCGGGCTTTGATATCTTTAATAATTTCGGCAGCAGTCATTGCCCGTAAAATTACGATTTAGGTTTAACGATTTGGTTAAATGTTTATAATTTAAGAGATGTGAGATTTGAGATACTAGATTTGAGACATGAGACACTAGATTTGAGATTTCATTGCATATCTTAGAATTAATTAACTTTGCACGATAATAATTGATAGATTGTTCCATTGTTAACGGAAAACTTCCAACTGTTAACTGAAAACTGATTACTGCCAACTGAGAAAATGTTTACCCCTACCCCGCTTAACCTACCGCCCTATCCGTTTAAAATTACCCAAAAAGATGATGTGGTTTTTATTTTCGATGAGTTGAGGAAAAAGCACCTCGTACTTACACCTGAGGAATGGGTCCGTCAGCATTTTATACAGAACCTGGTTTTGGAAAAGAAATTTCCACGCACATTGATCCAGATTGAGGGTGGTTTGGTGTTAAATCAATTACAAAAAAGGAGTGATATTTTAGTTTACAATACCGCTGGCGAGAAGCTGATGTTAATTGAATGTAAGGCACCTAAGGTAAAGATAACACAATCGGTTTTCGATCAGGCATCACGGTACAATTCTATACACCAAGCCAAATGGATTGTGCTAACCAATGGTTTGCAGCATGTTTATGCCAAGATGGACCTTGAAAAAGGTAAGTTTAACTTCGTACAGGAAATGCCCGAATATTTGGGGCTGTAGCTTTTTGCCACGGAAACACGGTTTTCTGTCATCCTGAATGCAATGAAGGATCTTTATAGAAAATAATTTTTGGATTCTTTCCATCTATCGGTTGGTGTCCCACCGACCGAAACTTAATCCGCATCCATAAAATGAAAGTAGAATAATTTCTTCTTGGTCGGTGGGACACCAACCAATAGAAAAAAAATAGTTTTGCTAAGTAAACACGGTTTTCTGTCATCCTGAATGCAATGAAGGATCTTTATACCATAATTTTTGGATTCTTTTCTGGAAAGCAGAAACACCAGCGTTTAGGATTGTTCCTGCCCCGCTCCCGCTTCTGCCAATTGAAAAAATTGGCATCCCGCTTTGATCGGGTTTAAGTGGCACCATCAGCAGAACTATTAGTGGGTTGCAAGGAGCAGGAATAACATCTTTTTCTCAATCATGTTATATCCCTCAATAGTAGCAACGTCCCTTCCGGTCTAAACCTGATTGACGCGAAAATCCTTTTTTGTCACCCTGTCCAAAGGACTCCTACGAAGAGCGGAGTCGAAGGGCAAAAAAGATTGAAGCAGAAAGCAGGTCAAACGTTAAAAAGATCCACTGCAATTGCTTTCCAAAATAAAATGAAAGTAGCACAATTATCTTCTTGGTTGGTGAGACACCAACCAATAGGAAAAAGAAAATATCATCTAAACACTATATTCCGTCTTCCAAACCTGTTTATTACCAGTATAAATGGCTTCGTTACACATGGCCACACATATAGCCGCTTGCGTTCCGGTATTGATATTTGATGCTGGTTCTTTCCTGGTTATTATCGATTTATAAAATTCATCTAAGGCATAATTTGTACCATCAATGGTGGCTTTATCCAAAATCGGGATTCCGCCATCTTTATTTACCACAATCTTTGTGGCCCCAGTTACACCATCAACTATGCCCAATTCTTTTTTGGCACTTTCTTCAGGATAAAACAAACCGGTGTTGGTAAGCAAAGAAACCGAACCTTTGGTACCCTTAATCTTAAACAGGTAACCATCATGCGCATTGCCGCAAGTAGCGCCAAAATTGCCGATCATGCCTTTTTCGTTATAACGGAGAATAGCCTGGATATTATCGTAGGTTTCGCGCCCGTCTTTAAACACATCTATCCCACCAGATCCCATAATTTCATCAGGCTGCGTTTCGAAAGCCCAATTGATAAAATCAATCTGGTGCGATAAAAGTTCAGCGGCTAAGCCACCGGAATACTCTTTATACATCCGCCAGTTGATTTTACGTTCTAAAGCTGGATCTGGCACTGCCCTACGCCAATTGCCATTACGATCCCAACGACAATCGATCTGGCTAACCTTGCCCAAATAGCCACTTTGGATCATATCCTTCACCTTAAAATACAAAGGCGAATAACGATACTGATAACCCACCTGAAAAACCCGATTGGGATATTGTTTTACCAGTTTTTTAAGTTCGAGTGCCTGGGCAATATTGTATGTCATGGTTTTTTCTACATACACATGTTTGCCAGCCAGTACCGCATCTTTGGCAATCCGGAAATGTTCACTTAAAGGTGTGGCAATAAAAACCGCATCGATTGTTTTATCGTCTAATATTTTGTGGTAATCTTTTACAGCCTTTGCATCAGCAGGAACATATTTTTCGGTTTCCTTAAGTCTAAAATCGAGTAAATCGCAATAGGCTTTAATTTTATACTTTGCAGGCATTGATTTAATTACCGACAAAACGCCTTTGCCACGATCGCCACAACCAATCATTGCCACATTAATAATTTCATCAGCCACTAAATTAGCAAAGCCCTGGTTACCCAAAAGTAAACCAGAGCCTAACAAAGCTGATGTTTTAACAAACGATCTGCGCTGCATCTATAATGTTTTAATTTTAATCGTCCTGAAATCTACTTTGTTACCATGATCCTGAAGGAGGATGTGCCCTTTTGGTGCTTCACCAAAATTTTTCCAGTCTTTATATTTACTAATGGCAACCAGTTTTTTAAATTCTTCAGAGCCTCGGGTATATTCTAAAACTTTTACGCCATTTAAATAATGCTCTACTTTGTTATTTGGATACACCACCAAACGGCCATTGTTCCAGCTTCCAATTGGGCGTAAATAACGGGCTTCTTTTTTCGAAGTCATTAAATCGTATAACGAAGCTAAAGTTCTGTTTCCATCTCTGCCCAATTTTGCATCCGGATGTAAAACATCATCTAAAACCTGATACTCGAGACCAATAGCAGAACCTGTATTTTTTTCGCTCAGGGTAACAAAATATTTTACGCCACTGTTAGCACCTGGGGTAAGTTTAAACTCGAACGACAAATCAAAAGCTGCATATTCATCTTTGGTTACAATATCGCCGCCGTTGGTCGATTCTGCACCACCCGATGGCTCTACACTGATAATGCCATCGGCAATTTTCCATCCTTTGGCAGGGAAAGTAGTTTTATAAGCACCAACCCAACCTGCATTACTTTTACCATCGAACAAAAGTTTATAATCTTCAGATTTTTCGTAAGCAGATAAAGTATTTGGCGTTAAATTAACCGTATAAATTCCTTTTGGAAAAGCTTTGGCTTTTAAGCCCTCTGTTTGAATGTTGATATTTTTGAAATAAACTTTTTTGCCATCATTATCGAGGTTATTGCCAATGCCATGAACCTGCAAACCGATAAATCCTGATTTATCCAAAGTATCAATCACATAGGCAACAGGTGTTCCATTTACCCAGGTTTTGGTTTCGTTACCAATACATTCTATTTTGTAATGGTTAAACTCATTCTTTTTATACAATGGTTTGGCCGATGGATTAAGCTCTAAAGGATATAGCCACAATCTTCTGGCTTCATCATAAATCCCCCCGGTCCATGCCCTTGGTGTAGGGTCTATTTCTACCTGCCTGCCAAAAACCAATCCTTTGCCGTTATTTCCTTCCGGTTTAATATGGCTGCGTGTTTGTACGCCCGAGTTGGTGGTTTCACCTTCAAGTTTTACATCCAGTTCTAAAACGAAATCGCCATATTCTTTTTCAGTGATTAAGAACGAATTTGGCGTGCCTTTGGTCATCGTTCCGATAATCATTCCGTCCTCAACTTTGTATGGCGCGGCTCCTGCAACTGCTTTCCAACCAGTTAAGGTTTTACCATCAAATAATGGTTTTGCTTTTTGGGCAGCGGCTGATAAACTGATTAGCGAAAGGGCTAGAATACTATATTTTTTAAAATTTAACATGATTTGTTTTTTCTTGCCGTCATTGTGAAGGAGAATGACCAAGCAATCTTTCTTGAAGGTCCGATTGCTTTGCGCTCCCAATGACGATATTTTTTTAATATTTAAATACTTTTCCGTTTGCAATTACTTCTTGTCTGTTTTCATCGAAAATTGCTTTTGCACCTGTTCGTACCGCAGCATTGGTCATGATATTGGCAATAGAGTGTGAATAACCCGCTTCAACAGGTGCATTTGGTGTTTTACGACTACGTACACATTCCATCCAGTTGCGCATATGGCCAGAAGTTAACGAATCCCCTCCCATATTGGCACCTGTAGCCGCTTTAATTTCGGTTTTACTTAAATCAAACTCAGGCAAAAGATTGGCTTTTAAGCCCATGGCTGCAGCTTCTCTCTCCTTTAAACCACCTTTTGGCGATACTTTATTGGTAATTAAATTCAGCTCGCCACCGTTAGAATAGTAAACCTCGCCCACATCGCCCACACTATTCTGCATTCTTGACGTAAAAGTAACCTGGAAACCATCTGTTGTATCAGGCTGGCCATAATCGAATACGGCAACCATCGAATCCCAGTTTCTACGGCCATCTTTCCAGGTATAAATGCCTCCATTTGCCACTACACTTCGCGGATGTTTTAAATTGGTAAACCAGTGTACGGTATCAATCTGGTGCGACATCCATTGCCCTGGCATACCTGAAGAATATGGCCAGAACAAGCGGTATTCTAAATATTTTCTTGGATCGAAGGCTTCGGCTGGACGGTTCAATAAGAATCTTTTCCAATCGATATCTTCTTCTTTTAATTTGGCTACTAAATCTGGTCTGCGCCATCGGCCCGGCTGGTTTACATTCCATACCAAATCTACAGCAGTTATCGGCCCAAATTTTCCATCCTGAATAAATTTTGCTGCATTGGTATAATTCTCTCCACTCCTTCTTTGCGAACCAATCTGTACAATCTGTTTGCTCGCTTTTACGGCTTTAAATGCGGCTTTAGCATCGTCCATGGTTTCGGCAAAGGGTTTTTCTACATAAGCATCGCAACTGGCTTTTACGGCCTCAATGGTGTGAAGTGCATGCTGAAAGTCGGCTGTACTGATAATTACGGCATCAAGATCTTTTGTAGCATAAAGCTCATCGTTGTTACGGCAGGCTTTAATATCGTGACCAAATTTTGCTTTTAAATGGGCAATTCCTAAATCTCTCCGGTAGTTCCATAAATCAGAAAGACCAACGATATCGAAATTGAGTTCCTTGTTGTGGTTCAGGAAACAAGGCAAAAGGGTGTCTTTAAAGCGATCAGAAAACCCAACAACACCAACACGTACCCTATCATTTGCACCAATGATGCGTCCATAACTTTTGGCACTCATGCCCATTGTACCCGCGTAGGTTGCAGCAGCAAATATTGCTGATTGTTTAATAAATTTTCTTCTGGAATTTTCCATTTGGGATATTAGGTTAGATTATCTCTTAGTTTGCTAATCTGACAAACCATTTAAATAAAACCTAAAATATGGTTAATAAAAACAAACCTTAAATATTTGCAAGTAATATTTTTGAAACTTTATATTAAAACAATGGCTTATACTCGTACTAACCCTAAATAAATTGCCAGGAAACCTGTATTTAAGGCAATAACATATTTTTATCGATATGTTGGAAAACGTTTGAAATAATTTATTCCTAATGAGATAATTTTAATTAACTACCACATAAAAAAGCCTTTCAGAAAATAATCTGAAAGGCTTTCATTAATAAAATAAGTTTTGTTTTCTATCCTAAAACCGCTAAACTTTCTTCAATAATTTTGATTTTAGCTTCAGCATCGGCCTTTTTATTACGCTCGTTTGCAATAATTTCCGGTTTTGCATTCTGTACAAAACGTTCGTTGCTCAATTTAGCATCAACCGATTTTAAAAAGCCCTGTAAATACACTAAATCGGCATTTAAACGCTCACGTTCTGCTTCTACATCAATATTTTCTGTCAGCGGGATGAAAAATTCATCTTTACCAGCCATAAAAGCAGTTGCGCCAACAATTTTATCTTTTACAATTTCCGCTTCTGATACATTGGCCAATTTGAACACAATGTTCAACCATTTTTCATAATCCAGATCAGAATTTATTTTGATACTTAAAGGCAAGGCCTCTTTAGGAGAAATTTGCTTCTGGTTCCTTACATTTCTAATTTCGGCCACCACGGTTTTAATTACCTCAGCATCTTTCAATAATTGCGCATCAAAAGCGCCGCCTTTCGGAAATTCGGCAACAATACAGCAGTCCATTTCTCCACGTTCGGCAAACAGATCATCATGCCACAGCTCTTCAGTTAAGAAAGGCATATTAGGGTGCAATAATTTGATGATATTTTCAAAGAAACCGACTGTAGCTTTAAAACTCTCCGCATCAATTGGCTGTTGGTAAGCTGGCTTAACCATCTCTAAATACCAGGCACAGAAATCGTCCCAAACCAATTTGTAAGTGATCATTAATGCTTCTGACAGGCGGTATTGTTTAAAGTTAGCTTCAATTTCTACCAAAGCCTCGTTAAAGCGGTTTTCGAACCAGGATATAGCCTGGGTATTCGGATTTGCTAAGTTTTCGTCAACTTCCCATCCTTTTACCAAACGGAAAGCATTCCAGATTTTGCTGGCGAAATTACGTCCCTGTTCGCAGTAGCTTTCATCGAACATTAAATCGTTTCCGGCAGGCGACGACATTAACATTCCCACACGAACCGCATCGGCACCATATTTTTCGATCAATCCAATCGGATCAGGTGAGTTACCCAACGATTTAGACATTTTACGGCCTAATTTATCGCGTACAATCCCTGTTAAGTATACATTCGTAAATGGTTTTTTACCCATAAACTCATGTCCGGCCATAATCATACGGGCTACCCAGAAGAATAAAATTTCAGGCGCGGTAACCAGGTCGTTGGTTGGATAATAATAATTGATGTCTTTATTTTCAGGATTTTTAAAGCCGTCGAAAACTGAAATTGGCCATAACCATGACGAAAACCAGGTATCCATCACATCGTCGTCCTGCCTTAAAAACGGCTCTAACTGATGTTTGAATCCAGCTTTTTCTGTTTCTGAACAGCTTTCATCCAAATGTTTTTTCTTCCAGAATTCTTCTAATGCTTCATCTTTGGTTTTGGCAACCACCCAATTTCCTTTATCATCGTACCAGGCCGGGATTCTCTGACCCCACCACAACTGGCGACTAATGTTCCAATCGCGAACATTTTCCATCCAATGGCGGTACGTATTTTCAAATTTATTTGGAATCAGGTTTACTTCTCCGTTCAGCACATCATCCAAAGCTGGCTGTGCCATTTCTTTCATCTTCACAAACCATTGCATAGATAGCTTTGGTTCGATAGCGGCATCAGTACGTTCAGAAAAACCAACCTGCGATTTATAATCTTCAACTTTATCCAAATGACCAGCTTCTTCCAGCATTTTGGCAATTTTTTTACGGGCAACAAACCTGTCTTCGCCCACTAAAATAACCGCTAATTCATTTAAAGTCCCGTCATCATTTAAGATATCGGTAACTGGTAAATTGTGTTTTACACCCAGTTCATAATCATTTAAATCATGCGCTGGTGTAACTTTTAAACAGCCTGTACCAAACTCAATATCAACATATTCATCTTCAATAACCGGAATTTCGTGGTTAACGAGAGGCACAAAAACCTTTTTACCTTTTAAATGTGTAAAACGTTCATCATTCGGATTGATACAGATGGCTGCATCGGCCATAATCGTTTCCGGACGCGTTGTAGCTACAACAAGATAGTCAGGAGTCTGAAGTCCGGAGTCCGAAGTCGTATTGCCTACAATGGTATATCTAATATAATATAGTTTTTGATTTACTTCCTTACGGATTACTTCTTCGTCAGAAACGGCAGTTTTACCGGCCGGATCCCAATTTACCATACGGATACCACGGTAAATCCATCCTTTTTTGTACAAGTGGATAAACGAATCGATCACCGCTTCCGAAAGATCTTCTTCCATGGTGAAACGGGTACGGTCCCAATCGCAACTTGCACCCAGTTTCTTTAACTGTTCTAAAATAATACCGCCGTATTTCTCTTTCCACTCCCAGGCATATTTCAAAAATTCTTCACGCGAAAGATCTTTTTTATTAATCCCCTGCTCCTTCAACATCGCCACAACTTTTGCTTCGGTAGCAATAGAGGCATGATCAGTTCCAGGTACCCAACATGCATTTTTACCTTGCATACGGGCTTTACGGATTAGAACATCCTGAATGGTATTGTTAAGCATATGCCCCATGTGCAGCACACCGGTAACATTTGGCGGCGGAATGACGATGGTGTAAGGTTCGCGCTCATCGGGTTCGGAGTGAAAAAATTTCTTCGATAGCCAATAGCTATACCATTTATCTTCTGTTTCTGCAGGATTGTACTTGGTGGATATGCTCATGAAAAATTATTCAATATCAATTTGAGTGGCAAAAATACGTTTTTAAGGGCAAAAATTAAAGCAGAAATCGTTTGAAAGCAAGCATAGAAGTGAAATATTATAGTTTAAGCGCCCACTATTTAATTCATCTTTCCGTCGATAATTGTATTTTAGTGTACACCAAATACCCATTACAAAGATTTGCTCCGCCATAAAACCATTTAAGCTACCATGACTCCAAAAAACCTCAAAATTGGTTATGCCATATTACGCATATCAATAGCCATTATTTTATTATCACACAGTGTATTTGGCATGTTTGACGGTGGCATTAATGATTTTGGCAATCTCTATTTGAATAAAGTTGGGTTCGCGCCCTATGGAGTAGCAATTGCATGGATAATTAAACTTTCACATGTTGTTTGCGCCATACTTTTAGTTATGAACAAATATATCCGGCTGGCATGTTTTGCAACAATTTTTATATTGATAATGGGCATTATCTTGGTGCATTTTAAAGAGGGTTGGTTTGTTGTGGGTGGCGAAAGAAATGGCATGGAGTATAACTTCATACTCATATGCGTATTAACCGCTGTTATGTTTTTGAATACTGATTCAAACAATAGAACAGAAAAATCAAAAACGGAAAAATAAGTTAATCGATATCCTCAAAAACATCATCTAATTCCAGTTCAAAACCTGGTAGTACCGATGAAGTGATTTTTTCGCTATGGGTAAATATTTTAGAAGGCTGGAATTTGCTCGAATCATTAAGGGTGTAAATGAGGATGCTTTGATCGCTTTGGCTAACCACCCAATATTCTTTAACACCAAATTCTTCGTAAACGCGGTATTTGTTAAGCAGCTCCATTTTGGTATTGCCAGGAGATAAAATTTCTATAACAAGATCGGGTGCACCGATACAACCGCGGGCATCTAGTTTGCTTTTATCACATACAACACAAATATCAGGTTGTAATACCGTATAAACATCCTTATCGGCTTTACTTTCTTTTGGAAAACGGACATCGAACGGTGCAGAATAAACTTTGCAGGGTTTATCTTTTAGAAAAATACCTAAATTTAAGAAGATACTGCCGGCGACTTCCTGATGTACCCTTGAAGGCGCAGGACTCATTTTAAAGATTTTACCTTTAATCAGTTCTACTCTTTCAGGAAAAAGCCAGTTTAAATAATTAGAGTAGCTATAAGTTAACGACGCATCAAGTTCATTGAATTGCCTTACGGGCTCATCATCGTTTAAAACCGGATATGGAATAGGCTTAGACATAAACGAATATACTAATTTTTATAGTAATTTATTTTTCCAATTTTCAACATATTAATACCATTAGGAGCCGAAGAATTGTTTTTCGATCATCTTCTTTGCTCTTAATGGTGAATGGATCTCCATTCTTTTCATCATTAAGAAGTTAAGAAAGTTTAGAGAACTGTTCCACCATAATCTTTTTAATGCCCTTAACTTCTTATGGTAAACGGAGCTTCATTGTTTTCTCATCATTAAGAAGTTAAGAAAGGTTAGAGAACTGTTCCACCATAATCTTTTTGATGCCCTTAACTTCTTAATGGTAAACGGAGCTTCATTGTTTTCTCATCATTAAGAAGTTAAGAAAGGTTAGAGAACTGTTCCACCATAATCTTTTTAATGCCCTTAACTTCTTAATGGTAAACGGATCTCCATTGTTTTTTCATCATTAAGAAGTTAAGAAAGGTTAAGGCTTTATGTAATTTTCTTAATTATCTAAATGCCTTAATGGTAAAGCATCATATACTCCGCATATAAACAGCGTATTAAAACTTCATCTTCTGAATTCGTACCGCATTTAAAATGGCCAAAAGTGCAACACCAACATCGGCAAAAACGGCTTCCCACATGGTGGCAATACCACCGGCACCTAAAATTAACACCAATGCTTTTACCGCGAATGCCAATACGATATTCTGGATCACAACCTTTTTGGTTGCCTTACCGATTTTAACCGCAGTTGCAATTTTAGAAGGCTGATCGGTTTGGATAACTACATCGGCTGTTTCAATAGCAGCATCGCTCCCCATTGCCCCCATGGCAATACCAATATCGCTAATGGCCAATACAGGCGTATCATTTATTCCATCGCCAACAAAAGCCACTACCTTATTTTTGTCGCTTTTAATTTCTTCAAGCCTGGCTACTTTATCTTCAGGTAATAAATCACCAAAATAAGTATCAATACCTAAACCGGTTGCTACTTTTTTAACAATTGAAGTTTTATCACCGCTCAGCATCACAACCTGTTTTATTCCGTTTTCATGAAGCTGTTTGATGGCTTCTGCGGCGTCTTCTTTTATTTCATCGGCAATTAAAACATATCCTACATATTTTTCGTCAACGGCAACAACCACAATACTTTCTTCAATAGCTGTAATCGTGGCATCAAAGGCAATATTAAATTTCTCCAAAAGTTTTGTGTTCCCTGCCAAAACCGCTTTGCCATTTACCGATCCCTTTAAGCCCATTCCAGCAATTTCCTCAATATTTTCGGCGGGATGAATTTCTTTCTGGCCTGCGTATTCTACAATGGCCTTAGCAATTGGATGGGTTGATTTTGCTTCAACGGCAGTTAATAAATTCAAAAACGTTGCTTCATCGATACTGCTTTCTACATGTTGAACCTTAAAAACGCCTTTTGTCAAGGTTCCCGTTTTATCCATTACAACAGTATTCAGCTTGGTAATTAAATCGAGGAAATTAGAGCCTTTAAAAAGAATCCCATTTGCCGATGCTGCACCAATACCACCAAAATAACCCAATGGGATGGAAATTACAAGCGCACAAGGGCAAGATATGACCAGGAAAACCAGCGAACGGTACAACCAGGTTTGGAAATGATATTCGCTTCCTAAAATCAAAATCGGGACAGTAACCAGCGCGAGGGCTAAAAAGAAAACAATTGGTGTATATATTTTCGCAAACTTGCGAATAAAGAGTTCGGTTTTAGCTTTACGCGTAGTGGCATTCTGAACCATTTCCAAAATGCGCGACAATGCACTATCAGCAAAAGCCTTGGTTACTTTTACTTCGATTACTTTATCCAGATTAAGCATTCCGGCCAAAATCGATTCGCCCTTAATAATTGTACGCGGTTTACTTTCGCCCGTTAAAGCGGCGGTATTAAAACTGCTTTTATCGCTGACCAGTTCTCCATCCAGGGGGATTTTTTCACCAGCCTTTACTTGTATGGTTTCGCCAATTTCTACCTTTTCGGGATTAACATCTTCGTATTTCCCATTACGGAATACATGTGCTATATCTGCGCGAACATCAAGCAATGCTTTAATATTCCTTTTGGCACGGTTTACAGCAGCCATTTGAAACAATTCGCCAATGGTATAAAAAAGCATTACCGTTACACCTTCCGGGTATTCGCCAATGGCAAAAGCACCGATTGTAGCGATAGACATTAAAGAGAATTCGGTAAAGAAATCTTTGGCTTTAAAAGTCTCCCAAACCTCACGTAAGACCGGAATACCAACAGGTAAATAAGCTACTATGTACCAATAAGGCCGGATGATCTGAAATGCCGGAACCGTAAATAGATTATCAAATGCAATCCCGATCAGCAGCATAACCAATGTTACAATGGCTGGCAGATAAGTTCGAAAGGCCGACGGATCTCCACCATGATCATGGTCGTGTTCGTCACCTTCTTCGTGTGCATGATCGTGGTTATGTTTTGGAGCGGAATGTACTTTACTGCTGCAACAGCTATCTTCTTTATCGTGTGAGTGGCTCATTATATCTATTGTATGCTAAACATCATTTTTATTTATTATCGATAAAACCTCGCAGGTTTGGATTACCGTTTTCAAATTTATGGAAAATAAAATGCTTTATTCCGAATCGTTCTTGATAGCAATAATTTTTACAAGCGCACAATAAATTTTGTTAAAAAATGTTAATAGTGTATAAAGATTTAAAATCATGAAATCTATTAAAATTTCTTTTTCAGCGTCCGAACTTATTAGGCGACTTGGTTTAGCAAAAATTTACTACTGGTTTAACAAGTAATATTCTTAATATATAACACCAGTATTAATTAGTATTTCATAAATTTCGCATAATTACTAACTTATTAAGCGAATGAAATACCAAAATTTGAAAAGATGTTTTGCGGCGCTAGGTATAGTCGCTGCAGGCTTTTCTGCAAATGCACAAACCAAAAAATTTATCGACCCTGCTAACATGGATCTTTCCGTTAAGCCAGGCGACGATTTCTACACCTACGCAAGTGGTACCTGGATAAAAAACAATCCTGTTCCTGCTAAAGAAACGCGTTGGGGTTCATTTAACGAACTTCGCGATTTTAATATCAATGCTGTTAAATCTTTAGTTGAAGATGCAGCTGCTGATAAATCTGCTCCTGCTGGTTCGGTGAAGCGCAGAGTTGGCGATTTTTATACGGCTGCCATGGATAGTGCAACCATAGAAAAGTTGGGCTATACGCCAATAAAAGCAGATTTACAAAAAATTAAACAGATTAAAAACATTCAGGGCGTGTTAGACCAGGTGGCTTACATGCGAACCAATGGTTTAGGCGGTGGAATGTTCGGCCTGGGTGTTGGCCAAGACCGCAAGAATGTAAACAAATATATGGTGAATATTGGTCAGGGCGGCACAACACTTCCCGATCGTGATTATTACCTGAAAGATGATACCCGCAGTGTTAAAATCCGCGAGGCTTATAATACCTATATGGTTACTTTGTTCACCTTAACAGGAAGTACGCCTGAAGAAGCAAAACTAAAAGCGGCAACCGTTTATAATATTGAAAAGCAATTTGCTGAAGCGCAGATGAGCCGTTTAGAAATGCGTGATCCTTACGCCACCTACAACAAACTTACTGTTGCAGAACTGAACAAAAAAACGCCAGATATTAACTGGACAACCTATTTACCTAAATTCAAAATCAAAAATCAAGATACCGTTCTGGTTTCATCGCCTAAATTTATGGCAAGCCTGGATGGAATGTTGAAATCGGTTCCGGTTACCGATTGGCAAACTTATCTGGAGTGGAACATTTTAAAAGGTTCTGCCTCTAGTTTAAGTTCTCCTTTTGTTAAGGCAAGTTTCGCTTTCACACAGGCACAAACTGGTCAGAAAGTACAAACACCACGTTGGCAACGGATGTCATCTTTAACTGATGGCACTATTGGCGAATTATTGGGCCAGCTTTATGTTGCCAAGTATTTTAAGCCGGAAGCTAAAGAACGCATGAACCAGATGATTGTGAACTTGCGGAAAGCTTTCGAAATCAGAATCAATGGCTTAGAGTGGATGAGTCCTGAAACCAAACAAAAAGCTTTGGCTAAATTACATGCATTTACGCCAAAAGTGGGCTATCCGGAAAAATGGAAAAACTACGATGGTTTAGTAATTAACAAAGATACCTACTTCCAAAACTTACGCAATGCAAGTGTTTGGGGTTACAACGAAATGGTTGATCAGTTGGGTAAACCTGTCGATCGCAAACGTTTTGGCATGACCCCTCCAACGGTTAATGCCTACTACAGTCCTACCCTGAACGAGATTGTTTTCCCTGCAGGTATTTTACAGTTTCCTTTCTTCGATCCAAATGCTGATGATGCCGTTAACTATGGTGGTATCGGTGCGGTAATCGGTCACGAAATGAGCCATGGTTTTGATGACAGCGGAAGTCAATACGATGCTGCTGGTAATTTAAAAAACTGGTGGACAGCCGAAGACAAAGCTAAATTTGATGCTAAAACAAAAGCTCTAGGTGAGCAGTTTGATGGTTATACGGTATTGGATACGGTTCATGTAATCGGTAAATTGACTATGGGCGAAAACATTGGCGATTTAGGGGGCTTAAACGCGGCTTATACTGCTTTTAAAATGACTAAACAAGGTCAAAGTAATGAGAAAATTGATGGTTTTACGCCTGATCAGCGTTTCTTCCTTGCCTGGGCACAAGTATGGAGAGGTAATATTTTACCAGAAAGTGCCGCCCAGTTAATTAAAACCGATCCACATTCTCCAGGCCCGTACCGTACTATTGGTGCACCTGTAAATATGGATGCATGGTACAATGCTTTTGATGTTAAACCTGGCGATAAATTATACAAAAAACCAGAAGACAGGATTAGAATGTGGTAGTTGTAAGGTGGAGGGCTGGAAGGTAGAAGGTGTAAGGTTTTTCCACTCAATTGTTTAAAATCAGTTATTTTATATCATCCCTATATTACAAGCGCCCCAATTTATTCGGGGCGTTTTGTTTTATTAAAGTGAGGTCAGATGTCACCATCTGAAATTATCAATTCAATTCATCGATTTAATCAATACTTTTTTAGACGTGGTGTCGGATGTTACGATCTGACACTAGATGATATGATCAATTCAATTCATCGAATTAGTCAATTTTATATAGATATTGAAAGAATCAGTCGGATGTTACCATCCGACTGCACGATTAATCAAAAATTATCCCACTCGTTTCAACAATTCTTAATTATCATTCTATCTTTGGAAAAACATAAGCCCCTTTTTCATGAGAAGCGCATTCAAAACAATTCTTATCCTAAGTTTAACTTTATCTTCTTCAATAACTTTTGCTCAAGAGAATAAGTTAATCAGTCTCGAAGCATTGGTAAATAAAACCGATCCGGCCTGGCCGTTGGTAAAAAAATGGATCGATTCTGCCAAAAACAAGGTGGAGATTCTGCCAGTTGATTCTGCAAAAGCAAAAGAAGTTTTATACCACTCACAAATGACTACCTATGCTACACTTGGTTCGGTAATTTACAATACCGGAGGCATTATGGTTGATAATGGCTGGATTAGAATTTTAGGCTCGGGCAGCGAAAGATTGAGCCGGAATATTGCCGAATGGAACAAAGGAAAAACCATAAAAGAATATGGCGATAACATTCCCTACCTGTTAATTGCTGATGACGCTGTAGGTGGTTTCTTTGCTATCAATTATGGCGGCCTGGGTAAAGACATTAAAAATGTGTATTACCTGGAGCCTAACACCCTAACCTGGCAACCGCTTGGAGCTGGATATGGTGAGTTTCTTGTTTTCTGTTTTGATAGCGATCTTTCTAAATTTTACAAAGGTTTGCGCTGGAGCAATTGGAGCCAGTTTATTGCGAATTTAGATGGCACCAAGACTTATAGTTTCCGTCCATATTTATGGCAAGAAGGAACCGATATTGAAAAGTGTACCAGAAAACTGGTAGGCATTGAAGACATGTACCGTTTTAATATCATGAAGTCGAAAGAACTGAATGCGGATAAAGGCATAAAAAAAGACGATACACAAAAGAAGGAAACCAAAGAGGAAACCAAAAACGAGCAGTAAGTTACTGTCTATAAAACAATTAAATGACTGACACACTTTCTACCATCGCCCAGATTAAAAACACCAGGATTTTTATTCTAGAATTGGTAAAGGATTTAAGTACCGAACAGTTAAATAAAATCCCTTCAGGTTTTAACAATAACATTATCTGGAATATTGCGCATTTAACTGCGGCGCAGCAAAATATGTGTTATATAAGATCTGGACTTGAGATCACAGTTGAGGAAAAACATTTCAGCCCTTTTTTAAGCGGCACAAAACCTGAAAAGTTTATTGAGCAGAAAGAGATAGATTTAATTTACAATTTACTCTTAAACAGTATGGATCTTCTGGCGGCAGATTATTCGAGTCATATTTTTCTAAAGTTCGACCCTTGGGATAAACGTTATGGCATGAAATTAAACTCGATAGAAGATGCGATTAATTTTATCCCTTTCCATGAGGGTATGCACATTGGCTACATTATGGCCTTAAAGAAACTTGTATAAAAATCTTGCGTTGAAGATATCCGCTGCTTTAATGCTTTTATGGCAATGCTTAGGCGTATTTTGCCTGTGTTTTCTTAGGTAATTTAGCTAAAACCATCGCCCTCGAATCGGCCACCCTTTTTTTCAGTTCTGTTTCATTAAACACCTCCAGGTTATCAACACGTATCCATTGTCGTTTAGCCATATGGTGAGCCTGTTGTATCCCATCTCTAGTCGTTAATGCATCAAACTCTTCGGGATCACACTTTATAGAGAAACTGTTATCTTCATCAATAGCGATAATGAAATACATTTTTTCTTCGATCATAAAGCATAAATGCCCCCATTTCATTCCCTCGGTTGTACCAGGTAAATTCAAACAATATTCTCTGAAAGATTCGATATCCATTTTAGGGTTTAGGGTTTAGGGTTTAGGGTTTAGGGTAAAACCAAAGCTAAGAACAAAAGATTAAAGCTGAAAGAGAAAAAGTCAGAGGTTGGGAGTCTGAAGTCCGAGGATTAATTAGCTAAGCAAAACTTACGTGAGTTTAGGTAAGGTGGTGATAAAGGTCGGAAAATCTGGGAACGGAGGTGTGAAATTTGAAGATTAAAGCTGAAAAACCAAAGAGAAAAAGTCAGAGGTTGGGAGTAAGAAGACTAAAGCGGATTAACTTCACCTCCTATCTCTGGCTAATTTATCCTAAAATCCAGAAATCGTTTAAATACTGCATTCGCATCTACACCATGATCTTGAAATCCAAAAATCATATTAATCCTATATCTATATTTACGTCATGATCTTGAAATCCAAAAATCACATTAATCCTATATCTATATTTGCACCACGATCTTGAAATCCAAGAATCCTTAAAATCCTAGCTAATCCAAAAATCATATTAATCCTATATCTATATTTGCGTCATGATCTTGAAATCCAAAAATCACATTAATCCTATACCTATATTTGCACCGCGATCTTGAAATCGAAGCATCCTTAAAATCCTAGCTCATGAATATTATAACGCCTACTGCTGATGGTTCGAATACACTTTACAATGAAACTATAGGCGAACATTACCACAGTAAACATGGCGCATTACAGGAAAGCAAACATGTCTTTATTGATGCAGGACTAAAATTCGCCTCTGCTAATTTAGCTGAAATTTCCATTTTGGAAGTTGGTTTCGGCACGGGATTGAACTTTATTTTAAGTTTCGAACATTGTACAGCAAATAACATTAAACTTAACTATACCAGTATTGAGGCCTTTCCGCTCACTACAGCAGTAATTGAGCAAACGGGTTACGCTGCATATGTTCCCGAAGTAATATGGGGTGATTTTATTTCAAATTACCCTGAAGCATTAAAAGCGCCTCAACAATTAACATCGTTTTGCACTTTGGAAATTCCGCATACTACATTGGCCGAATACCAGAGCGACCAAAAATTTGATGTGATTTATTACGATGCCTTCTCTGTGCAGCACCAGCCCGAAATGTGGAGCGATGAAATTATTGCACATGCCTGCAGTTTCTTAAAACCAGGCGGAACTTTTGTTACCTACGCCATTACCGGAAAATTGAAAAGAGCCGTTAAAGCCTGTGGATTTACCATCGAAAAATTACCTGGTGCTCCAGGAAAAAGGGAAATGCTTAGGGCCATCAAAGGTTGAGGGGTGAGCGTTAAGAGTTTAGGGGTTAGCATTTAGCGGTTGTGTATTACGATTAGGCGATTTGGATGAAAACCTTAATAGTAGCAATGCAGAAGTACCTAAACCTGGGTGCAGCGGCAGCCTCCGTTTTTCTACGGAGCTATAGCGTAACACAGGACTAACTTTAAAATTCAAGGTTAATTGCTTTCCAAAAAACCTTCCTCATCTCATTTTGACATAATTTCGACCGCCCCCAAAAACTGCTGGCTCCAAGATTTGTTAGCATATTATTAACATTCATATCATGGAAAAAAGAATTTTAGGAAAAACCGATTTAAATATTGCACCCATTGTATTTGGAGGAAACGTATTTGGCTGGACAATCGATGAGCAAAAATCGTTTGAAATATTAAACCAGTTTGTAAAAAGTGGATTTAACTTTATCGATACTGCTGATGTGTATTCGCGTTGGGCACCTGGAAATAAAGGTGGAGAATCAGAAACAATCATAGGCAATTGGCTCAAACAACACAACAAACGCCACGACGTAATTATTGCAACAAAGGTGGGTTCTGATATGGGCCAGGGTAAATCTTTAAAGAAGGATTACATCATAAACGAAGTAGAACATTCATTATCACGCTTGCAAACAGATTATATCGACCTCTATTTCTCTCATTACGATGATGAAAATACCCCGGTTGAAGAAACCTTAAGTGCTTACGAAACTTTAATTAAAGCAGGCAAAGTACGTTGGATCGGCGCATCAAACTTTTCTGCTGAGCGGTTAAAAGAATCTTTGATTTATGCTACTGAACATGGTCTGCCTCGTTATGAAGTTTACCAACCAGGATACAACCTCTATGATAGAGAAAACTTTGAGCAGGAGCACGAAAAAATCTGTCTGGATTATGGCTTGGGCGTAGTAACCTATTATTCATTGGCCAGCGGATTTTTAACAGGAAAATACCGCAGCGAAGATGATTTAAATAAAAGCCAGCGTGGTGGTGGCGTTAAAAAATTTCTGAATGAACGTGGCTTTAAAATTTTAGCGGCATTGGATGAGGTTGCTGAAAAACACCATGTTGAGCCAGCTTCGGTAGCCCTTGCCTGGTTAATTTACCATCCATCAATTACAGCGCCGATTGCAAGCGTTACCGATTTAAGCCAGTTAAAATCTTTTACGGATGCAGCGAGTTTGAAATTATCGCCAGAAGATATTTCACTTTTAGATAAAGCGAGTATCTATTAAAAATAATCTCTTATATTTAAATGCCCGATTGATGAAACAATTAATCGGGCATTTTGTATTAAACAGGATTTAAAATTATATGAAAGACAAATTATCGTTCCTACCTAAGCTTGCCCTGGTTCTTTTCTGTTTAATAAGCTTAACCTACATCGCCATTTTAGGTCAATCCCTGTTGGCACCGCTGCTTTTCTCTTTTTTAATGGCAATTTTATTGTTGCCCGTGGGTAATTTTTTAGAGCAGAGGTTTAAGTTTAAACGAAGCTTATCTACGCTGGTTTCAGTAGTGCTAATGATTGCTGTAATTGGTGGAATTATATATTTTTTTGGCAATCAGTTGAGCGATTTATGGGCCGATTGGCCATTGTTAAAAGAGAAAGCCAATGTTTCGTACCATGAACTGCAGAAATGGATTTCGCACACCTTTGGTGTAAATTCTCAGAAACAGCTCGATTATTTAAATGATAGTACCGAGAAAGCTTTGGCTACGAGTGCTGCTATTGTTGCTACCACCCTGGCCACACTATCTTCTACCTTATTATTTTTGGGTTTCACGCTTTTGTTCACCTTCTTCATTTTAAATTACCGCCGTGTTTTATTCACTTTCTTAACTTCTGTTTTTAAAGAAGAACACAAAGAAAAAGTTTCTGAAATTGTTAGCCAGATTCAATATATCATTAAAAAATACATCATCGGTTTATTTCTGCAGATGCTTATTGTTACGGTATTAATGATTACCGTACTGAGCTTATTAGGCGTTAAATACGCTGTTTTATTAGGCTTGGTGGCCGGTATTTTTAACGTGGTTCCTTATTTGGGGATATTTTTTGCTTTACTGGTAAGCTGTTTGATCACCTTTGCAACAGCTGGTGCAGGTAAAGTGCTTCTGGTTTTGATTGCCTTTGTCGGTGTACATGCGATAGATGGAAATGTTTTAATGCCTTTAGTAGTGGGTTCAAAAGTAAAAATTAATGCCCTCTTCGCCTTTATTGGTATTGTAGTTGGCGAAATGATCTGGGGGATATCGGGCATGTTTTTATGTATCCCTTATCTCGCCATATTGAAAATAATCTTCGATAGAGTGGATAATTTAAAACCTTGGGGCATTTTAATGGGCGAAGAGCATAAGCCCGACAAAAAGAAACGCGTTTATCGAATTACGAAAAAGATTAAATTAGAAGAAAAGGATTAGTATGGCCGAAAATAGATCGCCTCATATTTTAAGCACTTCTGCCAATCTGTTGGGCATCTGCTTCATTGTGCTTACTTCTTTAAAAAAACTCGCACTTACCGATGGTTCCATCATTGATGAATTTGCGGTAGCTGCCGTAATGTTTTTTATGACCAGCTGCATCTTATCTTTTATCTCTATGAGAAGAGAAAGAAACGCAAATCAAAAGTTAGAAAAAGTTGCCGATTTTGTCTTTCTATCAGGCTTGGTTATCTTATTCATAGCAACGATTTTGATTGCCTTTAATTTGATCAAGTAAGTCAAAATTTTAATAAATGAAACCCCTATTTGTATTACTTATCGTTTATGTTGCCCTATTAGCCTTTGGCGGCCATACCACATTTGATAAAGGAAATATTTTTGCAGGCAATATCGCCATGGGCGTGATGTTAGTTTTTACAGCTATAGGGCATTTCAAGTTTAAAACAAGTATGGCTGCTATGGTTCCCCTATTCATCCCTAAAAAAGTAGAAATTGTGCTTTTAACAGGTGTGTTGGAAATCTTATTTGCCATTGGCCTGGCCATTGAAAGCACCAGATATTTTACCGGGATAGCCCTAATTATTTTTTACATTGTCATTTTACCTGCCAATATTTACGCTGCCAAACACCGCATCAATTACGAAGATTTGTATAAGCCAGGGCCAGGACCAAAATATTTATGGTTCAGAATACCCTTTCAGCTTTTCTTAATCGCTTGGGTTTGGTACTTTAGCGTTCGATAAATATAGCTCAACCATAAATATGCCTAACAATCCAATTCCTGCAAGTGCCAATAATCCAGCTGACGCTTTTACGCGTTTACTTACTGTTTTAGATACGCTACGTACACAATGTCCTTGGGATAAAAAACAGACCATGGAAACACTGCGCCATTTAACTATAGAGGAAACTTACGAATTGAGCGACGCCATTTTAGAGGGCGATTTAAACGAAATTAAAAAGGAACTTGGTGATGTGATGATGCACCTGGTTTTTTATTCGAGAATTGCTTCCGAAACCAATGATTTTAACATTACAGATGTTTTAAACGGGGTTTGCGATAAACTGGTAAACCGACATCCACATATTTATGGCGATGTTGAAGTGCAGAATGAAGAAGACGTTAAACGCAATTGGGAGCAGATTAAACTGAAAGAAGGTAACAAATCGGTTCTGGCGGGTGTTCCATCTTCACTACCAGCTTTGGTTAAGGCTGCCCGCATTCAGGAAAAAGCCCGCGGCGTAGGCTTCGATTGGGAAGATAAAAATCAGGTTTGGGAAAAAGTAGAAGAAGAACTACAGGAGTTTAAAACTGAATTCAACGTTGCCGATAATACGGCCATTGATATCGAAAAAGCAGAATCAGAATTTGGCGATGTACTTTTTTCTTTGATCAATTATGCACGTTTCATTAACATCAATCCTGAAAATGCACTGGAAAAAACCAATAAAAAATTTATCAAACGTTTTCAATACCTCGAAACCAAAGCAAAAGAAAACGGAAAAGCCCTGGCCGATATGACCCTTACAGAAATGGATGTATATTGGAATGAAGCAAAGAAAATATAGCCAAAAGGAGTAAAATCGCAAAATTCATATTAAATTTGCGATTACATTCGCAAAATTTATATTAAATTTGCGATTATGATTTCAAGAGCAATATCAGATTCTATCGAAAAAAACCTAAAAGATGAAAAGGCAATCATCCTTTTAGGTCCAAGGCAGGTTGGAAAAAGTACGCTCTTGCAGCAGCTTTCTTCTAAATTTGCTAAACCTGTTATGTGGTGGAATGGTGATGACGCAGACATTAGGACAATACTTTCCAATACCACTTCAACCTCCTTACGTGCACTTCTTGGAAAAGCTAAAACGTTGGTAATTGATGAAGCGCAAAGAGTTGATAATATTGGTTTATCTATTAAATTAATCATTGATCAACTTAAAGATGTAAAAGTAATTGCTACTGGTTCTTCAGCCTTTGAGTTAGCCAATCATATTAACGAACCACTTACTGGTAGAAAATGGGAATATAACCTATTTCCTTTTTCGTTCGGAGAAATGGTAGAGGAAAACGGTCTACTTGCAGAGAAAAGATTATTGAACCATCGCTTGGTTTATGGCTACTATCCAGAAATCGTGAACAATCCAGGTGGAGAAGAAATACGTTTAAAACAATTATCCGACAGTTACCTATATAAAGATATCCTAACTTGGGAGAAAATACAAAAGCCAGATAAGATGGAGAAATTAATCCAGGCTTTGGCTTTTCAGGTAGGCAATGAGGTATCATATAACGAACTAGGGCAATTAGCAGGTCTGGATAATCAAACAACAGAGAAGTATATCGATCTGCTTGAAAAGGCATTTATTGTATTCAGATTGGGATCTTTAAGTAGGAACTTAAGAAATGAGCTAAAGAAAAGCCGAAAGATCTACTTTTACGACAATGGTATCAGAAATGCTGTAATTAATCAATTTAGTCCAGCTGTATTAAGACAAGACATTGGTGCCCTTTGGGAAAATTTCGTAATTAGTGAAAGGGTTAAATTTCTTGCCTATAAACAAATTAATTGCAACCAATACTTTTGGCGTACGCATGCACAACAGGAAATAGATTATATTGAAGAAAGAAACGGATTAATGAATGCCTACGAAATTAAATGGAACGCTAAATCCAATGCAAGATTTCCAAAGACGTTTTTAGATGCCTATGAGAATGTGGAGACTAAAATAATTACACCCGAAAACGTGAGTGAATTTTTGTTATAAATAAAATTCTCCATCCACATAATACCATTGCCCATCTTCTAACCTGAAATTAGATTTTTCATGCAATATTTCTGTTTGGAACTTTTTATTCAGATAATAGGCCTTAAACTCGACAACATCAAAATCAGAATAAACAATTTCGAGTTTTAGCCATTTGGTATTTTTCGCACTGCTTAGATAAGCACTTTTCGAGTGCCCTTTTCTTTTAGTGCTATGCGTGGTATCGTAAAGATAATCAGCATCAGCTACTACAAAAGCCGAATATCTGGAACGCATTAAAGCTTCTGCAGTTGGTGCCGTTTTCACCTTTAAATGATAAGGCTGGCAACAATGGCTAAAGGCAGCTCCACTTCCGCAAGGACAGTTTATTAAATCCATGATTAATATTTACCACACAAAAGTATGATTTAATATTTCTGCTGCTAAAATTTCCGTAAAATTGCAGCTGAAAAATGAGGTATTTCTTTCACATTGCCTATCAAGGCCAATACTTTAGTGGGTGGCAAAAACAACCTGGGGTAAAAAGCGTTCAGGAAGTTATTGAGCAAACCCTATCGAAGATTTTAAAATCGCCGATTGCCATTAACGGCTGTGGGCGAACTGATGCGCATGTGCATGCCAGTCAGTTCTTTTTTCATGCCGATATAGAAAAAGAGATTGATTTCGATCTGCTTTACATCCTGAATAAAGCTTTACCTTATAATATCGCAGTATTCGACATTATTAAAATGGAGGGAAAACCGCACGCCCGGTTTGATGCTGTACAAAGGAAATATGATTATTTTATCCATACCTATAAAGATCCTTTTTTAAGTACTCAAAGTTCCTTTTATCAATTAAATAATCTAGATTTTGATAAAATGAAAGCCGTTGTAAAATTATTACCCCAATACAAAGATTATAGGGCTTTCTGTACGCATCCTGATAAATATGAGCATACCATCTGCAATGTAATGGAGGCCGATCTATTTGTAAATCCAAAGAGCGACAGGCTGAGGTTTCATATTGCCAGTAACCGCTTTTTGGGCAAAATGATCCGCATTATTATGGGTAAAATCCTAATGGTTGGCAAGGGAGAACTTAGCTTTGATGAATTTGAAAGTGAACTGATTACCTTACAATCTTCAAAACTATCATTGCCCGCTCACCCAACGGGCTTATACCTTTCGAAAGTCACTTATCCGTATTTAAACCTCGAACCACGGACTGAATTTATTCATAGTACTCAAGGTATAGACTGGATTTCAATTTAAGTGTAGCGTTTTGATTTTGAACTCCGTTTAAGGGGTATGAACGTTCAAATCTGTATCTTCTTATTTGCCCTGATCCTATCTTTAGGCTGTAAAAAACCTACAAACGTAGATGTTTTATTGGACGGCAATTATACAGGTGTATTGGTAATTACCAATAGTGTTAAGTCTGTGCCGGTAACACATCCAATTTCAATTTCGTTAAAGGATGGAAAATTCAGTATTACACCAGGTGCTGATGCTAGCCTGAAACCATCGGGGGGCAAGGGAACCTATAACTTTAAAAATAGGATCGGATATTTTACCGATGAGGGCGCTTGGACAGCAGATTTTGATTGGAATATGATTTTAAACGGCGAATACGATATCAGAAGCAGCGGAGTAGATTTAACGCTTAAAAGAAGGCTCAAGCCTCAAACAGATTTTTCTCCAGCTAATTCTTATGCTACGCTAGAATATGAATATATTTTAAAGAGAATAGATTAAACACTCAAATTAAAATTTGAGTTGACAAGAGCTTAAGTTTAGGTTTGCTTGGGCATCGGAAAATGATCTGTCCGGTGACCCAAGTTTTTTCCTTATTTAAATCGGATTGCTTTAAGCGGAGAAACCTTACTGATTAATAGCGAAGGGATAATCAAAACCGCTAAACACACCACTACGGTAACGATATTAAGCAATAGCACATCAATAAAATGAAATTCTATTGGTGCATAAGCTAAAAAGTAAGAGGCCTGATTAAGTTTGAAAATGTGAGTGGCCTGCTGTAAAAAACCAAGTCCTAAACCCAGAATATTCCCCAGTAATAAGCCAATACCAATTAAATAAGCGGCGTTGTAAAGGAAAATTTTCATAATACTCCAATTACTGGCCCCAAACGACTTTAGCATCCCGATCATATTTGTTTTCTCTAAAATCATAATCAACAATGCGGTAACCATGTTAATTACACCTACAATTAACATCAGGATTAAAAGAACATTGGTGTTTACATCGAGAAGACCTAACCAGGTAAATATATTAGGGAAATTTTCTTCGATAGAATACGAGCGTAAATTGCGTGGAAGATTTTCATAGATATTATTGGCAATAGGCTTAAGCCTGTTAAAATCCTTAATCCTGATCTCTATACCACCAATTTCGTTCGCCTCCCAGTTATTCAAACGTTTAATTATATTCAGGTTGCCAAGCACAAAACCCTTATCAATATCTTCGACACCTATATCGTAAATACCTACAATTTTAAATTTACGCGGCCGCAACTGGTTTTGAACAAAATACATGATAAAATCATCACCGGTTTTGAGTTTTAAACGATTAGCCGTATAATTCGAAATGAGCAGTTCTTGCATGGCAGCCGTACTGTCGGAAAAATCGATAATGGTTCCGCTGATAATATGCTGTTTAATGTAATCCCACTTGTAGCTCTTGTCTATCCCTTTAAAATTAATGCCTTCAATTTCGTTATTGGCCGAAAGAATAGCTGGTTTTGTAGCAAAAGGATAATAATATTCAATATCGGGATTGTTTTTGAGCATTTTTTTTGTTTCGCCATCAAGTACGAAGGGAGAATGCTCAAAAGAATTATTCAGATCGTAACGGGTAATCTGCACATCACCCAAATAACCCCTTACTTTATCCTGGATTTCAGTTTTAAAGCCTTTAATAATGGCTATAGAGAGAATCATAACCGCCAAACTCAACATCACGCCTGCTATTGCAATACGCACAATAAGTTTTGAAAAAGTACGCTCAGATTTAATGGCTATGCGCCCAGCTATGAAATATTCGAAATTCAATTTAATCAATTTGTGTTAACAAAAATGCTCAATTCATTTTTAAAAATGGCATTTTCGAAAATAAATAACCAACTTTAAACATCAATCATTAAGTTGTAACAAGAAAATACCAATAGCATAATTGAAATATATTGTAAATTGTTTTGTTATAATACCGGAAGATTAGAATAATACTCAAAATGAAAAATTACATCAGCTTTGTTTTAACCAGTTTAATTGCATTATCGGCCTGCGGACAACCCAAACCACTCGAACAGGAAGTTCTTGGAAAGAAAAGTCCTGAAAACAGAAAACTGATGATCAGGAATGTTAAACTGCCATCTACAATTAAAACCGGTGCAGAGCAGACCGAAAAATACCTCCCGCTTTTAAAAGGAAAACGTGTGGGTATGGTGGTTAACCCCACTTCGATTATCGGTACGCAGACTTCGGTTGATAGCCTGCTGAAACGAGGTGTTAAAATCCAGAAGATATTTGGTCCTGAGCACGGTTTTAGAGGCAATGCCAGTGCTGGCGTTACCGTTAACGATGATGTTGATACCAAAACAGGCATTAAAGCCATCTCGCTTTATGGCAAACACAGTACACCGACAGCTGAAGATTTAGCAGATATCGACATTATGGTGTTTGATATTCAAGATGTTGGTGTCCGTTTTTACACCTATATCAATACCTTACAACACGTTATGGAAGCCTGTGCAGCAAATAATAAAACGTTGTTGATTTTAGATCGCCCCAATCCAAATGGTTATTTAATTGATGGGCCGATTTTAGATCCAAAATTTAAATCGGGCATTGGCGTGCAACCTATCCCTATTGCGCATGGCTTAACGGTTGGCGAATATGCACAGATGTTAAATGGCGAGGGTTGGTTGAAAGATAAGGTGAAATGCAAGATTACCATTATCAAAAATGCCAATTACGATCATGATATGGAGTATACTTTACCGGTTAAACCCTCTCCTAACCTGAATACACAGCAATCTATTTTACTTTACCCATCTACCTGTTTATTTGAGGGCACTTATTTAAACCACGGCCGCGGAACGATGTTTCCATTTACTATTGTTGGCGCACCGTACCTTAAAGGGAAATTCGATTTCAGTTTTACGCCAAAAAGTATAAAAGGAATGTCTGAAACACCATTATTTCAGGATCAGGTTTGTTATGGTTTAGATTTAAGAACTTACGATACCTCAAAACTGGTAAAATCGAAACAGGTAAACATTAGCTGGTTAATCGAACTGTACAAGGCATCGCCGAGAAAAGAAGATTTCTTTAACACCAAGTTGAGCAAAGAGATGGGTACTATCGAAAGATTAGTTGGTGTGGCAGATTTCAGACAACAGGTAATCGATGGAAAAAGTGAAGCGGAAATTAGGGCGAGCTGGGAACCGGGCCTAAGTGCATACAAAACCATGCGTAAGAAATATTTGCTATACAATTGATGATTGGAATGAGAGAGGGATTGAATGACTGAATGATTGAATTGCCCTAGCAATTATTTTCAAACTTAACAGAAAGAGGTTTGTTATTATTGGTAATTGATAAGCGCTGTGCTATTCAATCATTCAAAACTTAATCATTCAATCATTTTTAGCTATGAGCGGTCCAAAAATTAAAAGTGACAAACCAGGAAGCAATTACCAGGAAGAAGTGCCCAAAGGCAGGGAGCCTGTTGACCATAAAACAGTTAGAAAGGAGAATGACAGCACCCCTAACAAAGCACCAAAAACGAATAATCCGGCCAAGCAAAGAGAATTAGAGGAGCAGCCTGTCCATCCAATAAAGAAAGCACCTAAAGAATAATTTCAAAACGCCGTCATTGAAACCGGAGTGTAGCTTATTACGGCCGTATACATACGACGGATTTCTCGACTGCGTTCACTCCGCTCGAAATGACGATTTTTATAACAAAGTATCTATTTACTACTTGATTTTAAAAATGATAACAAAATTTTCTCATCGTGTGCTAAACCTAACTTACCAGTTGTTTTGTTATTATTCATTTTTTTCATGTATTTACCGAGCTCATTGTTTTCATAAGCGGTAAGCAATAACGGATATACATAAGAACTCTTACAAACAGCTCTCGTATTGCCTAATTTTTTGGCTACGCAATCTAAAACAGTAACAATTGTCTTTTTCGAGTTTAAGTTAAAATTTTCGTCGGCACTGCATTTCGAAAACTGGCGCAACGCCTCTAAGGTACCACCCCAGGTTCTAAAATCCTTTGCCGTAAAATCATCGCCTGTAATTTCTTTAATGTAAGCGTTTATTTTGCCTGAATCGATACTTTTATGCTCTTTCCCGTTCGAATAAAACTGAAATAATTCCTGGCCAGGAATGTCCCTGCATTTCTTGACTAGTTTTGCCAGCGACCGATCGTTTAATTCTACTTTTTGCCGAACACCTTTTTTTCCAACAAAATCCATGGTAATTTTACTTCCTTCGATTTTAACATGTTTATCGCGAAGTGTAGTCAAACCAAAAGAACCGTACAATTGCTTATAACTTTCATTACCCACGCGGATTAGTGTTTTTTGAAGTACATCTACCGAAATGGCCAATACTTTGCGTTCATCGAAATCTTTTCTGCGGAGGTCTTTTTCCAGGTTTTTCCTTGCATTGGGCAATGCTTTTCCAAATTCCAATAAACGGAAATATTTAGCCTCTGATCGGCGGCTTGTCCACTTTGCATGGTATTTATATTGTTTCCTACCTGCAGCATCAATACCGGTAACCTGTAAATATGCATTAGGTTTATTGGCAATCCACACATTTTGCCATGCAGGTGGAATAACTAAGGCCTTTATCCGGTCGAGGTGTTTCTCTTCGGTGATTTTGTTTCCCTCTTTATCTTCGTAATAAAACTTACCCGGTTTCCCTTTGCGGTAAATGCCAGGCATGGCATCAGTTACGTACACCAATCCACTTGCCTGAACAACATCTTTGCCTTGTACCATTTTTTGCCTATAAGTATGGGTTTATTTTTAGTTATTTTGCAAAACATTAACGTGGGTAGCCACGTTATTTTTAGAAACACAACACTTTCTTTATGAAAATAGTTTTTATGGGTACGCCCGATTTTGCGGTAGCCTCTTTAGATGCCTTGGTGCAAGCCAATTTCGATGTGGTTGCAGTGGTTACTGCGCCAGATAAACCTGCAGGCCGTGGCCAAAAACTGAATGAAAGTGCAGTAAAAAAATATGCTGTAGAAAAAGGAATTCCTGTTTTACAGCCTGAAAAGTTAAAAAATCCTGAGTTTATTGAAGAACTCAGATCTTACCAAGCCGACTTACAAGTGGTAGTAGCTTTTAGAATGCTGCCAGTGGTAGTTTGGAGTATGCCAGCTAAAGGAACCATAAATTTACATGGTTCATTACTCCCTCAATACCGTGGTGCAGCGCCAATTAACCATGTTATTATAAACGGAGAGAAGGAAAGCGGTGTAACTACCTTTTTCCTTAAGGAAGAAATTGATACCGGCGATATCATCCTGAGTGATAGCGTTCCTATTGCTGATGATGAAACGGCAGGCGATCTACATGATAAACTGATGGTTGTCGGGGCCAATCTTTTAGTAAAAACGCTCCACGCCGTTGAGGCGGGTAATGTAAAGGAGCAACCACAACCGCAAAATGATGATTTAAAGCATGCGCCGAAGATTTTTAAGGAAGATTGCAAAATCGACTGGAACAGTCCGGCGCAAACCATCCATAATTTAATCCGCGGTTTAAGCCCTTACCCAACTGCTTTTACCTTACTTAATGAGAAAACTCTAAAGGTATTTAAGGCCGAAATAGAAGATAAAGAGCCAGGTATTGTAGCCGGAGGCTTTTTAACCGATGGTAAAACTTACTTGAAATTTGCAGCTAAAGATGGTTTTATCAAGCTTTTAGACATTCAATACGAAGGAAAAAAACGAATGCTGATCGAAGATTTTTTAAGGGGAATGCGGTTGTAGTTGAATTTGAGTTGTCAACTTTAATAGCCATTATTACAAGAAAGTTGACAACTCTTCTAGCTGATTTTATGAACTGAGTTAGATGCGGAACAGGATCAGCATGAAAACCTGTATTATAGAGCAATTCTTTTTGGAAAGCAATTGCAGTGGCTTTTGGCTTAATACAGTCCCGCTCCCGCTTCTGCCAATTAGAAGAAAATTGGCATCCCGCTTTGATCGGGTTTAAGTGGCCACAAAAGTGCTACTGTTTAGGTTAAATAAACCCGACCGGCAGCGTTATCCCGATTAAGAACTATTTCTCTTATGAGCAAATTTTATCGGGATTAAGCCAAGGGCGGGACCAGCCCTAACCGATTAGCACAGGTATTGCTTTCCAAAAAAATATGAGATAGGGTTAAAGATCTCTCCATTCCGCTACGCTTCAGTCGAGATGACGAACCAATGGCACTAATTTCCTAATGACCAATGAACCAGATTACAAAGCATTCAATTTCTCAATCAAAAACTTCGATACCTCGTTAAAATAACGTTTCCTGCCGTAGCCCATTACCCATTGAATGCCTTGCGTAGCATTGGTAATAAAAACTTCCTCGGCTTCTTTTAATATTTCAGGATTAATCTGCGCCTCGATTAAAGGCATATCGTTCATTTTGCACAACTGCATAATGGCCGTACGCATTACGCCGCTTATACAACCTTCAGCCAGCGACGGCGTATAAATCTGTTTGTTATATACGACAAAAACATTGGCACTGATGCTTTCGCAAAGAAAGCCATATTGGTTCAGGATCATTGCCTCATCCAAACGGTTTTGGCTTTTAAAAATTCCGGCCATGACATAAAGCAGCGCATTGGCCGTTTTAAAATTCGAGAGTTTATTAACCGGTTTAGTCATTTCATCAAAAACATCAATGATCAGGCCTTTGCTGTTCAGCTCATATGTAGATGCTTTTAAGGGAATACCTTCTAAAACATAACCTGCTTTATTAATTTCGGGCGTATAAACGCCAGCTCCTCCCCTGTATACGGAAAGGCGGAAACGGACATTGCCATTCCACTTGTTCCTTTTGGCCAGATCGGCGGTTTTCTGGCGCAGAAAATAATCGTCCATTAAAGCATGACCGTCAATTTTAAGCGCTTTCATGCCAGCCGTTAATCTATCGGCATGTAAATCGGCAAATTGCAGCTTATTATTAATCATTCGCATGCTTTCGAACAGTCCATCGCCAAATTTGAAGCTTCTGTTCGAAGCCGTTAAAATCGGAAGATCAACTGCTTGAAATTCATCATTAAACAAAAGGTACTCCTGAAGCATATTTTATGATGTAGCGATATAATTTTCCCATTTGGTTAAGCCAGCTTTAAAATCGGGTGGCAATGGCGATTCAAAATACATATACTCTTTAGTAGTAGGGTGGATAAAACCCAAACTTTGTGCATGTAAAGCCTGACGGGGCAGCAATTCAAAACAATTATCTACAAACTGTTTGTACTTGTTAAACGTGGTCCCTTTTAAAATCTTATCGCCACCGTACATGGCATCGTTAAAAAGTGGATGACCAATATGTTGCATGTGCGCCCTGATCTGGTGCGTACGACCCGTTTCGAGTTCACAACTGATCAAGGTAACGTAACCTAACCGTTTTAATACTTTATAGTGTGTTACAGACCATTTCCCTTTTTCTTCATCATCGTAAATATCCATCACACGGCGGTCTTTCACACTTCTGCCAATGTAACCGGTTACCGTTCCATCGTTTTCGATATCGCCCCAAACCAGTGCAATATATTTACGGGTAATGCTGTGGTCGAAAAACTGACGCGCAAGGTGAGTAATCGATTTTTCATTTTTACTGATCAGCAATAAACCCGAGGTATCCTTATCAATGCGGTGCACTAAACCTGGGCGGCCATCATTGCCAGGCAGCTGAGGCAGTTGCTCAAAATGGAATGCCAGCGCATTAACCAAAGTTCCGGTATAATTATTAAAACCAGGGTGTACAACCATTCCTGCAGCTTTATTTACGATCAAAAGATCGCTATCCTCGTAAATGATATCAATTGGTAAATCTTCAGGATAAACTTCAGTATCGCGCGGTGGGTGAGGTAAAACGATAGATATTTCATCATAAGGTTTAACCTTATAACTCGCTTTGATCTGTTTCTGATTAACCAGTACATTCCCTGCATCAATTGCATTTTGAATACGGTTTCGAGAGGCATTTTCTACGCGCACCATCAAAAACTTATCGATACGAAGCAAAGACTGCCCCTTATCGACAATAATTTTTAAATGTTCATATAATTCCTGCTCTTCTGATTCCTGCAATTCGACCACATTTTCCATGGCGCAAAAATAAACTTTTAACTTCAAGAATTTTTTAATGATTGCAGTTTTCGAAAAAACAGCCCTATCTTTACTCACAATCAAAACATTCTAAATTTTTTATATGAAAAAATGCTACTCTTTAAAGGCCCTGTGTGCCTTATTTTTATTGGTAATGGCTCAAAAAGCAAGTGCCCAACAAGACGTTGGAGGCTTGTTTGTGGGCGGACCAGCAGATGCGACCAAACTGGTTAATGCTTATTTTGATCCTTTATATAAAGGTTTAGGCCTGGGTTTAACCGATGGATGGTCGAACACCGCTCAATCAAAAGGTTTTTTAAAATTCGATGTCAGGGTTTCGGCCTCTGCAGCATTTGTTCCACAATCGGCCAGAAGTTATGATGTAAATACCTTGGGTTTAAATAATATCAAACCTGCACCTGGTGCATCATCTATAGGCCCTACTGCATTTGGCGATGACCATGAAGGTGGTAAAATGCAAATTTATACAAGCAGTGGCGTTCCCACGGGTAAATTTTTCAACCTACCTCAGGGAGTGGGGTTTCATGTAGTGCCTTCTGCACAGATACAGGCTACTTTGGGCTTACCCAAAAACATTGATGTTACCTTGAGAGCAATGCCAAAGATTAAATTAGGTAGCGACCTGGGAAGCTTATCGATGATTGGCTTTGGTGCCAAAGTTGAACTTTTACCGCTTTTTATGGGTTCGACAACAGAAAAGCTGATTCCTGTAGACATTGCCATTGCCGGTGGTTTTACGCAGTATAAATATAATTTGCCTTTGAATATCAATAATACTTCAAATTCAGATCAGCGTATTGATGCTAAATTCAATGGCGTAAATTTTGATGCCATCGTTTCTAAGAAAATTATGTTTTTCACGCCTTTTGCCAGCATTGGTTACCAAACCTCGAATACCAATTTAAAAGCGCTAGGTACTTATAAATTTGAAGATGGTGCAAGCAATGCAACTTATGTTGATCCAATCTCGGTGAAACAAACTGATATTGACGGCGTAAGAGGAAGTTTAGGCTTCCAGTTGAAGTTTGGTTTCTTTAAATTTTACGGCTCATATACTCAGGCAAAATACAGTATGGTTAATGCCGGTTTTGGCTTTGGTATCGGTAAATAATTAATTTTCGAATATAATAATGCTTAAAAACACCTGAAATACTCAGGTGTTTTTTATTTTTACACGTGTTCGAAGAAATATACAGCCCGGTACAAAAAATAACATTTGCGCCTTTCAATAACCTGTTTGTTAAACGGGATGATCTTATCGATCCTTATATTTCCGGAAACAAATGGCGTAAGCTGAAATATATTCTAGCCAGGGCTAAAGCTGCTAACAAAACGCATCTGGTCACTTTTGGAGGTGCTTATTCCAATCACCTCGTAGCAACTGCCGCCGCAGCATCAAGATCGGGCTTAACCGCTACTGCTTTTGTACGTGGAGAAGAAGTAAAGAATGAGATGTTGCTGTTGTGCAGTTTATTTGGAATGAAACTCATTTTTACCGATCGTGAAAGTTATCGGGATAAACACCAATTGTTTGACCGATATTTTGCGTCCGACGTACAGGCTTATTTTATAAATGAAGGGGGTGCATCAGTTGAAGCCACCATTGGCTGCGCAGAAGTAATTGAAGAACTGACTGAACCATACGACCACATTTTTTGCGCTGCCGGAACAGGAACTACAGCTGCAGGTTTGTTGAAGGGAATTCAACAACACCAGTTAAATACAAAGTTACACATCATCCCCGTGTTAAAGGGTGCTTCGTTTATCAAAGCAGAAATAGCACATTATACACCCATATCCAGTCACCTCGAACTTCATCTTGATTATCATTTTGGTGGCTATGCAAAAACCACTCCTGAACTGATCAGCTTTATCAAAACCTTTACTTCAAAAACCGGATTGCTCCTAGACCCTGTTTATACCGCCAAAATGTTTTATGCCATTCAAGATTTATCAAAACAAGGAATTATTGGTAAAGATGAAAAAGTATTGGCCATCCATACCGGAGGGCTAATGGGCCTTTTTGGTATGAAGGATAAGTTTTAATATTCCCTAAAGCTTAATCATGATCTGCGTATAGTCCTCAAGTGAAGATTTTACCGATTCTAAATTTAATCTGAACATCTTCTATCGTTTCAGGATTGATGTTAGCCCCGAAGCTTCGGGACAGCGTGACGATCGCGTAAGATAAACCCCAATCAATTTGTCAAAATAAATTAATAATTCAAAGAAAATTCAAAAGTAAACAAACGTTTACTTACTTTTGATCTGTATTAATTAAATAAGATTATGCGGCCCAAAAATTTAGCGAAAGAAGAAGCCATCAAATCGATTGCCCTACAGATTATTTCTGAAGAAGGACTGGAAAACCTGAGTATGCAGAAACTGGCCAAAGCAGCCAATATATCGCCGCGTACCATTTATATCAAGTACGAAAACAAAGAAGATCTATTGATAAAGCTTTTTATCGAAGAAGTATTGGGGAATTATGAAAAAGCAATTTTGGAAAATTTTGATCCAAAAATGGCTTTTGCTGATGGCATGAAAAGATTATGGCTAAATACCTTTCATTACCTTAAAAATAATAAACCTGCTTTCTCTTTAATCCGATATGGAAAATCTTCTCCCCTTTTAAATAAGGCTTTTCAAGAGAAAAACATACAACAAGGTGCATTTTTCGCACCCATTCATACCTTTTTAAAAACCAATGCTCAATCAGGATTGATTGCGGATTTACCCCAAGATGTACACAGCGCACTCCTATTTTCGCCCATCCAAGATCTGGTAGCTGAATATTTTGACCATTTAGATCGACCTGTACAAATTATTACCGAGGAAGTTATTTTAACCTCCTGCGAAATTGTAATTAAAGGCATCCTTAAATAAAAAACAATGAACAATATTAAAGATAAAAAAATCGCCATCATTGGTGCTGGCCCGGGCGGTTTAACACTAGCCAGGCTTTTGCAAATGGATGGCTTCAAGGTAAAGGTTTACGAACGCGACACCGATGAAAATGCTCGACCAAAAGGTGCTACATTAGATCTACATGAGGAATCTGGATTAGCTGCTTTACGTGAAGCTAAACTCATGGATGCCTTTATGGCAAACTATCGCCCCGGTGCAGATCGTACACGTATTATTGATCAGCGCGGCAATATCATTTTTGAAGATAGCGACATACAAAATAGAGAAGCTTTCCGGCCTGAAATAGACCGCGGTCCATTACAAAAGATCCTTTTAGATTCGCTGGTAAAAGGTACTGTAATTTGGGATAGCCATTTTGAAGCACTTACGCCTAGCAACGGTTCATGGTTGATCGGATTTAAAAATGGAACTTTAGCGCAGGCCGATATTGTAATTGCCGCAGACGGGGCTAATTCAAAAATCCGTCCATACATTACCTCCATTAAGCCATTTTATTCGGGGATTAGCATTGTTGAAGGCGCCATTTATTCATCGGCAACTGCTTGTCCGAAAATGCATGCGCTTTTAAACGCCGGCAAAATATTCGCTATGGGTGATGAAAAATCACTGATCGTAAGTTCAAAAGGTGATGGCAGTTTAGTATTTTACACGGGTTGCCATACGCCAGAGAACTGGGCAAAAGAGTCGGGTATTAATTTTTCGGATAAAAACCAGGTAATCGACTGGTTCAAAAATGAATTCTCCACCTGGGACTTGCTGTGGTTGGAATTATTTGAAAATGCATCAACAGCTTTTGTTCCCCGGCCTCAATACTGTATGCCTTTAGATCAGCACTGGGAAACCGTCTCCAATTTAACTATGCTGGGTGATGCAGCCCATTTAATGCCCCCTTATGCTGGCGAAGGGGTAAATATGGCCATGCTCGATGCTTTAGAACTAAGCCAATGCTTTAAGGAGAACAACTTTAATACACCTAAGGAAGCAATAGCAGCCTATGAAAAACAAATGCTAAAAAGAGCTTCAGAAACAGCAGATATTACGATGCAATCTACTATGGCACTTCATTCTACAGATGCAATTAGCTATATGCTCAACATTATGGGCCCTGAATAAAAAAGGGCCCTCATCGCTGAGGAACCCCAATAAGATCTCTAAATCGTCCCGTTGATTTGATTCTTATGATAAAAGTATCGCTACTTTCTTGCGAATGAAATAAAAATAGAGCAAGACCGCTAAATAATAGATGAAGATGCACGATCTATACAAATTGAATAATAAACCGTCAAAACAACCCGCTTTTAGTTCTTTTCAAGGTTTAATTAACCCATTTACAATTTCTTGTGACTTTCTGACTGGGACCACTGGAAAATTGGTTTTCCAAAACCATGAAGTATTAGTGTAGCTTTCCTGAATTTAACTCTGGTATTGTTTTTACCGATTAATCGTTTTCACGCACTTTGTTCCAGATATCTCCGTAAAGTTCTTCGTGGCGTCTAAATTGCAGATGCACATAAGGGCACAGTGGAATTACCTTCAGGTTATTGGTACGTACATAATTTACCATGGCATCCAGCAATAGTTTTGCGTATCCTTTGCCTTCTTTTTCGGGATCAATTTCGGTATGATAAACCGTTAAATTTTCGCCCTGAATATCAAAAACCATTTCTCCATATTTTTCGCCCTCATCATAAAGTTCGAATGCACTAGGTTCTTCTTTTTGGATATTTAATTTAACTTCTGCCATAATACTTAACCCGATATAATTTTTAAAATTTGCTAATCAACTGATGCAGCATTAATAGTTGCCAAATCAATTAAAGGTAACCAATATCTGCTGATTTATGTATACCTATAATCGTACTTTAACGGCTTTATGATCCACTTTTCTTTAACGCTTTATTCTTCTTGCCCCAGGCACTTAATTGACAAAAAATCGGAAGAAACTCGGATGCTATCGAAGTCAGTTCATATTCTACTCTTGGCGGAACCTCTGCATAAACGGTTCTTCTTACCAGCTCATCTTGCTCCAATGCACGCAACTGTAAGGTCAACATCCGTTCTGATATATATGGGAATTCCTTTTTCAGTTCGCTAAACCTAAGCCTTCGGTCTCCAAGTTTATCCAATATTACAATTTTCCATCTCCCTCCTATTTTGTTGGCCGCATAAGTCAGATCGCAATCCGTTATAAATTTTTCGTTGAGGGTATAAGTCGAATTTTCTTTTCGTGCCGTCATTACTTACAAATTTGTTTGTACCATACAAATGGTAGTACATGCTATAAAAATACGCGGTGCAGGTTATTATTGCAAGGTCATTTTAATCACAAGAAAATATGGACTTATATTTAGCCGGAAAAACGGCATTGGTAACCGGAGCGTCTAAAGGGATAGGTAGCGCAATAGCAAAAGAGCTGGCAAAGGAAGGTGTAAGAGTTTTTGTAACAGCCCGTAACCAGCAATCATTAGATAGCCTTTCCAATGAGATCGTTACGGAAGGCAACCTTGCTCCTATTGTTTTTACGCAGGACTTACTAGCGCCTAACGCGCCTCACATAATTGCCACTGCGGCCTTAGCTGCACTTGGCCATATCGACATTCTCATCAACAACGCAGGGCAAAGTCAGCCTGTAGATGTTGCAGGACCAGAAGAACCCTGGACTAAATCGATGGCCTTAGATTTTGAGCGTCCCAGGTTGCTCACACAAGCGCTATTACCACATTTTATAGCCCGTAAACAGGGCACAATACTCAATTTGACCAGTACTTATGAATTACGATCGTTGAATGTTTCAGCCATTGCCAAGGCCGCAATGGCAATGTGGTCTAAACAACTTGCCGGTGAGTTGGGCAAATATGGAATCAGGGTGAACTGTTTACAGCCAGGACTTATCGATACCGAAAACATCCGGCCTTATTTTCCGGGCGATGAGCGCCGGAAATATGCTGAAAGTGAAATACCTTTACAAGATTTTGGTGAAGTACAGGATATGGCAAATATGGCTGTTTTTCTGGTTTCGCCGCGGGCTAAATATATAACAGGAACAGTTTCGGTGGTAGATGGCGGAGGATCACGCTCGGCATTCTGATTTTTTACATCAATAAAATCACTTAAACACTATGATTTAACGTTTTATGATTAGGTTCTGATTTATGTACTTCACCAATAGCTGTTTTTGCCCAATTTTAGTAAAAACCTACCGCAAAAGATAAATGATTAGAGCATCAAAAAAGCACAAGCAACCAACTTGAGCTGTAATAGGAATAATTTCTACACCATTAACCTGTAACAGAATTTTATTCTAAATCAATTAAATAGTGTATATATTAGTGCTTCAGATAAGAAATTTGTATTGTAAAGACCGTTTTTCAACCTCAAAATATTTCAATGGAACCCCTTATCATCAGAAAAGCAGCTTTAAACCTTTATGTTATATTAGTGCTGTCTATAATATCGGTACCCTTTTTTATTTATATATTTTATGGCGATTTTACAATTGTAACAGTAGGCCTGATAGCTGTTTTCAGTATATTCCCCATATGGCTTTTTATTTATTCACTTCGCGAGCTGATCAAAAAAACGCCTCATATTACTTTTACTGAAGACAAGCTGATCATTAAAGACCGTGATTTTTACAATTGGGAAAACATAGAGGGTTTTGCATTCAGCATAGAAGAAGTAGGACGCGATAATGCAGGGACCATATACAAAAATTACATCACCGTATCATTAAAAGACGGCACTTCCACAAAAATTCCGGTCTCACATCTGGACAGGAAAGCAGACGAAATCCTGTATTTACTTAATGAATATAAGCGGGAATCAGATGATGCAAAAATACCTTCTCAACAATAAAGCTGATAGCTTTATTTTATGACATCATTTACTGGCTTACTATCCACAAACTGCTCAAAACTTACAATTTTACGCTCTTTCAGTTTCCATAGGTGGGCAACCCTTGCTGTAAAAGGCTTATTTGTTTTTTTATAGGTGCCAGAATAAGTGCCATACGCTACCACCTTGTCTTCGCCTGCAACATAATCTTCGGGCGTAAATCTATAGTCAATCCATTCGCTTCCTAGTCTTGCAAAAACATTTTTTGTAATGTTTTCCAAGCCTATATAAGTTCCTGCGCACGGAAATCCTTTCGCTTCTGTCCAAGAGATATCTTCAGCAACATATCTTGCTAAGTTCTTCCCATTTTCTTCCGAAGTTCTTCGTAAGTACTTTTTACAATTTCAAGATTTGTCATTTATTGGCATTTGAGAAACAGCTAGTCGGCAATATACCTGCAACCAAAAGTATCATCGGTCGTGCAACCGAACCTGAATCTTTTACCGACTGTACCGTATTGACTTTGAATGATCCGGGCCAAACGCTATATGGATATCGCTTTCCATTTGCGTTGGAGATAAATAGGACTTCATATTGGGTAGAAGGTGACCTGGTAATGTGGGATGACGATTAAAATCAGTTACAGGAGGAGTCAGTTAGAAGCCTACTAAGTTCCAAAAAGCAGTTGTTATTTAACCACAGCAAAGACCTCAATTAAGTCAACAGTGTCCTGTTTCATTTAAGCGTTGACCATTTTTCCTTTAATCAGAATTTGCAGACAACCAATCACAAACCCGGGGCAGAAAACTATTTTGCAGGTTTTCGTGTTTATCGCTAATATGAGCACTTACACGATTCAGGAACAATTCAATCAATACCTAGATCTTTTAAATAAAATCCACAATATCGGCCACGATATCGATGCGTCGATCAACGAGGTGGAAATAAAAGACCTAGAGGCAAAAAGAATCGCCTTAAAACATAGGTTGCAGATGGTTACCAAAACCCTTATCGCATCGCTGACAAAAATGGAAAGCAGATATCCCATTCATAACTATCTCGGCAATCGGACAACATACCTTTACGCTGAAAATAACAAGCTGATGTTCGAATACCATTGAAAATTTACCCTTTAAGATAGCTTTCGACCGGAGTTTATCATCTATTTATTTTATAAAAGGGAAACGTATACCCGGCGCGCTGGAAAAACGGATAAAGGCAAAATAAGCATCAACACCAGTATAACAGCATGATTTTGTAAATTTTTAGTTAATCTGCTACATTTCAAAAATGAAATATTCTGTTCGAACCGAAAGTACCTTTTCTAAATAAAAAGCCATATTTCAAGATAATATTGTCCCTGTGCTTTTCTGAGGAACAACATTGACTGCTTCCAAGCCCCATCGGCCAGCCGCATATATCAGATACACGAAATAATTTCTTCACATTAACTAACCACCATGACAAGCTTTTTCCCCTTAACTAAATTTTTTTCCATTATATAATGTGCTTGCTGCACAGTTTCTAAAGAGAACTCTCCCAATATGTTTACCGCAGGGCCGTTAATCGTACCACGCTCAATCAAATTTGTTATTTCCATCAGGTTCCTTCGATACCAATCCAGGTTTTCATTCAGGGTATATGCATAGTTGGAGATATTAAATATTTCGGCGCCCTTGTCAAACAAGATTTCCCTCGTTTTTTCGGTCCCTAAAAAAGTGATATCAGCGTAAACTCCATTCACCTTTAGTGCGGCAGCAGCCGTTTCGGAGGATTTATTTCCAACGATGTCTACTGCAAAATCAAAATCCATGTTATTATTGGACTTTAGCAATAATGTTTCAAGGCCTGGGTCTTTATAATCTAATATCTGCCTATCAGCCAACCCCATTGCCCTTATCGCCTCTATACTTTCAAGGTTGCCGGCGATGGTTACAATCTGGTCAATATGATTCGATTTTAATAACTTAATTAAAAAGGACCCTACAGCACCACTTCCCCCTGTTATGAAAACACTTTCCTTAGATTTAATTTTTAAACGGTTAAATGTCTGAAAAGCAGTTAAGCCAGCTGAAGGAATAGCTGCAGCCTGCTCGAAAGTTAGGTTTTTTGGTTTAAGGGCGACTTTTTTTTCAGTAAGGGCCATGTACTCTGCATAGCTACCATTTGACCCGTTACTGCCAGAGGCTGCATAGATTTCATCTCCAGGTTTGAAATTTTTAACATTTTCGCCGATTTCCTCCACAATGCCAGAAAGTTCACGTCCCAAGACAGGGGAATTCATCATATGGCTCTCCCTACGGCCAAGACGCATCTGATAGTCTATTGGATTAAACGCAGTAGCCTTGATTTTGATCAAAAGCTCCCCTGCTTTTGGTTTTGGGACCTTTAGATTTTCCATTTTAAAATTCTCTGTACCCCCAAATGATTTAAGTAATATCGCTTTCATGGATTATAATAATTGATTATGAAATACTCGTGATTAATTCCACTTTGTGTTTTTTTAACTTAGTAAAGTTGCTTTAAATTAAAAGGGCTCGCAATGACGCTTCTTTTTTAGAGTTACTCAAAAAAAAGTGAGCTATGAATAAAGAAAATTCATCAAACGCATTAAATAAAGCGTTTTTACTTAATTCTTGCCGGATTAATGGCGCCCTGGATGTTATTTCCGGGAGATGGAAGGCATTGATACTGATCCATATCTCTGAAGGCGTAAACCGCTTCAGCTTATTGAAATCTGTATTGCCAACGATATCAGATCAGGCGCTCGGCAAACAGTTGAAAGAATTAGAGGCGGACAATTTACTGATCAGGGAGATTATAGCGGAAGTGCCTGTTAGGGTGGATTACCACCTGACAGATAAAGGATTGCTATTGATGCCGATTTTAACCAGTCTTTCCCAATGGTATAGTTCCTGATGCATGGAATTTGATGACCAGTCTGACCGGGGCAGGAAAATCCGACAGGACGATAAGGAAAATCCGAAGTCGGGCAAAATATGAGCAATAGGAAATCGTAGCTAAGAAAATTAAGAAGACCCTTATACCTTTTTACTTGAAATTCATAGCAATAGGCATATTTAAAGCCTGACAAAACTTTCTTGTACCCATTCAAAGTTACTTTCTGCCCGTGGTTCATGCTTGAGCCTATTAATTCAAATCTAAAACAGTGGCAAAAACTGTTTGTGCAGAGGTTACCGAAAAAAGAACCAAAATAAACTAAATAACTTTTACACTGATTTGGAAACTATAGATCTCAGCCATTACTTGGCTGAGATCTCTTGAGGTATTATCACCATTTAATCAGCGCAATGTGATTTTCACCTATATCTCGACTGGAACCTAATCTTAAAATGAATACTAATTAATTAGAACAACCCGATAAAATAAATTTCCTTATAATTTTTTTAAATGGATTGTATTACCTCATCCAATTCAAAACGGGTTTTCGGATAAACAGTCGGATGCATAAAATCACTTAAATCAGCATAGCCTACAGTAACCGCAAATAGTGGGTCATATCCATCTTGAGCTAGTATCTGTTTGTAAGCTTCACGGTTGATGCCCTCCATTGGCGTAGCATCAAGTCCCATGCTTATACAAGCACTTAAAAAGTAGCCTAACGAAAGATAGACCTGATGCTCCATCCACGATTTTACCGCAGCATCACCATTCGATTTGATCATGGGCTCATAAAATCCTGTTACCCATCCCTCTGGCAGAATAGCAAGATTATGATTTTCAAAGTGTTTCACATCTTCCATTACGCTAAATACGACCAATAGATCCACATCATTGATCGACTGCTCGTTCATATACGATTTGGAGGCCAGTTGCTTTTTAACTCCTGCGCCTGTAACGAAAGTAAATTTCCATGGCTGGCTGTTGATAGAAGACGGGCTTAACCGTAAGATCTCCTTCAGCTTTTCAATCTGATCAACTGAAAGCCTTTTAGTAGTATCATACTTTTTGGTCGCATACCTGCGTTTGGCAAGGTCTAAAAAATCCATATTTTATATTTTTAAAAATTATACTATATTTTTTACTGTTGCAAACATAAGTATAGTACTGTACCTTTGCAATAACGGTTAAAATTGATAGTAACAGATGTATAGTATAGACGACAAAGAATATCCTTGCAGTACAAGCCTCACTATGAAGTATATAGGCGGCAAATGGAAAGCGGTAATTCTTATTCATTTGATCAAAAAAAAGCGATATAGTGAATTAAGAAAAGAATGTAAAGTTATTACGGAGAGAACATTAAGCTTACAGCTAAAAGAGCTGGAAGAAGACGGTTTGATTACACGTACCGTTCACACAAGCAAACCACCGTTAAAAGTGGAATATGAACTTACAGAATTTGGCAAAACACTTATTCCTTTGCTCGAAGCTATTGCCCAATGGGGAATGGAGACCTCAAAAAACAATAAGCGTATAAAAGTAACGGAATAATGTGAAATTGACTTACTATACAGACAAGCTAGTTTCTTCGATTAAAGATTAATAACTTGGTCCATACTGTTAAATTGAAAATTCAATAGCTTTTCACTCCCAAACTGTCCGAAATCAAAACATTAAAGGACTGTTCATATGGGATGCGAATTAATTAATGGTGGGTTTTGACATCAAAACAAAATACATCGAATTCAAAATCTTAACTCACAATTAATTAAGCCACCAGCTTCGACACCCTTGCGGTCTAATGCTACAACGAATTTATAGCTCCAAAACCTTATATTTATGAATAAATTGGGGCTGACCAATAATATAAAACAGACAGACTATCTATATTATAAATATGACATTGTTGAATCCTATGTTCTTGACAACAATACTAGCGGGGCTAATATTTATTGTTGCGGGGATAGTGCTAATTAAACTTCCGCCTAAAAAAATAAATGGATTTTATGGTTACCGTACCGTAAACTCAATGAAATCTCAGCCTGCATGGGACTTTGCACAAAGTTTTTCCGGTCGGCAATTAGTTAGATGGGGAATTATACTATTAATCTGTTCACTTACGGGATTGATGTATTACCCGAGCAGACGGATAGGAACGATAATTGGAATCGGGATATTGGTGGCTGTAATTCTTGTAATCGTGATCAGTACCGAGCTGGCGATAAAGAAACATTTGATCGGAAAGAAATAACCAATTTATCTGGAATGCTTACCATCATGGTTCCACTAATAAAAAAGAAAAAATACCACTTGTCGAAACACCGTCCCGGCCGCCCATTTAGTGCAGCTCTTTTAGCCAAAGGTAGTCACTAAAACATTAGCTGCTCAAAAGTGATCCTTGAGTGAATATATAGAGGTATGATATAATAGAAAAGGAAGAAACTCTTTTTGGGGTACTTATCACCATTAGCGTTTGCAAAAAGCTCAACAAACCCTAAAATCGCAGCTTAAAAAAAGAAAAATATCTAAAGTAATGCTTCTCAATAATAATAATAATAATGTGACAACAAAAAATCTCCACTAGACTATTGCAATTCCATCCCCTAATAGTTATAGTTTTTCTTCGTCCAATAACATCTGAAGATGCATCCCTGATAGTATGTTGTTTTATACGTAGCCACTCGAGAGTTTCGGCTTCTGTTTGAGCCTTAACAGCAAATGCAATAAAAAAGAGAATGCAAAAGAGATTATTTTTTTCATTCACCGAAATACCAACAGTCATCCATTCAGACAAATTAACCAGCAAAACGGGTTCCTGCAATTTATCCGGGTACCAATATTAACCTTTCACCAATCTGGTACCACACCTGCCATAAACAATACTATAGTTTAAGGTACAGCGTTTACGATACCTGGATTGGTGAAATGATTGTTGTGGTATATTGGGTGCTGGGTCAGGTCAAGTTCCTGACCCCTCGTTTATGAAGGCTGGGCCGAATAACAGGTCAGAAAACATCTTTTTATTTGAAATCCGGTATCGGAAACAAATAGCCCCCAAATAAAATATACGACCATAACAGTGTCCAAAAAATATTAAAAATCTGGGCTGTAACAAATGTAAATGCCGGTCTTCCGCCCTGCAGCTTTACCAAAGATGAGAACTTGGCTTCCATACCTATGGAGATAAATGCTACAGCAAACCATATTGTCCGCAGCCCGTTTAATGTCGGCGCAACACTTTTTGCTGTGGCCGGCGATAAAATGAAAGAGAACACCAGTGATGCGGCAACAAAACCCAGTACAAATTTTGGAAAACGCTCCCAAACAATTTTTAAACCAGGGCTTTCTGCTTTGACCAAAACTTCTCCATTTTCACCTTTTGGTTTTTTATAGGCCCACCATATTGCAATAAAAAATGCGGCAACCCCTATAAATACATTTTGCGAAAACTTGGCAATGACACCTGCTTTAACAGCTATCGGGCCAACTAAATCCCCTGCAGCAGTAACTGTTGCAGTGGTATCCAAAGTCCCGCCCAGCCAGGCACCGCCGATTACATCGGGAATATGAAAATACCTGACTGCCCAGGGCAGAATGACCATCATTGGAATCGCCATAATCAGCACTAGAGTGGTCACGTAAGAGAGTTTGCGTTTGTCGCCATTGATCGCGCCTGCCGCAACTATCGCAGCTGAAACCCCACAGATAGATACTGCAGAGGCTAATATTACCCCGAATTCATCATCAACCTTTAATTTTCGGCTTAACCATAAGGAGAAAAACCAAACAGCAGTTACTACGATAATGGCCTGAACAATACCCGGTAAACCAGCTTTAATCAGATCAGCCGACAAAATGGTGGTTCCCAAAATCACCAAACCTGTTTTAATGTAGAATTCAGACCTTACAGCTTCTTTTAACCAGTTTGGTAATTTTACCAGGTTACCGAGCAAAATGCCGATCAGCAGGGCAAACACCACATATTCCAAGCCGAAATAGGATACGCTTTTGTTACCGCCAATAATAAATGAGATAATGGCAAAAAAATAGATCAGGGTAAAACCCGCTGCAAACCTGGCTACATTACCACCCGATAGTGCAATTGCAATGGCCGCAAGTGCCAGAAAAACCGCGCCTGTTTCTACAATCAGCAACAGGTTTTGAGCCGACAATATCTTGCCAAATAAATCATCGGTGCCAGCCCATTTGAATACAGGCAGGGTTAATGTAGTACCGTTATTGGTTAAGTAAAGTACGGTTGAAATAATGATTGTCCCTAAAATTACAGCCCACCAATCTTCGGTAAGCGATTGTAGAAATGTTTTTTTGTCGGGCGTTATCCCAGCATCTGTTAGCGCTCCCGTAGTTCCTGAAGCATTGTTTCGTGTTGACATAGTGTTTATTTGTAGTTATCTAATCTGAGGTTAAAAATATCTTTTAGTACTTTTTTTCCGGCATTGTAGCCGCACATCCCATGGACACCACCTCCCGGCGGTGTGGAGGATGAGCAGATATATAGCCCTTTGGCAGAAGTTTTATAAGGCGACCACCTTAATGCCGGGCGGGTAAATAACTGGCCAATATCCAAGATACCGCCATTAATATCTCCACCGATATAGTTCCGGTTGTGCGCTTCCATCTGCTCAGTGTTCATCGTGTGTTTGGCGAGTATCCGATCTCTAAATCCAGGGGCAAAACGTTCTACCTGGTTTTCGATAATCGCTGTCATATCCTGTTTTGATCCATTGGGCACATGGCAATAGGCCCAGGCCGTCTGTTTTCCTCCGGGGGCACGCGACGGATCGAACAGGCTCTGTTGTGCGAGTAGCACAAAAGGCCTATCAGATTGCTGCCCTTTACTGGTTTTTAGTTCCCCTTCAGCTATTTCTTCAAAAGTATTGCCAAGGTGTATAGTGCCGGCAACCCGACATTCTTCAGCAGTAAAGGGGATAGGTCCATCCAAGGCCCAATCAACCTTAAATACGCCCATGCCATAACGGTAACGTTCGAGCTGCCATTTATAAATATTGGAGAATTTATGCCCGGCGATCTGCAATAATTGTTTCGGTGTAACATCAAAAAGCAGGGCATGTGCTGAGGGCAGTTGATTTAGAGAAGAAACAAAAGTTCCTGTTTCAATTTTTCCGCCAAGCGATTTAAAGTAACCAGCCAACGCTTCTGCAATAAACTTTGATCCGCCTTTGGGTATCGGCCAACCTTTAAGGTGCCCGGTAGCCATCAATACCAAACCGATGGCGGTGGTGCTTAAATTACTTAGCGGCTGTATCGCATGTGCGGCCATTCCGGCAAAGAGGCCTCGTGCATGTTGTCCTTTAAAGCGGTATACAAAACCTGCTGCGCTCCGCAATGCTTTTAGGCCAAAACCGGCCATGGCTAATGGGTGTTTGGGAAAATGCAATGGTCCTAAGGCATCTTCATCGATCAATGGCCACGCAGCAGTAACGTTTTCCATTAAGGAGGCATAGGTTTTTGCATCTCTACCGAGGTATTCAGCCGTTTTCTGAATGGAATGATCCAATATGGCAGCGGTTCCATCATCAAAAGGATGTGCAGCGGCCAAGGGAGGCTGCAGGTATTGCAGTCCAAATTCGGCCAAAGGCAGGGTTTTAAAAAATGGCGAAGCCAACGCCATCGGATGGATCGCTGAGCATACATCATGGGTGAAGCCTGGCAATGTAAGTTCAGCGGAACTCAATCCACCCCCAATTACGTCCTTGCCTTCTATTATTAAAACGGAAAGTCCCTGTTGCTGCAAAAGAATCGCCGCCGCCAGCCCATTTGGCCCCGACCCTACTACAACTGCATCATAATCCCGTTTTTCTAGTTTCATCTGTTATTTTATTGTTTCGGGTTTAAATAAAACTGTTCCATCAATGTCAATCTGCCAAGCCGTAATCGGATTCATGTGGTAACCGCCTAAATTCACGCCACGCGCCGCTACTAATTGTGCCAATGTCGGCTGTAAATAACCTGTTTCATCTGTGACGCGGCTCAAAATTTCAGTGGCATTGCCGTTCCATTCCCACAGGTACCTGAAATAAGTATGTGCTTTGCTCAGCACCGGTTCCTGTAAATTGGCAAGTTGCCATGTTTTACCCGCATCGGTACTTACTTCTACTTTTTCTACCTTTCCCCTTCCACTCCAGGCAATTCCACGTATCTCCATCCAGCCCTTATTTACCTTTTGTGGATAAGAAGGAAAGGTGATGATGGAGCGTGCATCCAGCTCAAAACTAAACATCCTGATTTTATCTTTTACAGGATAAGTGTATTTCGAGGTTTCTTCCCTGGTCATGTACGGTTCTTCTGAAAGTTCGATCCGCCGGAGCCACTTGATATTCATGTTTCCTTCAAAACCCGGTAAAAGTAACCTCATCGGGTATCCTTGCTCAGGCCGCATGGCCTCACCATTCTGTGCATAAACAATCATCGCATCATCCCAGGCTTTTGCAACAGGAATGGTGCGCGTCATTACTGCGGCATCCGAACCTTCGGCCAAAAACCATTTCGCTTTATTGCTGATGCCCACTTCCCTGAATATAGTAGAGAGCATTACGCCTGTCCACTCGCTCTGGCTGGTAAGACCCAGGATGTCCTGTGGTGTCATTTCGGTTTTACCGGTGCGAAAATTACCGGCACATTCGATAAAACAGGTGCGGGTAACCGATGGAAACCGTTTGATATCGGCAAGGGTGAATTTCATCGGCTGATCAACCAGGCCGTGAATAAGCAGCTCGTGTTTTGAAGGATCAATTGCCGGAATACCCGCGTGATGGCGTTCGAAATGGAGATCTGCAGGCGTAATGGTGCTGTGCATATCCTGCAACGGGGTACGCGAAGAAATATCAGAGGGTTTGCGCACCGGTTGCTCAAATGACGAACGTTTACCCAGTGGACTTGGTCCGGGACCAACGATTTTGGTCGGGTCATCCACAACATCTGTTAAACCAAGTGTTTCAGACTGCGTTTCATCAGCAAATAAAGACTGTACGGGTAAAACAGCAGCGGCAATTACACCGCCCAATAAAGTACGCCTGCTGATTTTACCAGTAGCTTTTTCTAGATCTTTGTTAATCTTTCCCATTACTTTATTTCAGGGCCTCCTTTACGATCGTCCATAATAAACAGTTTTTTAGCCGGCATGACCACTTTGTACAGGTTTTTGGCATCAAGCACCACATCTGCTTTGATAATTTTATTGGCACTGAGCAGATAGGCAGTAATGCTATATACTTCATCATTGCTTAAAGAACCTGGAAAATTGTAAGGCATTGCACGCCTCACATAGTCAAATAAAGTGGTGGCATAAGGCCAGTAATTGCCGATGGTTTTCGGCCGGCTGTTAGCCAAGGTATCACCAACCAAAGCTCCTCCAAGGAGTTTAACACCAGGCTTTTCAGTCCCGTCTACTCCATGGCAGGCTGCGCATTTTAGTGCATATAACAGTTTGCCTTTTTTCACATCTCCCTGCCCTAAAGGCAATCCTTTCCCATCGGGACGGACATCGATATCCCAAACTGCGATTTCCCGCACGGTAGCCGGGCGGCCAAAACCAAATCTGGCCGGCCGCTTTAAACTGTCTGTTAATGGCTTTCCCCCTTGCAAAGGAATAAATGCCGTTGTTAACGACATGAGCAGCAGCAATATCGGGCAAGCGAGTAGGAGTATCGTTTTTTTGTTCATCGCATATTAATATTTACCAGCATTCAGGCTACTTTTCGGCAGTACATATTTACGGTCGTAGCGGTCTAAAACAACATAAATAGAGTCTTTCCGTTCATTGATGCCTGAAAGGATAACCCTCGAACCGTCGGTGGTATCGTATTTCAATACCATACGGTGGCGTTTTACTTCTCTTGGTTTTTCTTCAAATTCACGGTCCCTTCGGTTAGACCAGGCTGCTTTATCGATCATTTTATTTTCATCGCCGATATGCTGCCATGCCGTTTTACTGATCCAGTTATCTTCTTTCGGCTGCGTTTCCCTACCTTTGTCGCCACCTTTACGCGCTCCCCTTAAAGCCATCACATTTTTATCCTGCAGATAAAGCACTTTATCTACGGTATCGGCATAATAATGGAATGCCCTCTGGCCACCCGCCACACCGCTGATTTCGAAAGTACGCTGGATATCACGCATTGGGCTACCACCGCCGTTTGATGGATCGATCAGAACTGGGCGGTTGATTTTAAAAGTCAAAGTCGTCCAGTTTTCGAAAGTAGCTTCCTGCCATCTGGTAGAATCCAATGGATTAAACGGAATAACCTGCCCATTGATTTTAAACTCGCTCACACGGTAATTTCCCCTTAGTTTTTTAACACCTGCCGTTGCAGGCTGCTTATAAGGATCATATTTGAAGTTGATTACCTCGGTGTAAGTAAGCACGCCGAAAAATATTACAAAAGTGAGCACTTTCAGGGTAAAACGGCTATACTTAAGCCAGGGCTGTCTAAAATCGGGGTAAACCCTAAACGGTATGGTATAACGTTCCAATATGAGCAGATTATATAATTTCGGGAAATCGTCCGCGGCAATAAACAGCCCCAGTAACACAAAATAAAATGCATATACGTGTACACCCCCGTCATAAGCATAATTTACAAAAGTAATATCGCCCAGTGCCGCAACCAGTAAAATCGCCCCAAAAGTCGCTGTTTTCCGGAAGAAAAGCATTACCCCGGCAGCGATCTCAACCACACCACCAAAAACCTGGTACCAGGGCACCACACCAACTGAGAGCCAGTATATTTTTTGTGCGGTAAAATCACCAAAATTACTATTCAAAAGTCCTAATGACGGATAAGGCATTTGTGTAGGGAAAAGCTTGGTGAAACCAAAACCGATAATGCCAATCCCGGCACGGTAACGTACAACAACCCTGATCCAGTAATAAAGAATATGATAAGATTTCCGCTTACGGTCCAAGGCCGTCCAGATTAATGCGCCAACCAGGGCAAATACCAATGCAATGCCCCAATCTATATAATCAGCCAGGAAACTTCTTTTTGGAGGCAAAGCTGCACTACCGCCGTTTTTTGGATCGGCTTTTTTAACGCCACTTTTTTCTGCTTTATTTTTCCTGCTTCCATCCTTTTTAGCAGTTTCATCCGCCGAAGGTGAATCAGTAATATCGCGTGAGCGCTGCCCACCAAAAAGCGATAAAAAGCTCGGCTGAAACCTGGCGATATCGTACAGATCGCGGTAATGGGGCCGCGACCAATCCAAGGTAAAAACATTTTTATACCAATTGGCCGAAAATGGAATACACATGGCCAGAAAGAAAATAAACAGCACACGAAAGCCAATTTTTTTTTGCCACGACCATGGCTTTTTGTCTGCGGTCTGCTGATCTGTTAATTCTTTATCTATATCCTCTTGTTTTATTTCAGACATAACATTAAGCTATTTATAGTTTAAGTGCTTTGCGTCGGCTAAGCTTTAATGGATATTTTTTATCAATTTTATTCAGTACAACATAAATGGAATCAGCTCGCTGATCGATCCCCGAAAGAATAATGGTTACACTGTCTGGACGGGTATAATTTAATCTTAACCGTTCGCCTTTGTAGTGTGGATTTTTATTATCCAACAGCAAAACATGATTTACAGCATCAATGGCATAGTTGTAATAATGCCTTCCTGCGGTGCCGGCCAGTTCATAATCACGGTCTTTATCGTTTTTAAATATTTGTTCGTAATTTGAAGAATCAACAATTACCTTCCGATCGGAACGCACGCTGATGGTGGCCCATTTCTCAAACACCACATCTTTCCAGCGTATGGAATCTGCAGCAGCATATGGCAATACACGTCCGTTAATCCTGAACTCACTAACATTGTAAATCCCCGCCGCCCTGGCCAAACCCTTCTGGCGTGGAAACTGATAAGGATCATGGTGAAAACCAGAATACGTTTTAAATCCGTAGAGAAAAACAAAAAAGAAAATTACCAGTGTTTTAAGTACTAAACGCAAGGATTTGATTTTCCCCGCGAAATGTGGCTTAAAACCGTTTGGTGCGGTTGGCCGCTCGAGCGATACGAGGTTATAAATCCGCTTTGCATCGAACCACAATACAAATAATGCAAAAGTGATCAGGTAAGTTGCATATACAAATTCGCCTCCCTCATAGGCCAGGTTTGAAATAAATACATTTCCTGTAAATATCAGGATAATTGCTGCACCAATGGTTGCTGTTTTCCGGAAGAATAACAACAAACCTGCGAGGATTTCTATTGCACCTAAAAAGGTTTCGTAAGCAGGTACAATGCCCAAACTCATCGAGAATATTTTCCAGTTGGTAAAATCACCATAGTTGGTATTTAAATTACTGATGGAAGGAAAAGGCGCCTGCAAAGGAAAAAATTTGATAAATCCGTAACCGATCATACCAATGGCCAAACGGTAGCGGACCACAACCCTTAACCAGTAGTAAAATTGATTGTAATCAACATCCTTGTATTTCGTTTTACCCCATACCACTGCACCGATAATTGAAATTCCTGCAATAATAATCCAGTTGATAAAACTATCAGCACCGGGAAGAAATTTTGCAGATAAACGGGTGAGGTTAAAAATATCCCCATAGCTGATATGGAGCCAGTTGAAACCCAAAACGGTTTTAAAGAAATCGACGCTTAAAGGAATGGCCTGCAGGATAAAAAAGAAGAAAAAGAATCTGAATATCAGCTTTTCACTATCCGTCCATACAGGCGGCGATGGTATATTCGTTTTACTCATTGCTTTATTTTTTAGGTTATCGACCGCCGTCAGCCTTTGCAGCAGTAGCGACTGGTTTGCGTGGCGCTTTAATCACCTGCCTTTTGGCAAGATCATACTTCTGACCGGCGCCTAAAAAGAAAAAAGGCCCGTTCGAAGCTGTAAAATCCTCACGATTGTTCACCACATGTTTTTCGCCGCTGTTTATGATGGTATTGTAATCGTAAATGGCGGCGAATGAATTTCCAATGACCTGAAGTGTATCGCGCTGAACCAGAACTGCTGTAGCCTCATTCAAACCGATACCGATAAAATCCGGTGCATTACGGATAAAGTTGACCAGATCGAACTGTCGGTTACGCACCAATAAATGCTGATCGATGGCCGAATTTTTAAGGAAACCCAACCCTTGCGTATGGTCACCGATCAAAATCTGTGCACCTTTGGTATCGCCCCTCCATAGGAAAGAACCAATGATACTTGCCCCGGCTGAACTTCCTGCAATTACGCCGCCCCTGTTCAGCACATCAATAAAAGCCTGATGGGTAAGGGTATTGAGGTAAGAATCAGCGATACGCCACTGGCGCCCACCTTCAAAATAAACGGCGGTCGCATTTTTTAAAGGGGCAATAAATTTTTCGCTGTTAGCTTCCTTAAAATCGCTGGTGTGGAAAAGGGTTACATTTTTAATTCCCGTTTGCCGTTTCACCTCTTCAACCCCTTTTTTATCGTAAGCTGCAGAATCGCCCGAGGCAGTAGTGACCACAACCAAAACGGCTTTGTCTTTACCTCCGGCGAGTTCTGTAAATTTCTCCCAGATATCGCGTTGTGAACCTACATTTCCACCAATGATAAGTAGACTCCCTTTTTCGGGGCCATGCCTGGTATCAGATTTTTTAACCGTAATCGGTGAGGATTGGGCAAAGGCCGAATAACCGAATACGGTAAGGGCCAAAAGAAAAATGCTCAGTTTTTTCATAATCGATTTTTTTAATAACCTGGGTTACGGTTAGCACCCGCCAATTGCGGATCAACCAATGTTTCGTTATATGGAATCGGGAAAAGATAAAGGTGTTTATCCGGCAGGGCCAGCGCAGTTTGTGCACGGTCTGTTCTTACCAGGTTAAACCAGCGGTCGGCTTCGAAAGCAAACTCTACCTGACGTTCTTTTTCCAGCGCCAATAAAATATCGCTCAAAGTAGCGGCAGTAGCCGCCCCAAGCCCTGCACGGCTGCGCACCGCGTTTAAATCACTTTGTGCGCTGTTTGCACCAATTAAATTACCTTGTTGCGCCCTGGCTTCTGAACGGATGAAATATAATTCGGCCATGCGGATTACATAAGCCGGATCGGTACCCAATGGGTTTCGGTAATATAATCTGCCGTACCATAAATTGCCAGGAGGCGCAGTCTGCGCAATTAGGGTATTGCGGTTGCCGCCAATGGCTGGGTTATTCAATAAAGCAACCAGGGCATCATTGGGCGACCATTCTCTACGCCCGCCCAAAACCGGTGGCAACCACCAGTTGCTGTGGCCATTGGTGTTGGAGATGGTGTAAGCCAGCTCAAGCACCGATTCGGAGGTAGCTGCAGCATTATTGGCAAAAAATGCACTATAAGGTGCCACAAGTGAATAATTTGCATTATCGTTGATTACCGAAGTAGCAAGCTGCTCGGCCAGCGTCCAGTTTTTCTGATATAGGTAAAATCTCGCTTTAAGTGCCTGCACGGTACGCAAGCTTACCCGGTTGCGGTTTACTGCTGCAGGCACCAACGTTTCGGCAGCATTTAAATCTTTTAATACCTGTGCATAGGTATCGGCCAGGCTGCTACGCGGAATATCACTGTTATCTGATGAGGTATAGGTCGGTTTTAAGATCAGTTGTACACCGCCCCAGCCACGCGCCAGGTCGAAATAAGCCAGTGCCCGTACAAAATAGGCTTCGCCGAGGTATTGGTTTTTAAGTGCGCTGGTGAGTAATGGATCGCTAACGGCAGGTACCTTGTCAATGATATAATTGGCCTGCGATATGGTTTTATAAATGGCGGTCCATGCGGATTGAACATAACCATTGGTAGCAGAAGTAAGGTGTTTGGTGATCTCGTTAGGGTCTGACTGCGAACCTGACCACTGGATATCTCCAGCTGACAGGTACGAAAGCGCCGGAAAGTTTGAGCCATAATAACTGTTGGCCGCCAAAAGGTTGAATAAACCATTTACGGCAGTAGCCGCTGTTCCGGCATTGATGATCGCCTGATCCTGATCTACCTGCAACTGGGGCTGTACCTCCAGAAATTTTTTGCAGGAAGTGAACAGGGATATAACGGCGAATATGTAAATAACTTTTTTCATGATTGATTGTTCGGTTTAAAAAGTAATGTTTGCACCTATCTGGAAAGTACGTGGCACGGGTGGCGTACCTAAATCGTAACCGAGTACGGTAGCCGATGAAGAAACATTGATCTCCGGATCCGGACCTTTGTATTTCGTCCATAACCAAAGGTTAGAGCCACTGGCATATATCCTTACCGAATTCATTCTTGCTTTTTTGATAAAATCTTTCGGTAGGTTATAGCCGAGCGTTACGTTGCTGAGGCGAAGAAAAGATCCGTCTTCTATATTCCGGCTGGTTGGACTTACGGTGTAGTTCTGCCCGTAAGCGGTTAACCGTGGCATATTGGTAACGTCGCCGGGTTTCTGCCAGCGGTCCAACTGGTAAACATCCATCGCCCTGTTGGCATCTCGGGTACCACCACCTTCAAGAAAATAATTGTTATTGTTATAAACCTTATTGCCATAAACGAAATTGAAAAACACCGATAAGTCGAAGCCTTTATAACTGAGGTTATTGGTTAAACCACCGTTAAATTTAGGCAGTGCATTCCCTACCGGAACAATATCATTTGCGTTGATCACGCCATTGCGGTCAGCATCTTCGTAAACTGCATTTCCCGTCTGCGGATCGACATAAAGTTGGTTGTACACATAAAAAGTGTACATGGATAAACCCTGGACCATACGCTCGGCAGCATAGGCTGCAACCACAGGTGTAGGCAGTTTCTCAATTTTATTGATGTTGCGCGAAATGTTGAAGTTGGTACTCCATTTAAATGCACCATCCAGGTTAACACTGCTGATGTTCAGTTCCACTCCTTTGTTGCTCATTTCACCGGCATTGGTCAGGATGGAAGAAAAGCCTTTGCTCGAAGCCAATGGCAGGTTAAGCAACAGGTTGCTGGTATATTTATCATAAACATCACCGCTCAAAGTCAACCTGTCTTTAAAAAAACTTAAATCAAAACCGATATTGGCCTGACGGGTGCTTTCCCATTTCAGATCTGGATTGGCCAATTGAAAGGGTATAGTCCCAGGATTGTTCTGATAGTTGGCACCAGCGCCCCATAAACCACGCGAGGCAAAATCGTTGATCCCGTTCTGGTTTCCGGTTACCCCTATACTTCCACGGAGTTTCAGGTCCGAAATCACCGCAACGTCTTTTAAGAAATTTTCCTGTTTAACACGCCATGCCAAACCTGCTGAAGGGAAATATCCCCATTGGTGGTTGGCGCCAAAACGTGAAGAACCATCGGCCCTTATACTGAAAACAGCATAATATTTTCCACCATAATTATAATTTAAACGGGCAAAAAATGAAGACAGTGTATATTTTGATTCAGTAGCAGATGAGGTAGTGGTCGCCGCTGAGGCGATCTGCTGGAAAGAATCGTTTGGAAAATTGGTACCCTGCGCTAAGGTTTGAGTCGAAACTGAACCCTGCAGCGAATTACCGATCAATGCACCAAAAGTGTGCTTACCGGTAACGTGATTATAATTCAAGGTCTGTTCATTCGTCCAAATGGTATTATTGCTTACACTCGAAGTGCCGAGGTTTTTGTTGGCAATCCCGAGGTTGGTTAAACTGTTCCAGTACTGAAACTCATTGTATTGATTGTAATCAACACTCCAGCTGGTTTTAAATGTTAAATCCTTGGTGATATTTACCTCTCCATACAGATTACTGATCAGCCTGTTGCTCGTGCTGTTCATATTGGTATTGTTCAACAGCACATCCAGGTTATCAAAACCTGCCCATTTACCGGGAGTTCCATCGGCATTAAACTCGGGCAGATAGGTTGGGGTATGCAGGGCCGATTGTAATATACCACCCTGTGGCCCATCGCCGACACGTGCATTGGTACGGTAAGTTTGTGTAAGGATATTACTGGTTCCTATTTTGACATAATCATTGATTTTCTGATCGAGGTTGAGCTTAAAACTTCCCCTTCTAAAGTCGTTCGTTTTTAGGGTAGCTTCCTGTTTATTCAATCCCCCACCGATATAATAGGTTGTTTTATCGTTGCCACCAGAAACCGAAACATCATAGTTCTGCAACAGTCCGGTGCGGAAGGCTTTATTTAAACGGTCGTAGGTATTCTGGTCCTGTGGCAGACCACGCGGCGCCGGCGAAGCGGTAGGATTATCGGTCAATGCCCTAAAAGGCTGAAATCGGTACGTGGTTGCAGGAGCTGTTCCATTGGCTGCAGCAATTGCGATGGCATCGGCATTTGAATTGCGGTAAAACTCGTTGATCAGTTCGGCATGCTGTGGGCCTGTTACCAGATCCCATAATTTAGGTGCTTTTGCTACACCAACATAAGCGCTTAAACTTATTTTCGGAGCAGTATTATATTTACCGCGTTTGGTGGTAATCAGGATTACCCCATTGGCTGCCCGTGCACCATAAATGGCTGTTGCATCGGCATCTTTTAAAACGGTAACACTTTCAATGTCATCAGGACTGATATCTGATAAGGGATTGTTGGCCTGCCCTTGGGTGGTAATGCGCTGTAAGGAACCGCTGTTTACATAAACACCATCAATTACATATAAAGGGTCGTTACTGGCATTGATGGAAGTTGTACCACGGATCCGGATAAACATCCCATCGCCCGGAACACCTGTAGAAGTACTTACCTGTAAGCCTGGGGCCTTGCCTTGCAGCTGTTCAGCAAAAGTAGCCGTCGGCTTTGCCCTAACCTCATCAACTGCTATGGTAGAAACGGATCCTGTTAACGATTTTCTCGTCTGCGTTCCATAACCCACAACCACCACATCGTTTAACTGACTATTGACTTCTTTTAGTTTAATGGTAACAGGACTTGTACCCACTACAAGTTCTTTGGTTTCATAACCTACGGAACTTAATATCAAGGTATAAGGCAATTTCTGACCGGTTACAAAAACAAACTTTCCATCTCCATCGGTAGAAACTACATGTGTAACGCCTTTAATGCGCACCACAACGCCCGGCAAAGGTTGCCTGGTAAGCGAATCGATTACCGTGCCTGCCAATTTTGAATTGATCAGGGGCGGCGGCTCTACCTGGGCAAAAGTTTTAAAGGGCAGGGCCAGCACAGTAAGGAGCAAAAGCAGGCCGGTTAATAAGAATGGTTTTTTCTTATGGAGAAATATTTCCATATTTAACGGGTTTTATGTTGATGATTAAATTCATTGAATAAGACTGGAAATGGGTATCAGTGCGTGATTGGCGTTACAGGACTGATATTCCGTGATAACCGGCGAGGCTTCCTTGCCGGTTCTTTTTTATATTTTTTTTAACACATATTACAGGATTGGTGGTCAGTTTAAGGCTACGTAGATTTCGGCCTACGGTTTTCGAGAGAAATCAAAAATCAACAACACCATATATTGCCGTAGATATAAATGTTCAAAACAACGTATTTAAAATTAGTATCAGGGATAGAAGACATTTTAGGAATTATTATTGCATTCATGATCAGCGCAAACATATTGATAAATATTTAATCTACAAAATCCATAGATTAACTATTAATAATTTTACATATTTGCTTTTACTACACTCATGACGGAAGCGCATTCTCACCACTGACGGTATGCCTTACTTTATGAAGCCGTCTTCGTTAACAGTTCAATCCTAAAAAGTAAATGATTAAGACGGGTAGGCAGTGATCTGCTTAGAATATACCTGACAAAGACTATTAAGGATGACTAATGCAGTACAAACTGTAATATGAAGAAGTCTCAACATAATTGCACTTTAATGGCAGAGGAAGAGAACCGCCTTCATAAATGTTTTTTTTGCAACTTAAAATATCAATTAATCTCATACTTTTATATTTTAAATATTTTCGCTCCACGTTAAAAAACAATGATAAAATATCTCACTTTTAGCTTTGCCATTTCCGTTATATCATGGATAGTTGGCATGGTTGTGAATGCAGGGTTAATCAAGACACCATTTTATAAACAGTACCTCACAAAGCTTAATTTCATTACTGATGAGAGCCTGAACAGGTATATCGGGATAGAAGCTTCAAATGGATCATTATTCATTCACTGTTTAAATATTTCAATCCCAAGCTGTCCATTAAAAAAAAGATAATGGCATCAGAATTGCCAGACCTGCGCAATGAAATGACAATTGCCGAAATCGGCCACCTCATCGGATTTGTTTTTGTGATAGGTTTTGTTTTGGTAAAAGTCGGGCAAGGCTACTATTTATTTGCCCTGGTCATGCTGATCGTGAATATACTGATGAACCTTTACCCCACATTGTTACAACAGCAGAATAAAAGAAGGATCGATAAGTACTTTAAATTACTGACGATAAGAGGTCAATCTAAATAGAAGTACTTCCACGCTTTTTAGCAAAATGTTTTAAATACAAACGGGGTACAAAATGTTGATTCATTACTTTAAAGATAAAAGAAATATTATTTGCAATACAACGGATAATTTATTTGAAATTCCTTCCCTTATGGAATGCATCTTTCGATACGTCTTCCCTTACCTGTGACCGTTTATCCTGTGCAGGATAAGGCGCGGTTTTCTCATCGCCCCTGGCCAAAGTCAACACCGGTAACTCATCGATTTCCCGCTGAACCAGCTTGCTCAGCATCTTGGTGAAATCAAAACACTTGCTCACAACCACATGCACCACCTGTCCTTCGCGATGTAACCTGCCTTCAACCATCAGCAGTCTGGAATGCAGTATTTCCTTTCTAAAGGTTTCAAACAACTTTTCAAACACCACCAAATTGGAATAGCCCGTTTCATCTTCAATGGTGATAAAACATACCCCTCCAGCAGTTCCGGGTCTTTGTCTTACCAACACCAGCCCCGCAACTTTGACCAGCTGCCCGTCGATGGAATCATTATTGATCGTATGACAGGACCGGATATTCAGCATATCCAATTGCGTGCGCACAAAACTCACCGGGTGTGCTTTCAGTGACAGACCTACAGTTGCATAGTCCTGCACTACATGCTCGCCCTTACTCATCAGCGGCAGCTCCACCTGCGTTTCCAATACGCTCTCTGAAGGCTGGCCCCTGAAAATTTCCACCGGCATATCCTGCAAGGCGGAAACTTCCCACAGGGCTTTCCTCCGGTCAAGGCCCATTGAACGGAACGCATCTGCATCAGCCAGTTTTTCCAGTGAAGCAAGCGATACGCCTGCATCGCGCAAAGCAGTAACACTCCTAAATCCTGCTCCCCGGGCCAAGACCAGCAGTTCCATCTCCTCTTCCCGCAATCCCTTGATCTGCCTGAAGCCCAAACGGACCGTAAAATATTTCACCGTCTTTTCTTCCAGTAGATTGTCCCATCGCGAGCAGTTCACATCAACCTCCTTTACTTCAACGCCATGTTTCTGTGCATCGATCACAATCTGCGCAGGCTGGTAAAAACCCATGGGCATACTGTTCAGCAAAGCTGCCGCAAATGCATCGGGATAATAATGCTTCAGCCAGCAGGACACATAGACCAGCAAGGCGAAACTGGCCGCATGGCTTTCCGGGAAACCATAACTTCCAAATCCCTCCAGCTGCTTGAATATCCTGCGGGCAAATTCCTCGGTATACCCTTTGCCCATCATCCCCTCGATCAGCTTCTGTTCATACTGGTTCACCATCCCTTTAAACTTGAAGGTGGCCATACTCCTGCGCAGGCCGTCCGCCTCCGCGGGCGTAAATCCGGCGGCAACAATCGCAATCTTCATCGCCTGTTCCTGGAAAAGCGGCACGCCGAGCGTACGTCCCAAAATCTCCTCCAACTCTTTGGACGGATACACCACGGGTTCTTCTTTATTTCTCCGCCTTAGATAAGGGTGCACCATGTCCCCCTGGATCGGCCCCGGACGGACGATCGCCACTTCAATCACCAAGTCATAAAATTCCCTGGGCTTTAACCTGGGCAGCATCGACATCTGCGCCCGGCTTTCGATCTGGAATACGCCCAGGGTATCCGCCAGACAGATCATGTCATACACATCCGGATCATCCTGGGGAATATTGGCCAGTGTATATTGCCTGCCATAATGATCGCGGCACAGATCAAAAGTCTTGCGGATACAGGTCAGCATCCCCAGTGCCAGAACATCCACCTTTAAAAAGCCCAGTGCATCAATATCATCCTTGTTCCATTCGATATTCGTTCGATTTTCCATCCGTGCATTCAGGATCGGGCATAAGTCCGTGAGCTTCCCCTGCGTCACCACGAAAC